>TARA_R110000822_G_scaffold13329_6_pt1 | contig 48365 bp, 56 predicted proteins | sample TARA_R110000822 | Tara Oceans TARA_R110000822 (sample SAMEA4397666) | marine metagenome | biome: Polar Biome; feature: [SRF] surface water layer (ENVO:00010504); material: water (ENVO:00002006), including particulate matter (ENVO:01000060) such as... | depth 5 m | reverse complement strand
CCAGGCCGTGAAGAATGGAAATCTTGCATTTGATACTTTAATTCTTTACCTTGTGCATCAGCAATCATTTGTGCTAGCTCTAAGTTAGATAACTCAGTAGCACCACAGATATTAAACTTAGGACACTTAACGCCATTGTTATTTGTAATGTTTAGTGTACCTTCGTGCTCAAGCAAGAACAAAGTAGCGTCTGCAACATCTTCAGCATGAATATAATGACGTGAACCAGCGATTGTTTTAGTCTCATCAGAGTGAATTGTTACCATACCGCCATCGCGCACATTGCGGATAGTCATAGGAATAAACTTCTCGGGATGTTGACGCTCACCAAACACATTCATTGTATGCGTAATATAGATAGGCATATTATATGTATTTTGATATGCTACGCAAAGTTCTTCTGCGCCTGCTTTAGAAGCAGAATAAGGATTGGTAGAATTGTAACGATCGTACTCGTCGTAGTTAACGCCTTCTGGTGCAGGACCAAATACTTCGTCAGTTGAGAAATATAGAAAACGTTCTAAGTTTGGTTGCTTACGTGCAAATTCTAAAATGTTACATGTACCAACAACGTTATCCATTACAAATTCCATTGGAAAGTCAATAGACCGATCGACGTGTGATCCAGCTGCTAAGTGCGCAACAATATCAACATCACCGATATCTGCAACTAGCATTGGATTGAATTCTGCTTTTAGATCGTGGAAAATAGTACGAAGACGCTTACGTTCTTCTGGGGTTCTTTCTTGAAGAAGATCATGCAAACGATTGAGGTTACCACTGTAATCTAATCGATCTACAGTAACAATTTCCCAATCAGTTCTTTTGAGTACTTGGTTGATCAGATGGTGTGCAATGAAACCACCGCCACCAGTAATTAGAATTTTCTTAGCCATTATATCTCCGTCATCAATATCATTGTGTAAGTATCAAACCCTCCCTGAGGAAGGTTATTACGTTTATTTATTTACTTTAGCCAACCAATTTTTTCGCCAGCGTCAATCCTACGTTGTGCTTCTGCCTTTGTGCCAGGATACCTTGTAGCCCAAACGATAATCAACGCAAAAGTAATAGCCATATAAATGGTAGCTTTTACATTTGCAAGAGTAAGGAAAAACACCACGAGTGATGTAGACATTACCGCAACCATTAGATACTTTGCTGCAGTAGGATATACGCGATATTTACTCCACTCTTTAATGAATGGGCCAAAACGCGGATGGTTCATAATCCAAGCGTGGAATCTTGGACTTGATTTTGCAAAGCAGAACGTTGCCCCAAGAATTGGAGTACTCCAAGGCAAGCCCGGAAGAATGACTCCAAGATAAGCTACGCCTACCAAGATAATTCCTAGCGTAAACCAAAACGCTCTTTTAATTTTATTCATAATAATTTCCTTTTGTTTAAATCTAGCAAAATATGCATTTTGAAGTTGATTCATTTCAATACCTCTTTTAGTGCTTCTACTAGTTGTATCATCATCACATCGTCGTGATAAGGAGTTGGTGCTATTCTTAATCTTTCTGTGCCTGCAACTACTGTTGGCGCATTGATGGGCTGAATATAGATTCCGAATTCGTTTAAGAGACGATCACTCGCAGTTTTACATTTGAATGCGTCATTAACCATCACTGGTACAATATGAGTGCAAGCGTCTGCGTGTACTTCTATGCCAGCTTCTGCAAGCATATTCTTTAATTTTACTACTCTTTCTTGTTGGTGTTCTCTTAATCCAGTATGGTCACGGAGATATCTGATGGACGCGAGAGCTCCTGCACAGATAACTGGGCTTGTTGATGTCGTAAATATAAACCCACTAGCAACACACCTAATAGCGTCAATGATACTACTGTTACCGACAACATAGCCGCCTTGGACTCCAAACGCTTTTCCGAGTGTGCCATTGAGAATATCTATCCTATCTTCTAAACCTAGCTTTTGACAATAACCGCCACCGCTTTCGCCATACAATCCAACAGCATGAACTTCATCTATATATGTCATTGCGTCATATTTATCTGCAAGATCACAAATAGCCTCCATTGGACTTATGTCTCCATCCATAGAATAAACAGATTCAAATACAATACAAGGAATTTTATTACTCATCTGACACGCCTGTAGTGCTAATTCTAGTTCGTCTAGATTGTTATGCTCGAAAATCATTTTATCTGCGCGGCTGTGTGACATGCCTACAATCAGTGAAGCATGATTTTTACTATCAGAAATAAAACAAATGTTCGGAATAATTTTACTTAACGCAATAAGAGACCATTCATTAGCAACATAAGCACTTGTAAATAATAGAGCTGAACTCTTTTTATGCAAGCTTGCGAGCTCTTTTTCAAGAGTTACGTGATACTGAGATGTGCCACCAATATTACGAGTACCACCAGAACCAGAGCCTGATTGATCTAGCGCAGTGTGCATAGCACTAATTACGTATTCGTTTTGGCCCATACCAAGATAATCATTCGAACACCAGTTTACAATGTTCTTAGGAGCATATTTTCCGTACCAAATAGCTTCAGGAAAAGCTCCGCGCTCTCTAAGGATGTCGTTAAATATTCTATAACGGCCATCCTTTTTAAAGTCTTTTATTACTTTATCGAAATGTTCTTCATACATTATAGTGAGAACCCCTTAAATGTATCAGATGATACGTCTTGTTTTGTGCCACCCTGAACATAGGAAGTAATTTCTGTTTCTTGAGGAGCAACTTGAACATCAGCGCCAGAGATCCATTTTTGGGTCCAAGGCAACGGATTACTTTTAATACTATAAGGCGAAATAAGCTTTACATTAGTCATACGACGAGTTGCGATGAACTCGATATATTGTGAAAGCAACTCTGTATTCAAACCAATCATAGATCCATCTTTGAATAGGTATTTTGCCCACTGTTTTTCTTGGTCTACTGCGTCAACAAACATTTGAGTACATTCTTCGCGTGTTTCTTCTTCAATCTTCACAAAGTCTTTATCTTCTTGCTTAAGCAACTTAATCATCATTTGAGTAGAAGCAAGATGCAAGTTTTCGTCACGAGCAATAAGCTTAATGATTTTGGCATTACCCTCCATCTTCTTCAATTCTGCAAATGCCCAAGAGCATGCAAACGAAACATAAAAACGAACGCCTTCAAGAATATTAACACTCATCAAACAAAGATACAAAAGTTTCTTTAATTGATATAGATCAACTACTACTTTTTTACCGTTAACTGTATGTGTACCAATACCCAATAGGTTATAGTAGCCAGCCATCCCAATAAGATCGTCGTAATAACTTGTAATAGAGTCAGCGCAATCTGCAATCTCTTTAACATCCAGCATCTCATCAAAAATCTTAGATGGATTTGAATAGATGTTACGAATGATATGAGTATAAGAACGACTATGGATCGTTTCGGAGAATGTCCACGTGATAATCCAGTTTTCAAGTTCGGGCAATGAAACAATAGATCCAAAGCTTTCTGCTGGTGCTCGACCTTGAACACTATCTAATAGAATCTGTCGTTTTAGATTCGAAGTAAATATGTGTTGTTCATGCTCAGTAAGAGCTTTAAAATCTTTTGCATCTTGATAGATATCTACTTCTTCAGGCCGCCAAAAGAATCCAAGCTGCTTATCAGTAAGTTGGTCGAATTGCTTATACTTGAGTGTGTCATAACGCTGAATTGTTGGTCCCCCAGTTGGATCCAGAAAGGAAGCAACTGAGGTATGGTCAACGCGGTTTTGGACATCAAAAACGCTCATCTAAATTTCCTTGTGTAATTTCTTGTTCTTTTTTATTTTAACACTATTAGGTGATAATGTCAACCTTTAAATTGTGCACGACTCGCAATCTTCGTCATCTAATTCGCCTAGAGCTAATTGCTCTTCAGTCATTTTATCGGTATCAATTTCACCTTGACCATCGAACGTATTAAAGTAATACAATTGCTTTCCACCATACTTATAAAACATTAACAAATGCTGTAATAGAACGCTCATCGGAATCTTTTCATCTTCAAAGAATACTGGATTATAGCTCGTATTAACTGAAATGCCTTGATCGATATATTTCTGCAATACAGCCATGATTTTCAAGTAACCTTCAGGAGACTTTTGATCCCACAATAGATCATACTTGTTTTTGAGACGACGGTATTCAGGTACAACCTGCTTGAGAACTCCATGCTTGCTCTGCTTGACACTTATAAGACTGCGGGGTGGTTCTATGCCATTAGTAGCGTTAGCGACCTGTGCAGAAGTTTCAGAAGGCATCAGAGCCATAAGAGTAGAGTTACGAATACCCGTTTCTTTCAGTTGCTTGCGAAGGCCTTTCCAATCCATACGTTCTTTATGCTTGACCAACTCGTCAAGATCTTTCTTATATGTTTGATTAGGTGTAATGCCTTGGCCATATTTAGTTTCAGAAGCACCTGAGATATTACCTTGCTCAATAGCTAGATCAGCTGAAGCTTTAATAAGATAATAAGACCATGATTCAGCGTACTCATCAATTAGCTCTAAGCCCTCTGGAGTGATATCCTGATAGCTTAGGTCATGCTTTGCCATCCAATAAGCAAAGTTAATAATGCCCACTCCGATAGGTCTACGCTTCTCTGTAGACAGTTGTGCAGCAAGAACTGGATAATTCTGGTAACTTAGCAAAGCATCTAATCCACGAACTGCTAGTGTACATGCTTTTTCAAAATCAGCCGGCGATTTAACATTACCCCAGTTAATAGCAGAAAGAGTACATAGACTAATTTCGCCTTCAGGATCATTAATATCATTCAAAGGCTTGGTTGGCAATGTAATTTCTGCGCACAAGTTACTTTGGCGAATAGGAGCAAGTTCTGGCAAGAATGATCCATGATCATTAGCATTATCTACGTTTTGCAGATAGATACGACCAGTGTTTTTACGCTCATCCATAAACGAACTAAACAACGCTGCAGCCTTGAGTGTTTTCTTACGTAGCTTTGTATTACGTTCTGCTTTTTCATATAGTTCACGGAACTTATCTTGATTTGCATAGAACGCGTCGTATAAGCCAGGAACGTCGCTTGGTGAAAACAATGTGATATCGCCACCAGTAATTAGACGCTCGTACATCAACTTATTAAACTGTACACCATAATCCATATGACGAACGCGGTTATCTTCAGTACCTTTGTTGTTTTTCAGTACAAGAAGATCTTCTGCTTCATAATGCCAAATAGGATAATAAATTGTACCAGCTCCACCACGAACACCGCCTTGCGAGCATGATTTAATTGCTGTTTGGAAGTGCTTATAAAATGGAATAACACCAGTGTGATACGCATCACCTTTACGAATAGGAGTACCAACTGCACGAATTGATCCTGCGCCGATACCAATACCAGCTTTTTGACTTACATATTTTACAACAGCGGAAGCAGTAGCGCTAATGCTGTCTAGCGAATCTCCAGTTTCAATAAGGACGCAGCTTGAGAATTGTCGTTGCGGAGTTCGAACTCCAGCCATAACAGGCGTAGGCAAACTAATGTCGTGCAAGCTAATAGCATCGTAGTAATCCTTAACATATTGTAGTCTAGTTTCTTCTGGGTACGTATGAAACAATACAGCTGCAATAAGAATATAACACATTTGAGGTGTTTCAAATATCTCGCCAGTAACACGGTTCTGTACAAGATACTTACCGCGTAGTTGTTCCATTGCTACATAAGTTAGACTTTCGTCACGGTCATGCTTAATGAAACTATTGATCTTATCCCACTCTTCTTCAGTATAATATGAAATGAGTTCTTGATCATAAAAGCCACGTTGAATATTTTGCTTTACTAACTCGAGGACATGAATTGGTTCGTATCCGTCATATACTTCTTTACGCAGCGCGTAGTTAATTAGACGGCCACCGACGAATTGATAATTTGGTGTGTCTTCATTAATAAGATCAGCTGCAGCTTTAATTAGAGTCTCTTGGATTTCAGAAGTTTTCATACCATTGTAAAACTGGATCTGACTACTAATTTCAACTTCGCTCGGGCTAACGCCGGTAATACCTTCACACGCGTAGAAAACCACTTTGTGAAGCTTTTCAACGTTCAATGGTTCTTTTAGACCATCTCGTTTGGTAACTTGAATCATGCTTCTTCCTTTATAATATAATCGATCTTGATCTGGTTCATTATTTATATTGCCATCTTAGCTTTAATTGTATCATGGTGAAGATAATTTGTCAACGTAAATTTACTAGCTGTGTCATTAGTATATTCATTAACAAATAAAAGTTCAAATGATTCATCGATGTTTAAAGTTGGTGGTGCAAAACCAGCGCGTGATAATTGCTCGTTTACTTGATCGAAATGGTTACTGTAAATATGAGCATCTCCAATAGTATGGACTAACTCACCTACTTCTAAACCACACTCGCGCGCAATAATATGTGTAAGGAGAGCATATGATGCAATATTAAATGGTACACCAAGAAATACATCTGCACTTCGTTGATATAACTGGCAACTTAACTTTCCGCTATATACTTTGAATTGAGACATAACGTGGCACGGCGGAAGCGCCATTTTATCTATCTGGTTAGGATTCCATGCATTAAGGATTAGACGTCTGCTATCTGGGTTTGATTTGATTTCATTAATAAGCCACTCAATTTGATCAAATCCTTGTCCATTAAAGTCACGCCATTGAGCACCGTAGACTGGACCAAGTTCTTTATAAAACCTGTTGTTTGGATATCCTAACGCAACACCTTGATTATCAGCATTGGCAGTCCAAATAGTTTTCTTATCTTCGAGTACAGACCGATGTTTACCATATGTAAGCTCAGCTAATCTACGTTCATCAGTACTACCTTCGAGGAACCACAACAGCTCTCCAACAACAGATTTCCATGCAAGCTTCTTTGTAGTTACAGCAGGAAATCCTTCGCGCAAGTCAAACCGCATCTGATGGCCGAAAATAGAACGTGTACCAGTTCCGGTACGGTCGTTTACATCTTCACCTGACTCCATAATAACACGCAGTAATCTTTCGTAATCATACATCGTTTTTAATCCATTTTGTGATTGTTCCAAAGCTTTTTACTTCCCAAGATGTGGCAGAAAATTGCTTCATGATTTGTTCTTTTGGTAAGAAAGTATCGCAGTCATAATCACCTTGAACGTTATTCAGCCAGAGTTCGTCAATAATATCTAAAGAACTATTAATCAGTTGTGCGCCGCCAATAATCCAAAGGTCATTGCGGCGGGCTAGTATATTCAATCTTGATTTATAGATGTCCGGCTTTACAACTTCAACCATAAGATGGTCTAGTGTTCCCAGTGTATTTGAAACAATCACATTATACCTGTTTGGTAATGGACAGAAGGAGAATGGTAAGCTATCCCAAGTGTTACGACCCATAACAACAACAGACTCGTTAGTACATTCTTTAAACCATTTCATATCTTCACTATTTTTTGGCCAAGGAAGATCTCCGTCTTTGCCGATACCCCATCGTGAATCGTGTGCTAATATAGCTCTAATCAAGTTTTTCTCCATGATGTAAATTTTAATTCTGCTTGCAGACCTTGATATACGTGGTCTTCAATTAGCTTTTCTACGTTTAATCCAGCCAAGTGTAGTTCGTTAATATCTTTACCTGGTAGGTTCTCAGGCCATATACAAATTTTGTAACCATTCTTGATTACTTTTTCCATACGCTTGTGTATTTCTTTGTTGCGGGGTTCTGAATCAAACACATAGATTGCGTTTTCATTTGCAGAGTTGCCGTTGCCTTCAGCGCCATTCATAGCGATAGCATTTTCAAGGAACATACTATCAAGAGCACCTTCAACAATATAATATGGATGATCTAAGTTAACTTTATCTAGACCGAAGATCTTTGGTCTTTCATCAAACATAATAGTTATATATCTGATTCCTTTAGGATTAAATCCGCGTGCAGACACACCAAAGACTTTACCGTTTTCATCTAAGAAAGGAATTACTAGTCTTGGTTCATCTTTGCCGATTTTTGCTGGATCAAACTTGTTTGGAATAATTTCGTTAATCCATGTCATAAAGTGACGAGCATAGAATAAACGATAGTGATGATTAGTAGGTATCATTCGTTTATTAATATACTTCTTTATAGGATGATCGTATGCTAACTGGCTGATCTTTTTGAGTTTCTTGAGAGGATCATTACTAAACACAGGAGCTCTAGTTTTAAATTGCTCAACTGGTTGTTCTTTCTTAGTATCTCTAACAGTTGTATTTGCTACAAACTTTTCAGCAATATAATCATTGTATAATAGAGGGTCAACGGTCTTAAGAAAGTGATTGAAGCTATGACTTGCACCACAATTGTGACAATAATAAGAGAACTTGTTATCGCGTTCTAACAACCAACCACGAGCCTTTGAACGATTCTTTTGAGAATCGCCGCAGATAGGACATCGAAAATTGATTTTGTAAGGATTTGTATGTTTTATCTTGAAGTGATCAAGACGGCCAGAAAGCATCTGGGCAAATTGAATATCAATAAATTCTGCCATATTATAAAGTGTCCACAAGTTCAATACATAAAACCATTATAGCACATAAATGCTGTAATGTCAATACATGATTACATTATATAGAATGTTATAGATACATTATACACTGATATTAGATAGGTGTCAACCTTTAAAAAAGGCCATTCCATTTAATATTTGTTGCAATGAAAACAATTACAGCACCTAGACCCATAATATACCACTTCCATTGCTCAAGCATTTTAATACGCTCGTCTAGTCGTGTGAGTCTTAATTCTAATGAACAATTCATTTTTGCAAGCTGTGCCATGATTTCTTCATTTCGTTCTTTGCGGTTTTGCTGCTGTTCTTTTGCAAGCCTATCATGGTCGGCATAAGCAGATAGTCGGTTTTGTTCTAATTTTTCTGTGAGTATATTTGTACGTCTAATATCTTCTTTTTTATGCTCAATAATACGTTCATCTAGATCTTCAAGTTTTAAAACTGTGTTCTTAAGCACTTCACCTTGAACGGCTACTTTTTGTGAAATTTGTGTCATTGACTCAAGAGCTGCATCAAACTTATTAAAAAATCTTTCAATTTGTTTAATGTCTTTTTTAATGAGTGCAACATCCGTTTGCAAACTATTGTTTTGATCAGTCACGATATTCTCCGCTTAAAGTGAAAAAACCTTGCAGATTTTAGCTAATACTACAAGGTTAAAACGCTTTGGCTTTTAGTTTATTATCTACCGGTATTTATTCTTTCCAAACCTTCTGGTATAACAAAATTACTTGGTTTTGCTGCTGAATATACGCTCTAATATCGCCTAAATTCAAAGCAATATCCTCGTAACCTTTTGCAGTTAGGGCAAACAAGACTTTATCGTCTTTCAAATTTGCGAGTACTTCTTCAATATTCTCAGGAGTAACAATAATAAACTCTATCTCTTTTAGTTCAAGAGTATCTGGTAGTGTTACTATAGGTTGTGGGGGTGTAACATATTCGGTGTTAGTTATTATCTTCGCTGGTGGCTGTACTGGATTCGACGAGCACGCCGCGAGTGATAAGATCATCATAAATCCAAGGACATTCACTATTAAATGCTTTGCCATTTGTAGCGCTCCTTTCATTGTCTGTTAAAGGTGCACCAGATTCTAACTCAAAGCATCTGAATGCTCTATTTGATGCCGTGTTAATAACTCTTTCAACTAAGGCAGGTTTAGCTGCAGCTAAGGCGCCAATGTCGTGTCTACCTAATCTGTTTTGGAGTTGGTTTTTTTGCTCGCGGATTAAGTCGTAACTTTGTTGTAACGCTTGAAAATCTTCGCGTTGTTTTTCAAAGTTTGCTTCCATCTGAGCAATAGTATTAATATTATTTTGATTGGCTTGTTCTATCTGCTCGACGTTCGCGGTTAATTGCGCATTGTAAGCAGTTAATTCCATGATAGTAGCCTGAGTAGACTTGTAGTACCAAGCGCCACCGCCTGCTACTACCATGAGAATCATTCCGACATATAAAAATGAAGGCATAAGATTAAAACAACTTACTTGTCATCTTCTTCTGCGTCTTCATCGTCTTCTTCATCTTCATCTTCATCTTCGTCCTCATCTTCGTCCTCATCTTCTTCATCGTCAGCTTTTTTAGCTTCCATGATTTCGACGTATTTTTCCTCAAGACGATCTTGAATGCGTGACTCGATTTCTTCTGCGAAGGCTTCTTTCATTTCTAGTGGACGCCCTGCCATTGCTTCTGCAACAATTTTCTCTAAAGACATGTTTCTCTCCTTTTGGATTATTAATTTGTTTTATGTAGTACTATTTATTAACCAAGTAACTTTGATTGTGTAGCTGGACCAACAATGCCGTCTGCGACTAAGCCGTTGATGTTCTGCCATTTCTTAACACTAGTTAGTGTACCGAAACCAAAATCACCATCTGATGCAATACCGAGTGCCTTCTGCATTTCTGCAACATCATCACCTTTCATGCCTTTTCGTAATGTTCTCTTGCTTGCGCTTGTAGCTTTTGTTACTGGAATATCACTTCCACCTAGAATAGCCTTAGCATCTTTATACCGGCGGTTACGATCTTCTAACCCTATTGTACCACCGTTGATAGCTTTTGTCAACCCTAGATTGTCGTCCTTATCAGCAAAACGAGCTAACTTATTTGTTGCCCAGAACCAGCATGCGGACTCCATAGCACCCTTAGGTGTTGCTACGTATTCTGCTGCCTCGTCTGCTGTAATTCCGACTGTCTTTCCAAATGCTGCATAATTATTTCGACCTGTAAGTTGCTTAATGCCACGTCCGCGAAACAACCAGCCATCGCCGGCGTTGGTATTGCCAAGAGCGCCACGTGAAGATCTGAATTCGTCTTGATATACGTAGTTAGCGATCTTTTCAGGTATCCTAGCGTATTCTTTAGCATTTCTCTTTCCTTTTCCGAAATAACGACCAAAAACAGAATTTAATGCTTTTTCGCTATAGTTCAGGTTTTCTTCTAACGTAGTAAAGTCTAATGACTCGTGAGCGCACTGCGCCATGAAACCTGCAATTCGATTCGGTGTGTTGATTTCATATTGCTCAAACATAGGAAGAGCAGCTTCAAACCAAGCTTCAGCATCCTTGTTTTTCGGAATCATTGCACTGAATTGTTGTAATGTAATCATTTAAGATCTCCAATATTTACTATGTCTCTTAATCTTTTCTTCTTAGATTTAGTATTAGAAGAGGTCCATTTCTTTTGCCCCTTCTTAGTCATATGACCAGCATCCATACCAGCAATATTACCGCTACTTACGTTATTAGTAGGTTCTTCATCTAATTCAGGATTAATATCAATATTCTTGTTGACAGCTTCTGAAAGTATGATATAATTGACATATAGGTCATTAAATATAGATAGTGATTCTTCTAATTGCTCTTCAGTCATATCTTCGTTGAGCATTGATTCATCTGTAAAGACTTTGTATTCTTTGATTAAGAATAATGCTGCAGCATATGAAGCTATTGAAGAGCCGCCACCAGGAATTTTTCCTAATAGCTTCTTGAGATTAGCAACCATTACATCAAAAAGACCAAAAGCCTTTCTCTGTATAGGATCACGATCTTTTTTCTTTATTAATACTTTTCCATCTTTATCAATTACACCTTCTTTGAAAGCATCCCATTTTATAAATGGAGTAGCTAACCTACGGATAAATTGATAAACTAAAAATAGATCGACGATCATGCGTCATATTCCTTCGAGTAATTCTTCTATGGATGCGTCTGCATCGATATTATCTGTACTTAAAGTTACATCGTCATATTGAATAATCTGAGGCATATAATTTAAGTATTCTACAAACGGTTTTAGACAATCATGAAACTCGTGAAGTTTCATAAACAGCATATTTGTTGCTGACGGCCCAAACACATTATATATAATAATCAAGTGATTAAGAATCAACCTTTCCTTAAGGTCCGCATCTTGCCTGTACCTGCCAAAAAGTTTGCGCAGGTACTGGAATCGCTTTAAATCTTCCTCAAACTCTACAATATCAGAGCACTGAGGATTATCATAATGTTTAGACGCAAACAACAGAAAGGTTGATTCTGTTAATATCATATTATATTATATCTCTTAACTATCAGCTACGATAGTATCTTCAACAGCAGTATTGCCTGTAACACCATCATCGCCGGCATCAACCGCAGATACTTTCATTGCTACTAATACTTCTGAACGATGACGTCCACCAGCATTTGAATATAGATTCCAACCTGGAGTCTTAAGACCCTTTGCACGGTTAGCAGCTACACCAGCTTCAGTTACGTCAACAAATACTGCGTTATCAGCGTCATTTGAAGTGTTTGTGTTATTAGCGTCTGTTTCCAACCATTTTGGTATGGAAGCTAGCTCGTCTGTTTTTCCCCATAGTGCCATTGGTAATTCTCCTTAAAGATATATGTTTTTCTTATTGTTATTTATTTGTTTTTTAATGCTTCACTGATAAGCTCGTTGAGCTCGTCTTCAGTCATGTTTTCTAGATCTTGTGAAGCGATATTGTGCTCATTAATATACTTTGCAGTGATATCATTAATTACAGATTCATCAAGATCTTCTTTCATGCCTTTCATAAAATCAGCAACATCTTTAACTGGCATTTTGATTTTCTTAGCAATCTCAGCAGCAGACATACCCTTGCTTACCATATCATGAAAGTCTTTCATCTTGCCTTCATTAATTACAGATTCACTAAAAGCCTTGTTTTGCTTCAAAAAGTCTTTAACATCTTTAAGAGGGAAACCAATCTTCTTAGCAATCCAAGCAGCCGATTTACCATCATCAATATAGCCTTGAAGTTCAGACATTTTGCTTTCATTCATTCCAGGCTCTTTGCGTTTCCGATCATCATAATTCTTCTGCCAAGGTAAAGTTTTTTTGCTTCTCTTTTTAGCAGCTTCAATATTCTTTTTCTTTTGCTCTGGAGAAACTTTAGCAGTAGGATCATAACCTTCAGCAACACCCATTGCAGCAGCAACTTTCTTACTACCAAACTGGCCGCGAAGAAGATCTGAAATAGCACCTTGCTTATCGTATCCTTTCAAGTCTACAGCACCACGACCTTTTTGATTAAGCATTTTACGTAAATCAGCAATAGACTTTTTCTTTAGCAAAAGATATTCTTTGTAAACCGGGCTTGACTTATCAACTGCTTCATCAACTGCTTCCATTTTATTAGCAGCTCTGTTGAGACCAGTCACAAGGTTTCGACCTCGTGTGTGATCTTTAGATGTCATAGTGCCTTTAGATAGCTTTTCTCTTTTCTTTCTTAGATCAAGCGCGGCTTTTGCATGATAACTGCGTAGTGTTTCTTGAGAAAGTTCATCAAGCTCAACGCCCTCGCCAATTGGTTGCTTGCCTTTGTCGCAGGCACAGCTTCCGCCACATCCACAGTCTGAGCTAGTATCTTCGTTGATATGTCGTTTAAAACTTTTCATTAATCCAGGCCTTTTGTTTTTGTTTAGTAATGTAACCATTTAGTGATATTTATAAAAAGCGATCACCACTTCTCTTTGTCTGCCCAATATGCTGCCGACATCTTACCTTTGGCAATGTTTTTACCGTGTCGAGCTTTAAAAGACTTCCGTTTAGCTTTCATCTTATCTGATTCACCACTCTTAGGTTCGCCAGCAGTAGAAGCGCCTTGCTCACCAAACCGAATAGTCTTAATCTTATTACCGTCTTTTGCTACAACGATGTGGCTTTTTGTTGGATGACTCGGTGTTCTTTTAGCTTTATTAAAACCAGAAACACCGGCCTTGTCAATTCGTGGATCTTTAGCTTCAGTAACCATTTTAGCAAGTTCTCGTGCATCAACACCTTGGTATTGTTTTGCAATTTGAGCTGCATAATATTCTATACCATGCTTTAATCTGGAGTTTTCATCTTTTTTACGATTCCACACATCTTGTAAAATATCAGCGGCGTGCTTATACATTTTATTGTATACTAGTTTACCTACTGCTTTACCTGCCCAGCCTTCTTCAACTTCTGTGCTTTCAGATACGTAATCTTTGGCAGGATTCTTTTGGCTTTTAACCCATTTAGATACTGCGGAATTCTTTGGTGTTTTCTTAGCCCAAACCATAATTTTTTTGTATACGTTATTAGTTTGGGTAGTAAAATCTGAACCTTCTGAATTATCAATAACATGAAAATTATTACCGAAGAACGCTTGGAATCCGCCAATATTCTTTTGAACATCTTTCCACATCTTAGATACCAACGCAGATGGCACAGTTCTTGATCTAAGTTTATTTCTATATTGAGCAGTATCTTCATCGCTATTAACAAAGATCATAGAAGTGTCATAACCAAGTTTTCTTAGCGCTATAGCTTGTTGCATAATCTTTTCAAGATCTTTGCCGGTACCATCTATAACTAAACCAAGCCGGCCAGCAAGAGCAAGCTCCATCTGCAACTTTGTTATAGCTTTAGCTTTAGTTCTAGCTTCTTGTCCTTTCGGAGAAATAATATCTTCCGGATCGCCGGTTAAACCAGCTTTCTTTAACGCAACTTCAAATGCAGTATCTGAATTAATTAATTTAAACCCCATTGGCTGCAGAGCAGTTTTACCTATAATGAACGATTTGCCAGATCCAGGACCACCAGCTAAGAACACCGCTTTAAAAATAGCCGGGTCATTAACACCTTCATTTAATTGCGTGTGTTCTTTAAAGGTTATCATAGCTTTTTAATAACCTTTACCTTGTCCATTGGAATTGTAATATCAGCACCTGGTCCGATTGGTCTTAGTTTTACATAATGCGTATTGGGATCAAGTTTGCTTTGCATTGCGGATCCTACTACGTACGTTGCTTCTGGTCTTAAATCATCTAAACCCATTAAAACTTGCGCGATTATTTTTTTACCTGGCGCAAAGTCAGATTCTTTATTACTAAAACGAATTTTTGCTTCTTGCATGCTTTTAGGAGTATCTTTTTTCAATCTAGCTAATAGACTAGGTGTACCTTCATCGCCAGCTCCACCTTCTTCTTTTAGATTATCACCGTTTTTTGCATGATAGGTGTGATGAGCGATTCTAACATCTTTCTTAGGATCTTTTGCAGCAATAGTAGAACCTGACTTGTTAGCTGCAGCTTTGCTACTAAAACTAAGTGGCTTGCCGTCTTTCTTCCAGACTTTACCATTGATATAAACGTGGTGAGCTTCCTTGTCACGTTTAGCAGCTTTATCTTCGTGGCCTAGTTCGTGTTGCATTTCTTTTCTTTTAAATGAATCAAACCGTGCTCTTTCAGCACCAGTTCTTTTATAACCGGCTTCATCTATTTTAGTTTCTTCGATACTTTCAGATGCATCTTTAAAATCTTGATCTGTTGGAGCACCTTTGGATCCAGGCTTCTTCATTGATTCCCCAGAACCATTCTTAATACGCTTGCGCTTAGCATGGATATTAGCCCAAAGTCCACCTTCTTCGATTTCAGATACTTCTTCGTTACGCTTAGACTTTTGGTACGCGTTGTACTCTTTACGCTTCTTGTCATTATCAGCCTTTTCTTTAGGAGACATCTGAGACACCGGCTTCTTTTCTTTAGACATCATATCACGTAATTTTTTCATAGTTTGAGTGTCACTCTTTGTTAGCGGTTCGCGTTTAGTCATAGCAGTCTTGCCATCAGGGATAGTAGCTTCGTTGAATTGTTCAGTTGCTTCCATTAAGTCAAGCACTTCTGTTGAAAGATCTTCAACGCTTTCGTTAACAGATTTCTTCTTAAACATGCGGAAGCGACCGTCAACCTTTGGCTTATTATCTTTATCTAGTAACATGTGTGGTTTTTGTAAAATTCTTTGGTCTTTAATAGATGCTTCGTTAATGCTTTCGTTCTTAGAAGATCCGCCAGACATCATAGACTTGCGACGGTCTCTTTCTTTTTGCTTAACTTTTGGTAGGAGCTTGCGAGCTATTTGCTCAATGCGACTTTTATTAATCTTTGCAATGCGCTTCTCGACTACCTCTTTCTCACCAGGTGAGAGATCAGCATAACGTTTATTCTTAGCGAACTTTGCTTTGAAGATATTAATAGCAGCTTTCTTTGCGCGCTTTTTCAATACTTCTTGGGAAGCAGTTCTTTTAGCAGCTTTTTCTCTACCGCGTTTAATTTTAAATCGAGCTTTTTTCATTGCAATACCGCGCTTGCGTCTTTGCATACGATCTAGTACTTCGTCTAAAACTTCAACTTCTTCGTCCATTGAAGGATTTATTGCATTAGCTACTTTATCCATAATTTCCTGTGCACTCGATTTAAGGGCTTTTGGCAAACCACTTGCGAATTTCTTAACATCGCCAGCAGCAGCAAACTCACGCATTTTAGTACCAGACATACCAGCGGCACCTTCGCCATCAGCATCTCTTTGACCAGCAGAGATAACTTCAATAGAATCAAAAGTATAGTCTTTGCCGTTATATTTGTTTAGTAACACATTGTATTCGTCAACGCGATCGGAACCAGCAACCATTACTAAATTCTTATATTGACCTGAAAGGGATTTTGCAATTAGCATTAATATCTTTAAAGGAGATTTTTTAACTACTGGCCCAAACGCTTTGGTAGCATATTTAATCTTATCGTCATATGACAACGGATCTTTGTTTACAGCCCCTTTACCAGATTTTGATTTAGCACCAGAGGAATGAGACAGAAAAACCATAGGCTCAGCATTTCGGCTTTTAGCTTCTTTGATTATTTTATCTACAAGCTTTTCGTGTCCTATTGTCATAGGATTCATTCTGCCAAAAGTCATAACTACTGTACCAGACTTTACAGCTTCCTCTAAGGTCGGTTCTAATTCAATGTACTTTTTAGCATCAAACTCTTTGAAGCCTTTAATTTTCTTTTTTGTTTCTGGCTTAGCCATTTTATTATCCTAAGATTTATTAATCATAATGCGTGCAATTGCTTTATTTATAATTTTTATGAAAAGAAGGTATGAAATCGCAGTTTCTGTTCGCAGATTTACCCCAAATGGTAGATTCTCTTAACCATCCTAGTGCTGGTGTTGGAGATACTATTGATAAAGGAACAGATGTTCTACGTTGTCCTCTAATAAAATAGTCATTGTCAATTGCGCTTCTAATACTCTTTTCTTCTATTTCTCGTATAAGTAATTTAGCTGTAGTACGTGTAATAGCATAAGCATGCGCACCTTCGTGTCCCTGAATTGATATTAGTTCTTTAGGAGGGCCTGCTTGCTTATGATCATACTTAGATGGATCTAAAACCTTGTATCCTAGAACCAATATCTGGCCATCTGGTACATCAATAGTTAATGGGTGTAACATTACAGCATCGTGTTCAAGTATCACTGCAGCGTCGTCTGGACCTTCTGAGATGGCTTTCCAGATGGCTATGTGACCCGCAGTTGCACACATAGCCTTTTGCGCTTGTGTTGTTTTTTCTAAACGAGCATATGGTTCAGTAGGTAAATTCTTAATACCAAGTTGCCCAAACGCTGATCTACCGGACTGGTCTTGGAAGCCATTAAAGTAAGTCCAGGACATTCCTGCTTTATCACAAGAGTCTGCGCAGACTTTAGCATACTCGTTTGAAACGGGAGTATTAATTTTTAGGATATAAGCTTTAGTTGCCCACATATTATATTCCTTTCAGTTCATTATATAATTCGAAATCTTTGTTAAACGCAGTTTTTAGTTGTTCTAAACAATGAGCATCAAATACAATCTCATTATCTTTATTCTTTCTGAAATTTGCTTTGTGATTCGGCAATGGATGAGTTATTACTAAACTTAATTCTTGCATTAAATCAGATATGCATTTATTTATATTTTCATATAACCAATATTTTCCGATATAATCATTTCCAAATTTACAAAAGTCTGCTTGTATTAAACTTGAGTTTGGTTCATCATGGAAAGTGCCATTAGGCGCTAGCCGTTTATATAGAGCTAAATCAACAGGCTTTCCTCCAGCTTTCCATTTTGCGTAGAAATAAAAGAAGCTTTTTTGTCTATCAACTGGATCTCTTAAAACAGAAATAACTTTATAAGTTCTAGCTTGATGTTCTGTTACGATATTTTCTTTAATTAAATCTTCAATAGTAAGATGATAGTATTTAAAATCACGCTTATACTTTTTAACAATATTGCCATCAAGATTCCCGCGTATATTAGAATCTTCTACTGGAGTATAAATTGCGCTTGGGTCTGGGATATTCTTAATGAAAAATTCAGACAAACTACTACTTGCGGTCTTTGGTGAACGAAGAAAAATTAATTTGTATCTATGAGAAACGTACATTATACACCCTTATCATATGTTATACTATTAGCATGACCAGTGGAACCCCATTTATGATCTGCATAAACTTTATCAGGTCCGTCATATCTTTTTGCACCACCAATATAAAACAATGGAATAAAGTAATGAGATGGCCAAACACTGAGTTTATGCCTCCAATTTGGTACATGCTTTGAGAGGAACATATTACCCGTAGACCTAAAAGGTTCGCGGCTTAATTCGTTAGCTTTAACTTGGTGCAATGTATCAATAACATGCTTAACAAATTCGTTGCCGGGATTACAAGCCATGATTGGTTGAATGAAATTCTGTCTGCCCTTTTCGTTCTCATAACAAGAATATGCATGATCTTCAGGTGCAGTAAATAACTCATCAGTGTTTTCTAAACAGACCATATCAGCTTCAGGCCAAAAACCGCCGTGCTCGTATAGTAGTTCATATCTAATTAGATCAGATACTCCTGGCCATTTACCCATGCTATAATAGGCATCAATAAGATGTTGATTATGCCATTTGCGAGATTTCAGCATCTCATCTGTAAATATTGAATAGTTCCAGTCCGGATGTTTATCTCTCCACGTGTGCATCCATTGCAACGGAGCCGGTTTAGGACCAATCCATATTTGTGTTAGTTTCTTCTCAATATTCATAATAAACCTTACTTCTGAATCCACCAAACGAAATCATCTTCAACATTCCAGGAATTTTCACCAAAGTATTCTGTGACTGCACGTTTAACTGTTGGGAAATGAATATCGTGACCTATAACTCTACCACCTTGACGGACTTTACTTTCCCAAGCTTTAATATCTCTTAAACAACCTTCATAGCCGTGATCAGCATCAATAAACACGAAGTCTAAACTTCCGTCTGGTACGTTCTTAGCAGCCTCGGTAGTATAATCTTTAATAACAATTGCGCGGTCAGGATAATTACTAGAGAAAGCCAACAAGTCTTGGTGATATTTGTTATGGCTCCAAGGATGTCCGTTTTCTCCAGGAGTCCATTTTTCTGGGCCATCATTGTCTGGTTGTGATTCATATAGATCTACACCGATAAGATTCAAATCTGGGCAAGACTTAATAAGATGTTTAAAATTAGCACCATCATGAATGCCAAGCTCAGCACCCTTTGTCCAGTTATTTTCTTTTACGAATCTTTCTAAAGTATTCCAACGCCAAACATTGCCACCATCATTTCCACGATCTCGTATTCTTCCCATCATCATATCTCCGCTTATTTTTAGCATAAAAAAAAGGTGAACACCAATGCTCACCAAATTATTTATATAAACTTAACTAACAGCTATTTAAGCATTAATGCCTTTGCTTCTTCTATTTGGCCATTTGAGGCCAGTCGAGAAGCTTTTAGTGCTAGTTTTACACTGATTATTGTATCAGAAAGATATTTAAGCATTAGATAGCACCTTTCCAAAGCGTTCTTGTTTAGCTTTGACTTTAAGTTGTGCTAATTTATTTCTTGCTTGATTGCGGCTGTCGTATAGACATTTCATATGGTCTGGTGTAATACCTTGCTTACCAGTCATTGCGCCAATTGCTCTACTATAGCCAAGAATTTCTAATCTTAGATAAAAACGTGCTAACATGTTATATTTGACCTCGCACATTTTTACTTTCTTCTACTAGATTGTCGCGAATAGAATCTGCATAAAAATTATCATGGTCATAAACCACAGACATGATTTGCGCTCGGCATATACCGATATCACTTAATTCGTGGTTAGTTAACGAGCTAAGCTCTCTAAAAGCTTGGCGACGTTTTGCTCGTAATTCCATAACATTATTAATTTGTGTAACTAACATTGTAATTGAACTAATAAACATTGAAATTTTGCTCAATGGTGCGGCGTGGGCCATCTTCTGTCATCTCCTTGATGCGTATAATTTGCAATCGTGAATTCGATTTACAACTATATTTATCAAGAAAAGGTTAAAAAACAACCTCTAGAGGTCGTACATTTTGGAATAGCTGCTATTCATTAGAGGCAACTGTGACAAGTTGTCAGGTTATACGTCTTAACTTTATTGTACTTGAACGCGAGTTAATGTGAATGACATTCTAGGTCCAACTGTTTGGATACCAAGTTCAGAGTACGCTCTTACATCTACGGTTTGACCTTCTGTCAATGTTAATATAGCCTGTAATACGATAGGAAACTCAAATCTTTCTGCCATATACGGGCGAGAAGTTGACCGTAGCGAGTCTTGTACTATAACGCCATCTACATAGATTCCAACGCGGAATACTGTTAGAGTAGGGCTACCACCGCCAATAATACTACCACCAACAGTAGCGGTATCAAATCCCGTGATCGTACCATTATCAGTACCAATGCTTAATTGGATTTCGCTTGCACCAGTGTTTGTTATAGCACCTTTACCAGTAAATATGTTAAACAAATTAATCACATTACCAATAGGCAATTGGCAGACCCCAGTGGGGGTAGTTAGAATAGTAGCAGCGCCTAAGCCAATTGCACCATCAGGATTACCTAAAGACAACATACGGCCTTTCATAATTGTATCTGCTCCTGTGCTAACTGCTACTACACTAAGCATATTACCGTGCATTATTGTATCTGCGCCTGTACTAGCTGCGCCAGCAGATACAAACCAAACATTATCACTTGTAGCGCCGTTAATTAATTCTATTTCAGCGTTTGCTGATGTTGAAAACGCTGCTGCTGAGCTACGTATTACAAACAGTGCGTTCGGGTCGTCTTGAGCATCTAGTATTAACTTTCCAGTAATACTAATCGCGCCAGCAAGCACATGGTTTCCTGCATACAACGTTTCGCCACTACCAAACACTATGGCATGGCTTGTGATAGGGTTAGGCAGCGCCAATATAGCATCGTATAATACTTGCAAATCTTCTTTAGCTTGCAATGTTTCACTTGATGTATCGTCAACCGTAAACTGACTATTGAAATTTACTAAGTATGTCCCCGCCGCAGGGGATTTTGTCATTGTGGGAATTATAATAGGAGTTGGCGAATTTATCAGAGTGGCGTTAGCGCCAGTAGTTTCTGCATACACAGCTACTATTGGTGTTGTAAAATCAAATTTACCATTCGTTGAATTGTATTGCATATTTAAACCATCTGCAATAGTTGAGCGATTCACATCATCAAGCATACGAAGATTAACTTCACCACCACCACCTATTGTAGACATTTGAGTTTGTATACGATTTAGCAACAAGCTATAATGATCGTTCATTTGTTTTTGAGTGACGAAGTTAGTATTGCGTAAAGGATCATTAAATCTTTGAGATTCTATATCTGCTGATTTATTAGGTTTTGGTTTAGCGGTTTTACCTAATAAATTAGCAGTCATTTGAATAATATCTTTTTCAGATAATTGTTCAACTTCTACTTCAACAAGTTCTTCTACTATTTCTTTTGGAATATAGTGAGGCGCTGCTTCCCTCAGAAGATTTTTGAGTTCTTCTAACGGACTAATTTTTGGTTGTTCAACAGACTCTTCTATCTGTTCAACAATAGGCTCTTGCTCAATTTCAAAATTGCCTTCTTGAGCTTGTTTCATAAGCTTTTTGAGTTGTTCTATAGCGGTCATTTTTGCCACCCCTTTATGTAGTCAGTTGAGAAATTTGCGTTACTAAATTCTAATCTATCAATTAGTTTCACCGCGTTTTTGCCCATTTTATCAATAGCAACAAAACCTTCTTGTTCTGTTACTTTATAACCGTCTGCAGTCTTAAGGAATGTACCAACGCTTTTTGCTTTATCAAGTTTACGAATAATCATATGCTTTGCGTCTATAATAAGATTATATAGATCAAACACCGCTACAATTTGTAATGCCGGTGTTTTTTTGAAGTATTCAAGAGTAGCATCTTTCTTTTGGCGCTGAGCAACTTTACCCTTTTCTGTTTTTCTTTTGTCTGCTTCTTTTTCGTATATAGCATCAATATAAGATTCTAAATCTCTTACAAACGCTCTAGTGTTTTTAATTCTTTCGCCAGCTCGAATCTTTGTATTAACAAAGGTTTTAACTCTCATAAGAGTATCTTCATTCTCAGAAATACCGTTTAGTGTTTCTTTTTTGATTGTTCTAAACAACTTACCAGCTTCGGAAAGAATAGCATTGACTTTTTCTGTCTCGGCTTTAGTAAAGTTTGCAGTACCAGATACGTCTGAATAGCTAGCATCTACTGACCAGACTGATTTCGTTTGGCTGAGGCCAGAAGCAATCTCCTCTCCAAAGCTTGCAGACATTTCTTCAAAGCTTGATCCTCGGTATGTTGTGTGCCAGACCACACCGATTTTGGATCCGAGTATTTGTTTGCCAAGCTTTGAGTTTTTAGGTACCGTGTAAACAATCGTATTAGGATGGAAAGTAATGTGCGGTTCACCTTCAATGTCCACCACTTTGAGATCATCTTTAGCATATAGGAAATCACCTTGTACTACACCTTTAATACCAAGCTTTGGTAGCTCAGCTAAGGCTAGTTTCATTTTATCATTTAAATCACCCGAAGCTATATCGGCGTCAATCTCGGCAGCAGTTTTATAAACTTTTGGATTTTTATTGAAGATGCCTTTCTTAGCAACGAAAAACTTCTTATCAGAGGGATCAATACCAGCAAATACCGCTGGTGCGCCGTCCCATTTAACACTAATATTTACTTTTGATTTTGCAGTGCCTGCTAACATATCTCTCAAAGCACGCAAAAAGTTAATAGCATCTCGAGTACCATTTACACCATGATTCAAAATAGAATCTTCTAGATGCTCCATGTGAGTATTCTTAGATTCGGTTATAAATGTTTTAAAATTATGCATTCGATTATCCCTTAACTTTCATTTTGAAACCCAGTTTATTTTTAGCAGCATATCCTGCCCATCCAAACTGAAAGTCTGCGTCTTTGAATTGATTGTTTTTAAAGCCGATTTGAGATTTTGTTACGTCTACATTAATCTGAATCAGCACAACTTGTCTTGCTATACGTGTAAGTGAATCTTGTATTTCTTTATCAGCGTTAAGAATCTTCCAAATAGATTCGCCTAACGGAGAAAGAACAAGTCTCAACCTATCATCACCTTCTTTTGTTCTAGCAGTAAGCACAGTGCTTTGTGCTTTCCAGAAAGGTTCTAACGATGTTACTAAATCTTTTTGATCTTCAAACTTGCCAACAAAATCAAGAACAGAGTTTAAAGTAATATTAGCTACTCTAACACCCATAATACCAGCAAGCTTTCTAATAGCTTCTGTATCCATATATTTATGCAGTTCAATCATCTGATCTTTCATAGGCATATCATTAACAATTTTAAATATTGCTAGTGATGGCTCATTAGCTAGGTCAGATGCAGTAGCAGTCTTTGTTCTGTTATTAATCGCATCAATAATATTCTGTACAGTAACTTTACCGCCGCCACCAGATTTTACAGATATCGGGTATGGAACACCAAATCGCATTCCATAAAAATCTATCAAGGCTGCATTGCTAGCCTTAGGGAAGTATGCAGCTTTAAACCCAAGATTAGCTTGAGCCCAAATAGCAGAAAGTATCTCGCCAAAATCGGCAGATACTTTTGCAAGATCTTTTGTAGAAAAAGAATTGCTATATTTAATTTTTGAACTTTTAGTCCTAGCCGCGAAAGCCATATCCATAAGCTCTTTTACGACATCAGGAGTATATTTCATCTCCAGCTTAGGTTTAATAGCAGCCATAATCTCAGCGGTGGTAAGTGTCTTACCAGCTAAACCTAAACTGTCTGGCGTTAAATCTTTATTACCGAATATCTGAGCTCCACTAACAGCTGCAGTAGATGAATTATTAACCCACGGTATCTCTGTATTAAGTGGCAGTTTAGGTGAAATAGTCTTTGTAAGTTTTAAAACTACAGTTGGGAACTTACTAGATATAGGAGCACGATTATACTCTACAATTTTTAAATTATACTTTTTTAAAAGCTTCGCTACTTCTGCATCAGAACCGGCCAGCGGAAAACGCACATGATACGCTCCACGACTAGACTCAGTAAACTTAACACCTTCTAGAGATCTTTTGATATAAGATTTTAATTCTTGCTGTTGTTGTTTCAAAGATCCCTCGGTCAAATAAGATGTAAACGTTTGCATTAAAAGTTCCGCTTCTTTAATTTAAGTATATTTATAAGTGTTAAGATATACCGCCAGCCGAGAACATTGTTTTCTTGCTACCTTGTCCAAATGCAGTTTTATCAAAAGCAGGGCCAGTATCCTTAGAATTAGCAAATGAAGCTGTATTAGCAGCACTAGTACCGCCGATGCCTCGTTGGGCACTTTCTTCTAGATCATAAATCTGCATCTTAGCTCTGTCAATACCGACAACAAATCGACGATAATAATCTAATGCACCCCAACGATTTTTCAATTGCTTCATCATTAGTTGGCCAAGATTATCTAGCTCTTCAGTTGTAATCAAACCGATAATACAATCTGCGGTGTGAGTTATACCCATAGACTCTGAAGTATTAGTAAGATCAACGTCAGAATTACCGTAACCATCACGATTGAATTGAGACGAAGTAACCACAGCACAATTGTATTCCATTGCAAGACCACGTACCTCTTCAGCAATTGATTTTACTAGAGTATAACTATTTGCTGCAGCAGCACCTTTAATACGTTGCGACGCACAAATATTCAAGTAATCGATAAAGATTACATCAGGAGTAAAGTTCTTCTTCATTTTTAATTCATTAAGCAAATGACGGAAGTGACCAACGTGGGCAGAACCAGTAGGATATTCTTTAATAACTAATTGACCAGTACACTTCGATTTGATACGTTCCATGCGCTTTTTGTAAACATCACGTGGCAATACTTTTAGTTCATCGAGAGTAACATCCATCATATTAGCATCAATACGCTCAGCTACGCGTTCTTCAGCCATTTCCATAGTAATGTACAAACAGTTCTTACCAGTCATTAGATAACTAGCAGCTGCGTGACATTTAACGAGAGATTTACCGCCGCCTGTTGTGGCTAGCAGTACAGTCATAGACTTACGAGGTAAGCCGCCTTTAGTAATTTTATTTAGAATATCAATATCGAACGGCATGCGTTCTTCTTTACGGTGATAAAATTCATAACGATCATCAGCATCTTCAATAAAATCGTGACCTACTGAAGTATCAAAGCTAATACCCAATGAGTCGGAAAGTAACTGAGGAATAGCACCTTTGTCGTGCTCTTTATCTTCGCCATCCATAATCAAAATAGCTTTACGGATAGAATTGAATAAGTCTTTATCTTGGCAAAACTTTTCAGTTTCTTTAACAAGCCAGTCAAAATCAGTAGCATTATCTACTTTTAGACCGTCAACAGCGTTCATCATACCTTGGTACGAAGATTCGTTTAAGTCTTTGCGCTTATCTAAAGAGATTTTAAGAGCTTCAATTGAAGGTGGTGCTTTGTATTCTTCGACATAAGTTGAATATGTATCAAAGATCTTTGTAAGATTACTATCATCAAAGTATTCACCTTTAATATAAGGATAAACTTTACGATAATATTCTTCGTTAAATATAAGATTTGCTATAACAGTATTTTCAATCATTGAATATTCCGATTATTAGTTGAGTACTGGCGACCAATATAATCAGCCGCCAGCACATTCAAGTATTATTTACTATAATAATATACATCATATAGAATGTCAACTATTAATTTTCGTCTTCGTTATCCAAGTCATCAAGTACAGCAGTTACGCGCTTACTTTCATCATCATCTTCACGCATAATGGAACCAGAGGCACCAATTGTAAAGTTGTTCTTAATGAATGTACTGAAGTCTGTTTTCTCAAACATCATGAGCCAAAAATCTTTATTATCATTGACTTCTTTAGCTCGCATTAGTTTTTCTGAAATAACTTCACCAGTTGCTGGATTAATTGCTTCATACCAACCAACCTTCGGCTTATTCAGATAACCACCTTTCTCAGCAATCTCCATTAGACCAGACCACTTAACAATACCACCTTCCCAAGATACCGAGACTGGAATCTTAGACTTCTCTTTAACATGTCGAGATTTCTCAATGTTAATAATGAAGTGATAGCCTTGAATTTCAGTGCCAACTTTATCTTGCTGACGACCAATAATCCAAATTGCATCGGCTGAATAATAAATTCCTGTGCCACCAGAAACAACAGCCTTAGGAAACAATCCAATCTCTTGATACGTGTGGTTCACAGCAATCAATGGAATATCTTTAAGGTTGAGGTGTGGTGTTACAATACGGAAGAGAGATTTAAGAGCTTTAGCCCGTGACATATCTGCTACCGATTTACCGTCGAGTGCATCAGCAACTTCTTTCTTAGAAGCAAGGTTGCCAATAGAGTCAATAACAATAATGACTTTTTCACCTTTAGTAATTTGGTCAAGTTGATGTGCAATATCAAACTTAAGCTCTTCAACATTGGTAATTGGAGTGTGTACAACACGCGTCATGTCAATACCAAATGATTCAAAGTAAGCTTGTGGTGTACCAAATTCCGCATCATAAAACAAAAGTACTGCATCTTTATTACGCTGCATATAAGCACCTGCCATCAACAAAGCGAATGCTGACTTAAAGTGCTTAGAAGGACCTGCCAAGACTAAGAGTCCTGGAGAGACGCCACCATCAATTCGACCTGATAGTGCAACGTTAATCATTGGCACATTAGTTGGTGCCATATCTTTCTTACCGTAAACTTTCGATTCCAATAAAGGAGCCGACATCTTAATAGTGCTGTTCTTAACGAGTTTATCTAGTAGACTCATAATTTAATTTCCTTCTACGATTGAAAGCAGTTTAGCTTTATAAGCCTGAATCTTTGCTACACGGTCTGGCCAATAAATTGTTGACTTGTCTGAGTTTTTACAAAGATTATCCAAGAACGGCGAAATAGATTTATACAGAAGTTCTAGTCTGTATTCAAGATCATCAGCAGCAACTTTGGCATCAGTTAGTTCGTCTGCCAAAGACTGCTTTTCGATGCTGATATTATGAATAGCATCTTCGGCCGCAGCTTCTTTTTCTTGAAGCTCTTCATCAATGAAGCTGAAGCCGAAGTCAAAATCTAAAACCTCTTCATAAGAAGTTTTATTAACCATTCGCTAGTTCCTTGAAGATCGACAGGTCGTCATCGTCGTCATCCATAGACATATTGCTTGAAGGCTCTGGAGCTGCTTCTTTAAGAGTTGGCGTAGGAGCCGCACTAGAAGAGTTACCCATACTGCTTAAGTCAAACTCGTCATCTTCTGCTTTTGCAGGAATTGAAGCTTCTTCGTCAAGTGCAAGTACACGGAACAATTTAGTTTTCAATTCGTTATAAGACTTAAAGTTCTTAGGATCAACCAGTTCTTGCAGTGAGTGTTCTGCGTTGTAGATACGCTCTAGTTCTGCATCATCTTCAGAGACCGGTGAAGGACTGTCGAATTCTGATTTGTCGTAGTTAGGATAACCTTCAAACTTACGGATCTTAAGGCGGAAGTTAGCACCTTCCCAAAGATCAAAAGGGTTAACCGGTGTTTCATCTTCAAACTGTGGGTTCATAAGATCGTTCAACTTATCGAAGATTTTCTTACCGAACTGATACATAAAGACTTTGCCATCATTATCTGAGTTAGCTGGATCTTTAACAACAAGAACGTTAGCGATGTATTTCAGACGGCGCTTTTGCTTACGAGCAAGGGCTTTATCGTCGTCAACACCAGAATTCCACAATTTACCGTTGAATTCGGAAACTGGATCATCTTGGTTGATAGTAGTAAGGGAGTTTTCGATGTACCAAAGACCTGTTGGGCCTTGGAAACCGTGATCCCAGATGCGTACGAATGGCATTTCTTCACCGGCCGCGGCAGGCAAGAAACGGATAATCGCGAAACCGTTACCAGCTTTATCGCGGGTTGGCTTCCACATTTTACCTTCGTTAGGATCTGAGTAGCTCTTAGTTGAGATTTTTTCGAGCTGAGAGTTCAATTTGTTAAGTGAACTAGAACGGTTCTTTTTGAGTGCGTCAAATGACATATTTGATATTCCTTGTATTTGCTGTATATAGCATTGGTTATATTTGCGATGTGTGTTGTGGATTACTCCACCATCTATTTATTAGAAAAAACGATCTCGGACAATATCCTTAAGCTTTTTTTCGTCAATCTGTAGAAAAGGTTTATATTTCTTCATTAGCCTTATTATATCATAAGCTACGATTTTGTCAACTACTTCTTTGTCCCAATAGGGAAAAATATTTGCAATGTGCGAAAGTATAGTAATTGTTTCAAGACTAACTTTTCGCTGCATATACATAGTCATAATCAATGGATGCTGTCCATTCACTGCAGTAAAGTTAGCTTGAAAGTTATCGTCAAGAGAGCTTAGATCGCTTTTGAATGTACGAGATAAAGAATCTATCTTGCGTTGCCATTCGGTATAACGATCTTCACCTTCTTGTTCGATAATCTCACGAATCCAAGCATTTGGTTTAACAACCATAGTAGCAAGCATAAGCTGTTCTGGATTATCTTTGCGCGAAAGCTTCTCAAAGAAATAAGCATCATTGCGAGTTCTAAATTTATCGAACGAAGCTCTTATCTTTCCGTGATACCTATGATAGTCGTAACCATCAGTAGTAAAATGCTTTTTCATTGCAAGGTACTTTACATACCACTGAAAGGATTCTTCGTTAGCATAACTCTGTGATGTCTTTATCATCTTTATTCACCATTCTCAATTCAATCGCTTCACTTCGTACTTTTTCTTTTAAAATAGAAGATTTCTTTACAATTTCTGCAACAGTCTCAATTTCTAGACCATTAATTTCGGCGTATTCTACTAAAGCATCAATGTAGTTTACGCCAGAAGCTAGCATTTCTTGTATATCATGATGTACTTTTTCTGGTGTTCTTGGCGCAATCATATTGGTGTTATCCATTTAATGGTGTGATCCCAGCTATCCAGCTTTCAGCAGCACTTTGTGCCCATTGGATACTCCTGTCTTGGTAAATTTCTTCCTTAATAAATTCTCCGTTAATGAAACAACGAATACCCGCATCTTCGCCGGTTGCAAAATACTCTGCTTTAAGCGACTGACCGGCTTTTTCAGTGATAATACTATTACTTGTCATTTTTTCTCTCCTGTATATTAGATGACGCTTTTACACTTCCGCAATATATGCAATAGCAAACCGTTACATCAAACCAGTGAATACCAAACATTAGTTGTTTAGTACCACGTGTTATATCTACTCTATCACAACAACCGCTGATTGTCAACTCTTTTTTTGGTAATTGACGATTTAAATTTGGTATTGGAGCAACTGGAGTAATTTTCATTTATCTTTCCTCAAATAACACATCATTAACATATCGTTCTTTATCTTCTTCTGATATTCCCATTCCAAGAATAGAACGATGCAGATGCGGATTAAGTTTCTGATTAGAACAATATTTGTTTAATTGCGGTAATGTATTACGATTTGAAACGAAATGACTTGCTTTCAGATTTGATAGGTAGTAATCTAACAAATCAGTTGTCGCACTAATAAATTGATCTAGTTCTTCTTCAGTATTAATGTTGCCAACTGCTATCATATTTTCAGAGAAAATTTCTTTGGCCCAAGGCGGAAGTTCTCTAGGCTTATTCCACTCAAGATCTTTTGTTGCTTCAGCCATATATTCGTTATAAGGATGATCAAAGCCACCTAGTGGTGAATAGTCCATAAACGAGCCAGTGATTTTCTTTGGTCCAGCTACGATATCAAAGCCAAGGATTGGAAGTTCACAACCGATGCGCGGAAATATGTTTACGTGCATTAGCCATAGACCTTTACCATCTGCTGGTTTAATTGTTTTTAAATGGCACTTATATATCTCACGTGAGTTCCAAAAAGTGTCATTCCAACCTTCGAAGTGAAGATCTTCTGTATACTTTTCGTTATCATAAAGATCAAAATGCTTATTAAACTGATCATTGATGTACTCGGCGTACTTATCAAGTCTGTCCCAAAGATCCATCAATTGTTCCTCTATTCATTAGCTAAAATTTTTATATAAAGATCCCCGTTAAGAGGATCTTATTCGACTACTAAAGAGTTAATCATTTAGCTTTCTTAGCTTTCCTTGCTTTACGAGCCTTAGCCCAAGCATGAGTAACTTTAGTTTCAATGACTTGCTTGATCTGCGCCCGCTTAGCACGAGCCACTTCACTTCTACCCATTCTTTCTGATTTTGTCATATCTTTATTAATTTCGATATCAACAGTTTCGACATCTTCAACAATAAGTTCAATTACGGGTTCTTGCATGTTTATCTCCATTTTGTCATTTCTTATAGTAATTATATACTAAAACTTAGTGGGTGTCAACCTATTCTGTCATTTGTTTAGATAATTCATCAAACAACATTGATGCAAAGTCGAAGCATACTTTAGCTTCATCTGCCATATCATCACTAAGAAGTGTTCTAAACTCTTCAATAAGAACTTTAGTGTCTCCTTCAAATTCATACATTAGACCATTACCAGGTGTTTTCTTTTTGATAATTTGGCCACCATGAAGTTCACCAAAGTGACGAACATACATATGTGCCAATAGAGCTTCGTTATCATCAGCTTCAGCCAAGGCTTCAACGTGAGCAATATACTTATCTACTGATGGTGGGAATTTGCCATCTGGCTCAAAACCGTATGCTTCTTCTAGCTGACGAATATCTTGAAACATTCGAGGTGCTCTGTGAATAGCCTTTAGGTTTGGTGGAATGACTGTAACCCGCTCAAGTACTTTGTAGTTGAGATATTGGCATTGTAAGAATTTGTAATACAGTGCCGGGTCAATGTTACCAGAGATAAGTTCTTTGGCGAATACTCTGCGTTCTGCAGATTGATGGTGCGCCCACGTGAGCTCTTTTAATTTGCTTGACATAATGAATTTCTCTCAGTTTTGTTACAGTGCTTTATTAATGTGACCGTGATTACCCGCGTGACTTGGAGCAGTCCAGCCTTCTGGTTTCATAAGATCTGGCAGGCCAAACGGATTAGGACGACCTTCTTTAACACCGACATGCTTAGCCATATTAGCAGCATAGACAGCATCCCAAGCAGTTCCAGTATCAACACCAAACACATCTAATGTACCCAAAGCAAATACAACTAGATCAATAAGACCATCGACAACTTCTTCAGGATCTTTTGCTTTAACTGCGTCTACTGTTTCAGTTAATTCTTCTTGGCACATAGCCAAACGAAAATCTAAATACTTAGACATAAGTTCTTTGTTTTCTTTATTAGCCATGAACCATTGATGAACTTCAAATTTATCATGCATCATGTACATATCTTGTGCCAGATCAGACATTTATATTACTCCATTTTTTAAGTTTTTCGCGTTTATTTTTAGCAGCCAGTTGAATTTTAGACATATCAATTATATCTCTTTCTTCTAATAGATTAACCATACATACTAAGTCACCTATTTCTGTCTCTAATTGTAACACATTAACGTTAGATTGTACACCAAAACGTATAAGTTTAGAAGCGGCTTGGATAACCTCGCCGCATTCTTCCATTAAAACTGTAAGAACTTCTTGCAGTTCTTTATCTTCGATCACGCTTAACTCCCAATAGTTGATGATTCAAATACACGGTTGTGAGTGTCATTACATCTAATAAAAGTGACGCGCGAAGATAGATCTTTTAATTTAGCTGCGCCAACATAAGTACAAGTAGATCTAATGCCACCTAAAATATCTTGTATAGTTATATTAACACATCCTTTGTACTTTGTCAACACTGTTCTTCCTTCAGATGAACGGTATTCTTTTAAACCACCAAAGTGTTTATCATTGGCAGATTCTGAGCTCATACCGTAGAACTGCACGAACTGTTTTTCTTCATAAACGTTTTCATAAAACCCGTCATCTGTTTTTGTAACTTCGTTTGTTTCATAATACTTTGTTATTACTTCGCCGCCACCTTCATCGTGTCCGGCAAGCATACCTCCTAGCATTACAAAATCAGCTCCTGCGGCAAAAGCCTTAGCAACATCGCCAGGACTACTACATCCACCGTCAGCGATAACATGACCGCCAAGACCATGCGCCGCTTCGGCACATTCGATGACGGCCGAAAGTTGTGGGTAACCCACGCCAGTTTGAATGCGAGTAGTGCAAACAGACCCAGGCCCAATACCAAGTTTAACAATGTCGACTCCATTTAGAATTAACTCCCGCGTTTGATTAGCTGTAACGACGTTACCGGCGATGATTACTAGATCAGGAAAGACAGCACGAACTGCTCTAATTTGCTGAACAAAATGTTCTGAGTATCCGTTTGCAATGTCCATACATACGTACTTTAAATTATTGCCTACCGCTGTATAGACGTCAACCAATTTATCAAAGTCACTCTGACTAGTACCTATACTCATAGCACAATATTGTGTACGGTTAGTTGAACCCTTGAAGAATGCAATGAGTTCTTCGGTACTATATGTTTTAACAAGGCAAGTAAAAATTTGTTGTTCTGATAGCGTATCAGCCATTTCAAATGTTCCAACACCATCCATATTAGCTGCCATTAACGGCAAACCAATATAGTGGATTCCTTTTGGTGCATAATTACGAAAAGTTAACTTATGTGTAAGATATACATCTTTACGGCTACTTAACGAACTACTTTGTGGTCTAATAAGAACATCTTTATAGTCAAGTTTAATTTCATTATCAATTAACATTATTATAGTCCTTTATACGAAGAAAGCATCGAGTGTATCAATCTTTTCTGATGACCAGCCTACTGCTTCTAGAATAGCTTGAAGCGGACTTAGAAATACTTTTTCGAATTGAAGTTCGTAGTCAATATATCCGTGCAAGCCAAATTCTGTTGGAAGAACACCCGGAAACGAGATGATGTTTTCTTTAATAGGATTTGGCTGTTTAAGATGCAAGAATTTAATTTTGTCACCGCCGGAGATTGATGTAAACTTTTTATCTAATCCATTTTCTTGTAAGTAGTAGTTATAAAGAATAGCGCCACGGACATGCATTGGGCAGCCTTTCTTATATAGATTACCACGATCACGATACTTGTCGATGTTATCAGTACCAGAGTTACGGCCAATAGCTTCAGGAGGAAGTTTGTAGAATTCTTGACGGAAGTCTTCGATGAACTTTTGTACTGCAAGCTCATCGCCATTCATAATAACATCGAACGAACCGCGCAACTTGTCACGGCAAACTTCTGGAGTAGATGATCGAACTGATTCTAGACCAGTAACGGAAATCTTAGGCTTATCATAGTGAACACCTTCAGAGTTGAGTGTATTCATGATGTAACGCTTCTTAGCAATGAATACTGTTTTATCAGTAATCTTTTCGCGTTTCATTACCATTGCCTGGCGATATGCACCCATCTTAGAAGCAAGATCTTTATAACCATCCTCAAGAACTTTCTCAATTTTCATCTTGCATACTTTATCGAGGAACTCTTCGCCTTTAGCACGTGAAACATCTACGGTACCGAAGGAAGCTTTAATTACAGAAGACATATCAACGTAAATTGAGTCTGTATCGATATAGATGATATAATCTTTATCGTCTGTTTTAAGCAATTTGTTTAGATACGCGTTAACTGACTTTTCAGCCCACCGAATGGATAGCTGACCAGACGTTGTGATTGCTTCTGCCATTTCATTAATATAGTACAAGAAGTAAATATTAGCAGTAGCACCATACAAGGAGTTCATAGCAATCTTAATAGCCATTTGCTGGTTGTGCAGGTTGTTTGCTTCTCGTTTTAGATTTGCTTTTTCAACAGGATCTTCACAAACTTCAATAGCTTGCTCAACCTTAAGCATGTTCTGCTTGATTACGCTACGATTACCGTAGTATTCATCAATGATCGAAGGAATTACACCTTTGAATTCATTAGTGAAACATACACCGTTAGCTGCAACAGATACAGTCTTATCGTCGTTTTGAAACTTATTAGATAGCACCATATCTTGAGAAACATATTCACGACGATCATCGATATAAGTTTCAGGCGACATGTTGTATTGAAGCATTAAGTGCGGATATAGAGAGTTCAAATCGAAAGATACAACCCAAGGATGCATACCAACTTTTGGATCTTTAACATAACCACCTACAAGATCACCAGCACGTTGACCAGGACCACCTTTAATAGGAGGTACACGACCATCCCTAAGAAGACGACGATAAAGAGTTGTTTCCCAGATACCAACAGTACCGAATGCATCATTGTAGTTTACACCGCCGCCATAAGCAACAGTCATAACTAGTGAAAGCAAGCCAGTCTCGTCTTCAAAGCGTTGAATCAACCACGTATCTTTAAGGTTGTAGTCAAGATACAATTGTGGATTTTGTTCATACAATTCAGTAAGAGTACCGTACTCAGAGTAATCGAGCTTTGCTTCGCCAAGTACTACGTTAGCAATGTGATCGAGCTTCCACGATTCTTGTGGACCGTACTTATAACCAAACTTTTTGAAAACATCCATGTAGTCAATAACAGCAATGCCAGAGATTTCATATGTTTGTTGCATTTTGCCAAAGAATTCGCGACCAGTTTGACGTAGACCGCGCCAAGGAGACAGATCTTTAGCCCACTCTTCGCCAAACAAACTGATCATTCGAGTAATGATATATTGAATATCGAAGTACGCTACGTTCCAGCCAGTAACAATATCCGGATAATCATCCATCCAGAGTCGCTTGAACACGCGCAGCAGATCTTCTTCTGTCTCACATTTAGTGAACTGTATGTTTTTAGGATCGATATCTAGCAGAGTTTTAGACTTATCGTAATCTTTACGACCAAGCAGATGATATGCATTAGACTTTGAAGACTTGTACGCGATAGAAGTAATTTCTTTATCAGCAATATTCATGTCTGGGTAGCCGTTGCTGATATCAACCTCAATATCAAATGACGCGATATTAATTACAGAAGTATCGAACTTGACTTCAGACGGGTATTTTTCTTGAATGAACTGTGCAACATAATTAGTGCTACCGGCAATTTGCATGCCGTGAACATCTTTATATTGCTCGATCCAGTCTTTGGCCTCGCGCATTGTATCCATTTTGATTGGAGACAACGGTCGGCCATTGGTTAAGGATGTGTAATTTGATTCAACATCTTTGCGACCTGCAACAAAGAGGGTGGGCGAGAATTTTACTTTGCGTTCAAAGCGCTTGCCATTTTCATAGCCGCGCCAAAGGATGTTATTAGCAAAGCGTTCAACTGAAGTGTAAAAACTGGACATATTGATCCCTATTCATAATATAGTACTATAATAACATTTTATTGTGGTAATGTCAACCATTATTTTTTGCTTGGCTTCATTTCAGTAACAATGCCTTCACCGTCTTTATCCTTTGCAATCAAAAGGGCAATCCCTTGTATGTCAGCCAATAAATTATCGCATGTCGGCTTATCATATTCTTTACCTGAATGCAGCGAGAACTGATGCCGCAGCCGATGGATCAACATTGCCTTATCATGCATTACGTTTATTCGTCTAATGAGTTCTTCTATTGAATGCTGCATCACATATCCTTTTAAACTTTATATTCAAAATTCTGGCAACTTTTGCCCTTTTCTAATAGTGAAGCCCCATTGCGAAGATGAAACCTTTCAGCCTTATCAGTAAGAGGGCTTAAAGTAACAAATCGCGTGATGTGCGGTTTTTCAAGCTTAATCTTATCAGTTGTTTCAAAAATAATATCGCGACCGGCATTTTTAGCATAACTCCAAACAGTATAAAACATAGCAGTATCTGGATCAGTAGTATTTTCTAATCCTTCTTCTGTAATCACAACACCGTTAGTATAGGCTACACACAGCACAGATAATATCTTACCATCTTCATCTTCATACGCGTAAACTTCACGACCATCTTCTACGCGCCAGTCTGAATCTAAATGAGGTCTAACAGGATCTTGTTTAAGAATATATCTTTTCCAATTATCGCTACTTAAAGTTATTAACTTTCTCATAATGTATCCTTTCTATTTGGCTATTTCGCTAAAGTTCTTGACTTTTTCGAATTTAATGTGAGACATAAATTTATCACCAAACTGATGTCCACGGTGTGAAATAACAAAGATGTTATCATCTGAATTCAAGTTATGCAATGTATCGATTAACATTTCAATACCTACACCATCTAACGCGCCATCTAGAGTCTCGTCCAAGATAAGCAAATTAGTTGATACTGAGTTACGAAGTTTTGCTACTGACCGCCATGCTAACATAATAGCAAGTGTGATACGAAGCTTCTCACCTTCAGAGAATGAAGCATAAGAGAAAGTATCGCGGAAACGAGATTTGATTATCTCATTAAAGTTTTCATCTAATTGAAAGTCAACAAAAAGATCAAATGCACCTAAATATTTGTTAATCAGTTTATTCATTACAGGGACATATTGCTTAATAATTTTAGCCTTGATTCCGCCATCTTTAAGCATTGCAGCTGTAACACTAATAACTTCTTTTTCATTAAACAATTCAGTTTGACGAATTTCAATATCCTTTAAAGTATTACTATACTCAAAAAGCTTAGTCATGTCAACTGCTTCAACTTCTTCTTCAGCAGCAGTCAATTCATTCTTATATGAAATCAGAGCGCTTTTAGCAACTTTGATTGTCGCACGATTGTCACCAATCTTTAACTGTACATTTCGCATTTGATCTTCAATAGCAGAAATAGCTTCAAGACGGTCATTATATTCTTTTGCTTTTAAAGCTAACTTATCAAGACCAGACGAGAGCTCGTTTACTTTAGCATCTTTGTCGGTAATGATACCGGCTTTAAAATCATGCTCAATGCCTTGCTTACACGTAGGACAGTCATCATGATCTTTGTAGAATGACAACTCTTTTTGATGCGTGCGCATTTGGCTTTCGATATCACGTCGGAATGATTTAGCTTTTTCCGACTTAGCTTTCATATCAGCTTTATCATGAATATCATCTATACATACCTGAATGATATCTTGCATAGTTTCAATATGAGCTTGAGCGTCTTCAATATCTTTAATATGTGTAGACATCTTCTCACGAATCTTTTCAACTTCAACTTCGCGAATTTTACGAATAGACTCATTATGATCTTTAGCAGAATCAAATCGAGATTCAACTAAATCTTTCTGATAAGAATTTTCTTTAATACTTTCTTTGTTAGAACTAACCTTATCTTTCAATAAAGTATTCATGGTACTAAATACTTGAATATCAAGAAGATCTTCGATAATTTCACGGCGGCCGTGAGCAGGCAATTCCATAAAAGGAACATACGTAGCACTACCAAGAATTACAATCTGGGTAAAAGATTTGTAGTTCAATTTAAGAATATTTTGCTCAAGATAAGTTTGGTAATCACGTACTGCTGCATCTTGATCTACTAAGACGTCGTTTATACTAATTTCAAAGTAATTCGGTCTTAGACCACGTCTAATCTTATATTTCTTAGCACCAATGTTAAACTCAATTTCTACTTCAAGTTCTTTTTGGTTAATAGAGTTTATAAGCTGTGGCTTGTTAATTTTACGGAAAGCCTTACCATATAAAGCAAAAGTAACAGCGTCTAGCAATGTTGACTTGCCACTACCGTTAGTACCGCTTATTAAAGTAGTCTTACTTTTGTCGAAAAGTATTTCAGTAAAAACATTACCAGATGATAATACGTTTTTGTATCGTATTTTCTTAAAATGAATCTTCATTATATATTCTGAGCCTCAACATAGAGTTCGTCAATTAATCTTTTAATTTGGACTTTATCAACTTTTGTTTCTAAAGAATTAATATAATCATGCAAGATATCTTTAGTGTCTTTAGTTTCATCTAGCATTTCATCTAGACCTTCAGATTCTAAACTGAGAGAATCTTCGATAGACTTAACATCTGCGGCACCTGCATCAGTTAATTTATTCAAGAATAAGTCAAAGATGTACGGGTTTATTCTATTCTTAACGATAACTTTGATAAAAGTATCTTTAAGAGCGCTTACATCTAAATTAGCGATATCTTCAACAGTCATATCAGCATCATCATATTCGATTTTGTGGAATATGACGTTAGGATTCAAAATCCATTCTAGTTCTCGAGTTTCTGTATCCAAGACACGGAAGCCGCGCTTACCTTGATAGTCAGACCAAGTCATCTCATAAGGAGATCCAAGATATGAAATATTATTATAGGTAGAAGGATGGTGGAAATGACCTGAATACACTGCTTCAAAGTTAGTGAAGATGTCTCGTGTTAAACCGTGATCACATAAGTGACCCTTATCCATTTCAAACCCTTCAATAGCAAAGTGACCCATACACAGATTTGCATCTGATTCACGAATAGACTTAACCATATCTTTATAGTTACTGTTGTTAATCCAAGGAACCATTAAGAACTTAGTAGAACCGATTTGTATCTCTTTACACGCGTTTTCGTAAATATTGAAATCAGGATATTCGCGTAAAAGCAAATTCATAGAGTTTACTTCGTTTGTGTTGGTATAGTACGTAGTGTGATTACCAACAAGACCGTGATATGCAATTCCGCGTTTTGCAATCTGATCAAAGAAGAATTGCTTACCACGTTCTAAAGAAACATAATTAATGAACTTACGACGATCAAATGTATCGCCCAGATCAAAAATGATTTTAATATCGTGCTCATCTATATAAGGAAAGAACACTTCTGAAAAGAAACGCTCTTGGTGATCTAAGAATAACTTAGAATCACCTCGAACGCCAATATGCATATCTGTTACAATTGCTATTTTCAAGTTTCGTCTCCGGCAGCTGTAATATTATCATCTAACAAATCAGCTTCAGCTTTCTTAACAGCTTCTGTTTCTTTTTTCTTAGCTTTGTCTTTAGCAAGTTTATCTTCAAAATCTTGCACAAAGTCGTTCATATAATCAGCAGCAGTATTTAAATGGATATCTTGACCGTCACCCGTATATGTGCCACCTGTAGCAAGCATATGCTGAGAGGATTTGAAACGAATATACATTTGCTTCTTTTCTTTAGCAATGCGACGCAAGAATGCATACCAAATAATCTGTGTAAAGTAAGCAAACGGATTCTGAGATTTTTCTTCATTAAAGTTCATAATATATAGTAGGCAATTTTCAATACCGTCTGAAATCATATCTTCTTTATATGAATAACCTGAAAAGTTTGGTTTAGTTGCCAAACGTGTGGCAATTTGGTAAATACATGTGCCAATATAATCCGGAACTCTAGGTCTACCATCACCAGCATCTTCCGCTTCACGAGAAAGTTTCTTGTACTCGATTAACGCGTTGAGCAGGTCTTTGTTGTTTACGTAATTTCTAGTGGCGCGTTTTTTAGCCATTGAAAATAACCTCCTTAGTTTGATTTAGTATTATAGTATCACGGTTATGCACTACTGTCAACAGTTCATTTGTAAAAAGAATTTGGGAAATGTGAAAATAACTGTTGACAGTATCTGGAAGCCGGTTATAATAGAGTTATCCCTTTAAATAATACTAAGAAACAACTATTCAGTCCTATATAATAAAGTGACCAAGTTAGTGACCATGGTCACTCCGCGTAGCGGATATTTAGATATCAACTGTATATACCTTAAACGCGAATTGCTCTGTGCCGTATATCTCAATACGCTTCTTAAAGTGTTGCAACGTATAGTTCTCAAACGAGCCATGTTGCAAATCATCAGCAATATCATATAGTGTTGCTTTATCTGATCCATTACCCTTACGCAAAGCACGACCAATTGATTGTAGCACCTTCACTTCAGACTTAGAACCAGAGGCAAATATAACATTGTCTAGCCGTTTTAAGTTTACACCAGTCGAGAAAGTACCAAAAGAAGCAAGGATGTTATGTTTCTTTTCAGGATCATTTTCAACCAAATGTCTGATACGCTCACGTTCATCACCACTTACCCCACCATATATGAAGTGCAGTTCTCGTCCTTCTTTCTGAAGTAACGGCTCAAGAATCTTACCATGCTTTTCAACAAGATCAAACAATACCAAATTGTTCTGACCTTCTAGAGACCATAGAAGATTTCTGATAAACATATTTCTTTTATGATTATTAACTAGGAATTCACGTTCGGCGGGATAGCGCTTTTGCGCTTCTTTGATTTTCTTAAATTCTGTATGGAATATCTTACGAGCTTCTTTGCTGTGTGAAAGAACAATCGCTTTAATATTAAAGTCCGCAACAGTACCAGCATCCATAAGATCCTTGGTAGTAACGTGCTTACGTACAGATCCAAAGCAACCTTCTAGAACAAGACGGTGTGTTTTGCTTTCTTCTGTTTTTAGAGTACCAGTAAAACCATGCCGATAGTAACATTCATCCAAACCTTCCATAATCTTCTGAAGTGATTTAGCTTGAAACAAATGTGCTTCATCTCCAAGAACAACTTTAAATTGGCTGAACCAATTTTTATCAAGTTTCATTAGAGACTGCCAAGTAGAGATAACTACTGGAGCATTTGTATTCTTATCAACACCACCTTGAATCTTATAGACCATACTAGGATCACAACCGTAATCTTCAAAGTCACCAGCCATCTGATGTACTAGAGAGATTGTTGGTACAATAATAAGAGTGCGATGCTCAAACGTTCTATAATAATGCTGTTGCATTAAATAAATGATTAGAGACTTGCCAGAGGATGTTGGAGATAAAGACAAAGAACGACTATCGCGTAGACCATCTACGATATATGAATTTTGATAATCACGTGGCTCAAACTTGCATCCAATTTCTTTAGCAAATGTATAACCATAATCGTCTGGAATCTTTTCTCCAAACATTAGATGGTCAGGCGCATTTAATTGGTAACCACGGTCTTCACAAAACTTTTTCAAACGGTGGAAAAGACCAACATACAGAACGGGCCGCATTGGCTGATACAAACGAATTGTACCATCCCACATGCGGTTCTTGTAAGCCGGGCTAAACTGATAGCCCGCGGGTTTGAAACTAAAATATTCCGAAAGCTCCATAGCAGTGCCTGGATCGCATCGTACTATTAAATGTACAGCATTCTTTTGTTCTACATTAATTACTTCGGACATTGTTTCACCTATTCATTATAATCTATACTACTATTTATATAGAGTAGCATAGTCGTTTTCGATGCCTAGTATTCACCATGCTGGAACTTAAGAACATCAATCATTGATTTAATGATAAAGTTTCTTGAGTGGATTGTTTTAATGATATCTTCAAGATAATTTGCATTTTCTGTATGATAATCTATTTTAAGACTTAAACGAATAATATCTTTATCACCTTGTATGCATCTGTCAATATCAGCACGAAGGATTTTTTTAGGATTTGGCTTCCAACCGAGATCCTTAAGATCTTCTTCAGCCATTGAACCATCGAGCCATTCGCGTTTGGCAAGCTCAAGTTCTTTATAGTCATATCGAAGCTTCTTTACTCTCAAAGCTTCCTTATAATACATAGTGTAATACTTGTTGTGTAGTTCTGGAATCTGTTTAGCAGAAGCTGCTAAATTTGTGTCATCAATCTTAGCATCTTTAGCCCAGATATCACTTATGTCTTCAACGCTCATAGTATAACCTTCTTGGTTTGCAAATGTTTACATTTTTATTGTATCACAAGTTACATCGAATGTCAACCAATCTTTTCAAACGTCATATTGGTATATCTAAAAGTCACATTACATTCAGGGTAAATTACATCAGAGTTAGTAACATCAAGGGCTACTCCACTAAGCGCTGTTGGAAAGCAATCTGTAAAAGTAAATTTAAGATTTGAATTTCTAGCACTATTTTCTATGACAACCGATATATCAGATTTAGAACCGTACTTGCTTTTATCTAAGTCTAGTCTTTGTTTTGTAGATTCAGGAGTACCCATACCTTCCATCCATCTTAGGATTTCTTCATAGTTTGCCATATTTTCATCTACTATAAAGGATAGATCAAGATCAGAATAATCTATACGATCTGGGGTCTGAAAGATGTTATGAATAGGTGACGCTTGTTGAGGTGCAGCCATACTCAACTGTGGTAGGTTAACCCTCTGAGTAAAGAACTCTGTGTTTGGAAGCCTGTCTATAATGAGTTTAAACGATACCGGCGACAAATAATTTGTTATCATATGAATTTTCCTGTTGACATTTGGTAGAAGCTATGGTATATTTATAAATAACACACTGAAACAGCAAGTGGATATAACTAAAATGCATGCGCAGTTGTCTAGTAACGAAGACCCTTGTGATGATTGTACACATTGGGTTGGAAAATTATAGTTGACAAGCACTACGTTGTAGTGTATAATGGTAACATAATGATGATTATGGAGAATAAGCTTTGAGTGAACAATTTAGAATTCTGACAGCTCGCCAACACGTTCGTGAGCGTATTGGTATGTATATGGGCTCCAGCTCTCAAGAAGAAATTGAGCGCTTTGTAATGGGCGTATGGAAAACCGCAAAGTATGTTCCTGCCTTATCTAAAATGGTTGATGAAATCCTTGATAACTCTATCGATGAAGCAATCCGTACTAAATTCGAATATGCTAATAAAATCGACGTATCAGTAAAAAATGGTGTGGTTGTTGTTACTGATAATGGCAGAGGAATTCCGCAAGACGAAGTCTTTGATGAGACTAGTGGCGAGAAAATTCTTCAGCCAGTAGCTGCTTGGACTCGTGTAAATGCTGGCACAAGCTTTGATGATAGCCGAGTAACTATTGGTACTAACGGCGTTGGTTCTGCTGCTACAAACTTTCTTTCATCTAAGTTTGTAGGTAAAACATGGAAGAATAAAACACTTATTACAGTTAAATGTAAAGATGGTGGCGAGACTGTTGATGTAGATGTTAAGAAAGGTGCACACATTGAAGGAAGCGGAACTGAAGTTTCCTTTGTACCAGACTATAGTCTTTTCGAAGTCGACAGCTTAGATGATCTTGATACAATTGCTCTTGTCGAAGATCGCATGGTTGGTCTTCAAATGGCCTTCCCTGAAATTGCTTTCTCCTTTAATAAGAAACGCATCAAAGTAAATGATCTTAAAAAATATGCTAAGTTGTTTATTGGTGAAGATGGTGACACTGTTATTGATAAAACAGAAAATCTTTCATTCTTTTATGCTTCATCAGAAGACGGCTTCCGTTCAAACTCTTATGTAAACGGTGTTAACACCCGACAAGGTGGTACGTATGTTGACTTCCTTACTAACGGTGTTTTAGACGAGCTTGGCACTATGATTAAGCGAAAGCATAAGATTGAAGTTGCAAAGTCTACTATTAAAAATGGTCTTACCTTTGTAATGTTTGCGCGTAACTTTATAAATCCAAAGTTTGATTCGCAAACTAAAGAACGTCTTACTAATCCAATGACTAACGTACGCGATCACTCGATTGAAGCTGGTGTTAAAGATGCTGCTACAATAGCTCGTAAGATTATGGCAATGCCATCTATTATTGATCCGATTGTTGAAGCACAACTCGCCAAGAAAATCGCTGCTGATAAACGAGCTGCTACATTAGCTCAAAAGGGCTTGCGCAAAGTTAAGGTTCCAAAACATATCGCAGCAAATAAGCCAAATGCTATACTTAAAATTGTCGAAGGTGATTCAGCAATGGGCTTCCTTCTGAAAGTAAGAGATGCTAATAAGGTAGGCGCTTATCCACTGCGCGGTGTAATTATGAACACGTGGGATATGAAACCAGCTGACGTATTAAAGAACAAAGAATTATCAGAACTTGTTGCTGTTCTTGGATTAGACATTAATGATCCAAACAGTGTTGATAATATGACTTACAAATATGTTGCAACACTAACTGATGCCGACCACGATGGTATTGGTCACATTAGTCCTCTACTGATTGCTTTCTTCTATAAGTTCTGGCCTCGACTGTTACTTGAAAAGAAAGTTAAAATCACACGTACACCCATTATGATTTCAACCAAAGCTAAAGAAGTAAAATGGTTCTATACTTACGAAGAAGCTGGCAAATTCAAGACTGATAATAATGGTTGGAAGCACCGTTATATTAAAGGACTCGGAAGTTTGCAAGAAGAAGAGTACAGCACTATTATTAATGACCCAGTGTATGACACTGTTACTGTTGATGATGCTAAAATATTCGAAATGATGTTTGGCAAAGATTCGCAACTTCGTAAAGATTATATGATGGCTTAAGCTCTAAATACTTTAAAAAAAGTGTTGACAGTCAATAAGAACTAGTATAATATAGTAATATATTAAATTAAACACAGGATCAGCAACCAATATGAGTTTGGATCAATTCATGTCTGAAGAAACAAATAAGACCTCACAAGGTGATTACCCTATTAGTATGGTAGCCTCGAACGAGTGGAAGTCTTTTGCTATGTATACAGTGGAATCACGAGCGATTCCCAATATGATAGACGGACTAAAGCCTGTTCAGCGGTTCTACTTGTACTCGTCTATTGTTAACTCAAAGCGGGACTTCAAAAAAGTATCTGCTGTTGCTGGTATCATCTCGGACTATGGGTACAATCACGGTGAGGCATCCGCAGCGGGGGCAGGTCAGTTAATGGCCGCAACGTGGAACAACAACATCTGTTTAGTTGAGGGAAGAGGTTCTTTCGGTACTCGACTGATTCAAGAAGCTGGTGCTGCACGTTATGTATATACACGCTTGAGTGAAAACTTTGAGAAGTATATTCGCGATATTGATCTCGCCCCCGCACATGAAGATCCAGAGCACGAACCACCGTCGTTCTACGTCCCTGTAATCCCTCTTGTATTAGCTAATGGTACTAAAGGTATTGCTACTGGCTTCGCTACAAACATCCTGCCACGAAGCTTAGAATCACTCTCAAAGGCTGTTCGTGAATACTTGTCGAGTGGTACTATTGCTAAACGGCTTCCAGTGTCCTTCCCAGAGTTCAAAGGCAAAACTGTTTATAACTCTGTAGAAGAACGTTATAATGTATATGGTACATTTGAAAAAGTAAGTAAAACAGTACTACGTATTACTGAAGTACCATACGGATTTGACCGTGAGTCTTACATTAAGATCCTTGATAAGCTAGAAGATGAAGGTGATATTGTATCATACGATGATCTTTGCGATAAAGCTGGTTTCACGTTTGAAGTTAAGCTTAAGCAAAATACATCAGCTAATTGGAATGACGACAAGGTCACTCAGAAGTTCAAGCTAAGTAAACCACTTAGTGAAAACCTAACAGTTATAGATTTTGATGGTAAGCTTCGTGAATACAAAGATGAACGTCAGCTCATTAAAGACTTCTGTGATTACCGTCTTGGTATACTACAAGGCCGCATCGAACTTCGTCAAGCAGAAGCCTCTGAATTGTCTCGATGGTTGAACATTAAAATGCAATTTATTCAAGCTGTACTTGATGAAAAGATTGTGTTTAAGAATCAAAAGAAAGCAAATGTTGGTAAGCAGATCCTTGCTGAAACAACCGCGCTAGAAACTGATGTAGATAGACTCTTGCGAATTAACATTATGAGTCTTACAGATGAGATGGTAAAGGAACTGGCCAAGGAAATTAAATCAGCTCAAGCAGAGTTAAAATTTTGGTCTAAGGAAACTCCTAAATCACAATTTGAAACAGATTTACAGGATATTATGTAATGTCATATAGCAAAAGAACTTGTACCGTCTGCGGCTTTCGCGATATTCAACCTAATATGACTCAAAAAACTGTTAAGACAAAATCAGGCCAGTCGAAAGCTGGAGCTGGCTTAAACACTTGGGCTGGATATTTACTTGGTGACAAGTCTTCGATTAGAGCTGTTAACAGGACCATTTGGGGTACTAATACTCGTAACTATTCAAGAAATAAACAAGTGTGGGTATGCAATCGTTTAGAATGTTGTGGTTCTGGTGACGGTTCTGGCGGTGGTTTCTTTAGTGCTATATGGAGTTTTATAAAAAGTTTTTTAATATGGTCTGTTGTTTTCTTTATTATATTCTTTCTTTTGGGAGCTTTTTTATGAATTTTAATAGCAGGATTTTTAAGTTTGCTGTTGGTCAACATCAGCGCCGTCGTGATGGAAGATTTAATATCGCGTTTCTTATCAACGTGTTTAAAGGAGATTATATGGACTTTTGCATGGAAGCGTGGATAGTACACGCTCTAGAAAATAAAAAGAAATGATAATTGAGGTTGTTGAGTTAGACCATAGTCTTACGACTAATTTTATTAAATTTTGCTGTGACGAACTCGCAGTTTACCCAGAACTACTTACGATAGAAGGATGGGACGAACCTTTTAAAGATGGTTCTCTTGGTCTTTGTTATGAGGTTGATAATAAAGAAGACTATCTTATTATGGTATCTAAAGAAGGAAGAAATATCACTCAGATATATAATACCATAGCTCATGAAATGATTCATGTTAAACAGTTTATGGTACAAAATCTTAGTAAGAATTTATGTCAAGAAAGTATGCCGGTATATAATGATCGCTGGTGGGAGATTGAAGCCAAAGAAAATAGTTTCAATTTAGTGAAAAAATACGTTGACATTTTAACTAATCTAAGATAGTATAGTTAAATAACATAAAGGAAAATATTATGGGTTTCAAAATGCCTAAGCCAAAGATTAAAATGCCTCACATTCCTAATCCGATTGATGAAGCTAAGAAGCTTGCAGACGCGACTGCTAAGGCCGCCAAAGATGCCGCTGATGCAACTGCCAAGGCCGCTAAAGATGCCGCTGATGCAACCGCTAAAGCAACAGCAGAAACTGCCAAAGCGGCAACAGACACAGTAAACACGATTAATAAAACCACGGTCAGTGTTGCTGGACAAGTACAGGTTACAGCAACCAAAGGCGCAATGTCTACTGCTAATGTTGCAACAGCTGCTATGAACGATATCGAAGCAGGCAGTAAACTTGCTGTTCACGGACTTGAGCAAGGTGTTTATGCTGTTGAAGAAGCAGGCGTACTTGTTGCAGAATGGGCAGAAGCTAATTATTGCCAAATTGGTGTTAGTGTTGCGTTAGGTACAATCTTTGCGGCATTGTTATATCGTCCAGAGCCAACTAGTGTAGCAACCACGACAGCTGCAACTGCTCCACTAAGCTCAACCGCAATCATGTATTTGGCAGCCAAAGAAACTGTAGGTGCCGTTGCATTAGGTACAGCAGTTAACTTAACGGCTCAAGCATTTGTTGAGTTGATTTGGATTTCTAATGATGTTCGTAACGCTATTGGCAATAAGAACAAGCAAATTCTTACTGACGCTATCGCATTCACACTTGCTAAGTCAATTGATGCTGCCGCAGGCGCAATGGTTGTTCCGCAGAGTTGTGCTGCAGTAGTTGCCGGTATTGTAACAACATTAGTTGCACAACTTGCTTGCGAGCGTACACTACCGAATGGTGCACGTGAATGGTCTAGTACTGGTGTCTCGGGATTATAACTCAAATATATGTTGACATTTGGTATAATGTAAGATATAATACTTTTAAAGGACGGAACAAATGCTAGATATTATTCTAATGAATTTGATTTTTTGGCCAGTATGGATGGTGGTGTCATATATTCCACAATATACAACACAAAAAATTATTGATACATATTAAATTACTTGTTGACAGTATGTATAAAGTGTGTTAGTATGGTAATAGAAATACAGTTTAAGTCTCCTTAGTTCAGTTGGATAGAACAACCGCCTTCTAAGCGGTAGGTCGCAGGTTCGAATCCTGCAGGGGACACCATTATTAAGGAATAAAGATGACGATCAAAGTAAATGATACAGTAACAGTAATGGCGACGACTGGCGAATACGTTGGTCGGCTTTTGAAAATGGATGCTACTGGCGTCGTACTTCAAAATCCACGTATGATTACTTTTGCTGATCAGGGAATGGGATTTGCGGCTGGAATTGCTGCTACAGGCGTTAATGATCCAAGTGAAATGGTTATATTGCAAGCAGTCTTTGTAACTGAGACAAATCCAGAAGTTGTTAAAGCATGGCATTCAGCCACATCGGGCTT
>TARA_R110000822_G_scaffold175082_1_pt1 | contig 50157 bp, 74 predicted proteins | sample TARA_R110000822 | Tara Oceans TARA_R110000822 (sample SAMEA4397666) | marine metagenome | biome: Polar Biome; feature: [SRF] surface water layer (ENVO:00010504); material: water (ENVO:00002006), including particulate matter (ENVO:01000060) such as... | depth 5 m | reverse complement strand
AAAAAATCGTTTTAGTCCCAAGCAAAAAATCGTTTTAGTCCCAAGAGTTTAAGCACTCTATTTCTAATGCTTTCAGAACCTCATGGGGTAAGCTATCAAGTATCTCATAACCTCTCCCTTCTACTATTACTGATCCAATTTCTACACTCTCTTGACAACCCGGATAGGTTTGTGTTGCATCCTCTTGAGGTTGATACCAGTAAGACACAAGAACAGACAGGTCATCTGGTAGATAAGTTTGTATGGTGTTCTGGTTATTTTTCATAATTACTCCTATCCCAATAGTTTTGTTGGTTTAGCTGTACCATGTGGTGCTCCATCATCCCAATGGTATTCAGTATCCATGAATGTCTGTCCAAACTTAGAGCGTACACCGTGAAATTCCTTACCATCCCATATGCCGGGGTTTATGTTTCGTGAGTGTAAATTATACGCTAATCCAACTTTCAAGTCTTCTTTTTTGATGTAATCATTCATACCTCACCCCAACTATTTAGCCTATCTTCAGTGTTCATTATAACCCCTTTAATTGCTTAAGTACCTCACCAAGACTCTCACTTTGAGTTATCTTACCATTCATCCTAACCAAAAAAGAATGTAAGTCATAAGATAACCTTGAAGAGTGACCATGCTTTCTACCAAAGAACCACACAACTTTCTTTGCTATCTTGAGGTGTTCTGCTGTTTTACAAGACTTAATAATCTTCTTGACCTTATTAAAATCATCATACTTATTAGGTTTAATAATAAACATATCATTTCTCCTCTTGATCTATACCAAGTTCATCACGCACCTCAAAAGCACATTCAAAGTGCATAAGTTCTCCACTAGATTCTACACTGTATTCATTAGGAAGAATAGGTCTTTCGCACCAAGGGCATTCTGTAATCATAATATTACCCCTCTTTAATGTTTAAAGTAATAACATTTTCTTTTTGAGTATACAACACTTTTAGAAAATTAACAGCGTCTTCAAGCCTAGCACACTTTACAATACAAGTGTTTTTATAATTAGCTCCATAACTGTGCTCTGATAACAAGTAATCATCTGTTACAGTGTAATCTAGGTTTGCAGAGCCATCTTCTTTCTTTATAGGGCATACTGTAGCCATGTTTATTTCCTCTCCAAGCGATTAAATTCATCATTAGTCATTTGTGCAGTTCTTCGAGTTCCCCCGATAGAGGTTAATCTTTCAACCTCTTTAGATTCTTCAAGGGAAGTCACAAACACTATAGCTCCAATACTCAGAGCGTACATTTGCTCTTTAGACAAGATAGCGGATTCCATTATGTTTACTCTGAAAAGTTGTAAGTAACACCTTGAAACTTAACCTCTGTAACAAGGTCAGCACTAAATGAGCGGTAGCCTTTCTCTACAAATTGCCCCTTCTCATTACGAGCTACAGCGTATACACCTACAAGGTCTTCTACATGCTTGATGGTGCTCTCACCACCTTTAAGGTGCTTTGTAACTCCTGTACGACAGTCCATAGTAGACATGGTTTCCATCTCACCAGTAGCCTTATTAAGCTTTGGAGTCTTACGAAAGTGTGTTACTTGGAAAGTACGACCCTTAGTGCTTTCTACTAAGTCTTTGATTAAGTTACGTTTTACTGATACTTTATCTTGGTTACTCATAATATCTTCCTCTCTTTAAGTTTGTATACACAGTATAGACCTTTGGTTATTTAATGCAAGCTTTATTTTTAAGATAATTAATCTCTGATGAATCTAGTACATCCTTAATGTGTTTATCAAGGAAAGCTTTAGCTGGTATAGGCATCTGTGTTCCATTCATCATCAAGTATATTAGGTAACAGTGCTCTAGACCTCGTAGAACGTTCTCATAACCACTTGTATACTTTCCCCCATCAATGTATAAGGACACATTACCAGACCCCATAGGTTCAGGAGGTTCCTCCATCATGACCCGATACTCTTGGAAAACCTTTAGGTCTACTCCATCAAATTCATCAATTACTATTGTTGCTTCTTTGTAGTACATATAATACCCCCTTTAGTCTATATAGAGATTCCACCACTCGTGCCTATTCTTACGGTAAGTACGAAGCTCTTTAGAAGCTTTCTTAGTCTTCCGACTAATATGTTCTTTGTGCCTAGTTGCAAATGTTGTTTGTTTCTGTATCTTAAAGTCTACAACTTTCATAATGGTGCTCCTAGTTTTAAAGTTTAATATCAAAAAATACTTGTCCCTTTCTGATTTCCATAATATTACCCATGTTATCTTTGAATAACAATCTTTTCTTTTCATTTTCTTTCTTATCTTGTTTCTTAGTAAACCCACAAGATATAAGGTGTTCTTCTGCTTCTATGTCATCGTTGAACTGCATCATCTTCAGAGGTCTCCCTATTAGCTTTAGATATAGTTACCATCTTAGCTCTAATTTTTCTGATTGTCCACTTAATTCTTATATAATCAGTAAACCTTATAATGAACTTCATGATTAACCTCCTGCTATTAGACATCTTTTAATAAGATTAACTTTCTTTTGTATACTCTCAGCATACTTTACACCAGCTTTTATATTAAATCCAGCATTATATGAAGACCAAACCTTAAACCAATCACCTTTATGATATTTAAACCAATATTTAATTTCTTTAATGGCATAAGAAGCACTAACATCATGAGCTAATAAGCTTGCAGCTAACATATTCCTGTGATAACTGGTGTCTTTTGTATTAGAACGTTTCATGGCTGTTGTCAAAAGGATATGGTGTACTCCAAAAGAGGGATCACTAATATTAATAGGGTAAAGACCAGCGTTAGACTCCTTCCAAGCTATAGCTGCCAGTGTAAGCCCCATATCATACCTTACACCGTAGTTATAGGATTGGTAGAGTGTTTGTACCTGTTTATCACTAAGAGCCTCTACAGGCTTACAGGAGTCTGCTACGCTTACTGCGCTAAACAATAAGGCTGCCATAAAGAGTACCACAACAATGATAATACCCCAAGGAACCTCAACAGGGTCTACCTCTTGTACACTACTAGGTATACTCTTCTTAGGGATTACCTTAATGCGATTAATACGGGTCATATAACTTACCTCTTATTTAACGTTTGAGTATATTAATCTTGTTGATTACTTATGTCAAGCTTTATTTGTTTGGCGGGAATACTAGGATTCGAACCTAGATTAAGGGTTTAGAAGACCCCTGTGTTAATCCCTTACACTATACTCCCTTAATTTGATATATCTCTAACGTACTATCAATACGTTTACAAAGTCTACTAAGTACCCTTCCAGCACCACATTCAACTATGGAGGTAACACCATTATAAGTTAATGTCTTCACACAATCAACCCAAAGAATAGGACTACATATTTGTTCTATCATCAACTGTTTGATGCGTTCAGGGTCATCCTCAGTTTGGGCGTTGACATTATGTACAACTGGTATTTCTGGATTATAAAACTTTGTACTCATAATGTCCACTGCTAATCTATCTGCTACTGGTTGCATAAGGTTTGTATGAAATGGAGCACTAACGGGTAAATGAAAAATACGTTTAGCTCCGGCTTCTTTACAACCCTTAATAGCCCTTTCTACAGCTAAAGATTTTCCTGCAATAACTGCCTGACCGGGAGAATTAAAATTTACAGCAGTAACTTCTTCACCTTGGCAAGCATCAGCACAAATAGACTTAACTGTATCACTGTCTAAACCAATAACAGCAGCCATAGAACCTTCCCCAATTTCCTGCATATAAGCACCACGATTACGCACTAGACGAACAGCATCCTTAAATTCAACCACACCGGCACAAACTAGAGCAGACCATTCTCCCATACTATGACCTAACATGAAAGCGGGTTTTGTACCTCCCTCTTGAATCCAAACTCTCCACATTACTACGCTAACTGTAAGTAGTAAGGGTTGAGTATACTCAGTCTTAGTAATGTCTTCTTGAGTACCGTTTTGAGCTAAATCCCAAAGGTCATACCCTAAAACATCTGACGCATCTGCAAAGGTAGAAGTTACTATATCAAACTTCTCTGCTAACGCTGATAGCATCCCTATCTTCTGTGAACCTTGACCGGGAAATACAAAAGCTATCTTACTGTCCATTACAAGGTACTCCATTAAATTGTAGCCATACTCGTAACCACCGTTTTTTTATACCAGTTAGGTTTCATATCAATTTTCTCTTGTATCCTCTCACGAATGATATCTTTATCGTGGTCGGACGCAACCCAATCTAGATAAAATTCATCGGGCCATTGTTCACGTTTAAATACTCTATCTGGATCGGGATTCATGCCTCTATTTTTCATCTCCTTAATCAAGAGTTTATACCTCTTAGACAGATATCGACCTTTGTCGTAAAAGAAAGAAACGTGACCTTTATTGAGCGTGAAGGATTTTGGAATTTTTGCCAAGTTCCAATTTGGTGATTTAAGCGATCTTTGTAAAGAAGAACCCACCATGAATAACTCACGATATTCCGCTACAAGATGCTGGTCGTGAAGTTCTTCTGGATCAATTAAATTAATTCTAGTCATCAATCTTTCTCCTTAAATTTGGACAGCGTATCCTTGTTATTTATTGTGTAACAATCTCTAGGACTTCAAGTTTAACATTATCATCTAGAAAGTGCATCAAGTCATTTCCACTTTCAAGTATAAACTTAGTTGCTAGACCATCAGCATATAATTGAATACTTTCTCTTGTCAAGACTCCCTCTTGTTTATTCCAAGGTACGTTAAGAACATCAATATAAGCACTTCCTTTTGCGAAGGCTGTATCTCCAGCTCCCCTCTCTTTGTTGAGGACTGCTACCATTGCTATTGCTCTCCAACGGATTGCTCTCTCTAGTACAACAGCTTTATCTAACATATTAATTCCTCTCGTTTGATTTCAATAAGGTAATGATAAGGGCTTCCCTGCCCTATGTCAACCTTTTTCTCATATTATTTAAAGCTCTGTAACTTCCTCAATAACTACATACTTACAGGTTCGCATCTTAGCATCATTGTAGTCTGTAGGAATTGATACAACGTCTTCAGGGTTAACCAATACCTTGACCACCCGTGATCCATAGAAGGAATCTAAGTAGCTCTTAGCACAACAGTGTAGCCCAGCACTACAGGTTTTGTTAGAGTCATCGTTAACGTCTGTACGTTCCATTGTAACGATAGCACCAATTGAGTTATCAATAGTACCTGAATAACAGTCTGTCCAATCATCCTTAATACCTTTCCAACAAATCAAGTCACCAGAGTCAGTAATCTCAATGTCAGCAGCCTTAATAAACCCAAACAATTCCATACGAGACTTATAAGAAGGGTTCTTTTTAACTTTACCCAAGAAAGCTACAAGCTTCTTAAATCCTTCGTCACCTTCTTCCATAAGACGTAAGATAGCCAGAGCTAGTCCATCATTAACTTCATCACCCATATACATCACATGACCGTTAGAGACTGTTACATCGCCTTTGGTGAACTCTGTGATAGCCTTGATAGGTTGAGCTAAGTTTACAGCAGAATCATACCAACCTTGACTACAATAGTTTACGATTGCATCAAAGGAACCATGAGAAGCATCTACAGTGTATACCTCACCTTTATACTGAATTACGATAATACTGCCGGGGATTAAAGTATATTTCCCTTCTGTTCCTTTATGAGAAGATAAACCATACCCCGAAATCATATACTGTTCTCCTGACAAGGACTCAATAACGTATACAATTAACCCTGTATCAGGGTGTGGAGTTGCCGCGAGTACAACATAAACTCCCCCTTTTGTTGGTTTTTCACCAGATTTAAAGCCTTTCAAATTAAGCTTATTAGCGAGAGCATTGTAATTAGTGTACACATAACCTAAATTAGTTACTTCAACATATTCCTCAAACTGGTATTCAGCATCTTCACAAAAGGTTTCATTTGTGTCTTCAAGAACTTCTTCACAAGGGGTTACAAGTCTCAGGTACTCACAGTGTTCCATCTCCGTAGGATCACCCTCCTCTACAAAGAAAGGGAGGATAGAACCATCATCACTAGATAATGAAAGAATAGAATCAGGTTCAAAAGTCATATCACGTTCATCTGTACTCTCTTTGTATTTAAACAAGTCACCCACCTTATACCCAAGTGCTTTACAATTGAGTTTAGGTGGATCGTAAAGCTCTGATTCGACTTCTTCAGAGTTCGCATGTTCTTCTTCCTCTTCAAAAGAATCAATAACCCTACCAATGGTTCGTGTAGAAACATCAAACTGAGCTGCTAGATGTGTTTTAGTTACACCGCCCTCTTCCCACAGAGCATAGATATCTTCTTTTTGGGCTTCACTTAAACAACCAACATTATTCGTACTCATATTTATATCCTCTCAATTAATTTAAAGTTATATTACTCAGTATTACCCTTTATGTCAAGTATTAAATTCACCTGAATCTTGTGCTTTAACTAAACACTTAACATACTTTATAGATTCAGTATCAGTAGTTGAAAAGTTTTCCAAAAACTTATACTTGTTAGTGAGTTTACCCTTAACAGAAGCTAAGTTACCAGTATAGCCACAAACCCTGTTAATCAACTTCTGAGTTTTAGAGTGAAAAGTAACAAATTCCATAATTCTATCACATTGTACATCTAAAGTTCTATCATACCTAATACTAGCTTCCCTATTAACCCTTTTGTATTGTGGTGTAATTTCTTCTGAGGAGCTAAACACTCGATACAACTCTTTGTCAAGTTTATAAGTGTTGAACCTTCCTAAAGCTTTATTACGGATCATTGCTTTAGTTACTTTGCTTTCAGTAAGCTTTGGTGAAAGCTCTCGTAGGTTAACATTGTGGATTTTCTTCAACACTGATTTAGGTACAACAAATATAGAAGAGTATATACCCGCAGTAACAAGGGAAAATACATCATGTAAGTTACTGTGGTAATTCCCGTTATGGTCATTGTAACCATTTCTATTAGCAGAAACATACACAGCTATTTTGTTTATACTCTTAAGGTCAATCTCTAGCGTAGAAGTATAAGCTCTACCACCTTCCTTCTTCTTAATAACTTTAATAACAGGGTTACTTTTAACTGCCTTAATTGGTTTATGAATCTCAGAAGCTTTATAAAAGGTAACATTATTAACATTAAAATGCAACTGCTTACAAATATCTTCTGCTTCTTTCCGATTGTCAACAACAAACCCACTAGTACCTTTCGGCATTGCACTTTTGTAAGCTCCAACCCCACCGGATTTAAGGTCTTTAGTTAAGAAGGAAATATTATTGGTATGACTTCCTAGTATTAAGCTAGGTGCATAAATAGCTGTATTCATATTGCAAGATTTACTTCCCCAACCAGAATCCCTCTCGTACAGTGTACCTGTAAAAGTATTATTGATAGAATCAATAGCAGTTTCAATACTTTTGTTCCAATCTTCATAACTTTTACCACCATAATTTAGTTCAAGGTTAGCTTTGTTTGAACCAAGAGCATTTGTAAGATACGCATAAGCTTCTCGTACTGTATCAAACTCTTGAGATTTATCTAGAATCTCTTGTTTATAAACTGTATATATCCTGTCCAGTTTAGCCTCAAGGTTCTTGCTTGTATTTTCATCATTAGACAGATGTTCTCTACTGGCTGCGGGTTGTACCTCACCGATGTTAAACTTGATAACAAGATTACGCTTCTTAACTAATGTTTGCAGTTTCCGAAGGGAGTCACTGTCAGGTACTGCATATGCAACTTGACCCATAACAGCTTTAATTTCTGAACTGTAATCATTAGGGTATGTAGAAAACTCACTAGTGTCTACATCAATCTTATCCTTGAGAGAATCAAGAGTAAAGTTACAAGTAGGTGCTACGTTAAAGAAGAAGTAAATTTTCCTAGCACTAACTTCAAAGTTATAGATATCCCCTTCTTTGACAGAAACTTTAACTGCTAAACCGTTAGATTCAGTAGTGTCTTCTGTAGAAAGCAATACTACCTCTGGAATACCCTTGTTCTTATACACACTGTACACACGTTTAACACCCTTGAAGTTAGATGTTGTTGTGAAGGCATCTACATAACTGAATGGAGACTTAGAACCAATACCCATGAAACCTACAGCATCATTAGATTCTTGCTTAGTAGAAGCACCATATGTTACATACAAATCCATAACATCTTCATGGCACAAACCAGTACCGTTATCTTTAACCTCAAAGTAAGGCTCAAAACGAGTAGGTAAGTGAACTTCAATGGGTGTAGTTACGTTAGCTGCAACCTGTGCATCACAAGCATTACAGGATAACTCACGAATAACAGCAGAAATCTTATCTGTGTAAACACGACTAGAAAGAAGGTCAACCATATGACTGCTCATTTTAATCTTAGCCTGTGCAGTTTCCATGTTACCAGATACTACTGCTTCAACACCTGTTTGATTCGGGATCATGTTTTTAAACCTCTTCGTTTGTTTAAGTTGTAGCTATTATATACAACCTGTAGAGCTAGTCAACCTTTATTTTCATTACTATTATTATATCTTAAAAGTTACCACTGGTGTATTGCGTTAGTTATAATTGCAGACATTGTTATAAACTCAATAGAGTAAAATACTAATTTAAAATTGTCTGTGTTTATCCATGTTGTTAGTGCTTGTAACATTACTCCTCCTCTATTTCCTTATGTTTAGGTTTACGTTTGTAATCGTTCTTATTGTCCTTATGGGTTTTTGGTTTGTTAAAACGTTCCATGTGCTTATGTACAAAGTTCCTATCTTTCTTTTTAGTAGTGTTGTCCATTTGAGTATACTCCAAGGTATTCATGGTTAGTTGTTTGACCATTATTAAACACTTTATAAATTTCCATGTCAATGATAAACCACGTTTCTCTGTAATTACTTGCTCTAACCTTATCAATCACCCTACAGTCTACACCGTCAGCTTTACAACGTGCCTCTACAGCAGCTATAACTTCTTCGTGTTTTTCTAAAAATTCATTTGGTGACATACTTTATAACTCCTTTATATGTTTATTGTAAAGCATCCTCAGTATAAAAATCTGTCATATCTTCAAAGGATACCACAAAGAACACTACCCCCGCAATAACAAGTTTAGTCTTTCTAAAACCTTCAATTTTAGGGGTATGCTCCCCTATTATTTTGCAAGTTACTTTTTTTACTTTTGAAGAATTAATTACATCAAGTATAAATTCCTCATGGCGTTTATTTATATTTAGTTCTTCCACAAATTCCCCCTTTAATTAGTTTGCATTCACTACATATGTGTGATAGATTATCTCCAATATCAACTTAGCTTACGTTGGGGAGACTTGTGGGTGGTTCATATTTCTCTCCCAATTTTGGTAGATTTAATTTATAAGTTATACAGATTATCCTTTTAGATGTGTTTTTCATTTAGTCCCAAACTAAAATCCCTTTTAGTCCTTAACTAAAATCCCTTTTAGTCCTTAACTAAAATTCGATTTAGTCCTTAACTAAAATTCGATTTAGTCCTTAACTAAAATTCGATTTAGTCCTTAACTGTACTTCCAACAGGTATTATTGTCAAGCAATTGTCTGTATTGAATGAAGCCTTTTAAATTCCCGCTCCAAAAATATCCAGACTTACCTAAGTGAGTAATCCCTCTTTCCCAAACCTCCCCATCTTGCCCCATATCACGATCAAGCATACGGTACACACTTTTAAAGTGCATTGGTGTAGCAATATGTTCAAAAGGACTTGCATGAACTGGTGTCATTGTAACCAGCATATCAAAAATCTTAACAGCTTTAGTTAATGACCAATCCAGTAAACGATATGATACTTGAGCGCAACATGAAGCTGAAATCTTTTGGGCTTCCTCTAGTGTTAAGCTTGTTAGTCCCTCCCTGCCGTATATAATCCCTGAACCGCCAGCACACCACTCGACAGAAACATAAGGTACATGCCATTCTCCCGGCTTAAGAATATTAGGTTCGTTTTGAGTATATAACTCATACATCTTATCTGCAAGTACATGAATCTCAGGTTGTGCAGCAGGGTGACAACGTAACCACCAGAAGTTATCAAACTCTGTAGCTGTAACAATCGTCTTCATTAGCTGGAAGGGTTCCAGTACACGATTGACAATCTGCTTGTGTAGACCTAAACCTTGTAGTTCTCTAGCACTCACAACTGCCCTTTCAGCAGCCTGTTTCCAAACCCATTCACAGGTTGCAGTAGACTTATGCTTCTCCTCTGCTTGCATACCAGACTTATTAAGCCCCCATTCTACAGGCATAGCTGGTGCTGTCAAGACCTGATCCATCATCTTATTAATTGGTATGGCTCTACTTGATGCAGCATTACGACTGAACAACCTATGTGTCATCAACTCACCATGAATAAAACGTGGGTATTCTAACTCAAATGTAGTGATTCGGTCTCCATATTTACTAATAGAATCCGCTATAATCTTAGCTGAAATCATACACTAACCTTCTTATAGAAGACTTCATTATGTACATTAAGTAGTTTCAAATACTCTTCAAATTTCAATTGAGTGTTCTCATTGAGTACCTTATAACTAGAAGCAGAATTAATACACTGCTCTAAAGTTGCATAATGACCAACAATAACCCATTTTATATTAACTTCTTTGGTTTTATTGTTTGTAACTTCTTTATAGACTTCTAGAGTGTGGTTGTACTTATCTCTATCAATTCTAAATTCATCTGATAATTCTATAATCATATTTATTCCCCCATCCAGTGAAATTTCATACCAAGGTTTATATAGTTGTCAAAGTGACTTGTATCTCTATATGCAGAACCATAGTATATATCCCTTACTCCTATGGAGTGTAGCATCTTTGTACACTCATTGCAAGGGCTTAATGTTATATAAACTACAGACCCATTAGCTGATACCCCCTCTCTTAACATCTTAGCTAAAGCATTCTCTTCTGCATGAATAACCATAGGGTCTGTGGTTCCATCTGGTAACTCACAAACATTAGCATATCCAGAAGGTGTACCATTAAAGCCTAAATATAATCCACCAGATTCAGTAACGATAACTGCACCAACCTTCTGACGTACACAGTAAGATTCTTGTGCAACTCTTTTAGCTAAATCCATGTAGAGCATATTAGTGCTGTGGTTATTCACTTTGGACACCTCCACTTAACAATCTTATCAGCAGCCAGAACATCAGTACCCCAATACCAATTTAAAGCTGTAAGATTCTTAGCAATATCTCCATTAGCAAAAACAACTTCAACAATCTGGTTATCTTTAACAGGTTGAACTCCTGTACTAATATTCCAAGGGTTTTCTTCAGTATCTGTAGAACCAATCCCCCCATTACGAGAAGTCTTCTGTAAAGGGGCATACTCAAGCTCCTCAAAATCACACTGAATCACAGGTTGTAGCTCTGCTTGGACTAAGATATCCCCTGCTTCAACTATAACAAAATCCTCAGACATATTGTGTAGTGCCACCATTAGCTCTTTAGTATAGTCTGAGTCAATAATTCCCGTCCCATTAGCTAAACAAAGTCCTTTTTTGATCCCAGTGCTGGAGCGAACATATAGTTTAAGTTGGTAGCCACTAGGGATATCAAATATTAACCCTGTCTTCTGCACACAAGTTTCATTGGGCATTATTGTCTCGTATTGGCATTCATCTTCTGTATCAAACACGATAGCAATATCGAAACAAGCTGAACCCTCTGTTGCATAGAAGGGCATCTTTGCATCTGGATGACACTTATGTACACCTAATTTCATATCAATCACCCCTCTCATATTTATTAAATCCAAGAATCCACTTCTTGACCGTTTCAGAACGCACTATATCATATGGCTCATTAAAGTCAACCCATCCACAGCCTAAGTTTTCATTACTTTTAGCCATATTAAGTGCAATAGCTAACCCACTTTCACCTCTAAGGTCTTTCTGAGTGATATCTCCTGCAAGAACCAATTTAGAATCTAGCCCCAAACGAGTGATAACCTTCTTAACCTCTTGATATGTAAGGTCTTCTGCTTCATCAGCAATTACAAAGGAATTATTGAATGATCGTCCTTTAATAACTTCCATTGGTACAAATTCAATCTGACCTTTACCAATGCAGTAGTCTACCATACCAGTTCCTAATCGTTCAACCATAACATCTAGGACAGGAAGTAACCAATTTTTCATCTTAGAGTTTAAATCTCCAGAGAAAAACCCCAAACTTTTACTCTCAGACACATTAGGTCTTGTCAAGATAATTTTCTCAATACTTCCTAACTTCAACATATCACAAGCTATAGCTGTTGGTAAGTACGTTTTAGAAGTACCAGCATATCCAGTTGCAATTGTCAAGGGATTGCAATTAATTGAATACATATAATCTTCTTGCTTTTTATTCATAGGTTTAATTGGCGGTACATCCCTTTTGTATTTAACTACAAATTTCTCTGTAGGGGAATATACCGTTTCGCTTTCTTTCTTTTCTTTACGAGTATTTCTCTGACCTCGGTTTTTTCTTGACATAAAATAATATCTCCTTATTTATTATTTAATACAACCCCAAACAACTAAAATTATGAACACTATTGCTATAGTAATACCCCACATAATAATTTCCCCCTATTTAAGATGCCATTTATAAATTTTCTTAGTTACCCAATCGTGAGCGTCAAGGCTACATATACAACCTAAACCTCCTCCGGTTCCGATAACCAATGCAAGGATAATACTCCCCAATAAAGTTGCTGTCAAGAAGTTAGTTACAAATATTCCGGCTATGAATAATTCCGCCATAGATAGTATCCAACTAGATGGGAGCATAAGTCCTCTTCTGCGGTGGATCATATTCTGTTGACAGAACCCTTTCATAAATATAGAGATAAACGATAAACAAAAAGCAGTAAGATACATCATTCAGTCTAAACTCCTGTGTAAAAGTTAGTAATTAGTTCCAACATAGAATTCATGTAGGCTTCTTCTGTAGAACTGTTATAAATGTCTACAGTGTTATCTACAATACCATCTGAAATAAAACTACGACTATCATTATTGAAGTCCCCTCTCCCCTTGATACGGATCAATAATACATTCTCCTGACCAAGCTTGTCAATGGTAGGCTTGATTTCATCATCAAAACCACACGAATCATCTATAGCCCATTCATTATCCTGTATAGTGTTAGCTCTAGCAACCCCGAAATAATCCTCCCCAAAAGCTGGCTTACAGACAATTTCAGATACATAAATCATTGCTTCCCTAATAGATATAGAGATTTTGTTGTTGTACAAAGTATACATTTTATTTACAGGAATTCCAGTAATACTTTGCAATTGTGCCAACTCAATCCCTGACAACATAAAGTCGGGTAAAGGGGTTTCCTTAATCTCACGATCATTATAAATCTCCCAAAACCTTTCTTCAGATACACAGAACAATTCCTGAACAAGCTTAAAGAGTTTATCCTTACAGCGTCGATCAACTGTGTGTAAGAGTTTTGTGGTAGCTGCTGTGACCCTATTCTTACCACACTCTGCTGGGCCATTTAGTAATACTATTTTACTATTCATATTTAGCTTCTCCTGTTAAAAGTAAAAAAAAAACCCCATACAAGCCACTATCGCTCATATAGGGTTCTTTGTCAACACTTATATATATATATATTTACCAAGGTAACTCGCATTGTCCTCCTGCACAGGCTACTGAACCTAATGTATCTACCTCTGTGTATTTAGGTTTAAGATCAGCTTTAGTCCAATCAATATCTACTAGGTCTCTAGTAACCTTTAACCATTTATGAAGATTATACACATCTTTCAAACAATAACCAGTTAATCTTAGATCATCATTCATATATCTAGAAGAGAATTGTTTAGCTCTCCTGATCCAATCCTTCTTGAGAAGGTTAACATGGCTCTCTTCAGAGAAGTCACCAAGACCCATAACAGCGTCTACAGCATCCCAAAGGTCGTTATTGAAAGCGTGTAGTCCATCCATGATAAGGCCACTAGCAAGTAAAGAAGCATCACCATACTTGTCAAGTAATTGTTGTGAAGTAAATACCTCCACAAAAGGGGCTTGCTTGTAGTCTTTGTCACCACTTACTGATAGCAAACTTACACCAGCAAAGCTATGACGATTCTCCCACAAGTATTCTCTAACCTCTTCCCAATCCTCAACTTGAATAGTATTAGATACGTTATGCCTTACTGTGGGCTTCACACATAAATCAACGTTAGTCCCAAATTCAACCCAGTTCTGTTGAGTAAGTTTAACAAGTTCTAACTGTTTAACACCAATCAAATCTTTCTTAAACAAGCTATCTGGTTTAGCTACAACTGGTATAGCGAAAACCCAATCAGTCCCACTAGCAGACCATACAGAATCTTCTACAGCTTCAGGGTTGAACTCAGCAAACAATTGTGCTACATCATCGTCCTTATTCATTTGCATATGTCTAAAGTACCGTGGAGCATGTTCTCCGTGAATACCAGAAGCACAAGGAAAATCTCTACCTAAGATAACTGAAGCATTACCGCTGGGCTTTGTACAAGTGGTTCTGGCTGCTTGATTAATACCTATAAGGTCAGCAACAATTTTATTCCACTTCTTAACAATTTCAGCACCTTTACGCTGTACTTCAGGAGTAAACATAACATCAGGATTATTAGTCCAACCTGTAAATGAACACCCAATCAAAGCTTCACGTTCAAAGATTTCTTTAGACTCTTTAGCAACATACTTAAAGTCTGTGTAACCAGCTTGTAAGGTTCCCATAATAGCAGAAGCTTTACAGATACGATAGAAAGCTTCAGGAGTAGTACACATTACCCCGTTACCTTCTGTCAAGTTACAACCTTGCCAACCTGAACGACCATCTTCAGTACGAGGGTACATTCCAATCTCTACACAAGGATTATAAAGGTAATCTTCGTGGTCTGTAAACAAGAAACCGGGTTCTCCAAATTCCTTAACAGACTTATAGATTCTCTCAAAATCTTCTTTAGTAGTCTTCGATCTAACAAGAGCTACTGAGTTATTTGACCTACCTCGTTGAGGATTATCTACAAACCAGTTACCTGTTTTAGCATTAAGCATTTCTGTGTCAGTTGGTGAGAAGATACAAATGGTTGCACTTCTACGCACCCCACCAGACAGCACAGCATCGCTCATGTGCATTACAAAGTCATAGACTAGTATTGGTCTAAACTTAGCTTCACCGTCCTTTACAGCGTTATCTAGAAGCTCCTGACACTTCTGTAAGCTATCTCGTAAACCATTAGGGCCGGGAGCCTTAAATCCCCCTGAAATCTTAGCTCCTTTTGGTCGAATCTTACTTAGATCAAAGTCAATACGATAACCCTGATACTCTTTAAAGGTAGGGTCATCTGTAGTATAAGAGCTACTTAGCACTCCAAAGCAATCTGCCCAACCCTCAATAGAGTCTTCAGGAGTAAAAGTTTTAACACCTTTAGTTCTGAGTTGAATATTAGGTATTAGGTCATTGTGACAATACTGTACACTAAAACCAATTCCACAACCACTTAGTAACCAGTACATAGCCTCTTGGAAGAAGGCATTACGGTCTGCAAAAGAACTAAGACAATTGTAAATCTTAGAGTGGTGTTGAAGAATAGGGTCTCCCCCAAATTGTAAGGCTCTTTGTGAACCTAGAAGCTCTCTAATCTTATAAGACTTTGATACGAAGCTCATTAGCTTCTCTAGTTCTGGTGTCAACTTATCTTCATATTTAACTAGGTGCATGTCCATGATTCTATCAACGGAGTCATCCCAATTTTCTGCTCTATTCTCTGTGTCAATGTACTGTGAGTAATCTGAGTAATATTTTAAGTCTGATGCTATTTTACTGCTCAATGTTTAGCTCCTTGTTCAATTTGCTGGGTTTTTGCATCCATGTAACCAATCAAGGAATCAATTAAATCCCACTCTCGACCTGTCTGGTCTGCTGAGAAAACAAGGGCTATTGATAAGAAGACTATAACCGCTATGTTTGTTGTTTTTACTGGACTCTCTTTCATTCTTATATCCTCCCTCTCATTCTATTTAATTCATCCCGCATACCATAATCATCACTACATATTGTTATAGCTTCAATAGTTGCATTACCTGATTTGATCCAAGCGTCATCAAGACGTTCTTCAGCAATAATATATTCTCCATTAATAACTTTATTCTGTAGGTTACGATGAAGACCCTTTTCAATCTTATAAGATTGTTTAACGTTTAGTCCATGCGCATAAGCAATATCTAGAAGCTGTTCGAAAGGAAGGTCTGCACAAGACCCTCCAACACAAACATCCAGCATTGCTACATCAGACAGGGACAACCTACTTGGTAACTTAAATTCTGACATAAATTATTTATCCTTTTATTAACCAAATTTCTTTTTAAGGTAGTCTAGGTCTACAAACATTGGAGAGTAGCCACCATTACAAACATTATGTTTTACAATAACTCCACGCCAGTGATGATTACCTTGTGGGCCTTTATAGTGTTCATCGTGAGTATAACACGCTCCTGCACAAAGAAACCACTGTTGTTGTCCTGTAGTAGGAAGATTTCGTGTTGCAATATCCAAGGTTTGTTTATGACCCACTGTCATGCTTGTACCTACTTTCTGGAGTATATTCAAGGCACTACCGCCATAAGGTTTTCCAGAGAAAGGGTTAGCTGCAAAGTGGACATACCCTACTCCGTTAATAATCTCAGGCTGTAGGAACGGAATTACTTCCCAACCAAAGTCACTATAACGCAAACTATCGGTAGATAGGTATCCGTCAAGCTCTGGATTTGCATTAACGTGTCGGGTAATACGATCCTCATGATTACCGAGGGTAAGAACCATCCGAGGTTTGTACTTGATTCGTCCATAATCTTTTACCTCCTGTTGTTGTAAGTCATATAAAGGCTTAAGCATAACTCTCATACCAGCTATAGCACCTTTAATATCTTCATTTACTCGTTTACCTTCTGCGGATTTCTTACCTTTATCGTAAGAACTCAAAGAAGCCATGTCAGCAAAATCTCCAAGGTCAATAATTACATCAGGTTTACGATCAACGATGTACTTCCCAATCCAATTAAGGAATTCTTTAGGGGTATCCGCTCTTACTTGTTTGTCAGGAAGAACCATATGAGAGCAACCCTCTTTAGAAGTTTTAGAGGTTACAATCTTAAGTAAGCCTCCTAAATCTACTTTAGCTAGGTCTTCTCCTTTTGTGGTAAGTAACCCTTTGTTCCTATATCGTGCAAGAACATCATTCACTGTACTCTTCATAGATTCTTTATTAAACAATTCTAGAGCAATCCTACGGCTACTATACCCTAAATTGTGTAGTTTCATAATTTTATGATCTCTATAAGCTAAATTCATTAATACCTCCTATTCAACTATTAACTTTTTTGTCGTAAGCTACTACAGAATCACTATAAGCCTTACTACGTTTTTTAGTGCCTACTACAAAACCATCACGGAGTAAAGCCTTCTCTAAATTAGATAGAAATTCAGAACGTCTAGTTGACAGACTAGCCCATTGGATTTTTCTAGATAAAACATCCTGCTGGTCAATCCCTGTGATTTGTTGTAATTGTAGTGCTAAAGTTTTATTCATCGTCTGCATTTTCAAATTCCTCCTGTGCTCTTTCTATTAATTCAATACGGTGTTCTTGTAAATACTGTAATCTTTCTGCAATTTCTTCTGCAAAGAGGTACATATCTGGTTTTCCCTTCATAAAGTCTTCAATTTCTTCATCAGATAAAAACCCTTTATAGAATTTCTCAAAGACTCTTGCTGATAACTCTCTTAAGTGGTCGGTACTATTAACCATGTTTGGAAGGGTTCCAGTGGCTCCTCCAGAGGCTATATGAACCATCATTGTACTAAGATCGTGAATCTCCCAAGAATCACATACTAAAAAGATCATACCCCCTGCTGAGTTAGCTTCTGCTCCTAGACAACCAACTACTTCAGCTTTACATTGTTGTATATTATGTATCAATTCTAAGGTAGAGTCAAGTCTACCACCGGGAGAATTAATGTGCAAGTAAACTACGTCTTCTCCAGAAAGACTTCGTAAGTTTTGGTTTAAGTCTCCATACTGATATGGCTCAGTAATCTCTGTGTTTAAATTAATGTGTATTTCTCTAGTTGATTTCTCTACACAATATATCTGTACAGGATTATCTTTAATATGCTCCATATAACTATCACTCATTTTTCTTTGCATAAAACCTCCTTAATTGTTGTTATTATCAATGTACCTCGTAATAGTTCTTCCCTAACTTATAGCCACCATCCAAATTGAACGGGAATTCTAAATTCTTGAAATACCTACTGTGCTTTTTGTGCCACTCAAAACATTCATCAGAAGCAAACTTGTAGCTTTCACACATTAATGCTCCTACCTCATGCTTACATCCTAGATCAGATTCTACCATGAATTCATCATGAACGTCAAGTATTTTATAACAATCTAATCCTCTAGCTCTATACTCCTGTTCAAAGTAGTTAACTGCTACCTTCTGACAAGCAGCTTCTGTACCCTGATCTAAGTAGTTAAAGTATTTGTGTGGTGATTTACACCATGCCCAATACCCAAAAGGTAATTCTATGAAAGCTCCTGCACCATGAACTTTCTCTTTAGTCATTTGGGCAAGTATCTCAATAGGTTCATCAAGACCAATATCCCCAAGGAACTTCTCTCTAGCGGCATTACCCTTCTTCTCAGGAATACCTAACGTAGTTGCAACCTTCTTACCTGATGCCCCAAAGATAGTAGCAAAACTTCCAGCTTTAGATAATTTCCTTTGAGTACCGATCCACTCAATTAACTCTTGATCTTGAGTTTCTACAGCTCTTTTCCATTGTTCATCAGTAACTAATCCAAAAGCCCTAGCATTAACACAGTGTCCAGACTCACCAACATACCAAGGTTTCCCTGTAGTTGGGTGCATGACCTCATTACCACTGTCATCTAGTTTAAACTCTTGACCATCTAGGACAGCATCTAGGTACTCTTTGTTCCTAGCATAATACCCTGCAATACTCAACTGTGCAGACTTCATATCAGCCCCAACAAGTATACGCCCTTCTGGTGCAACAATCAACTTACGAATCTGTTTACCATATAGAGCACCGGGGCCGGGAGCATTTACCCAACCATATTGAGAACTACGCCCTGTAGCTGTACCAAAGACATTTACCCCACAAGGTATTCTACCATCTTCCCTGACCAAATTCAATAAACCTTTTTCATCATCCTTACTGTTCTCAAGGAAGCGCCTACGGTGGTTGTAAGAGTTATACTCTGCAATACTTTTACCAATACCCCCTTTTATACTAGCATAACTGTCCTCAGTAAGCTTTGGAGAAGTCTTTATAAGATTGTAGTTGTCGTCCCTTTCAAATTTACCATCTTTATCCTTCTTGTAGTTATACTCTGTAGGAACCCACTCACAAAACTTAAGAAGGTAATCCTTCACAACCTCAACCTGAGTCATCTTAGAGGGTATGAAAGCTACCTTACTAAAAGCTCCATCAACCACCCTAGTAGTTTTAGCACTCTTAGGGTCTATATCGAAGTATTCTGCTAACTTAGCTGCGTAATTCCCTGTAGCTACTGTTAACTTAGTAGTAGGTTTAGCAGCCGGTTTTAGATCGTACTCCTTGACAACCCCAAGACGTTCTCTAAACTCTTTCTTAGTTTGAGGCCATTTTGTCCAACCTAAAGCTTTACCTACAACCTCCCAAGTACACTTCTGTGATACTATCTTAATAGTTGGAGGAAGTAAAGGCTCAAGTTCATCATTGAGGTCTTCAATAAATTTATCAAGTTCAACCACACAATCTCTTGCAGCTTCAGAATCAAAGGCAGAACCTCTAAGCTCTTGATAAGTAGCGTTAAACCTGTATGTATGGTCATGAATAAGACCCTCTGTAAAATCAACCTTCTTGTGTATCCAAGCTAACTCTTTGTCCTTCTCAAGTTTAAGGTAAACTTCAAGGTTAATACCCACATCCACAATACACCTGTGAAGTTTGAAAGCATCAATAAATGACCAATCAGTAACTTTAGGTTTCTTATGTCCGAGCCTACCACCCCAAACTTCTAAACCGTGAATACCCTTGTAACCTTTAACAGGTCTCCTGTCATACTGCTGAACCTTAGATTGAATAAGTGTGTCCCAACATTTAGGTAAAGCTTTGTCAACCTTAAACTGAGGAAAGAACATATTCAATAAAAACAAATCATACCCAAGTATATTATGAGCAATCATCTTTTTAGCTTTGTATAAGGATATAGCTCCTTCCTTCAGAGTTCCAGTACGAACAGGGATAGTGTACTCTTTTCCTTCATCAGTGACAACCTCATTATCGAATTCAGGGTAGTCATGGAAGAGATAACCCTTCCTTGTCTCAACATCAATAATATAGATACACCACATATTCTTTACCTTTAGAAGTAAATTATCTGCTTCTGTATCAAATACTACAATACTGTTTTTGAAATCGACAATCATAAAGTAACTTTCTCCTCTATCATACTATTAAGTGTATTCTGTAGAAACCTAGTTTGAGCGTGTAGTGATGCAATAACTTCTACTTCATTGTTGATAAATTCTTCAATGTTCAAAGACCTAAATTGCAACTCTACCCCATCCCTAGCTATAATTCTATCGTTTTCTGTTACTTCCCAAGTTGCTTCTGCCATATTATCAGTCTCCTATTGTTATACTCTATTGATGTACTCTATTGATGTAAGTAATATACCCCCTACTTGCAGCTTTATACCTTTTTCCCTTGATATTGTCATGTAGTCTCTCCTATAAAATTAAACTGGAAGCATCATAAGACACCTCCAGCTCAAAGTCAACTACTTATTAAAGTTTTTTAATTGGTCTATACGGATATTCCAACAATCTGCATGAAACCTAAAAGGTTTACCTCCTACAAAATTAGAATCTGTCTCCCCTTTCTTATGAAAAACACTCTCAGTCCTAAACCTTTCCTTGTGGATGTTCCCAAGAAGGTACACAGTATCATTCATAACCCTAGTAAACAGATAGTAGTCACATTTTTGGGTTGTGTTAAAGTTAGCTACCGAACAATCATAAGTAGGTTTTGGTGGTGATTTGCAACGCTTGGTTTTAACATCAATAGTTTTTCCATCAACTATTAAATCATAGTCATAAGTATTAGAGTGGGAAACTTCACAGCCCTTTTTAGAGAAGTAATACGCAACTGCAACCTCTCCGTAAAAACCTGCAAGATTTCCATCCCCACTGGTAATACTATTATTTAACTTTCCAAGTTCAGTAGCTAAACCTCTAGCTTTAGTCTTCATCTCCTCAGTTAATTCTACCTCCACGAAAGACATCACTTTACCTCCCATTCAGCTTCATCTTCATTGTTAACATTACTTGCTTCCATTTCAAGTATATCAGCAGGGTCTATACCTTTTTCTAACCTACCAGTATCGCCATTATAGAATGCGTAACCTACAACACCAGTGTTCTTTCCATGCCTTCTACATTTAGGCATTTTAATCTTAGTGGTATTCTTAACAATTTTATTATCATGAACCTTATTACGAGTTAGTATGATATTAATCATTCCTGTCTGGAAGTGTGAACCAGACCCTTTAATGTCTTCTTCTGCTAAATCAGCACCCTCAGAGTTAGCTGTACCGCCTCCACCATTCTTACGAACGTGGTGTACATTAATCCAAGCAAGTTTATGACGCTTAACCTTCTTAACCAAGGTAGCGTTATACTCGTCTTCATCTAGTCCCAATGATAAGGCTAGTGTAACTGGATCAAGCACTATGATGGAACAATCTAACCCTTTAATCAAGAAATCAACTTTATCCCATAAATCGTCTTCACCCTTACAAGCACCGGGATCATCTAAGAAGTGTATACGGTCAGCTCCACCTTCATTATTGATAGCTAGAAGTTCATCAAACTTAGCACGTTCAGTAACTCTATCACGTTCATCAAAAGGAATCTCATTAAGCTGTGTACTCATATGAATACTCAACATGCCCTCTAGAAATTCTGGTAAGGTTTCTTCAAGAGAGATAACACCGATAACACGTTCTGTAGTTTTTAGTGCTGTATAAATCATTTCCTTAGTGAATAAAGACTTCCCTACTGAAGATGGTGCAGCGATATTAATAATCTCTCCATCAGCTCCATAACCCCCGCAAGTAGCCGCATTAAGGTCTCCAAAGCTATCTGGAAAAGGAATTAGTGGGTCTTCACCACGGTGGATATAGTCTTCCCAACCTTCAGATAAAGATTTAATCCCTGCTGGACTATAAGATTCAGCATTCCAGAGGCTATTCCAGAACATATCACAGCCTCTTTCACGTTCAGAAGCAGAGTCTTTATTCCATAGGTCACTGAAATCCTTACCATATTTAGGATTAACTCTTACAATCTTTACCTTGCCTACAGGAAGAACTTTACAAGCTTCCTCTTCGAATTTCTTTCCTGCATCATCATTATCGACACATAAGTATATTTCATCGAAGGTTGATACATATTTAAGGTTAGATTTAAGGTTCCTAATACCGCCTTCAGTACCTCCTACAACAGACACAAAAGGGTAGTGTTCTATATTCTTACCTTTATGAGCTATCATAGCACAACCAGCTAGAGCATCTTCTTGACCTTCTGTAACTAATATTCTGGTCTTGAAACCATTAGAACCTCTAACTGCTGGGTATAAGTGTTGCCCAAACAAGTCTACATCTGTCTTAGCATAACCTACTGTAGAGAATTTTTTCATAACACCAAGTAGTTCAGGCTTCTTTTGTACCTTCTTATCCCACTCTTGATATGTTTCTCTTTTAGAGTACCCAACTGTCTTCCCTTCAACCTTTGTAGGGTAGAAGTGAGCATCCTGATTACCATTGGCATCATAGCCTACTTTCACTTCATACATTTCTACAATTTCTTTCTTGATCCTACGAGCTTTCAAACTGTCACTGTCGAATTCCTTCGTGATTACATCTACGTCCTCCATATTTATTTCTTCCTCCACATATTTATCTGTTTGTTTACGCTCCATTGTATCTGGATCAACTGAGTATATCTTACCTCCACAGGAGAAGCAATGATAATTAACTCTACCATCTGAATGTTTCCAGAGGCTTCCTGCATCGGAGCTTTCACACCCATCTAAGATACAGGCAAAGTCTTTATCAATTACAACTCCATCTTCTAGTTCTTGTTTTTGTTTTCTCAAATCGCCTCCTATAAATATTTATTTATATCAAATCCTTTATCTTTTGGCCCTCGCTGCATGTAAGGCATACAGAAGTGTAACTGAAGCATCTCTAAAGGGGTCTTAATCATCTCCTGACCGTCCCAAGAGGTAAAGCTATACGATTCACCAAAGGTATCCGTATACAGCTCTAAACAGGCTTCTACGACCTCTGAGTGGGTCTCACAGTCCTTAATAAGGTTTACTACTGTGACCGCACCAACCCCTTTGATTCCAAAGTAATGATCGCTTCTATCTCCAGCTACAGCTTGGTAAGCTAGAAACTTAAAACCTCCGCCTACTCCTTTAACGTCAGTCCCTTTTTGATACAACTCTAAATGTCCTAGAGAGGTATTCCACACTGGTTTTCCTGAACCATCTTTCTGGACATGAATAACCCATGTATCTTCCGCTATACACATATCTTTGTCAATACTTATTACTACACCATTAGCACCTTTTTGTTCAGCATTGTGAATAAGTAATTCATCAGCTTCAAATCCAAGTGGACTTGTGATAATAAAATCTTTAGAAGCTGCATATGCTTTCAAAGCTTCATGGTGTTTTGGTTTAGGAGTGTTAATCCTTGACATTTGGTATTCATCTTCAATACCTTTAATAGCTTTGTGCTTATCCCCTGATGGAGTTAAGAAACCTTTAAAGTGTTTAACACTAGGCCCAGCCATTTTACGGTATTCTTTAATAATATCATCTAGTTTCTTTAGTGCTTTTGCCTCAGAAAGATGTTCTATAGTTTTCTCTCTAGTATATTGAGATACATCCAGATCGAACTCTTCCTGATCTTGTAACCAGACTTTAGCTTCTTTTGCAGAAGAAATCAAGGGGCTTACTATCTCTCCCTTTTGGTCTCTATAGAAATACTTAGTCTTTTGTGAAGAAAAGCCAGCTCTGTAAACAATTGGATCAGCATCAAAGAACCCATATTCGGGATCATATATTTTATTCATGTAATTACCTTATTTTATAGGAAAGAAAACCCCACACAAAGTATATACCTCATGTAGGGTTTCCGTTTTTACTCTATGTCTTACGCATCCCACTCGTCATCATCACCACCAGAGGATTTTTCTTCTGGAGGAGCAGTCATGTCGAACTCTGCGTCATCGTTACTACCACCAACTTCATAAGGAACCAGATCAGTTATATACACTGAACCTAGTCGTGCAGAAGTTCCTGTACCAAAGTCATTTTTGTAATGCTTAACTTCAACAAGGAAGCTTGCAACCGAACCATTACCAATACCGACTTCATTAAGGTCTTCTCCTGTTCCCATCTTTTTAAAGTCAATTCTAGGAGCTACGTCACCCTTACTAGAGCCACTTTTCCAATAAGCTTCTTTATAGAACTTAGTAACAATATATTCATCAGCTTCAAAAGGGGGATCAATCTTAAAGGTTTTTTTGAACTCCTCTGCTGTAAACTCTTTGATACTAGTTGGTTTGTGAGCTTTACGAAGAACTTTCTTAATCTCTGGAGAAATTAGAATGTCCATTTCATATTGGTGATTAACCCAAGGCTTACCCTCAACCGCTTTTTCACCGTATTTGGGTGCGCCATAACCTATATTCTTTACATACATCACAGTAGCGTTTGTAATTTTAAACTTAACACCTTGTCCGTGTGTACCCATTACTGGTTGTTCTTTTGCTAGTTCAATCTTTGCTGTATTAGTCATATAAAAATACCTCTCATTTTCCTGTTAGATTTCTTAATAGATTCCTGATTAACACCCTCTTATCTACCCTAGTAAGCAATAAGCTTCAGTAGTTTATGGGTCTACTCTTCTTCTACTCTCTTTTTCCTCAATAACCTCATGATTATTAAGGTCTTCTTTAAACAACCTGATATACTCAAGTTATTAAAAGTCTTTTTAACTCTTACCACCAACAATCTCAATTAGCACTGGTGATTTAGCTTTTAATGGTGCTCCTATAGCGTCTTCTAGGTCTTTCCTATGTTCTTTGACGTACTGCATAGTATCTTCTACAGTACCACACCCTGTAAGAGCTATAACCCTTGTACGACCCTTTAAGGTCTTCATGAATACCCTGTAATCACTCACTAATGCTCCTCCCATATGGCTTTAGCATGTTCAAGAGCTACAATCATATTAGGTATGGACTCTAGGAATATTGGAATCTTCTTACCATCTGAATGTACATAGAATACGTTAGACTCTAGTATACTCAAATATTCATCATCTGTAAAGTAAATCTCTGTAATTTCTTCATCTTCATCAATTTCTCGTATATCTATTTTTGCCATTATACATCTTCCTCCATAATTTGTCCAGCATTTTCTTCACTAAATACTCTGAAACCTTGTTTAACACACCATTCTCTGTGTGTCATCTTAGTCCCATCCTTCCTTTTAGCTTGAAAGTGCATGGGTTTATCTGGTTTCTCAAACACAAATACAAGTTCTTCCATAGGCTTTAAAGCTTTCTTTACCCAATTGTACTTCTGAGTCTCACTTCTATCTTGGAAATAACCCTTAACTTCAATATAAATGATCTTATCACCAACCTTAACAATGAAGTCAGGCTCATATTGATGTTCTATGTGGTATGGTATCTTAACAGAGTGGAAAGTGCAAGTCTTTAATGCTCCTTCATGTAATCTTTTTTCTGTCATGGAATCATATGGCGTACCCTTCAAAGCTTTTGGCTTTGGTCTAAAGAATCTCCCTTGTTGTCCTGCCATAATTTACCCTTTTCTGTAGATGACTTCCATATTCATCAAGTCTATAGTATGTCTGTTATTAATGTCAAGGCTAGTTGTAATTTCTCTTGGAACAAAATGAAAACAATCATATTCTTCTGAAAGTTCATCATCACATATTTCAAAAACTTCTACAAGTTTATTAACAAGAGTATCAGTGTTGTATGTACCTTTGCCAACATTTATATGTCCTAGTAAGGCTGATACTAATACTGCCTCTTCTCTTGATAAGTCAATCTTTATTTTATCCATTAAGTTATATCCCCTTTTGTTTGAGATTTATAGCATGTTAAATATACAGCTCCAGAGGAGGTTGCAACTTCACTCTCAAATATTCTTATTTCTTCTAATGTAGCACACTTATCAACTACATACAAGGCTTCTGTAGTAGTATTCCCTAATACAAAAAGCATTAATAAGGTATACATAAAATCTCACTTTTGTTAAGTTCATTTAATATAGCACACATTTACAAAATTGCAAGCTTTATTTTTATAACCTTTTAAACTAAAAACCGTTTGAGTATATAACCAAGGACAAAAAACCACCTACAGATTTCTCCATAGGTGGTTAAAGGGGGTACTGGTTTCTTTTTATTGTTGTTGTGCAGTTTTAACAACTAGTCTTCCATAGAAGGGTAAAAGCTCTGTGCTAAACATATCACTATGTTCTGAACTTGATAACTTCATATCTTCTTTGTTGTAGTTAACAATCTTAGGGTCTTCACCGATATAACCAGTAGCTCCCATTTCTCCCCAAGGATGGAAAGGTAAGAGCTTTGCCCATTTAACAGGTTTATCTGAAGGAGAGTGCCAAACGTCTATAGAGCCGACAGTAGGGCTTCTCTCTTTATCTTTATTCAGTGCAGGGTTGATGTATACCGCTTTCTTAATTGGTGCGTTAAACTCCTTAGAAGCAATATCTATAATTGCACATCCATTAGAATGTCCAACAACTATAACTTCATATCCACTAAGCTTTGCATTTTCACAAGCAGTAGCTACTTCCTTTGCCACCTTCTTATTTTTGAGATAGGTTTTTACTATATCAAAAGTTCCATAGTCAAGCATAATGTACGGGTATCCCTCTTCAGCAAAGAAAGGTCTTAGTTTCCCCACTGTTGATATTCCTCCATCCCACACATTAAACCCATGTACTAATATTACAAGTTCCTTCACAGTTACCTCTCAATATAAAGCTATCTATTGTTCTTTCTAGCTAAGTATTTACCTACTCTGACTTCTCGCTCTATGTTAGGATATATAGATTTCTTACTTCCAATAGCAACGTGTTTGAAGGTATGCAAATCTGGCCCCCACCACCAAGTCACTATATAATCTTTCTTACCTTCAGAAGTTATATAATGACACCGGCTACATTCAAAAGTAAAAGGGACACCATCTATAACTCTTTTAAGGGTTTTAGGTGGGGGTCTTCCATCTTCGAAGTTACGAGTTATCCATTCATCTTTCCAGACTAAAGGTTTCATAGGTTATTAAATGAAGCTACCATTGCACCCGCTTCCCCACCTTTAAAGGTTAGGCTTGTTTTTTGAGCGAGATTATTTAACAAAGCCCCTTTATTATGTTCCTTACTAGAAGTTATGATACTTCCTTCACTTACAAAAAGACCGCTAGAGGGAATGAGAGGTATCTCTACTTCTTGGTTTGGTTTTAGATTTATTATGTCTCCAGTGTAGAATTGTTTTAACCCTCTCAAGCAGTAGTATTCTACATCATCAGATGAAGCTACAAGAACCACCTGACCCATAGCTACATGGGAAGGGTCTGGCACTCCCATCTTTACTCCAGCCCCATACTCTGCTATAAAAGTCATATCGGCTGAGTACCACTTAATTGTACCACTTACACACCAATTAACAGAAACCACCTGAGTTGGTATTGTTAGAGGGCTAACCACTGGGCTAAAGGCATCTCCAAACTTAGGTTTACAATGTGAAATCATCAAATCTTGATTATTATTATGAAGGCTATAGTTCTCTAAGAATTTCCAATCAGCCATGTTACATCCCCTCTTGGACAATATTAGATGACTCAGCTTCATTAACAGTAGGCCATTCAATACCAAGCATACCCGCCACTTCATCAGGAACAGATAACGCTCTAGCAGCAAGAGTTTCATTCCACTCATGTTGAGATTGTCCATCTGCATCTACAATAGCTTTACGCATGGAAGCTCTAAATTCTTCTGGAGTAATAACTCCTGTAGAATAGTCTATCATAATTTGTTTATCAATACCCAAGTGTGGGTGGTGTTTTGGTTTTAGTTCTAACGAAAGATCAACTGGAAGATATGTGACGCTTATAACTCCCTTCTCTACAGAGAATGCGTTAACCTTAAACGTGTAATTTATGTGCATAATTTTACCTTATGGGTTAGACTATTGTGACTGTTCTTGTTCCAGAACCATCCCAAGCTCCCGGTTTAGTTTGAAGCCAACTGTAAATAGTGGAACTCTCAAAGTGGGCGTGATCGCAAGCTGAAGTGAGGAGAGTCCCAGCTCCTTGAGGAGTAGCAGACGAAAAGAAGGTTTTATCTCTAGTCCCTTGAAGAATTACTTGAAAGTAATAGTTGGGGGATTTTATAGTATAAGCATAGTAAAGCCCTTGCACTGTTACTCCGTATAATGTAGTTGGTGTTCTTGAACCTTTGGTAGTAGTAAATGCTGTAGAAAATTCAGCCCTATCATAAGCGTTCACCGCCTTATTTCCATTCCAATACCCCGTAACATCCTGAATACCACTCTGGAGTTCGTATGCCTCCGTTACAGTGTAGGTAATTACATTACCAGCCCCATAGAAATCCTTTAGTTGTATTTCTCCAGAGAGAGGCACACTATTATTATTAGTGATATCATCTACAAATGCCCCTCCACGGTAATACTCATTTAAATTATGAGGGGCAGTACCGCCGAATTCATCTACTAAATCTTGTATTGACACCTGTCCTGATGCAACAATTGACATATTATTCCTCCAGCTTACTCAAACGTTCTTCAAGATTTATCCGTTTAGCTTTTTCTTCTTGGAAACCAGCTACTAACAAACCTATGACAGCGTTGTAGTTAAGTGAAAGGTAAGTTTCACCTTCTTCACCATCTAAGAAAGCAACCTCTTTAACTGCTTCAGGTAGAACACTTTGTACATCTTGAGCAATAAGTCCTGCGTCTGCTTTACCAGACTTTCTAAGGTTGTACTGCACACCAACCAGCTCATCTAGCTTGCTAGAGGCATCTTCAATAGGTCGTATATCTTTCTTCAACTTCCGATCAGAACCAATTGTGGTAGAAGCAGCGATTACATCCCCATCTGCATGGAAGTCACCAGCAGAGCCATCGAATAAGAACTTGTTAGCCGTTACACTTTGAATGTACAGATCATCAGTAGCCTCGATCATATTCCAATAAGTATGAGTACCGTTTGAGTAAATCCTACTCTCTGCGCCTAATGTGCCGAACTCTATAGCAAAAGTGTCATTGAGAACTATGTCAGCAGTTCGTGCTTCAGCTACATCCGTCTTGGAGGTTTGAGCATCATACCCTTGTACTGTTACACCAAGATCACCATCATCTAGTACAGCGTTAGCACCTACATAAGGAGACTCATCGAAGAACCATCGAGTGTTTGTGAAGTCGTAACCAAAGTCTTTTGTAGTATCTGCAACACCTAGAGGATATGGGCGTATATTATATAGCGTACCTGCGGTAAGCCAAAGGTCAGTTATTGCATTAGTGGTGCTATTATTCGCTTTCGTCGTAATGCTAGTTGCGTTTGTTCTAAGGTGTGTAATATGCCCTGTCGCAGTATCATCAGCATCAGAACGTAAGAACTGAGTGCTGTCTAAGTCATCCAAAGTCCCTGCATCAATTTCCAAGGCATCAATATCAGCCTTAGTCTGGTCTGCTGTAGCACCTGTTTCTATTCCAGTTAACTTTGTTTGTTCTGCATCGGTAAACGCATTAGTGTTTGCTTCACCTTCATAGGCAACCTTAATCTCTGCCCCTGTTTGGTCTGCTGTAGCACCATCCTCAACATTGATAATAGTCCTTACATTAGCACCAGTAAGGTCTTGTGGATCACCTGTACCAGCCCCAATACGACCTTTAATGGTGTTTGTTGCTATATCAGCAAGCTTAGTATTAGTTACTACATTAGAGGAAATAGTGGTAGCACCATCAGCTACAGATGTTACATCTCCAGAATGGTTGGGGTGGACATAGTTAATTGTCCCTGCTACATCAACACCTAAGTTTGTTCTTGCTGTAGGTGCATCAGCTAAATCACTTAAGTTATTACCGGGAATAAGGAAAGCTTGAACCCACTGTACAGGACTTGTAGAAGGTAAATTCCCTGTGTTAGTTACAACCAAAGACCTGTAAGTGACTGTACCTTCTCTTGCATAACCCCCTAACTCATAAACTGATGTTGCATCAAAAGTTGCTATACCGTTACGTTCAAGGTGTTGCAGCATTTCATCTGTTCTACCCTGCCAGTAGTTGGCATGTTCAAGGGGAGGAGCTTCTACAATCCACCCAGCAGTATATTTAATAGCACCGGGGTCAACTATAGACCCGCCAGAAGCCCATGTATCGTTATAAACTTGTCTAGTCATTATTTTTCCTTAGTATTAATAACCCATTGAGAACCATGAAGTGTCTACACTGACATCAGTAGTTACTCTAATAGTAGTTAAGCTAGTACCATTAATTCCTGCCGAGTTACTTGCAATATCTGTTGTGAAAGGGATGGCAGTCTTAGGTTGTCCCATAGCAAAGAAAATTCTTGTAGTGTAGGGTTTATTCAAAGTCACTGTATAAGTGCCAGCGGCTCCATACGCCCTAACTCCCCAGTTGAAGATAACTCCCCCTAACCAAGATGGAAGTGCTAGATACCCGTCAGTTCCTAGAGAAAAGCTTACACCAAGTCTAAGTTTCTTAGGGGTTACTGCTCTTGTGTCATCTGTACCTGTATCTGTTTCGGTTTGTGTGGCAATCTCAACCTTACCCTTTACAGTTTCACTTGCATCTGGAACTATTGTTTGAATAGAATCTTTAAGCGTCTTAGGAGTTACTGCCCTAATAGTGTCTGTACCTGTATTTGTTTCAGTTTGTGTGGCAATCTCAATCTTACCCTTTATAGTTTCTGTAGCTGTAGGGACAAGAGTGTTAACATTATCAACAAACTGTTTAGGACTTATATACCTGATTGTGTCTGATCCAGCTAGTGCTTCAGCATCCGTAGCTCTTTCTACAAGACCCGCTCTAGTTTCTGTAGCAGTTACACTAAACAAACCAGCAGGAGTTACAGCTCTTACTGCATCTGCACCTGTTTGGGTTTCTGCATTACTTGCTAATTGAACTTTACCTTTTGTAGCTGTACTAGCATCAGGTATAAGTTGTGGGAGAGCATCTTTAAGGTTCTTAGGAGAAACAGCTCTAGTAGCGTCTGTGCCTACTTGGGTTTCTGCTAAACTTGATAACTCTACAATCCCTTTAACGGACTCCGTAGCGTTTTGTACAGCAACAATAGTAGAAAAGGGTGTCCAATTGACAGGAGAAGATACTGGATCATTACCAGAATTACTTGAGGTAATAGATTTATAAATTTCATTGTCAGAAGCAGTTACCCAAGAACCAATTCCGTACACTGTAACAGAACTATACTGCATAATACCGTGTATTTCTATATCTTGTAGAAGCTTATCTACTCTGTTTTGCCAAAAGTTCTGTGTTTCAAGAGCGGGTATTTCTGCTGCCCACCCTGAATTAACTTTAGCAGTACCGGGGTCAACTACTGAGCCACTAGAGGCCCATATATTGTCAACAGTTGTTGTTCTAGTCATATTTATTCCTAATTTTAAACTAACTCAGTAAATGTGCCACCAATAGTGGGGTTAGTTACAGTGCCGTAAGTTGAACCTAATGGGAAGGTTTCAAATGCAAACGCTAAACCATCACCAGATAAGAATGAAACTAAGTAAGACACCCCTGCTGGTCTAGGCAGTGCATCATTAGTGACTAAGAGTTGTGCTGTAGAAACCGGAACATCTGCAACCAAGGTAAGGTTTACATTGTGGTTCCCATTCTCGGTAATACCTACAAAGGAGCCTTCACCAAATACAAAGGATAAAGCTTCAATTAAGTTCTCCGTAGTAAGAGAACCTACGTTTTTAAATACTTTACTTTTTATGAAGAGCCTGTATTCAACATCACCAAGCTCTCTAAAAGTTCCAGTTTCTTCTGTACCACTTCGGTATCTAGCACCAGCAGTTGGGTCTAATAGTGTACCATACCCATCAATGTCCCCAGCAGCACCAGCATAACCAAAGAATTCTAAACCAGTTACATCTAGAATAGTTCTAGACTGTCCTACAATTTCCCCAATTATATCAAGTTGTGCTCCAATAGCTGTGTTGATACTTCTCTCGTTTAAGAGTTGGTCAAGAACAAACTCTAAATCTCCTTGTCCTCCTATTAAAGCATCAATTAAACCTATAAGGTTAATAGAGCTTTTGTACTGCTCTAATAACCTTCCTCTATAAATTACTTTATGATCTAAAATAGTCATTATACAATCGTAATATTAACTAGACTAATTTGAGCCAACTGAGTCAATGTTATAGTAATCGGAGTAGAAACTGTTGGACTAACACTAGTGCTAATAAACAAGCTATCTACCTGATGCCCTTGTATTGAGTTGACGGGTGTATACAGTCTAGAAGTAATTACATCATCCCCCGCAAATAAATTATCTAATCCAAATTGAACAAGGCTCTCTTTAATTTGAGTATCACCATTACTAGGGTAAGTACCAAACTTAGTTAGTGTTACCTCAATGTAGATAGGAACTAAAGTTGGTCTATCAAAGAGTACATTTCTTGAGATACCCATTGAGTCAACTACAGCTACAGACTCAGCACCATTCATGTCTGTTCCGACAGGTTTAGAATCAAAGATAGCCGCTGCAATATCTGCATCAAGTCCACCATCTACGATAGCCTGTATACTGTGTGGGGTTAGTCCGTTACCATCAACTGAGTCTGTATAGTTCTCTAATACAACAGTTGACCTTACATCATCCACTAAATTGATTCTAGCTGCTATAGCGTTAACACCTGTAGACGCTGTATTTGCAAGCTCTGTGTCTCGTCTTAATCTTAACTCTATATCAGTTTCTTCTAAAGCTCCTAGAACAGCAACAGTTTTATTAGTTACACTAGAAACTCCAACTATCTCAGTTTTAATATCTACAAGTTGATCTAAAGGAGCTGGAATAGGCCCTGCTTGTTTTGCTTGCATAGGTATGAGTGTAGTTACATTAACAAAAGATAAGTTAGAGTCTAATTCTATACTCTTTTCATCTATGTTGCTCACTGAAGAAATTAGAATCTCATTAGAATTAATTGTAGTTGTTGTTGTGACATTTGCATCTGTAATAGGTATAGCAGCTATAAGCCCTGCTACAATTTCAGCTTCAGTAGCTGATACATCAGATGTGTAGGTAGAACCAACTCCGTCAACAGTTACAGTGTACAAAGTTGAGTCTGCTACGATGTCAACACTTATAGTTGTTTGAGTAGTAGCTAAGTTTGTTAGGTTCCTCTGAGAAACTACCTCAAATTCATCTAATGTTGTGTTAACTGCTACAGAAAACCCTAAAGGGACTATTGTTCCGTTTGTTCCTGTAACAGAAGCATCTAGTGTAGATAGGACATCTCCAGCTCGTATTACTCCTACAAGGGCGCAGTTATCATCTAATTGCTGCCCTTCTGCTCTATAAGGGGATTGAGAATCGTAAACAATTTGTAGCTGTTCCCATAATGATGATTCTCCGGGGGCTACAGAATCCCTTGTTTGACCAAAGATGGAATCTTCTGTGGTGTTTATATCCTCACCAAAAAAGGCTTCTAATCTGTTGGTGATTTCGTTTCGTATTTCTTGTAGTCTTTTTATAGAAAGACCCGTACTAGTTAATCCTGCCACTTACTAAATCTCCAAATCTATAGTTTCACCTGTAAAAGCTTTACAAGAAAAGCTTAATGAGTATTCCCTGTTAACCCTGTTAAAAGTAGAGGTAAAAGTTATTAAAGAAAGTACACCTTCAACTTCCAATATTTTTTCCCTAAAAAGAGCATCTACTTGCAGCTTACTTACGTCTTTTATCATAATACGCTGATAGTAAGGTATTCCATACTCTGTGTTTAAGAACCACTCTCCTTTAAAAAATAACAAGCTAATTTTAAGGCGTTGTTTAACAGCTTCAGTAGAGTTTTGGATTACTACTAAGTCTTTATCAGTAACTATAAGATCATGGCTGTCTTCTGTTAAAAGTAGATCACTATATTGTGCCATTAGTTAGGTGCTCCTGTGCTACCACCACCAGTTTGTACTCCACCATGAGTGTGCGTATCTAAGCTAGTACCGTTTGCAACTACATCAGTATCGCTTGTGAATGTTCCCTGTTGATTGATATCTCCTATCCAAGTTGTTACGGGTGCTGTAACAGTTAGTGATGTTGGAGCGTCTAATACAACAGAACCATCTAAGTTTAAAGTAAGTTTAGTGTTAGCTCCTGCACTCATTCTAATTGAACCGTCTGCTTTAAGACGAACCTCGTTTTCGTTAGAAGTGTTAAGGTTGTGGGTGATTACTAAATCGTCTGTATCGTGTATTAGTGTGTGTTTAAGAGGGTCATTAGGTGCTCTTGGGAAACTAAATAACCCCGGAATCGCAACAGCATCTGATAGATCGTGTCTGCGAGTATCTTGTGGGTTTATTTGGGTGGCCTCAGTAGTAGATAACCAGTTATCTAATGATCTTTGACTAAACACTAAGAGAACAGTATCTCCCTTGTTTAAGGGGAAAGTAATACAAGATAAGTTAGAAGCTGGGAAAATTACAGGAACATCTACAATAGTTGGGTATGGTACTGATGTTCCATTACCTACCTCTGCAAGAGCTGTCCTATTGTGGTTTACAAGGGGAGTACATACACATTTTTGTGTAGAAGGGTTGTAAGTCTCTATAACCGCCGGTATAGAAACGTTCAGCATACTCCTGTCAGAGTATATATAACTTCTGACTCCCTCTGAAAAAGTAGTTGTAGTCATTAGGTTTTAACATCCTCCAATAGTGAGTATTCTGTTGTCCAATCCGCACCTTCAAGTTCACCAGAAATAACCATCTTACTAACTCGAAAAGTGGAACCCTTTTTAATGAACTCAGACTCTACCCCTAACAGGCTTCCAATATCTATAGCTCCGTTTATTAAAGCTTTAACTTTATAACCTTGTTTTAAATCTTTACTATCTTTTAATTTATTTACACTTGTAACTAACCTTTCTGGACTCCCAATCATACCAGTTGTAGGTGATATAGTTATAATAGGAGCTTTGATAGAACCATCAGCAGCATACACATAAACAACGCCAGAACGAATAATCCAAGTTAGAAAATTACTATTACAAATAGTGGTTAAAAGTTCTGAGCTATTTCCTAAACTTGAAGACCCGCTTTTGTAAACTTTATTTATTCCTTCACTAGCCCCTAGAGTACCGTTGTTTGGTGTGGCAAGAGTTAAGTTCATATCTCCTTGGACAATCTGCTTTATGATTTGACCTACACTAGTTCCCTTCTCGAATTTTCTACTTGTGAAACCCTCCCTCTTAGGTATGTAACCATCTACACACACAATAGTTGTTTCTGTGTTCATACCTATTTTGGTATTAGACACTTGCATAACTTGTCCAAAAAATACGGTCTTTAGTGGGGAGTTATCGCTGTCGTAACCAATATCTAGGATAACAGCTTGGTCTCTTTCAATTTTATCTATTGAATTCTTAGATAAATTGAATATCTTGATATTAGCTGTACCGGAATTAACGTCATCAACTTTATCAGACTTAAATATTTTGAATATGATGTTTAAATCTTCTATAAAAAGGCCATTTTTACCAGCCTCTCCAACGGTCAAACCATATTTACGCCCGAAGCTCATCCTCTTCTTCCTTTGTAAGGTAAATTAATTTTTGGACATTACCTAAACTATTAAAAGTTGGTCTAGAACCTCCACCACCTATATCAATAATAAAGAAGTTTCCAGAAGGCAATAAAGGGCTTATATATCCTCTGGTTAATACTTGGTCAGCTAGGAGTTTTAAGCCACCTACAATAGGTACTCCCTCTACAGTATTGATATCTAATCTCCAACTAGACTCCCTACTATTCCACCGTAACCTTAGAAGTAAAACAAAGGAGTCCAAGTTAATGGTAAAAGTATAATCTGCTAGATTTTTTAATGGAATTTCAATAGGCATTATTTAGTCTCCTGAATACCCTGCTAAAGCTTTAACCGCATCTAGCATAATAGAGGAAGCAGTAGGATTGTCTATAGTTGTGTTAAACCCTGACTTAATTTCCTCCTCTCCTTCTTGCGAAATTTCTGGTTTTAAGTTTTGGGAAACAAGAACTGTGCCTGTACCAACAACTCTTATTTGTTCTAAGGTTAATGTGAAGTTTAATACACCTTTTTGTGGACTCTTCTTTTCAAAACTTACAGCAGTAATAATTAAAGCAGAGGTTTCCTCTGTAGTTGATCTCAGAGTTAATAAACTACTAGAATTAAACACCCTTTCAATAAATGATCTTGCAGAAGATATACTACTAATCTTGTTAGGGTCATTCTCTATATCTGACACCTTCACTGTTTCTTGAGATAAAAAACCTTGTGTGAAGATATTATCTGGAACTTTATTAAGAAGGACATTACCAAGAACGCTAATAACACTTCTACCCCCCTCACTAGCTTCTGCTCCCGTTATCTGTGTAATACCTTTTATAACAGTATCTTTAGTTCTCTCTCTAAGAGTAGCCTCACTTATAGTACAGGAGAGGGTTACTCTTTTATTCTCTTTAAAAGCATGATCTGAAATACTAAACCCAGACTCCACAGGAAACCTTGTTACCCGTAAAGAGTCTGTTATAGTTTGAGTAATAACTGCGTCTATCTCTAACTCAGTATTATTAACTGCATCAATTAATTTTGTTCGTGTAATCTTAGCCACATTCTTCCCTCTTAATTGATTACCGTAGGTGTTAAACCCGGATCAGCAGTTACATGAATTTTAATCTCCCTCTGAAGACGCTCTACCTCAGACTCATTACTAGAAGTAGAATCCCCGAAAGGGTTTCCTAAGAATTGAGTTAAAAACCCGTCTTGTCTTGCCTTTTCTTGAGCTTTAGCTTGTGCTAGTTGGTTTTGAAGATTCTGTAGTCTTCCTGCCTCAGAAAAAATATTAGTTAATTGTGTGACTTGTTTTTTAAGTTCTATGAATAGGTCAAAAGTAACAAGGCCAAGAGTAAGTGGAGCTGCAACAGCACCAGCCCCTTTTAGTAAGGTACTCGAAGTTTTAGCAGCAGCCCCAACTGTACCACTAGTTCCGGCAATAGGAACTTTTAAAGTTTTTAACTTAGCAAAGAGTTTGAATGCCGCAGCACCAGATATAACAGCTAAGGCAACTCCGATACCTATAAGTGTGGTTTCCATTTCCTTAAGTCGAGCTATGAGGGGGTCTAGTACATTCTCTTCTCCCCGCATAAAAGCAAACAACTGCTCTAGTAACGCAATTACCGCTACTATGGCTATTGCCCACGTTGCGAAAGGAAGAAGTAAGAAGGTTATGAAACCTAGAATAGCCTGTATAGCTACCGGCATCGAGCCAACAGCAGTAAGTAAATCCCCAACTACACTAAAAATAGCTTTAAAGACTTTAGCAAGCCCTACAAAAGCAGCCCCAACACTGTTGGCAGCCCCTTCATTCCCATTTAGGATTTGCATGAACCTAACAAAAGATTCAGTCATTACATCCATGAAACCTGATTCAGCTATATGCGCTTTGAAGAAGAACCAAGCGTTAGCTAATCTTTCTTGGTTAGCTAAGTTACTATTAACTGCTTTTTGTAGAGCACCGTTAGCTGTAGCAAACTTAAGCATTTGGTCTCGTAACTTAGGCAAAGCATCTTTAGATATTACTTGCCCTTGTTCAAGCATTTTATTCAGTTCAGTTACAGAAACCCCTAAAGCTTTAGACATTAAGCCTACAGCACCCGGAAGTCTCTCACCTAACTGGCCTCTCAATTCTTCAGCCTGTACTGTACCTTTGGACAGAATCTGCGTCATTGCTCTCATGATACCATTGGTATCTGCTGAACTTAAACCTAATACTCTAGCAGAGGCTGCGGTAGCCGCAAACACACTTCTAGTGTCACTTAAAGAGAAGGTTACAGCTTTAGCAGAGGCTAAGAAGTTAGTATACGATCTTACGTTATCTTGGAAGTTAATACCTAACTGCTGAGATAGGTCAGTCATGAACTTAAATTCATCTTTACCTTGTTGTACCCCTCCAGAGGCAGCAATTAATGCAGCACGAACAGCTTGAAGTTGTTGTCCTGTTTTAAGTATACTAGCTCCAGCAAGACCAACCCCTAGAATACCGGCTGTAGCAACTCCAGCTCTAGCACCCTCAGAACCTATAAGGGAGCCAGCGAAAGCTCCTCTACCAGTTCCGTGAGCAATATTATTTACACTTTTTCTATTAGATAGACCACCAGAGTCCACCCTAACCCTAATTGCTTTGTTTTTTATCTTAGCCAGCTCACGATTAATGCCCGTTAATTGAGTCTTAGCCGCTGTTAATCCTTTAACATTCGGGTCAATATTTAGTTTAGTGTGACGTTGAAGCCCCTTAATTTGATTTTTAAGGTTAATAAGCTGCTTTTGAAGTCTATCTAAATCTTTCTTATTAACCTTAAAACCTATAGCTGTAAAAACGCTTGCTATTTGTACAGACTTAGCCATTAAAATTCCTCAGTATTTACTTATTATTACTTTGTTTTAGCAGAATTTTCTATAGCATGTTTAATGTCCATAGCTTCATGCAGATCATATAGGTCGCTGGTAGTATATGTGGTTTTTAATTCCTGTAAGGTTACTACATTGGCTAGGATTGGCCTCCAAATAAACCAATCTAGCTCAGATACTCTAGTTATCTTTTGTAATAAGGGCGATTGGTCTCCAGAAGTTACTCTTGGAGAAAACCGCCTAGTTGAAAAACAGAGCTATAGTTAGCTTTTACAACCTCTACAACTAGTTTGATTAGCTTCCCGTAATCAGCCATAAACTCTGTATCAAAATTAAGAGGAGTGCCATTTTTAGACACAGATTTAACTAAATCTCTAATTAAATTTTCAACATCGTTATCTTCAAAATTCTCTACCAGCAAACTGACTGCTTGACTAATATTAGCTGTTTCAATGTTTTCTTCTGTAACTTCTGCCTCTAGATTAAATAGGCTTGTCATTGATGGCCCAACAATCTTAACTAACCTTTTTAGGTTAACTAGCCCTTTAAATGCAGGGAAAGGTTGGATCACAAATGTTTCATCGTTAATTGTTACTTCGTGGTCTTGTATAATCATAATAATTGCCCCCAGTTGTTAATAAAAAGACCTTTTTACAACTTATCTAGGTTGAATGATTAGTTTGTGTTGCCACCAACAAAAGATGTTAGATCAGCACACTCGATTGACCATGATACATCACCAAGCTCAGAAGCATACTCAGCGTCAGCAACTTTCATAACCCATGCTGTAGATGCTTCGTGGATTGAAGTACCAAAATGATCTTTGATAAGTAGTGGGAATTTACCAGTTAAAGATATCTCATCTGCTGCTTGAAGTGCAGATAGAACATCATTGCTTGAACTACTTTGCAGTAGTGTTATTTCGATTTTTCCTGACTTATCTGCGGAAGCTGTTCTAGCTACCTCACCGTCTGCTCCAACAACTTTAACAAAAGCGTCACTTGAGCGTTCGATAGTTAAGAAAGAATCCTGTGCAAATCCTGTGATTTGTGTCCCTGCAACAATAATAGAAATGTCTTTAGGGCTATAAGTTTTTACTGCCACAATAATTTTCCTTTTAGTATTTATTTTAGATACCTCTCCCCTACAATAGGAGGCGTACTGCTGTCACTTAAGACTAGGGGAGAAGCAAAACAGTTATGCCTCCAATAAAGTGTTATACTGTAACAGTACCGCGTACAGTAGCTTTATGAATTGCACCAGCAAGTTTAGCTTCAAAATTGATAGCTGGTAGAATTCTGTTAGCTCTGTCGTTGGCACTAATTTCAGAAATCAAAGGAACAGTTACTGTAATAGGTTGCTCTCCGTCAATAACTCCAGCTACAACAGCTTCTTGCAATTGAGCGCGAACTTCTGCCTCAATAATAGCAATACCAGCATTTGTATAGGGTATCTTAGGAAGATTTACAAATCTGCTATAGATTCTTTCTTCCATACGACTCTCAAGCCAATCAACGCCACGAATAACATCAATATATTCACCAGAAGCAACTTTACCTTCACGAGTAATATTGACACCGCCAATAGTTTCGTAAGTATTAATACTTTTGTTGCGTAGGTTAGTGGACTCTATAGTAGTAAGGTTGTCAACGGAGATACCGCTTAATGTTTTAAACATCCAAGTAGATGATCCGGGTGCTGATGGGAATCTATCACCCATCCAAGCAGCTTCAGGATACTCTGTAGCATCGTTATTACCAACACCAGCTTCTTCATCCCAAGTACCGAAAGAACGGTCATAGGCTAAAGTTTCTAGTTGGCCACCAATAGCTGTAAGAGCTGTAGTCTTGTCCGTAGCATTAGCTGTTGAGTATCCGTAGATAAATTTACCAGCATTTGCATAAGCAGAGACTTCAAGAATATCAGCTTCAAGGTGAGTATATGCAGATATTCCGTAGAAGTCAGAAGCCGCATCAACCAACCCAAGAGCGTCTGTAAGAGTCTCAGTGGTAGTTAGTGCGTCTGTAATATTACTAGAAAGCTTCAGAGTATATGGAGTTAGAGCAACATCAGGAGTAAGTGTAGCAGTACCATCAGCAGCAGCATCGTCGTGAGTAACCGCTAAAGTACCAGAGGCATTAACTAGAGCTTCCATACCAGCAGCAACAACGATTGCTGTTTCAACACCAGTAGATGTGTATGTGAATACTTCACCATCTATAGTTACTGTGTATACTTCACCAGCACCAGCAGCAGCAAGATAAGTAATTACCTGTACGTCAGCAGCAGCTTGTCTACCAATTACTATTTTAGTAGGGGAAATAGGTTGACCGAAGTATACAGAAGCAGCAAGATAAGCTTTATCTGTTACTTCAAAACCAGCACTAACCATAGCTGCTAAGTTAGAATATTCTGCGGCTCTTTCATTAAACCTTTTGTGTAGGTCAAGAAACATCATAACTCCGAAACCAGCTTGCGTTACCGCAGTAGTTTCACGAGATACCTGTACATCAATGATTTGTTCAATATCACTCATTTATTTTATCCTTTAAGGGGCGTTTATAGTTTGGGAAGTTTGTAATACAATATTGTCTGCAATATCTCTGTACAGACCATCAATAGTAACTTGTTCAATTAAACTAACGTGTACAAGTTCTTCATGGGCGTAGTGAAATGATATTGTAGATTGGTTCCTCTCTTCCCAATTTGTATTTTCGAACACAGGTATATCTGTAATAATCGGTGAATCGAATTGGAAGAGGTTTATAGAAGTTAAGCTTTCGTGAATAATAATATTATCCGTAATAGCAAAACTTAAATTTGATATAATGTTTTTTGAGTTAGGGCCAAAGGAAGAGAATTGGAAAGTAATATCATATTCCGCTCTTACTGGAATGTCCCCGTTATCATCTACGTCACCTACAATGGAGAACCCAGTTTTACTTAGTGGGAAAGTCTTCATTGAGGCGTAAGATGTACTAGGTACAATTCCGTTATTTGGCTCTATAATTAATATAGCTGCTGCATCAATTGTCTGTACTACAGGCTCTAGGATAGCTTGTACGCTGTCTTCTAGAGCTTTAATATCTATAGCCATTAATCTAACCTCACAGCTAATATCATATCGTGGTTTAAGTGTCTACCAGTTCTATGTGTTGCTCTTTGAACTTCGTATTCATTTCCTTCGAATATAACGATATCTGCTCTTATGTTGTTTCTATCGTCTGCTTCTCTGAAAGTATTCAGTTCACAATACACAGATATCCAAGCTTTAGTCCTAGTCCCTTCTAAGGATTGATTTATGTAATTTATGTGGTCTCTGTTAGGGGGTTGTACTGAGGCAAAGTAGCCTGTGGTAAGTGTGTCTGTACCATCTACTAATCTCCCACCTACATAAGCGGAAACACCTCTACGTTTTCTATCAACAGTTTGCCCTGAGAGAGTACATAACTGTGGTAAGGTACTTGACATTATTGAGCCACCGTATTTAACCCTGTTCTACGTTTATTACCTGTATCTCTAACTAACTTGCTTTCAATATCAGCCATTAGTTCTGAGGTCTCTATAAGAGGGGTATCTACTCCCTTACTAGCAATAGTTGCTGCTGAGTTACGTTGGAAACCGGGGCCAGCTAATTGAATAACTCTAACCATAATCTCTTTTAGCATCTCACCTAATTTTGGGAGTTCTTTAGTAATTGTAGACTTACCAACCGCTATCCTTGCTAAGGCTTTTTTATATGCCTTTAAAAACTCAGGATTACTTAATGCGTACTCCATATAAGGTCTTGCAGGAATCTTACTATTACCTTGTTGGTTTATTAGGGAGACACCAGCTATTGTTTCTGGGCCTTCTCCATGTGTCTTACTTCCAAAATGACCAACTTTAACAGTTGCATCTTTTTGTTTTTTAAAAGCACTACTAAATTTTTTAAATCCTTTAGTATCCATCTTTACTTTAACAGTTGTTCTAATTGATGGCATATTTAACCTCAGATTTCAAACAAACCATTATTACTTTTGTAGTAAGCTGCATCATAACCGAGCTGTCCTCTATTTTTAGAAGACCCAACTGAGAATGATACACCTCTTAAATCTGTATTTAATTGATCTGTTCTTCCTTCAGAGTAACTTAATCCACCAGCATAAGGCTGAATAGTCCCTAAGAATCCGAAAGCAGGGTCTTTAAGGTAAGTATCTAGAAGGTCTTTGTAGCCTTCATAACGCTGTTTAAGGGTGATTTGTACATCACCTACAACTTCATCCATTGCCTTTGCGTATTTAGCTACAAGAGCTTTAAGAGCTTGTATAGCCGAAAGGTTTTCATCTTGTGCATTACTATCTAAGAAGTAAATGTAAAGCTGTTCTACAAACTCAACATCACCGGGATCAACATCCCCTACTAAGAGTCTTACTCTGTCCACAGCATTTGTTGCTGGGTCTAAACTGTCTGTTGGAAAAGCCATATTATCCTCTTAGTAAAAACATAAAAATAAAAGGGGCAACTTAATGCCCCCCGTATCTTATAACTCTTAGTTAGAAGTTGTTACTTTACAAAGAGCTTGTGGACGCTTACACAAAGGAAGTGGAGCAGACTGAGAGTAAATCTCAATACCACTACCATCTACAGCAGGGATAGACCATGCGTAAACTTCTTCACCAATAGTGTTAACGTAATCCATGTGGTGAGCAGGGCTAAACCATGTCTCAAACATACCTTCAGCACCAGTAGGGAAAGCGTGTCCTTCATCAACAGCAATCATGCGTTCAACTGTGCCATCCATCTTAGTGATAGAACCACGGTATTCTTCAAAGATTACACCTTGGTGAGCAAAGCTACGACGAAGGTCATCACGAAGAACTTGACCACCACCAACTTGGTTGTTAGCTTGGTAGTGAGTGTAGGCTTCACGAACATTAGCGTGACCAATCAGTGCATCAAAGAATTCTTGAGAAACCAATACACGGATACCACCGATAGAACCGCCAGAGAATGCGTTATCTTCGATATGACGAATCATTTCACGGATTTTAGCATCAACATCTGTAGTAGCAGTACCAAGCAAGAAGTCAACAGACTTTTGAGTGAAACCGAAGTCAGTGTACAGATCAGCAAAAACAGTACCATCTGGAGAGCTAACAAGACCTTTCAGTGCTTGCATTTCCATATATTCACGAGTTTGTGCGTGAGCCATACGAAGGTTTTCTAGTTTACGAGCAACAGCTTCAGTAACCATATCTGTTTGATCGGCAGCACCGGGGCGACGACGACCTTGGATATCTTCAGGAGCTACTTTATCATTAGCTGGGAAGTATGCAGTTGCATAGCTGAAAGTTTTAACGATTTCGTTAGAACCATACTGAGGGTTAACACCACGTTGACGAGCTTCCAGAGCAGACAATTTTCCATCTACACGGTCAAAGGTCACGGACAGTTGAGATGTACCACGGGGAGTAAACAGACCGAGATCACCAATACGAGTCCACTTATTAGGGACAAACTGAATTGCATCTGTAAGGTCGGTGAACTTATTGTAGTCACCTAGAGTAACGATATTAGACATTTAATATTTTCCTTAATTAGTTATTTTAATTATACTACGAAAGTATAATCGGATTGACCAGTACGAACCAGAATGCCGAGGGCTTCCAATTCAGCTTCAGCAATTGCGATTTCAGGAGCGTCATTCAGAGCATCCCAAACGAGAGCTTCACGGTTAACGACAGCATCACGAACCAGAACAATACACTGTGCATCAGCAGCAAGAGTACCAAGGTTCTGCAAGCAGACAGCAGCAGCAACTTCAGAGCCATCTACAGCGTCAGCGTCAGACAGGATATATTTGCCAGATGCAGTGATTTTACCAAGTACAGAACCGATGTTGATTGTTTGACCAGTAATAGCGGTTACTTCGTCACGAGAAACGTAGTTTTGACCACCTTCTTCGTATTTTACAAGATTGCTCAGACGAGCTTTTTCAGTAGCGAGTACAGACATTTAATATCTCCTAGATTACGCTGTTTTAGTTTTATATTTAATTTGCATAGCTTTCAAGATAGGGCTTTCTGTATCTTCTTTAGCCTCACCTGAAAAACCAGCTTCTTTTTCGATAGTGTCATTAAGCTTGGTGTAAGCATCTTCCAAAGCTTTAATTACTAACAACCCTTCTTCTGAAGCAGAGATACTTGCCATAGCAAGACCTAAATCATCAGTTTCTGCACCAAAGCCTTTAGCTTTTTCAATAAAGGATACAGATACTTTTTCTTGTTCTGCTTTTTGGATAGCTTCTAGCTTTTCATTGGCCTCGTCGAGAGACTTCTGAACTGCTGCTTTTTCTTCTACTGCTTTAGCAAGAATTACTTCTATTTCAGCAGCTTTATTAACGTCAGTCATATTGCTATGTTCCTGTAGTTTTTCATTAAATCCCCCAGCAAAAGCTTTGAGAGTGTTTAGGTCTTCCATTTCTAGAGTACCTATATAATCGACGAGGGATTCCTCAGTCTTTTCAACCTTACTAGCAGCTTTCATAAGTGTTACCTCAGAAGCACCAATAGAGTTAAATTCTTCAAACTTAAAGTCTTCATCAAAATAGTCAGTTTCTACCCCGAATATTTCTGCCAATGTAGCAGCCTCGTAAGACCACATATTGAAGAAAGTTGTTAGGAAGTTAACTACATCCATTTTAACTTGTACTTCAGCTTTATTAATTTCTTCTTCTACTGCTTTCATGATAAGAACTTCATGACCATTAGCAGCTTTATCAACAAGAGCTACATGGCAACCCTCACTAGAGAAGTCTATATTTGTTAGTTTACGTTTAGGCGTGATACTCAATTTAGAGTTCCTCCGTAGTTGCTTTAGCACCAATACTTAGTCCGGTGAATTTACCTTCCTTAACATCTTTCCATAACATTTCCCCATCTTCTGTCTCAGGGAAATACCAGTTTTGGAGCCATGTACCTTTCTGAATTACTTTACCTGTATCTAGTACAAAACTCACAGGTGTAATATAAGATTCAAGTATTTCAGCTTTCTCAGTTTGAACTAAATGTTGAATGCTTGCTTTTCCACAGAAACGATTAAAGTTATCTGCTGCTTTCTCAACTTCTTCTGCGGTATAAATATCCCCGTGTAAATCAGGGTTATCTAATCCACATGGCTCTAGAACAATAAATAGAGCCTTCCGTTGTTCTACTTCAACAGCCTTAGTAATTTCAGGAACAACCGCTAAAGCTTCAACTTCTTTATTTGGATCACCAATAGCTTTATCAAGCAACTCTGTGAAAGCTTTTAGTAGATCACTTTTTATATCTGTCATAAGTTAACTCGCGTTATCATTATTGTTACTTGAACTATCACTTCCACCGGGAGAAGTTGCAGTACCCTCTCCAGCCGTTTTAAAACCCTCTCCTGCACTACTAATAGAGTCAGAGGGCATTAGCACTGGTGCTGAAGGATCAGCGTCAGAAGCCCCTATAAGGTCTCTCAGGTAGTTAGACAGTGGTTCGTCAATAGACATAGCTCCAACAGATACTGCACGTTGAACCAATTTACCGACTTCATCTAAAGAAGTATCTTCAAAACTGTCAAAAGTAAGTTTAGGTGTGATAGTGTCATCCCAACCGTTCATACGGAAGGTATGTGGTATCAAGTCTGTGTTAATAATATCTACAATTTGAGCTAAGATAGCTTCAACTTTAACAGCTAAAAGACTTGACTTTTCAGAAGCTAACGCATTAGAGCCTACAGCACTATGACCTAAAAGAAGTACATCAGCTAAAAAGGTCATAAGAATCTTCTGTTCGTACCTACGAATGATTGCGTCAGTGTCGTAGTTCTTATTACCTTGAGTACCAACTAGTGAAAACTCGAAAGCATCAGCTTTAGTATCAGGGTCTACAAACTTAGGAAATACTAATCCAGATTGTTCGTTAGCATTAATGTTTCTGATAACTTGTTTCATATACTCAAAAACAGCTTTCTTATCATCAGAGGCATTTGCTGCCATGTATTCAGGAGGAAGCTTAATCATTGGCATACCGTTCATGTCACGGCTAATTCCAACTGCTTCATATTCCTCAATAGTAGTTAGATAACTCCAAGGTATAAACACTTGTTTAAGTGGAGAATTTCCTTCTGGATTATCTAGTTGTGCATTGTGTCTAAAGTGTAAGAACTTTGATCTAGGAATACCTATCAAGGTTCCATCAACATTATATCTAAGGCTCCCACCTTTAACTTGTGAAAGGTCTTGGATAACACCAATGAGGTCTCTACCTTCGTCATCCCAAACCCAACGTTTGATAGATGCTTGGCTTCTAGAAGGTAATCTTTTCCAACCGATTAAACCATCATCATGTCTAGACTTGTTATTCTTTTTTGTACGCCTTTTCCAGACTTTTTCATTAACGGAGAAACCGTAAATAAGTATAGATAAGAACTCTTGAATATATTCTGCCCAAGTCCTATCCATGTCGTGCATACAAGACTCAATATGCTTTGTTCGTACTTTCATTTCAGGAGTGGCATCTTTAGGAGCTTCAACTGACCAATTAACTCTACGAATAGTGTCTTCAATAACTGTAATAGCTGAAGATACAGTAGGGTGGTATGTCATATTCTTAAAGGTTTTTGCAGCTAAAGGGTATTCAAGCTCTCTATAAAAGTCATCCCTAATAAGTCCTAGAGGATTAGCTAAACCGGAATTTCCTAGTTCAGGCATAACCACCCTAGCAGCCTCACTGAGGAGCTTTATATCTGTTGGGTTGTTACTCAAAGTTTAAATCCTCAAAGGGTTATTTATTAAAGGGGTTTGTCTGTAAAAGTCCATCTGGACAAGAGAAGCTTGGTATTGCTTTTCTTTGACACAGTTCATGCACTAAATCGGCTATAGCATCAACGATATCATCGTGTCCTCTTCCTGATCCAAAAGCCTCAAGTTCATCATGAAATATCTTATTCCAATCCCCTTTAACTATTCTAATCATTCCGTTTTCTGCTAATGCAGCTACAGGTTCAAATCTTTTATCTTTACCTGTTTTTGTTTGTTTCTGTCTGCATGTAAATCCAGCTTCAAAGCATTTAGAAGTTACATTATCAGCAGCAGCCTTGCCAGCAGCACCGGGGTCTTTAGGGATTGTTATAGTGCAATCCTGTCCATCGGTTAAACCAGAGCCTAATACTTTATCAATAACTCCGGCTGGTCTTTCTCTGAACCTCTTAACGTCCATTATGTACACTGTACCTTCCCCATCAACACAACCTTTAATACCAACTGTAAAATCGGGGTCAGGATATATCTCTGAAGGTAGTGTAGCTGCCATATCCCAACTACGAACTGTTCTAAGCCCTTGTGGGATTTGGTATAGCGATATGGGGTCTCCACACCACTCTCTTTTCCAGTAACCAGATGCTTCTTCACGAGCATACCAGTTTCCGTGTAACAACCTATCACATTCTACTCTAGGTAAGTTTTCTAGTTTAGAAAGATAATCTGGTTCCATTTCAAGAAGGATAGGGTTATCTTTGCAAGTAGCATTAATAAAGCAAAAGGTTAAAGGTGTAGATTTTGGGTATTTTTCTTTCCAATCTTCTAGGGATTGTTCAAACTCCATACCACCTGATACCTGACCACAATAAACTAACTTCCCACAACGTTCTTCAATAGGAAAACCCTCTTTATCTAAGTATTGTGCTTTTTCTAGCCATACTCTTAAGAAAGAATCGTAATCTGGGTTGCAAGTCATTTTAAGGTGAGATTTAAAGTCTTTTTCAGTAGTGTTACGAAGGCGAGATATGATATACATAATCTGTTCTTCTTCAAACTGACAAGCTTCATCTACAAGTGCTTCGGATATCTGCCATCCTTGGATGTTAAATTTATCTTTAACGTGTTCCATGTGTTTCATCATAATCTGAGCTTTAGATGGAAACGTTATTTTACTATCTTTGGATGCTACCTGTAATTTAGGAAATAACTCTGTATACATCTCTTGGGCTGTATCCCACATACCACCAACACCTTTAAGTTGGGGAGTAGTACGTCTGAAAACAACACCACGAAATGATGGCATGTGTACCCACTTAAGTAAGTCCATAAGACCCATATAAGATTTGCCACTACCAGCAGCACCACCAAAAACGGTGATAGTTGCATTAGAGTTTACATACATTTCCTGCTTTAGTGATGCAGGGCCATATTGCTTCTTAGCCATTGTGCCTCCACATCAACTATGTATTTAATATACCATGCTTTTTAAAAAAGTCAAGCATTATTTTTAATTTAATTTTAATCGTGTATAAAATCAGGGATTATCACTAGCCTGTTATCAGCTAAGTCCATTTCAACGTACTTTGTGTACCCTGCAATTTTAATCCCAGCTCCAGTGTAGTATTGTGGGGCATCTGTTTCTAAGAACCCTACTCCAAAATCTGCTTCTCTAAACTTGATAGTAAGTTTGTCAGGTTCTGTTCCAGCGGCAGCAACTTTAGTAATACCGTTGCCTATGGTAAGTGTGGCTAGAGCCGCTAAGTCTGTATCTGATCTAGAAGCTTTAACCATATAGATTGCTTCAGTAATGTCAGCAATTAATATTCCTCTAGCTGATATAAACTCCCCAATGTCTAAACTGAAGGAGTCGGTAGAATTATCATATCTCCAATCCACTTAATTAATACTCCTTTAGCATTTGATTATTGGTATTGTTGTGTTGTTTTTAAATACTGATATCTCTGATTCTGAGTCTTTTACTGAGATAGTAGTATCATTAATAAGAATAGAAATCTTCTTTTCTTCAGCAATATTAACTGCAATAGTTTCCATTCCTGAGACTTCTATGTTTATTTCAGATAATACGGGGATAGTTATAAATCCCCCTCCAATCCCTTGACTGTTTAGATGTACCCAAGCATCAGCACCAGAAGATGCTGTACTTGTGGATAACATGGTGTTCCAAGCGTCCATAGTTATGGCCTCGTATATGTCCAGACAGCCTCTGCTACTAAGTCCTCACTACTATGTGAAGGAAGCATAGCGTACCCGCTAGTTGAATCAGGCGTTACAGCCCAATTACTAGATACAGTTGCTATCTTAGTCGTCCCATCATAGGCAATAACATTGCCCACTTGATCGTCACCTGTTCCTGATCTAATAAATATAAGCTGACCAATGTAAGCGTCATTTGCCGAACTAGCTAAAGGGTTTAGTGTAATTGTATTAGCAGTCCCAGCTTGTGCCAAGCCTTCATTTACATGCTCTCTGCCAACCCATCCAAAAATAACATAT
>TARA_R110000822_G_scaffold6679_1_pt1 | contig 52492 bp, 88 predicted proteins | sample TARA_R110000822 | Tara Oceans TARA_R110000822 (sample SAMEA4397666) | marine metagenome | biome: Polar Biome; feature: [SRF] surface water layer (ENVO:00010504); material: water (ENVO:00002006), including particulate matter (ENVO:01000060) such as... | depth 5 m | reverse complement strand
AGGGAGTTGAATGGTAAAAGAAAATGAAGAAGTTTAAAGATTATGTCGCAGAGCAATTAGCAGAAGGCTTAGGTAGTCCTATTGCTTCATTTGACACTAGAAGAAGTGACTATGAAATAAAAGTTTATAAGGACGGAAAAGGCTACTATATCGATGCTGGTAATTTCGATATGGAAGCAAAGAATATGGCAGAACTTAAGCAAAAACTCAAAAAAGCTGGGGCTGACTTAAATAATCCTAATTTTGGAAGATTGAAATAATATGACTAGTTTAATTTGTGGAATAGCATTATCAGCACATATAGGTCTTGCTAACAAGTACAACTCTATTCATCCATACTGTCAATACGAAACTCCAAAACAATACATAGCGGGTGCATATTACAACAGTGTAGATAACATTAGTTTATTTGCAGGATACAAATGGAAGTTTAATGATGAAACATCATTGGATATAGTTGCAGTCACAGGTTATTACGAATATGATGTTGTTCCTTCTGTTAGGCTTAATTATAAGAATTTCTTTGTTATGCCAGCCGTAGAAGAAGATGAAGTCGGGCTTGTAGTTGGCCTAGACTATAAATTTTAAGGAGTAAAGATAAATGAAATCTTTTAAACAACATTTAAACGAACGAAGCTTGAGTGCTAGAAACTGGAAAGAGTACCATGCGGCGATGGATTCTGAATTCGTTAAGCCTAAGATTAAATTAAAAAAGTTACCAACTAAAAACGTAACTAAAGCTGATTTGATATATGGGATTATGATTCAAGCCCAGCTTGACAGTTATAGGTATTCAGATTTAACTTTAATGCCTGGTGCTACACGAGCATCAAATGGTTGGAGTAAGAAAAGAGATAAGATGCATGTGGCATATGCTCAAGAAAACGATATGTCTACAGATATGAATGGCTTGGCTGTTTCTAATTATTCCTCAGCACTTGCTAGTAAAGGTAGGGTTATACAAGGTTATGGTGGAAAAGAAACTACATTTGGTGGTGAAAAATACATGCTCGACAAGAAAGAATGGAAAAACAGCAAACAGAAAAAAGATTATGACGCATGGGAAGCCGAGCAAATGAAAATCTACCCAGAGCAGTTTAGATGAAAAATTTCAAACAGCATATTCAAGAAGCGGCTGAACCTAAAGTCGATTTAAAAACTATGAAACAGTTCGAAGTAGTAGTTGATAAGCTATTCAAAAAGTTTGATATAGATTTTAACTTCACACGTCACTTTGCAGATCGTATGACTGATGAGCGAAACTCTCCACCTATATCGCTCAAAGAGCTAGCTGGCTTCATTAAAAAGATATATGCCAAACAAGGTAAGAGCATTAAAGCTATGCAAGGTGCAGAAGCCGTTATTAAAGACCTTCAAAAGGATTTAAACATTCCTATTGCAATCACTTATGACCAACGTAACGATGAGTTTGATGTTGTTATGAAAACAATTATGCGTAAGAAAAACTTTTCTACGCCAAACAAGGTTATAAAATACTAGAATAACTCTATAAGATGATATTATAAATACAGTTTAATGAGACTAACTGTGAAATATCTTTAAACTACTGTATTTAAAAGTTATAAATACCTTTAATAAGATGTGTAGTGTAAAGATTTTCTTGATAATATTATATTCTATGGGTAAGCTAGGAACAAATGAATGTCTATCAAATTTAAAGATTTTTTAAAACTCGAAAACTTAGATGAAAATCTTGACGAAGTTTTAAACATGCAACAACGCAGACAAAAAGCACGTAAGATGCGTGTGATGGGCAAAAAAATGGCTATAGGCCGTAAAAGAGCCATGAAGCGTGCAGCAACCCCAGCAAAATTAAAACAACGCGCTGAAAAAGCGGCAAGAGCTACTGTATTTAAGAAGCTCTCTAAAGGTAAGTCTAAAGACCAAGTGCCTTTAATGAAAAGAATTGAAATTGAAAAGCGTATGGCTAAGATGGGATCAAGGATCAAACGTCTTTCCGTCAAGCTCCTTCCTACTGTACGCACTATAGACAGAGAGCGAAGAAAAACTAAAGCATGATTAATTCATTTTCCCAATATTTAGTTGAAGAAGATAAAGTAGTTTATTTCACATTCAGTACAATGAATCCACCTACTGTTGCACATGGACAATTACTGGATAAGATAAGCGCATCGGCTAGTCGTAATCCTTACAAAGTATTCTTAACACAATCACAGGATGATAAGAAGAACCCTCTATCCTATTCTGATAAGATTAAAAGTGTGCGTAAGATGTTCCCTAAACATGCACGTAGTGTTATGGTCAATAAAAAAGTTAATAACGTGTTTGATGCTTTAGTATCATTATATGACGATGGTTTTCGTAAGGTTGTAATGGTTGTAGGTTCAGATAAAGTAAATGAATATGATATTCGTTTGAATAAATTTAATGGTAAGAAAAGCCGTGCTGGATTTTATAACTTTATGGATATAAAAGTTGTTTCAGCTGGCTTAATAGATCCTGATAGTAAAAACGTCGATGAGAAATACTCTGCAAATAGTATGCGATCATTTGCAGAATCTAATGACTTTGTTTCATTTTCTCAAGGACTTCCAAGAAACACATCAACTGTACCAGCACGTAAGCTATTCAATGATGTCAGAAAAGGTCTTGGTTTAAAAGAAAATAGTTCTTTTAAAAATCACATTCAATTACAAACACTATCACAAAAGCGTGAGGACTTTATTAAAGGTGATTTATTTGAGCTTGGTGAAAGTGTTATAATCAAAAAGACAGATGCAGTTGGTATAATTACAGTGCTAGGTTCAAACTATGTTATTGTAGAAATGTCCGACGGCACACGTTCACGTCAATGGCTAGAAGCTGTTGAAGCAATTGAAATGGTAGAGCCTAAGAAAAGACCTGACGAGGGTACTAAAGAAGCTGGCAAAAAAGCCAGAAAAGAAACACCAGGACAAAAGACAGAAGAGATTAAAACAAGACGCTCTTATACTGACATTGCTAAAATGCGTATAAATAGAGAAAAGCAGTTAGATGCAAAGAAGCATGACAGAATTTTAGATAAAGCCAGACTACGTATGGCAAAACAAAAAAACCAGGAGACTAAACCCAATGCATAAGTTCGACGATTTCTTAAAGCTTGAAGAAGCCAAAGCTGGTTACGAATTGTATCATAAAGACTTTTCGAGTGCGATGCAACACGCATACGACCACGCAAAGAAAAAACATGGTATCACTATTAAACCTAGTGAAATTGACGACAAAGTTGCGTCTGGTCCTCGTAAGCCAAGCAATGGTAAGACAAACACCTATCGCCTAAAAGGTGATAAGGGTGCTATTCAAGTACAGGTATATAACACTGGTAACAAGTACGAATTGAATATGTATAAAGAATCTATTGATGAAGGTAGAGCCTTAGATGCGTTACGTAAAGACATGAGCAAGCGTACTGCAAGCAATCAAAGTGATCATGCCGCAAACAAAGCACGTGCCACTAAAAATCAAAAAGACTTAGAAGATTTTCGTAAAAAGAACTCTAAGGTATTAAATAAGAAGAATAACGAAGCTACGACCCCTCAAGAAGAAGGTGTAGAAGTAGTACAAGAACTCACTGCCGCCGAAAAGAAGCTTGTCAATACAATGTATGACAAGAAGGGTAATCTTACCCCTATTGGCAAAAAGGTTATGAACCATGGCAAGAAGAAGGGCGACAATGGATTTGTTGAGTCTGTAGAACTTGATGAAAACAAAAACCTCATCAAAGACTACGAAAAGTATATGTCGCAAGGTGGTAAGAAAGACCACAATGCAATTGATTACTTGATGTCTATGCCAAAGTATAAGCGCATGTCAAAAGATCAGATGGCTAAGATGATCGGTGATGCAAAGCGTAAAGGCATCTTCAAAGAAGAAACTAACCTTGAACAGATTGAAGAAGCTCTTTCACCACAACAAATTTCCAAAATGAAAAAGCAATATGCAAATACTGGTGATCGTATTTCTGTTGAAGCTTCAATGAAAATGAGTGCTATGGTCAAGAAGTTTGGTGATGAAGAACTTGTACAATTAGCTAAAGCTGATATTAAGTGGATTTCTACATCTGCAATCACTGCGCTTATCATAAAAGGTAAAGCAAAAATGCTTGATGAGTCTTTTGATATTGACGCCGCCGTTACTGCTTTAGCTGAAGCTGGACTATGGGATAACATCCATAATAAGCGTAAGCGTATTAAAAAAGGTTCAGGCGAGAAGATGCGTAAACCTGGTTCAAAAGGTGCGCCAAGCAATCAAGATTTTAAAGACGCATCTGAGGATGCAGATATTGATGAAATTAAAATTCCAGACTTAGCTAAGGTTATTAGAGGTAATGGTCTTAAAACGTTTAAAAATAAACATTACAACGTTAAGAAAACAAAGACTGACCTTGCTGGTCTAAAAGCTAGATTAGCGAAAATGAGATAATGAAAAGCTTTAAACGATTCCTAGAACATCCTAATTGTGGCACACCAGATTGTTGCCAGAATTGTACAGAACCAGTAGAGGAAGCTCGTGGAGAAGATTCCAAGGGGCACAAGATAGCAACCAAAGATGGTGCTGGCATGACTGCTAAAGGTGTCGCCGCCTATAGACGTAAGAACCCAGGAAGTAAACTCAAAACAGCCGTTACAGGCAAAGTTAAAGCAGGCAGTAAAGATGCTGGACGCCGTAAATCATTCTGTGCTCGTATGAGTGGAATGAAAGGTCCTATGAAAGACGAGAAGGGTAGACCAACTCGTAAGGCAATGTCGCTTAGAAGATGGAAGTGTTAAATGGAAACGTTTAAAATACACCTGTTGATAATTAATATATATATAAATGATAATAGGAAGTAATGCATATGCCTCAAGACGCAAAAAGATTAGATAGGATCGAAGAAAAAATCGATACCTTGTCTGCTGCAATGATTGCTTTCGCACGTGCAGAAGAAAAATTGATAAACCTTGAGCAAAGGCATGTTGCTCAGTATGAGAGAATGAACAAATTCTCAGAGAAACTAGATAAAATAGATGCTCAAATGACTACCAATGCTTTAACAATATCAACAATAAACAAACTTTTCTGGATAGTAACAGTAGCCGTAGTATCGGCACTTGTAGCTAACTTCTGGATGTAGGGAGACCACAATGGATACCGAAGACATTAAAAACATGACAACTGCCTACTTGCAAGTGTTGGCAGAAGCTAAGAAGAAAAAAGATGGTATGCACAAAATGCCAGACGGATCAATGATGAAAGACGATGATCCGCATATGAAAGAAAAAAAGAAACTTGACCCAGTTGATAAGAACGCTTTAAAAGGCGACCATGACGATCGTGAAGATGGTGACATCGACAATGATGGTGATACAGATGCGTCAGACGAATATCTACATAATCGCCGTAAGACTATTAAAAAGTCTATGAAGAACGATTCAAAATCTGAGACATATAAAGCTCAACCTAAAAGTCAAGTATCATTAGCACCAAATAACCCTTTAGATAAGATGAAGCCTAAAAAAGAAATGATGAAGTTAAAGGCTATGAAAAATTTGTATATGAATAAAAAAGAGTCTGCTGATCGTAAATCTTTAAGGAACGAAGAAGTAGAAGACCTACAGGAGTTATCTATTGGAACACTCAAAAACTACATTAAGAAAAAAGTCGGTAGAAATGCTCGTGCTAGTGAATCTTTAAAAGCTGGATATGCACTTACCAAAGTACCACAAATGTTTGACCGACTTAATAAAGCCGAAAAAGCAGAATTTATTAAGTATCTTAAAGACCAAGAAGCTAAAGTAAAGAAAGCTGAAAAGGGTATCGATTTAGCTAAATTAAAAGCTACGGCAAAGGCTGATAAATTAGGTGTAGATTTGATTTTTGGTAAAGATGGCAAAGCAATGGGTAGATCAAAGATCAGCATGGATGAAGAAGTTCAAGTAGCAGAAAATCGTTGGCCTATATATAATAAGATAATGGAAAATCGTGCTATGCAAACTAAAGGTGCTACAGAACCAGAAGGAATGTATTCTAAGTCGTCTGAAGGTGAAAAAGCATTTATTGCAATGCACACACCTAATGGAGCAGTTGATCCAAGGTTCGATGCTAATGTAGCGGCTGAAAAGACTGCACAGAGTATTGCTAATAGTGTTAAGCCTGGTACAGGTAATGATGCAGCTGGTAATGCAGTTCCTGGTGATAAAGCGATTCGAAAGTAGGTATATATACTACCCTTCAATATATTACTTCTTTATTATATACACATATGTGAGCTTTGTAAACCCCTAAATGAATAAAATATTACAAAATGAAAATACAGCACCAGCTGGTAGTGCTTTTGCTAGAAAAATGCTTAACGCATCAATGAGCACAGTTGAAGTGGTAGGGGAAAACATTGTTCGTAAGACTTATAAACGTAATCAGTTTCCTGAGCCTGAACGTTGGTTAAAAAGTTATAATCAACTAAGGGCTTGGGACTATCGTTACATTAAGGTGCATAAAGTAAGTAATGATTACATTGAAATGGACTACGTAGATGGTGGGATACATTTAATAGACGTGTTAGAGAATAACACAAATCATACTGTTGATGAAAAGATGAAAATCATCACAGACTTTATTGATATATTAAGTTTATCATATGGCTATATAAGTCAAAGCAATGAAGTATTTTTACATACGGATTTATCTTTGACGAATGTGTTAGTGGATAGTGATAATCAATTGATTGTGATTGACCCAGATGCGTGTGGATATGAAGCTAGGCAAGATAAAGGTCTTTCTAATCTAATTTATGTACACCACAACGCGATGCATAAATATTATCGATTGTTATCTTATAAGAAGTTTGCTAATGAAAATTAAATTGACTGATGAAAACTTAGAATTATATGCCGCAAAGCATTATTATAATCCTAAGTATATTGACATAGAAGAGTTTAATGATGATTTGAAACGTTTCAAATATATCAAAAGACTTTTAAATCGTTACGAAGAAACTGGTGACATATCTGAAAGATTGGCATTGAACCATTTGATAGTAGTGTTTAATGCATTCGGTATTGAACCTGCATTAGAGATTTTAGAATTAAAGATGGATAACACCCATTGGCCTATACTAAAACCTTTTTTGATATTTTTAAAATACATTCGTAATGACCAGTACACAATGATCCCAATGGATCCAGTAGTAGTAGAAGTATTAAGGAAGATATAATGGGTATTATTAAGTCGGCAGCAGACCTTGTTTATACATTCAGGTTTCTTAAGTTACTTGTGACTCCGTTTGATGAAACCCCTGCGTTTAAAGCTGGTATTATTGATGCAGATGGTGTTAAAAGAAAAGACTTTAATACAAACACTATGGATAACAGAAGTGCATATGCTAATAATTTTACAGCGTTTCACAGGCTTGTTTACAATGTTAAACGCGCTATAGCAAAGGCACCAGGTGGTAAGAGCCGTATAGCAAGCTACGCTTCTGCTTTATACTTAATAAGAGAGCAGTTTGGTGTAAAAGAATCTAAACTTGTAGAGGCTTTGAAAGAGCAAGGATTAGATCTTTCAAATATGATAATAGAAGACAACCAATGGTTTATGTTAGAAAATGAGCAGTTGTCTCCTGGAATATACAGAGTAAAAAATAACAAAGTGCTAAATGGTTCATTAGAAGAAATGGTTAAACCCTTTGATAAGATTAGAATTGGTGAGGATACTTTTCCAGTGGGAAATATATTTGGTTTAAATATATACGAGGCACTTCACATTCCAACTAAGCAAAGAATATACATAACATCTGAGGAGCTTCTGAAATGAAAACATTTAAAGAACACATGGAAGACACTACTGTTTCAAGCGTGGCATTACCACCAACTATGATGAAGCCAAAGAAAATTCTACGACGTAGGAAAGATCCTAAAGTCGAGCAGATTGTTGTTGTTGATAAACGCTTTAAGAAGGCGGCTAAAGCTGGTGCAACAGTCCTAAAGGCAAAGTACAGAAGATGATTAAAGTTTATGTATTTCTTTTTATTATGTCTATAGCCAGTGCTATTGGTTATGGTGGCTACAGATATATAACAAATCTACAAGAAACTATCGGCACACTAAGAGAAAATAATGTTCTATTAGAAAGTGCAAATAAAGTTAATCAGGACACAATCACTTCTATGATTGCCAATGCAGAACGCAATGCAGAATTACAAGCTGGTCTAAACACTAGATTGAAAAAAGCCGAAGAACGTGTAGGTAGCTTAAGAAGTCGTTTGTCTAAAATTGACATAACTCGTGAAGCCTTAGCCGATCCTGCTGATATGGAATTTCGTATCAATCGTGGCACTGATAGATTAAGACAAAGAGTATTAAAGGAGACTGGTGGTGAAGTTAATAATAATTCCGTCCCTATTACTGCTACTCAGTAGTTGTGGATACAGCCCTGAGCCTAAAGTAGCAGTTCAGACAAATTACGTTGAAAGAAGCATCCCATTACAATCGGCTCCTGATCCTGTTGACATGCCAGAAGTGGAGTGGTACGTAGTTAATGAAGATAACCTAGACGAGTTCTTAGGTAGAATTAATGATGATGTGGGTGACATTGTATTCATCTCTATCACACCAAATGGCTATGAGAACCTTGCATTAGGTATCGCAGAGCTAAGAAGGTATATACAACAGCAGAAAGAAATCATTGCCTATTACGAAGAAGCAGTGACTCCTATTAGCGACAAAGTTACACAGTAAATTTACTATTTATTTTTGTGATATAGTCAAAATAACGCTTTACAACGTTTCAGTTTGTATATATAATACTACCAACAAACAAAGATATTCACACACATAGTAGAATGAAACGATAGTATTATTACCATCGTATTGTATGCTTTACGCTAAGGACTGCCGATGCTATTCGAAGAACAAATTTCCCGCAAACCTGATCTATACCCTTGGACTAAGCAGTTCATTGAAGCCATATGGCAAGGGTTCTGGACACCTGAAGAATTTAATTTCCGTTCAGACTACTCCCAATTTAAAACAGACTTGACCCCAAAAGAGCAAGAGGTTGTTGTAAAAACAATGTCGGCAATCGGTCAAATCGAAATAGCAGTAAAAAGCTTTTGGGCAGACATAGGTAATCACTTACCACATCCTTCTATCAAAGACTTAGGCTATGCAATGGCTAACTCTGAAGTTATTCACAACATGGCATACGAAAAAATACTTGACGTGCTACACTTGACACACGTGTTTGAAGAAAACCTGAACGTTGATGTGATTAAAGGTCGTGTAAATTATCTTCGCAAGTACAACAAGAAAGTATATGAGGACGAGAAGAAACAATACATTTATTCAATTATGTTGTTTACTTTGTTCGTAGAAAATGTTAGTCTGTTCTCACAGTTTTATATCATTATGCACCTAAATCGTAATAAGGCAGTAATGAAAGATTGTGCACAACAAGTTCAGTATACACGTAATGAAGAAATGCTACATGCTCAAGTCGGTATCAAGTTAATCAACACATTGCGCGAAGAGTATCCTGAGCTGTTTGATGCAGAGTTAGAAGCACGTGTTAGAGAAGAATGTATTGATGCATTGAAAGCAGAAAGCAAAGTGATTGATTGGATTATGGATGGTTATTCAGCACCTGGTCTAAATGCAGACATTCTAAAGTCTTTCATTGCCAAGCGTATGGCAGAATCAATTGATCAGATTGGTTTTGATAGTAGTGAGATCGTATATGACGAAGCACATATTAAAGAAACGTTTTGGTTTGATGAAGAATTGTATGGCGCAAACATGACTGATTTCTTTCAAAAGAGACCAGTGGAATACGCCAAAGGTCAAGGTATCACAGCAGAAGATTTATTTTAAAGGAGTATATAATGGGATTTGAATGGGCAAATGATGATTCAAGGCTTTTCTTAAGTCGTGGATATATTGATGGAAATATGACTGTTGAAGAAAGAGTACGAGCAATTGCAACGACTGCTGAAACTATTCTTGATAAAGAAGGTTTTGCAGATAAGTTCTATGACTATATGAGTAGAGGCTTTTACAGTCTTTCTTCACCTGTGTGGTCTAACTTTGGAACTAAGAAGGGTTTACCAATTAGTTGTAATGGTGTGTTCATCAATGACAACATGGAATCAATCTTAATGAAGGTTGCAGAAGTCGGTATGCAGACTAAGATGGGTGCTGGCACATCAGGTTACTTTGGTGCGTTACGTCCACGTGGCACTGATATTAAATCAGGTGGCACAGCAGATGGTCCTGTACACTTTATGAACCTTACAGAAACAACTGTTGATGTTGTGGCTCAAGGTAATGTTCGACGTGGAAGCTTTGCGGCGTACCTAGATGTGGAATCTCCTGATATTATGGAGTTCCTTGATGCACGCGAAGAAGGTTCTTCTATCATTAACTTATCGTTGGGCGTCTGTATTGGTGACGAATGGATGCAGTCTATGATTGATGGTGATGGAGATAAGCGCACAATATGGGCTAGGATCTTACGTAAGCGTAGAGAATCAGGTTATCCTTATTTATTCTTTAAAGATACGATAAACAATTCGGCACCCAAAGTATTACGTGATCAGAACATTCCTATTTGGGCGTCTAATCTATGCTCTGAAATTTGTTTGCCTTCTTCTGAGGATATGTCTTTTGTGTGTAATCTTGCATCAATGAATTGTCTTAAATTCGATGAGTGGGAAGAAACTGATGCAGTAGAAGTTATGATATGGTTTCTTGATGCTGTAATGGAAGAGTACATTGAGAAAACCAAAGGTGTTAAGTTTATGGAATCTGCACACAACTTTGCTGTCCATTGGCGTGCATTAGGTCTTGGACAACTCGGTTGGCACTCGTACTTACAATCTAAAATGATTGCATTTGAATCGTTTGAGGCTCACATGCTTTCTACTAAGATTAGTAAGTTCATTGATGATCGTTCATTAGAAGCCTCTAAAGAGCTTGCTATAGAGTATGGCGAACCAAAGGGCATGTTAGGTTATGGTCAACGTAATTTAACACGCACAGCAGTCGCTCCTACTACAAGCTCATCATTCATCTTAGGTCAAGTGTCACCTTCTATCGAGCCTTTAGCATCCAATTACTTTACTAAAGACTTAGCCAAAGGTAAGTTCACTTATCGTAATCCATATTTGAAAGAGGTGTTAGCGTCTCACATGGCAGACACAGAAGAGGTATGGGTAGATATTCTAAAGCATGGTGGTTCTGTGCAACACCTTGATTGGTTCTCTGAGCATGAGAAAAATGTATTTAAAACATTCTCTGAGATAACTCCTTTAGTTATCGTACAACAAGCTGGGGCAAGACAGAAATTTATTGATCAATCACAATCATTGAATATTATGATACATCCTGAAATATCAGCAAAAGATGTTAATGCATTAATCATAGAAGGTTGGAAACTAGGTGTTAAGACTTTTTATTATCAAAGATCGGCAAACCCTGCGCAAGAGTTGGTACGTGATATTATGAACTGCTACAAGAACTCACGATAGACATGGAAGATTACTATGCAGTAGATCACATTGCTTACGAAACATTCTGTGAAATATGTGAAACAGAATCGTATTTAAATTTAAATGAAGGCGAAACTGAATTACCTATGTATTGCCCTATGTGTGGTGAGCAAACAAAATACGAAGAAGTGGAAGACGAAGACGATTACGACTTCGAATAAACTGTATAAGTAGCTCTATAGTGATATGGAGCTACTTTTTTTATGAGTTATTGGTATTATAACAACGAGATTATGGACAATATTCCTGAAAACACTCAGGGGTTTGTGTACATTATTACAGAGAACGCAACTGGTATGATGTATATCGGTAAAAAGAACTTCTGGTCAAAGAAGACACAACCACCTTTAAAAGGTAAGACACGCAAAAGGCGGTCTATTGTAGAATCTGATTGGCAGACATATTTCGGAAGTTCTGATAAAGTTAAACAACTACTATTAGAGCATGGTGCTGATAGTTTTCATAGAGAAATAATACACCTGTGTAAATCTAAATCGGAGATGAGTTACCTTGAAACAAAAGAACAATTTGACCGCAACGTACTTTTGGACGATCGTTACTATAATGGGATTATTAATTGTCGTATTAATAGAAAACATGTAGCCCACATGATCTAACTATTTACATTCATGTTTACATGTGTTATATTATTTGAAACAGTAAGGAAATATTATGATTTTAATTGACTTCAGTGCTATTACTATTGGTCCTATCGCTTCTGGTTTTATTAACGGCGAGGATGTAAACATTGTACGACACTTCATTATAAATGAACTCCGTATGTACAGATCTAAATTCAAAGAACAATATGGTGAAATAATTGTTGTATGTGATGCTGGTGGAAATTGGCGTAAAGACATTTATCCTGAGTACAAAGGTAAACGTACCAAAGGTCGTGAAGAATCAAAAGTTGATTGGGACAAAGCGTACAAGTCTATTGGCACTGTAATTGATGAAATAGAAACTGAACTTCCTTATAGAGTGATTCGTGTAAAGGGTTGTGAAGCTGACGATGCTATTGCAGAGCTGTGCAAGTACACACAAAATTTCGGTTGTTTCGAAGAAGTAGTTATCGTTTCTTCTGATAAAGATTTTCGTCAACTACAAAAGTATAACAATGTCAAGCAATATTCCACCTATACCAAAAAGATGCTTGTAGAAGAAAACCCACGTCTTTTTCAAAATATGCATTTCCTTGTGGGTGATCGTGGTGATGGTGTCCCCAATGTTCTTTCTGACGATAAGGTCTTTGTAGAAGATCGTAGACAGAATACTTTAAGTGCTAAGAAGAAAGAAGCTCTCTTGGCTGATCCTAGATCACTTGGGGAAGAAGTTTATCGCAATTATTGGCGTAATAGAACAATGATTAACCTTATGGAAGATACTTTGATGCCAAAAGAGATAAGTAAAGCTATTATAGATACATTTGAAAGACAAGACAAAAACCACTTAAAGGGGAACGTACTGAATTATTTGATGGAAAATAAAATGAGACTATTGATTGAATGTTTGGATGAATTTATATAACAAACCATGAAAAGTATTAACCTAGATATAACTCATCGATGTTTGCTGCAGTGTCCTAAGTGTATGCGACAGAAGAATCCAGGGCTACATAAACGTGGTAAGGATATGTCATTGGGTGCAATGAAAAAGATAGCAGAGTCGTTTCAATATATATCTTTTTGTGGACAAATGGGTGATCCTATATACCACCCAAAGTTTTTAGATATTTTGTCTATGTGTAAAAATAATACTGTAGAAATATCTACTGCTGGAAGTGGTAAAAAAATAGAATGGTGGGAAGAAGCGGCTTTAATATCTAGTAATCAAACTTGGGTGTTTGGCATAGACGGACTACCTAATCAAAGTCATCAATATAGAATAGGACAAGACGGCGAACGAACGTTTCAAATGATGAAACATATATCAGATATGGGTGCTAAAGTTGTATGGCAAATGATTGTGTTTAAATATAATCAAGACTCTATTGAAGAAGCAAGTCTAATGGCAAAAGAAAATAATATTGAGTTCGTAATAATAGAATCATCAAGATGGGATGTTCCGTATGACAAATACAAACCAGACAAACACTATAAAGATAGACCCACAGTGTAGACGTGCCAATTCCACATATGCTTATTCTGCAACAGGACACATGCTTCCATGTTGCTATGCAGACAATGCTAACCTAAGTGACTTTGATGCTATACTTACTGACAATCTTTTAGTAGACAATGTAGAGAATGTTAATAAAGACATTGTGAATTCTAATGAGTGGAAGTCGTTTTTTGAGATGTTAGAGAAAGACCCTGAGAGCGCACCAAGAGCGTGTAAGTTTTATTGCACTCAAGAGTGGATAACAAAAAATAAAATAAGAGTGTGATTTGCACACATATATAACAGTATAATATAATAGGTGAAGCCCATGAGAAAATTAATATATGAAACATTAGACGCTGTAAGTAAAGCATCTAAAAAAGCCGACAAGATTGAAATCCTACGTGGTAACGATTCTTGGGCATTGAAAGACGTATTGCGTGCAACGTATGACGAGTCTATTCAATTTTGGCTTCCACCAGGAGAGGTGCCTTACACTCCAAACAGAGAAGGTTCTATCCCTTCTAATCTCCTAAAACTGAATACAAAGTTTAAATACTTTTGCAAAGGTGGACCTGCTGACAGAATGTTGGGTTCAAAACGTGAAAGTATATTCATTGATCTATTAGAATCGATCCATCCTAAAGATGCGGTTGTATGTACTAAGATGATCAACAAAGAGTCTCTTGGTAAAGGTATTACCAAGAAGCTAGTTCAGGAAGCTTTTCCTGGATTGATTTTACGATGAAAGAAAGTGACAAACTGTAACTCAACATAACTTCGAAAGGGATCTTTTAATGACAGAGATTCAATTGGCAAGACTAACAACCGACATTGCAGAACTCAAGGAATATATTAAGCTGGTGGCTTCTAAAGGAAACAATCATCTGGTATCGAAACTTGAGAAGAAACTATCTTATCTGCAAAGTCGAATTGCTGAACGAATGACTGCTTAAGTCGTAACGAAGGAGACAGTAATTAACTCTGGGGTGCTAAACTTTCACTTTAGTGTCTCAGGGTTAATTCATAGGAAAGAAAATATGCCGACATATACAGTAAGAAATAAAGTAACTGAAGAAGAATACGAGACTATTTGTTCTTGGAATGAGCTACAAGAAATACTTGAAGTGAACTCTGATCTTGTTCAAGGACTTGCCACAGCCAAATTTGTGACTCAACATGGTAGCACAGTTGGTCGTACTAGTGGTGACTGGCGTGATCTACTAAAGAAGCTTAAAAAAGGTTCTGGTGTTAACTCAAACATTAATTATTAGAAGTTAGATAATGGTAAAAAAAGTAAATATTAACGGCAAGAAAAATCGTAGTGTTGCACCAGGTAATAGTGGCCTAGCTAGGCTAGACGATCTTGCAATAGTAGAACCAATCACAACCAATCAAGGTAAAGCGTTTGATGCGTGGGAAGAAGGTAACAATCTTGTTCTTGCTGGTTGCGCTGGCACAGGTAAAACATACCTTGCAATGTACTTAGCCTTAGAACAGGTGTTAGATCCTAATACTCCGTATAACGAATTAGTGTTAATACGAAGTATGGTTCCTACACGTGATATGGGTTTCTTACCTGGTACTAAGCAAGAGAAAGAGGATGCTTATACAGCACCTTACATGGCTATATGCAATCAGTTGCTAGGTGCTAATTCATACACAAAGGCTGTTACACAAAAGAAAATTAGATTTGAATCTACATCGTTTATTCGTGGTCTTACAATAGATAATGCAATTGTCGTATTAGATGAAATGCAAAATTGTAACTTCCATGAACTCGATTCTGTTATAACACGTGTCGGTGAAGATACTAAAATAATATTGTGTGGAGACTATCGCCAATCAGATTTTAGATTTGAGGACGAGAAAGCTGGTCTATCTAAGTTTATTGCGATTGCAGAACAACTCAAGAAGTTTGATGTGATTACGTTTGATTGGGAAGACATTGTACGCTCTGGTCTAGTGCGTGATTACTTAATGACAAAAGAAATGTTAGGATTTTAAATGTCACACAATTTAATTATATTCGGTAAAGAGAGTTGTAGTTATTGCGATAAAGCCGTTGATTTAGCAAAGGATCAAATTCAGCATCCTTTGACTTGGATATATCGTAGCACTTCTGAATCGACTGATGCTATCTTAGAATTATATGAACGAAAGAACGATGTTAAGACATTACCTGCAATATTTTGGAATGAAAAATATGTGGGTGGATATACAGAGTTTGCTCAAGCAGTTGAAGACATGGCTTTAGGTAACTATGGTGATGGTGGCTTTTAATGGAAGATATATACGCTATAATTTTAGGAACAATGTATGGTTTAATAATCGGCATAATTCCTGGAGCTGGTGCCACCACTGGCCTGATTGCTATCTTTTCTTTTCTTCATGTGTTTGCAGATCCTTATACTGTAGTTATATTTTGTATGGCAGTTGTTGCCGCATCTACTACAGGTGATACCTATACAGGAGTGCTATTAGGCATTCCTGGGGCTAACTCTGCGGCAGCTACAATGGTAGATGGGTTTCCTTTGGCAGTACAAGGTAAGGCAACTTATGCTATTACAGCGGCAGTCGTCACATCTACAATCAATGGTCTTTTATGGGGTTCATTAGTATTCTTTTTACTCCCTTGGTATACTCAATTGATTATGGTATTTGGTGTGCCTGAGCTGTGGGCGTTTGTCGTACTGGCAATGACTACTGTTGCGTTTGTAAGTAATAAGTGGTGGATTAGAAGTATGATTGCTTTAGCGGTTGGTCTAATGATAGGTTTAGTCGGTGTTGATCCTTATACAAACATAGATCGATATACATTAGGATGGGACTATCTTGCAGATGGTTTACAACTTATGACAGTGACGGCAGGGCTGTTTGCTATACCAGAAATGATAGAAGGTTTAGTTAAAAGAGATAGAACTGCTACTGTCCTAGACGGCAAGAAGCAAACTTGGGATGGTATTAAAGCTGTATGGATACACAAATGGTTGGCTTTAAGAGGTGGTTTTATAGGTGCTTTCATTGGTGCTTTACCTGGACTTGGCGGTGGCATGGCTGATTGGATGGCCTATGGTCAAGCTGTTGCAACAACTAAGAATCCAGATGTGCCGTTTGGTAAAGGTAACATACGTGGTGTGATCGGACCTGAAGGTTCTAATAATGCACAAAAGGCTACGTCTATGATACCTACAGTATTGTTTGGTATTCCAGGGGCAAGCTTTGCCGCAATTCTTATGGCTATCTTTGCATCAGTAGGGTTTGATCTAGGTTCGTATGATCTTGTAGACGATACAAGGTTCTTTGATAGTCTTACATACGGCTTTATGTGGGCAACTGCAATCACTGGTATTATATGTTTGTTTAGCACAAAGTACATTGCTAAGATTGCAACAGTACCATATAAGTATTACTTTCCTATACTATTAGGATTCGTCACTTGGGCATGTGTTCAGTACACAGGTGGCTGGGAAGATTATGCTCTTTTAGCAGTATTCACTGCTTTAGGATTATTAATGAAGAAGTTTAAGTTTAGTAGACCTTCAATGCTAATTGGTTTCATACTAGCTTATAAATTTGAGGCATTGACAATACAATTAACCTCTATATATACCTTTGAACGATTGATAGATCGTCCAATATTTTTAACCTTAATAATACTATCCGTATCTTTATTTGTATGGGGATTGTTTCGTAAATCAGAAATGGAGTTTTCGTAATGAAAAAGATTTTAATACCACTTATAATAGCACTAACATCAATAGCAACCTGTGTGAAAGCAGATTACACAATGTTAGTTCCACAAAAACCAGGCGGTGGTACGAGCGTTTGGGCTGGCATTGTTGCTGGTGAACTTGAAAAATATCTTGGTGAAAAGATTGTAATTGAGTTTCATCCGGGAGCCAGAGATATACCAGGATTTAATGAATGGCATAACAATCGGCAAGGTGATGATAAAACAATCATGGTATCTCATGGTGGTAATGGAGTATCTTTCTTACAAGAAAACGTAGATTACGACTATGCTGGTTATGATAGTATTGCTTTGATGAACCTGAACATTATTGCTGGTAAAAGGATTGAAGCGGATTTCACTAAAGATCGCATTATCTTTCCATCTGGATCAGGTATGGTTCCAGAAGCATTTGCTATGACAATGTTGCAAGCAGGACCTAATTTAACAGTTGATGAATACATTGAGTTCTTTAAGTCTAACATCAGTTGGATAAAAGGTATGAATGGTGGTGCACGTCGTCTTGCATTCAAACGTGGCGAGTTAAATGGCACACGTGATAACCCTGCATCATATATTAAGCATGTATCCAGAGACGAGAAAGCAGAAGTGTGGTTTCATCATGGTATCTTACAAGCAGATGGTTCACATGCAGACGATCCTAACTATCCTGGATTTCAAATGGAAATTTTGTTTGAAAATGAGTATGGTGTAGCACCTTCTGGTGAGTTCTATGAAGCATACAAACTTGTTAAAAGTTGGCGTGACGGACTACAGAAAGCAATGTGGGTAAGTAAAGGTAATCCTAATACAGAAGCATTACGTAAAGCAATGACTGAAATGGCAAATAATCCTGACAGTCAAGCAGTTATTCTTAAAGCAGTAGGTCAATATGATTGGGTTATTGCAGAAGAAGGTAACGCACAACGTGACACATTGATGTCTTTTATTACAGAACAAGCGTTGAAGGATTTAATTAAATTTAATACCGAAGCGTTAGGACTAGCTAGTGTCTATAAACCAAATCTTGTTAAATAGATATATCCTTATGACAGGCGCACCGGGCTCTAAGTGGAGTTCGGTGTCCAGAACTTTGTGTATAAGTTCTGATATAGATTCTTCTGATATGTCTGTCGAAAGACAATATGTTGCCAGTAATAAAAACTATGCTATGCACGCTGGAGCTTATTGGGATTCAGGCATGGAGTTCAGTAATGAGCGTGAGGATTGGGACACACCCTTTAAGTCTTTTAGGGGTACGAAAACTAGATTGATTAAGTCCCACACGTTTTCACATAAGCTTACTGACCTAGCAAAGGATTATGATTACCCTATTATCATGGTAGTCCGTAATGACTTTGAATGTATGAACCAGTGGTTTGATGCTGGCGGTTTTAATATAAAGTATCCAAACTATAAACCATACTATGTTAATGGTAAAGTTATGTTTCAAGAAATCAAAAATCAAAACCTTGATATTATGAACTTTATTCAAGCTAATCGTAATAAAGTTGTTAGAGTAAGAAATAATATGCAACTAGCAGACGTATGTAATGTTGCAAGACCTACTGAAAAGAACATATTCCCTTGTGATTCAGGGGGCGTTCATAATTATGATAAAAAGGATGTACAAGTCTATGTCTATAGATAAATCTAAAATTAACGATTACTTTGCCAATCATTGGAAAGGTATGAATAGCGATAACTATGAACTAAGTAGTGTCAAGAATATCTTAAAGCATATCAGTGTGAATGATGAAGTCCTTGACGTAGGATGTGGTTACAATCCATATAAAGAACATCTAGGTGATAGGTTGTATGCGTTTGACCCTGCCATAAACTCTGGTGACGAATTAACTGATGTTGAATCGTTTGATCCTATTGATACTAAATGGGATGTAGTGCTTTGTCTAGGTAGTATCAACTTTGGAGATGCTGATGTGATTTATCCTCAAGTTGAAAAAGTAGTTTCTATGGTAAAGCCAGGCGGTAAAATTGTATGGCGACAAAATCCAGGCAGACAAGATCATAGGAACAAAGAATGTAAGAACGTCAATTTCTTCCCTTGGTCTAAGGAAATCAATGAATTATATTCAGAAAAGCTTGGTTGCACATTAGAATGTTGTGAAGAAGACTGGGACGAATCAAAAGAAGCCCATAGTAGAATATTCGCTATATGGGTAAAGAATGACTAGCCACTATTCTATTCGTGCCATTCCTGGGGCTGGTAAAAACTTCTTATCCACAATACTAGCCAAACATTATAACATAGACTATTTTATTCAATACTTTGATAAAGAGTTTAATGAATACTTTAGTGATTCTGAACTAGTGGCTAGAGCAGACGGAAAGATTAAAACTCCTTTTTGGAATGGCTCTTGTTGGGAGATATTACCTTGCGAAGTCAGAAACCCTGACGAGTATCCTAACAGAATTATACATGAACATGATTGGATTGATAATAATGACAGATATATTAGAAGGTTCAATGCAAATAAACTTGATAGCAATCTAGGAATTGATCCTGACAATATCATTAAAAACACACTAGAAGGTTATTGGGTCTCTTGCACTTCTAAAAAAGAAATAGACTTTGTGAAAAAAGTGTTTACTATAAAAAGATATTTTGGATCAAGGCCGCCTATCATATTTGACGATAACAATAGCTCTATTGATGAAGAATATAAGGCTATCAGATCACTATCGTCTGTGGGTAATGACAATGAATTAACAGCATGTATCAATCTTGCCATGAATACTATGTCTTTTAAAGAGTTTATGCATATATGGATTGACTATCACAACTTTTTAAAAGAGTTTCCCTTAAACTATCCATTGTCGTATTGGAACAGTGTCTATCTTTTCGACTGGTTGAAACATAGGAACTTTAAGTTGTGCGACTTAGACACTTACATAATAAAATTTCATGCGTTTCTATCTCTTGACAAATCACAGCCTATGCTATATATTGATAATGAGATAGAAAGAAACCCTTTGGATCAGTTAAAATCTTATGATATAAAATTAAATGTCGTAAGATATAAAGACTTGTTTATGGAACCGAAAACGACTAATACAATCTTAGACCAACACCAAGACGATATGTGCGCTTATCATAAAAGAAACGTGCTATTGCTTAAAACATTCGAAGATTTTTATGATAAAATATAATAGGAAAGAAGATTACGTTATGAATTCAGATCAAGATAAGTTAATACTTACAGATTGCGACGGCGTTCTTATGAATTGGGAATACGCCTTTGGTGTTTGGATGAAAAAGATGGGATATGCAGTACAGGTACATGGCACTGAAGGCTCTACTTATGACATGGGTTTGCGATATGGCATCACCAGTAAAGAAAAAAGTCAATTAATCAAACATTTTAATACTTCTTCTGCCATTGGTTATTTGCCACCTCTACGAGACGCTATGTATTACATGGATTTGTTACACCGAAAACATGGTTATGTATTTCACATGATCACTTCATTATCATTAGATCCTATGGCTCAAGAGTTACGAGAGTCTAATACACGAAAGTTGTTTGGTGATACTGCTTTTGAAAAGTTTATCTATGCAGATGTTGGTGGAGACAAAGACGAAGTGTTAGCTCCATATACAGGTAGTGGTTTGTATTGGTTAGAAGACAAAATTGAAAACGCACAACTTGGTTTAGATTTAGGTCTTGAAAGTATTCTTATAGAACATGGTCACAATATGGATTCAGAAATTTGTCCTAAGATGAAAAATTGGGCACAGCTTTATGAATGTATTACAGGAGAAGTGGCCTAATGACTGTATTTGAATACTTAAATCTTCGTAGCGAGTATGAAAACTTTACTCGTGATACACCCTTCGAACATGGCACTATAAGTAACATTAAGAAGTTTAAAGGTTATGCAATTCCTTTTAATCATCGTGCAAATGAAATATGTGACAAGATCCTAGAGGAAATATAATAACATGCGTTATTGTGGAATATCTGAAATGGCGCACGACGCTGGTATCGCCTTCATTACTTCTGAGGGTGATATTGAGTTTGCCACTCACTCAGAAAGATACACAAAACGTAAATATGATAACCGCTTGTCGAGTGAACTAAAACAAATGATAAATGCAAGACACGATGTTAAAGTATTTTACGAAGACATAGTGAAGGATAGCCATTTATATAACGCTTGTGTTAATCATCATGTAAGTCATGCGGCTAATGCGATGATGACTAGACCTTGGAAATCCAAAGAAGATACAGTCATTCTAACAATTGATGGTATTGGTGAAGGTCAGGCTATGGGTATATATGACCATAACTATAATTTGTTAGAGAGCGTTGGTTGGCCTAGAAGTATTGGTCTTTTATATTCTCACGTCACAAAAGAGTTAGGGTATAGACCTAGGTTTGATGAATACGTTGTAATGGGATTGTCTTCGTATGGTCAACCTATATTAGCAGGTGAAATGCTTAGAATATTTAACAATACAGAAGAATATGACTTAGATACACATATCCAAGATATAAAAGGCGCAGACATACGTAATACTCCAAGCCCTCTTTCTGTTATGTTTGGTCATATAAATCATCTTATACACGGACATAAACCAGAAGACGTTGCATCGTCTCTCCAAGGCTTTGCAGAAGAAATGATATTTGAATACGCTTACAGGGCAAGTAAGTATGGGTCTAAGCTAGTTTATGCTGGTGGTGTTGCAGAGAATATAATGGCAAACACTGAAATACGACCACTTTTTGATGACATGTGGATACCACCAGCACCAGGAGATTCTGGATCTGCATTAGGTTGTGCCGCTTACATTTATGGACAAGAGACAGGTAATGATAGAATTAATTTTAATAGCTCTTATTTGGGTTACAACATCGATCGTGATGTTAATCCTACCGATATTGTTAAGCATCTTCTCGATACTAATTATTGTGGTATTGCTAATGGTCGGGCTGAATTTGGTCCTAGAGCATTGGGAAATCGTAGTCTCATTGCTGATGTTCGCTACGATGTAAAGGATACAGTAAATAATATTAAACGTAGGCAGACATTCAGACCTTTTGCGCCTGCTATTCTTGAAGAATTTGCCGAGGATTACTTCGAAGGTTATATGAATACGTCTATGCAATACACTGCCAAAGCTAAACATGACTATAGTTCGGTCATACACACGGACGGCACATCAAGAGTTCAAATAGTTAAAAAAGATTGTGAGTCTATATTCAGAAAAGTTATAGAAGAGTATTATGAAAAAACAGGTGTTCCTATGCTTCTTAACACTTCATTGAATGTTAGAAACCAACCTATGGTCAATGACGAAAAAGATGCAGAAGAATGGGAAAAGAAATATAAAGTAAAAGTGTTTTAATGACACGTAGTATTGATTGGGGCATGTCACCTGGAATGGGTGACGTAATGCACGCACTTAATTGTGCGCACTTCTGGTCTAAAGAGAATAAAGAACACCTTATATTAAATCTTCATTGGGAACATGGCATAGACCATTTACATCATTGTGAAGAAACAGAAACTATAATAGAGCGTTGTGACTACATACACAGTCTCTATCTTAAATCAGACGTCACAATAAACCATATAACTAACAGTACGTTGGGAAAGTTTACTGGCGATAGTAGATATGATTGGATGGATGTTCGTAGGAGAAGGTTGTGTAATACATGGGTTTTTGATCCTAGGGTTAAACTTCCTACTGATGAAAACAAAGTTGTTATGTGGAGAGCCACGTTCAATGCTAACATTCCACGTTATTGGAAGCGTGCTGTTACAGACGAACAATGGAACTCGACTGTTAAGGCGTTGACTGAACTAGGTTATAATGTAGTAGAATTGTGTTACAGGACACCTATTCGTGAAGCGACTTATCATATAAACACTTGTAACTTTGTATTCTGTTATGACGGAATGTGGCATTATATTGCGGCTAACTTTCATAAGCCTATGTTTGTTACGACATTAGATAAGATAACTCAGTATCATACGCCTACCGCATTAGATTTGCAGACACAGACGTTTGTAAAGTACCTATATAACTTACACACTCCTATAGACAAAGGGAACGAGTTGATTAAGCCTATTGATTGGGCACACAGAAGAGCAAAAAACAAAAAAGAACACTGGTGGAAATGGTACAATGGAAATTGACAGAGCGGTAATTGAGATTAATGGTGGGTGTAATTACACTTGTCAGATGTGTCCACAAACTAAAGAAGATGGTAAGACAGGGGCGCGTGGTAAAAACTGGCTCAAGAAAATGCCCTTGGACGAGTTTGAAGACGCCGTTGCCCAATGTGCTGAAGCTGGATTAAAAGTAGTAAACTTAGAGGGTTCAGGTGAGCCTACATTAAATAGTAACTTACCAGAGTATATTGCTATTGTTAAAAAATATGGTGCAAAAGCGTTCATGTTTTCTAATGGTATGAAAATGTCTGGTAATTTTATGGAAGAAGTCATTGATGCAGGAGCAGACTTTTTTCGTTTTAGTATTATTGGATATGATCCTGCTACATATTTAAAATGGATGAACAGTCCGTTTTACAACAAAGTGATTGAGAATTTACATGCCACACAAGAATATGTTAACAGAACTAGGTCAGAATGCACTGTTGCTACATACCACCTTATCCTCGATAATCAGAAAGTTGATTACGAAAGAAGTCGATACATTAAACTTGTTGAAGCGGCTGGCGTTAAAACAGAAATTTGGAAAATGCATAATTGGTCTGGTGTATATGAGTCTGAGTACGAGCGTAAAGGTGCTACTCGAACTTGTGGTCGTCCTTTTAGTCCTGATGTGGTCATTCGTGCTGGTGGTCTTTCTGGCTCCACTGGAGCTATTCATCCATGTTGTCAAGTGCTTGGACGAGATGATGAAGCGGTACTTGGACACTTATCAGAACGATCCTTAGAGGACATATGGTATGGTGAAGAATACAATAAACTTCGTAAACAACATGAGATGGGAGACTATCCAAGTTTTTGTACTGGTTGTGACTTCTTAATAGACGATCCTGAGGTTTTAGTATTCACTAACCACGAAAGAGACTTATATAAAATGCACGGAACTAGCTTTGATTTAAATGACTATAGATAATAATGTATGGATGATTGCGTTACTAGACAATCCTGATGCTGGAATAGTCAGACAAAGCGCATTGGAGTCGTTTGAAGATTTTGATATAAAGGTAAATTTGTTTAATGCTATAACACCAAAAGACGTGTTTAGTTTTATAAACCTAACTAGAAAGAACTATCACCCTAGTTTTGGATCGCCTCAGGAGTTTACGGAGACAGAGAAAGCTGTATGGTATAGCCATTACTTTCTTTGGGAGAAATGTATTGAGACCAATCGGCCTATTGTTATCGTAGAAGAAGATTGCCTGTTGATGGAGAGATTACCTAAATTCATAGGTGTTGACAAGATAGAGACATTTTGCTATAATAGTAATGGTAAGTGTACACCAGCTGCAGGATATTACCTTCCAGTTGAGGTTGCTATATACCTAAAAGACTATGCATTGAATAAAGACTGTATGTTTAACGTAGATAACTTATTAGCAAAGAAACGTAAAAAATACCCTGAGAATATATTAAAATTAGCCGTACAAATTGAACGTGATAATAAAACAATAAACCATTGGTGAAATGTTATGAAAAAGAAAAGATTAATCTATCAAGTATATGTTGGTAAACGTAAAAGACTTTATGACCACTGTACAAAGTCTGTAGCCGAATACTGTGAGCGTCATGGTATAGATCATATCGTACAAAAAACACCTATCCTTTCAATTAAGCCTGATGTATTTCAGACTAATCGTAGCGTAGAGTCTTATGAAAAGCATGGTGGATATTTGCCTATCTATGAGAAAGAAAACGCATTTGCTTACTTTCGAGATTATGATCAGATTGCTATAGTCGATGGTGATATATGGATACGTCCTGATGCGCCTAACATCTTTGAAGAATTGAATGACGACACAGATTTTGCTGGTGTGATCGAACGTCAAATGCCTTTAACGCCTCAATACTTCGGTAAGATTACTGGCTATTCTAAAATGCAATACCAGTCTGTTAGAAATGTTGATTGGAAATGGAATCAGCATGGAGCAGAGTTCTTTAACATGGGTATGATGGTAATGAATAAATCATTTGCCAAGCATCTTAATGGTGAAACGCCAATGCAATTCTTACGTCGTCCAAGGTTTAAACCATTGATTGATGGTATGGGTTCATGGAAATGGTCTACAGATCAGACACTATTGAATATCTTTATACGTGAAGAAAACATGAAGCTACAACATTTGGGCTATGAGTGGAACGGATTGTTTAATGCCATACCACATGAGAAGATGAAAAAGGCTCACTTCTTACACTTCTTTCATAAGGATATTATTCCGCACGAAGGTGAGAACATAGAAGAACTAATGAAGTTGGTAGAGTAATGAAATTTTTAGAGATAGCGGCGGCAAAAAGCAGAGGGCTAAACTGGGATGGTGTGCGTGACGTTCCCACACCAGGATGTATGGTCTATGATATGCGAAACCTTCCCATGCGAGGTGTGCTTGAAAAAACGTATGATGGTGTATACAATGAACATTTCATTGAACACCTAGAAAAGCAAGAAGGTATTAATTTCTTTAGAGAGATGTTTAGAGTGATGAAACCAGGTGGTGTTATGCGTACTGTATGGCCTCCTATGGACTTTGTAGACTTCCTTCGCAGTGGTGAAGACTTATCTAATCACCCATTTGTTACACACTACTATGATTTCTATGTTGTAAAGCACAACTTTGCACCATCTGGTAATGAACACAAGTCTAAACAAGAGCAATGCGCATTAGGTTTGCTACATCAAAATGGTGAACATAAACATCTATGGTATAAAGAAGAAATGATTAATGTATTAAAAGAAGAAGGATTTACTTATGTCAAAGAGTTTGAATACCAAAGGTCTACGTTTCCAGCTTTCAAAAACATTGATACTCCTGGCCACATTCGGGCGTTGCATTCTGCTGTAATAGAAGCTACAGTCCCATGGTAAAAAAGATTATCTTACAACATATGGATGGTGACTTGCGTGAGCTTGATAAGCTATCTATTGCAAACATAAAAAAGTATGCTGAGTTTGTTGGTGCTGACTATAAACTTATAACAGGCAAACCTTTTAGTTCATGGTTGACATCGCCTTGTCAGAAGGTTCACATGATCAACAAAGAGTTTGACGAGTACGACGATGTGCTAATGCTTGATATTGATATGTTTGCACCTAAAGGCATGGACATTGACATATTTCAAGAAGTTGGAGTGGGTCTATATCATACTGTGCAGAAAAGATTGCATGGTCAATTGGCTCAAATGTATCCAATGTTAGGTAGTATAGATGCTCCATATTGGGGCGGAGCGATATATAAAATGGATAGACGTCTTAGACAAACGCTTAGGGCAGAATTAGTTAGGTCTAATGACGCTTGGATGCAGAAGTTTAATAAACTCTATCACTTTGAAGACGAGGGTATAATGCACGTCTTAGCTAATAGAGCAGGTATGAGTGCCAATATAAAGCACTTGCATCCTAAGTGGTGTCAGTGTAGTTTCTTACCTAATCCACAAGAAGCTGGATTTATACATGTCAGAACAAAGATTACGCCACAAGGTCCTAAAAGAGAAAAGCTTGAAAACTATAATGGATTAGTTTCAATGGGTGTATTATGAATATTCTAGTAGTAGGTGCTGGCTTTGCTGGTGCTGTTATTGCACATGAACTTGCTAATGATGGTCATAAGGTAAAGGTCATTGATGAAAGAGGACATATAGGTGGTAATGCGTATGACTATGTTAATGAACATGGTATTCGAATTCACAAATACGGCCCTCATATATTCCATACAAATAACAAAGTCGCATATGATTGGGTCACAAAGTTTGACGAGTGGGAAGATTATCAGCATAGAGTAAAAGCACAATTGAGTGATGGTACTTATGTGACTTTGCCTGTTAATGCCAATACAAAGTATGTCGTAGGAGAAGAAAATATACTCGACACTTTCTTTAGACCTTACACTAAAAAGATGTGGGGTATGGAACTGGAAGAATTAGATCCTAATATTATGAAACGAGTTCAGACACGTGATGATGTTAATGAGTTGTATTTTCCTAATGACCAATATGGTGCTATGCCTAAGAACGGCTACACTAAAGTCTTTGAAGAAATTCTTAATCATAAAAATATTGAAGTGCAATTAAACAAAAAGTTTAATCGTAGCATGGAAGGTAATTACTATCATGTATTTAATTCAATGCCGATTGATGTCTATCACGATTTTAAGTTTGGTGAATTGCCATACAGAAGTTTAAAGTTTCACCATGTAAATCTTCCTATACCAAAGATACTTCCGACACCTACTGTTAATTTTACGCACTCTGGTGCTTACACACGTATGACAGAATGGAAAAACTATCCTAATCATGGTACTAATGATCAAATAACATCATTGACTTATGAAGAGCCGTGTGATTATATTGACAATGATATGGAAAGATATTATCCTGTTAAAGATATTAGCGGTAAAAATAGAGAGATATATAAGAAGTATAAAGAGATATTAACGTCTAACACTACTTTCATAGGTAGGTGCGGAATGTATGTGTACATTGATATGCATCAGGCAATAGTATCTTCACTGGCGACAGTCAACAAATTTAGGGATGCAAACACATGAGTAATTTAATTTATCAGTATTGGAAAGGACCTTTGAAGTCTGGTGTTCTATCAAGCACTGCACTAATGAAAGCCTATGCAGAAAGAATTGGTGCAGAGTATAGGTTCGATCACAATATAGAAATAGCCAGTAAGACAGTGAACGTACCTATCTATTACGAGCCAGCTAATCCATTAGTCGATGCGTCATTCGACATATACGATAATGTTGCTTTAGTAGATATTGATGTGTTTCCTACAGATGGTTTAAACGACAATATATTTGATTTATTAGATGGTGAAGACGCTGGTATATGTACTGAACCTAAGCAACCATATTTTAGAACTATATACAATTCTGGGGGCATAAACAGTGTTGTTGATAAAGTCTGGGCAAAAAGGTGTTTAGATGTATGGGGTATAGAATACTCTTATGATGAACTGGGTAGACCAGAAGTGTTTAACACAGGTGTAGTCGTTATATCTAAAGCTGGATTACAAAAAATGAAGACACAGTGGCCTTCATTCCAAGAGTATGTTAATCATATGAACGGCTTTCCAAACTTCTATAGGTTGTTTCAAGATTACTTCTCTGCTTTTATCCACTTGCCTGATTTTAAACTAAAGCGTTTGCCCAATGAATGGAATTGTTATATGCATAAAGTAGGTGCGCATCCGATTGCAGAGATAGGTGATAATAGACCAGACAATGCCAAGTTAGTGCATATTATGTTTAGGACAGCAGACGATTGGCCTAAAGAAGCGTTATGGGATATTACAAATAAGCCTGTGTCAGAGTGGAATCTGCCTGTAAATAAAGGTTGGCCTAATGATGGATAAAAATTATAAAATATTAGTAACAGGTGCAACTGGATATATTGGGGCACACGTGGTGAAAGCATTATCAGAGCGTGGACATGTAGTCACAGGCACCGATTATGATGATAAACAAAATGATATTAGTAAATATGCTGAATTTATTTATTGGGATATAGATTTTAATGACGTTAATGTTATGCTTGAAGAACGTAGTTACGATAAGATCATACACCTAGCAGCAAGGACTAAGGTTCCCAACTCTGTGGCAAATCCTTTAAAGTATTATACTACGAATGTTCTTGGTACAAGTCATGTTACTAGCATCCCTTGTGACCACTTCATATATTGCTCTACAGGTTCTGCATTTGATCCTGTGGCTAATCCATATGCTGGTAGTAAGTATGCTGGTGAACTTATAACAAAACAGTTTTATCCTAATAACCATAGTATTGTACGCTTCTATAATGTGTCAGGCAATGATGGTATGCTTAAATACGATAATGATGTGTCTCATTTAATTCGTAAGGCTGCAAGAGTAGCAAACTCCATATTGTCAAACAGTGCAGAATCAGAGGTTATGAATGTCTATGGCACAGACTATGACACAAGAGATGGTACGTGTATTCGTAACTATACTCACATCACTGATATTGTAAATGGTATAATTAATATTGTTGAGGCAGAGCCTACAAATAAAATAGAGTGTCTTGGGTCTCCTGATGGTACGTCGGTAAAAGAAGTTATAGATACTATGAATCGTGTTTCTGGTGTTGAATTAAACCAGAAGGTAATGCCGAGACGAGAAGGTGATGTCGCAATATCAGTTGTGCCTGAAGACTCTCCTTTCTTTACACAAACAAAAACATTAGATGATATGTGCATAGATGCACTTGAGGTGGAAAAATGATAAACTCTGAATTAGGACATGTAAAGACGTTAAAGAAATTTCATTCTGAAATAGTACGTCAACAAGAAGAAGCCCACGGCGAAGATTATTGCCAAATACACGATGCGATTATAAAGTACATGAAAGACTGTAAGAGCTATATGGAATTAGGCACACACCAAGGTGGAACTGCTTCGGCGGCTTTGCTTACTAATCCAAAGCGTGTGTATCTTGTTGATATGGATATGAGTCGATACAACAAATTCTTAAAACCTATTGCAGAAAAATATGCACAAGATAAAGACATTGAATTGATCACAAACCAGACAGATTCTACAGGGTTTGCTTGTATTAATATGACTGATATGTTGGTTATAGATTCTTATCATCACCCTGCACACATGATAAAAGAGTTGACTATGCATGGTAATAACGTAAAGAAATACATACTTGCCCACGATACGACTGCTATGATGGGTAGACCTGATACAAGACTTTATGATTGTCTAAAGACTTGGGCTGATAGTAATGGCTTTGTTGAATGTGAACGTGGAATTACAAACGTTGGTTATGTTGTGTTTAAACGAATTTAATTGTTTTAAATAGCAAACTAATGTGTTATAATAAGGGAAGTTGATATGCAAGAGGGTGACATGATTAGACCAGATCACGGATATAATGATTGGGCAATAAAAGCCTTTATCATTACAATGATGAACGATCATCAATCTTTAGTAAGCACACGTAAACTTTTGTGGTCAATCCGAAACGTTGGCGACGAGAGATCGTTGTCTGATATACAGCCTCATATAATAGATGCTACATTACCTGAAACTATTGATGCAGACATAAAAACTTATTTTAATAGAGGTTATGGTAGGAAACTTTACAACAATATTGGCAACCTTAACTACACTTGGCCTACTAATCCAAGCCAAGATGGTATTGATTTTGCTACAGGGTTATATAAACGAGCCTATGGTGCAAGAAACTATCTTAAAGTTGCCGCATGTACTATTAGCCATATGAGACTATGGCAACATTGTATTGATCTTAATGAACCAATTATGATCCTTGAGCATGACGCATTTTTTACAAGGATGTACACACATAAAGAAATCGTTTTATGCGGTCATAAAGATCGTAAAGGTAATTATTCGGGATCGCCTGTTTCAGACAAAGGGCGTTCTAATGAAAAACCTATGGGTGAATGGAATGGTGGGATTGTTGCAATCAATAGTCCTTTGGGAACAACTAGGAAAGCTACTATATATGACACAAAAGTTAAGCTAGGTGTTAGTAACTCATTCGGTATGGTAACAGTACCTTATGTAGATGATCCTAGTGATATTCCTTTACCTAGTGGACTGCCTGGAAATTCTGCATATATAATTAAACCATGGGCGGCTAAGATGCTGTTAGATAAGACGTTAGAAGTGGGCATATGGCCTAACGATGCTCTTATGTGTAGACAATTCTTCCCTTGGCTACAACAGTATTATCCGTATTTTACTGTCGTTCAAAACACAGGTTATTCGTCAACAACAACTTAAGCAAGAGATTTATATAATGATAAAAAGAACATCAGGCAATAAACGCACACAGGCGTATGTTATCACTATTATGGACAATGAAAAGTCTGTGAAGGTGGCAAAGCGGTGCATTGAATCGGCTGATAAGTTTAACATAGAGTGTCACCACTTTCCAGCAACTACACCTAAAAATGATATTCATAATTTGTTTACTGAGGCTGGAATTAACCCTACGTTGTTTAATGAAGAATACTCTAGGCTTGAAAACTGCATGTCTGCATTTTTTTCACACTATTCTTTATGGAAGAAGTGTATAGAGTTAGGACATCAGATTACTATTTTTGAACACGATGCAGTTGTCATAGAAAAAATACCTGACTTTATTAAGTTTAAAGGTTGTATCAGTCTAGGAAAACCTTCGTATGGTAACTACAAAACACCTAGCCACCTAGGAACAAACGAGCTTATATCTAAGCAATACTTTCCTGGTGCACACGCCTATAGAATCACTCCATCAGCGGCAAAGATTATGGTCAAACATGCAGAAAAGTATGCACAACCGACTGATATATTTTTACGCAAAGAAAACTTTACATGGCTGGAAGAATATTATCCTTGGCCTGTAGAAGCCAAAGACAGCTTTAGCACTATCCAAAGTACGAAAGGTTGTTTAGCCAAACATGGCTATGGTGATCAATATATTATAGAGGAAGTTTAATTATGAAAACAGTAGTTTGTGTATGGTGGGGAAATAAATTCCCTATAGAATATGTCTACAATTTAAAAGCTGGAGTGGAAAGAAACACTACAATTCCATTTAATTTTGTTTGCTACACCGATCAAAACATTCCTGGAATAGAAACTAGGCGACTTAAACCAGGATTTGATGGTTGGTGGAATAAGTTACAGATATTTGATCCAGCTTTAAAGGCTGGGGATCAAGTGGTTTACATCGACCTTGATACTATAATAGTAGGTAACATCGATTGGTTGTTAGAACACAAGAGTTGGTTTATGGGCATTGAAGATGTTGGAGCAGTTAATGTGCATCAGCCACACCTTAAAGGCGTTTTACAGACTGGGGTAATGTCGTTTGACCACGACGCTAATGGATTTGTCTACGTTGATTTTGTTATGAACTATGAAGATATTAAACATGATTTTCGTGGAGATGGTGAGTATTTAAACACTAAAATTAATCCATACCATCGTAAACTATTACAGCACGAATATCCTAACGCATTAAAGTCTTATAAGTATGACATATATCCTAATAGACCACAATCAGAAGAAGTTTCTATCATTTGCTTTCATGGCAGACCGAGTATTATACAGGCTATGGAAGAGACTATAACTACACCAATGGCTACTTACGAGCCTCAACCTTGGATCAAAGAATACTGGTATAATAAATGACACGAACAGTACACATAATAGGAAATGGAGATTGCGCTGTATATTACAAGCCGTCTCCTGGAATTAAACTGACTTGCAATATGCCAGCATTTGATATTGCAGATGTGTATGGTACAGTCATGGTTGATTTTAAAATGATGAAAGCATTGTATGAAGGTCATTTACAGCTTGATGCTTATGATTGGATTTTAGGCAATCGTCCTAAAGTGTGGATGGAAATGAAACCAGATTTTTATATGCGCTATTCTAAGAACGTAAAGGAATTTTACACACACGTCCCTGAGTATTGTCCTGGTGCAACAGAGTTCAACTGTGGTCATATGGCTACACACTATGCCGCATCAAAACTTGGGGCGACTGAAATACATATGTATGGTTTTGATTCCCTCTTTGATATGAACCTTAGAAGTATTACAGACACATACTTAGTTTCTGATCGTAGTGATTTAAACTCATTTAGATTGAATAGTAATTGGCGTCCTATATGGGAAAAGCTATTTGAAGAGTTTCCTGACGTCAAGTTTGTATTATATCATAAGCATGATATGATTAAGATACCAGTTCCAAGTAATGTACACATAGATACAAGCAGAGCTAAACGTAGAAAATGAAACCTTGGTGTACTGAGCCTTTCATCACCTTAGAAAATAAAGTCTGGGGTGAATGGGGATTGTGTTGTAGATCTAAAGGTTTACCATACAATGCTAAAGACGTGTCTCCACTAGATCACTTTAATGGTGATACTATGAAGCGTGTTCGTAAGGATATGGCAGATCATAATATCACTGATGAGATTAAAAATCTTTGTGACAAATGTATCCTACATGAAACCAGAGGTATCACTAGCAGAAGACAACAGAAAGTTGATATGGAAGTCCCCTCAATGGATAAGGATGGTACGATCCACGACTTTAAATTCAATTCTATAGAAGTTAAGTTCTTTGGTAACTTGTGTAATCTAAGTTGTCAGATGTGTGATGGTAGGTTCTCGTCATCTATTGCGGCAATAGAAAAAAAGAAGGGTAACTGGACAGGTCATACTCATATCAATATCTATGAAGAAATGAAAGATAAAGATAAGTTCTATTCTGACATGAGTAAGATATTACCTTATACAAAACTTGTTAAATTTACTGGTGGTGAACCTACTATGAACAAAAGCATTATTAAGTTCATTACATGGATAGCCGATAATGGCTTTGCTAAGAACTTAACTTTAAAGATAATAACAAATGGCACACGCCGTAGTGATAGTATTATTAAGGCAAGTAAAGCGTTCAGAGAGTTTTGTGTTCAAGTATCAGTCGATGGTACATTCGATATAGATGTATTACAACGACCAGGAACTAACTTTGATGATGTGATTAATAATATCCATGAATACAAAAAACATTCGACTGTAGGTTTAGGTCCTGTTATTACTGCTCTTAATGTTGGTGACGTACCAAACTTAGATTCGTTTGCTAGAATGATGGACGTACCTTTAGATCTTTCGTCTATTGTTATGAGTCCACCTCATATGAGAATAGAAGTGTTACCAATAGAATATAGACAAAGGTTATTAAAAGAATACGACTATCCTAAAGAGATTAGGACTGCACTAGAAGACACTTTTTGGGACGAAGAACAGTTTAAGGTTCTTTTAAAGTTAAACCCAAACCTCTATGATTATCTTTTGATCTAAGGGTTGACAACACACTCTACATAGCTTATATTATAAGTATGTTATATGAAATACACACAGGTAAAAGATTCTCTAAGGTTGTAGATGATGCTATGACCTTTATCGTCAACCATTTAGACTTGCCTTCGCATGTTTGGATAGACATAACTATGCAAAAACTTCCCGAAGGTTCTTGTGGCGGTTGTGTTGATTTAGGTGACGATGGAGACCATCATTACTTCGACTTAGATATAAATAACAATCTTACGCAACAAGAGATGATGCGTACAATATTCCATGAGATGAAACATGTTGAACAAACTGTAAACGGACGACTTGATCAGAATACATGGTGTGGCATTGATTACACTGGTGTTGCATACGAAGATCGTCCTTGGGAAAAGGAAGCATACGAATTTGAGTCTCGAACAATTTCTGAGTACAACTGTGTCAATAGAGAAGATGTGCATTGATACAATTGATGTTAATATTAATATGACAGTGCCGTGGTATCTCATGGCTTCATATGCGTATTACGTAGAAGACAATCCCATATTATCAGACGAATACTTTGACAGGATTAGTCAAAAGATGATTAAGAATTGGGGTGATATAGAGCACATGCACAAGCATCTAATCACTTTAGATATGCTAGGAGCTGGGTCTTACTTGGGCGAATATCCTAGTATGGTTAAAGGTGCATTAGAAGAAATAAGGAAATCCAATAGTGACTAGTTTAAAAGATAAGAACGAATTATTCTGGTCAGTTAAGGGGCATATGATTCCTGACAGTTGGTCACCAGAAGCTATAGACGAAATGTACGATAGTTATTTTAAAAGAATGTGGAATAACAATGAGTACATATATCATACAGTGGGCTTCGAAAAGGCATGGAAAGATAAGCTAGCGGATGAAAAAAAATCACTGGAGTTGATTAACTTAACAAATAAAGGAGAATGAATGATGAGTGATTCAGCAGGCGATCCGTGTGATGATGTAAGTAGAGATATAGGTAGATGGACTAATACTTAAAATAAGGGTTGACGTTATAGTAAATACATGTTATTATAACGTTAATACAAAAGATGTAATTAATTACATCATAGATACACTATGCGTTTTTGATTATACTCCTTTGTAGTATAGTGTATCTTTGAAGTATTTAATGTGGGTGTAGTGAAATGGTATCACGGCGGATTCCAAATCCGCAAGTCTGGGTTCGATTCCTAGCACCTGTGCCAAACAAGGACTTGATAGATGATAGATTACGAAACAACAAAATCAAAGATGGAACAGTTAGCGTTCTCAGAGCCTTTAATAGATTCTGACTTGATAGACCAACAAAACTTACTTAAAAGAATTGCAAATTTAGAGTATGAGTTAATGGAATTATCTCGATTACTTAAAGAACATCTAAATGCACAAAAACCTAATCCCAATTCAATGACTGGTGCACTATATACTAAGTATCGGTTGTGGCCTGATGACACTTGATAAGGTTTAATATGTTATGGAATTAATAATGGAAAATAGTATGCGACTTTTAATAATTGGTTATGGCAGACATGGTAAAGATACTGTGTCAGAATATTTAGAAAAACAACATGGTATGACTTTCGAGTCTAGCTCAAAGTTCTGTTCTAAAAAATTCATATTCAACGATCTTAAAGACAAATATGGGTATGATACAGAAGAAGAGTGTTATGCCGACAGACACAATCATAGAAGCGAATGGTATGATGCTATATGCAGTTATAATAAAGATGATCCTGCTAAGTTAGGCAGAGAGATGTTCGATGAGTTTGACATCTATTGTGGGTTAAGAAACAAAAGAGAATTTCATGCTATGAATAATGAGCAAGTGTTTGATTACTCTATATGGGTTGATCGTAGTGACCATCTTCCACCAGAAGACTCGTCTAGTATGAGCTTAGAGCAGTGGATGTCAGATTATACTATTGACAACAATGGTTCTATAGAAGAACTTTATAGAAATATTGACGCTTTATTGATTCTGATGATAAGGTGGCACAAATGAAAGCATTGACTACTCTAAGATAGTGATAAATTTATCACAAAAGAATATATGTTTATTATACGCTTGCATCAATATAACAAATAGTGTATAAGTAACTCATAAACGTTGAAGCAACGTGAACGCATACTGGACTTGGGGGCAGTACCCAACTGCTCCACCATAAGCACATTACGCCTTACTGCAATAAGGTGTTTTTGCAGAGACACAGACCTCACGAGGGTTGAAGTTGATGTGCTTTTGATGGGGCAGAAATAGGATCGACAGGTGTTGTAGTGAAGTGGAGTTTATCGGATGACTGCGTGATTGGTCAAAACTACTAAATGCAAATGAAAATTTCGCACCTCGTGAATTCGCTCTAGCAGCTTAATTCAACGGAGTTGGCGACTTACTTGGCAACAGAAAAGTCGCATTTTTTAAATATCAAGGGAAACAAAATGAACAAATTAATAATTGCAACTACTGCCTTAATAGTTGTAGCGTCTTCATGCCAAGCAGAAATGCTAATTGGTGCAGATGCAGAAGTTGAAATCAAGAAGAATTCAACGACTAAAAATTACGAAACAGTCACAACATTAGGTCTGAACTTTGCAACAGATCAGGAACTTGCATTCGGTGGATTTAACATCGATTCAAAAGATGGTGGCACATTTGCATTAGACGAGTGGAACATTGGTACAACAATAGGTGTTGCTAAAGTTTCTTTCGGTAAGCAAGGTGGTATATTTCCTGAAGACATTTCTGATACAGGAAATGGTTCTGTAGCAACAATTACAATGAACGAATCATTGTCAGTTGAAGCATATGGTCTTAGTGTTGCTTTAGGTCTTGACGACTATAAGAACGATGTGTTTGGTAACAACGATAACATGCAAGTTGCATACACAATTGACGGCGAAACATTAGACGTGACAGCTGGTATCGATTATAATATCGATACAGAAGAAAGCGTCTATGGCACGCGTGTCGATCTTTCAACATCTAATATAGCTGTTGGTGGTATTATGACTTATGGTACAAATCTTAAAACAGTAGCATACGAAGCAGATGCAACTATTATGGGCGTAACCGCTTATATCAATGGCGACCAAAACGATATGACTGAAAATGTTGGTGCAGGTTATGAAATGGAAGTCGGTGGTTTAACAACTGAACTTGACATGAACTACAACTTCGATGCCGAACAAGTGACACCAAAGTTTACAGTAGGCTTTAGTTTCTAACACTGAACATCAACTGTGATATGATCAATACTGTATAAGGAGAGAAGGGGGCTTGACAGTCCCCTTTTTTTATATTATAGTATAAGTATATTGTAATCATAAGGGGTTCTAAATAATGTCAAATATTAAATATGCTGTTTGCTTGGACGAGTGTGGCAATGAAATTCACATAGAGTGTCCTATATCTGAAATGGCGCACGATATAGTAACGACTTTTCCAGAATATAGTTTTAAATATTTCAAGGAAGAGGATTGAAGTAAGTGGTACGACAACGATCAAGATGATCAAGATGATTATGGTAATGGAGAATATTACGAATGAAACAATTTATAGTTGATAAATGGAATGTGGTTATGTGCCACAAAACTAACCCATTAAGTAACATTAAAAATATTGGAATACAGCATATGATCATGCAATTATTAGCATGGATGTGGTCAATTGTATTCGCTCTTGCAATCGGTAGTTGGACTATGTTTGGTTACTATGCAGTCGCACACGTTCTTGTTATTGGTGCTATTGTTATCACTGTAGCAACTTTTGAGACTGCCAAGAAAACGCCTACTGTGTTTGGTAGAGCGTCTAACGGAGAACATGAATGAAACATCTTAAAGACGTACAGATGTCTTATCTAAAACATTTATCACACGCATGGGCAATTGCTTTTGTGCTTATAGTACATGGACTAATACCTTGGGTATGGGAAACCAAAGCATCTGATATGTTATGTAAAGATAGAAACCCTTTTGATGATTAGATACAAACTATTCAAAGGCCACTATAAGAATTTAATTCAAGAAGGCATTGAAATGTATGGTGAGGATCAATCAAGATTGAATTGGTATGCAAAATACAATTGGATCAATTGTTCAATTTGGGCATTCCACAATTCAAGGACACACGAGTTAGATGGAAGCTACAGGAAAAGGTGAATAGATATTGTGCTATTCTTCAATGAGATAAAACAAATAGAGATAAATCCTACAGAGCTGTGTAACCTAGCCTGTAGTTTTTGTCCTAGGTCTACATTCTATCCTAATGTGAATGAGCATATGAGCATAGCCACTGCTATTGAAATCAAAAATCAAATGGTTACTGCTGGTTTTAGAGGTGTGTTATCTATCACAGGTAGAGGTGAACCTACATTACATCCTTTTTTTAAAGAGTTTGTGTCTGTCTTTGTAGGGTACGATTGGACATTAAAGATGCACACGAATGGTAAAAGGTTTGAACAACACAAAGAGTTTATCCTTAATAACTTTCAAGACATTCATTTCAATTGTTATGAGACTGACGCTAGAGAGATTGCAGAAGAATATAAAAGCAACTGTAATGTCAAAGTTATTAACAAACCAATAAACGAATCTAATGCTGAATGGGTTACTAATAGAGCAGGGTCGTTTCCTACAAACGAATTGCCTATGGATCAAAGATGTGATGTCCCATTTCACAAGATGTTTATTGATATAGATGGTACGTATAGATTATGTTGTGAAGATTGGAAACATAAAGTATCTCTGGGAAACGTGTTTAAACAAAACATAGTTGAGTACATAGAAGATAATAATAAATTAAGTTCTTATCGTAAGAAGTTGGTCGAAGGTAATAGGTCTTCGAACCCTTGTTTGAATTGTAATTACAATATCAATGACGACAAGTATGATAAAATATCAAAATTAGACACTTACAAAAAGATGGTAGAACTAGGAGAATTTTAAATCCCCTAGTTTTACTTTATGTCTTAGGTTTAGAGTACACTGTACTTACATAGAATGCAGTAACAATACCAGCAACCGATACAAAATATGTAGGAGCCATGCTTCCTAATATCTTTGCCGCTTCAGGCACACCCATTAATATAGCAACGACTACTGCAAATGGATATAATAACATTCCACCTAAAGCAAACCATGCCATATTTCGCATTGCATCTTGCTTTTTATCTGCATTTTCAATGCTAATCATTCGTTCGTGTCGATTTAATTCCGCATCTGTTATGATGCCGTCTCCGTCTAAATCAGCATCATTAAGTATGCTGTCAGTTTCTAGTTTTTTAGCCATTAAAATCTCCTTTAAGTGAGGTTATTTATATAAATAAAGTTATAAATAGTGTATCAAGGAGTATACTATATGGATTTTTTATCATTAGTTGGTGACGTTGGATTCCCTATCGCTGGAGCGTTAGCGGCTGGAGGTTTTGTGTTTCTTACACTTAAATTTATCCTAGCTGGTGTGACCGATTCTGTAACTACGTTAAAGAATATTATTGGATCACTAGACAATCGTGTACAAACAATGAATAACGATTTGGTAAAAATTGATGCACTGTTAAGTTATGCGTTAAACGTTAAACCTAACATAGATCGAATTGCCGCTAATGAAGGTAAAGACGATGCAAGGCGTGATTAATGGAATTTGATTTAGCACAAGCGATAGGTGAATACGGATTTCCTATTATTGCCGCAATGGGCATGGGATATTTTATTTATTTTATATGGAAGTGGGTAACAGAAACAATTGATCCTGTTGTAGGTGAGACTATGTTTACATTAATCAGACTAGTTGATCGTATTCGCATGTTAGATAATGATATGATTCGTTTGAATAGTAAATTATCAATGGTATTAGAATATAGATCCAAGATGGACGGCGAACAACAAAAAGAACTTGATGATATGGTTAACAAGTATCAATCACGTAGTGAAGCATTTAACAGTACAGGAGATGGTAAATGAAAATACTAATAGCTTTAAGCACAATTTGTTTACTGACTTCTACCGAAGTTAATGCAGAACTTGTCCATAAGTTTAGTAGTCCATCTTTTAATGGTAATGGATACAGTAGTCACGTATTAAGTACAGAACAACTTATACACAATCGTAAAGAGGATGTTAAAGATAAAGCCGAGGCCGAGGCCAGACGTATAGAAAGAGAATTAGACAACACAACATTAAACAAATTTATTACAAACCTAGAGTCAAGAATATATGCGACGTTAAGTAAACAAATGGTAGACAGTATGTTTGCGGCATGTACAGGTGACGATTGTGCAACATCAGGAACTACTGAACTTGAAGGTAGTACAATCACTTGGGTAAAAGATAGTACCACTGGTTCAATAACATTGACTATAGCAAACGTCGATGGAACTACTGAGATTACTATTCCCGGTGCTGGAGAATTTACGTTCTAATGAGAATTGGCCTATTAATAATGTTGCTTTTCATGGGAGCGTGTGCAGACATAGAAGCTCCTATTAATGCTGTTCCTGAAGTGCAAGGTTCACCATTAGGAAACTCATTGCAAGATATGCCAGAGCTTGATGGTGCTAAAATGACTATAGCAGTTTATCAATTTGCTGACAAGACAGGTCAAAGAAAGCCTGCTGACAATTCAAGTTTGTCAAGTGCAGTCACACAAGGTGGCGAAGTGTGGGTTATTAAGGCGTTACAAGATGTCGGTAACTGTACATGGTTTGAAGTAGTTGAAAGGGTCGGTCTTGATAATTTGATCAAGGAAAGACAGTTAGTGCGTAATACAAGAGATGTTTATGAAAAGAACCTAAAGACAGGACCTACACCATTAAAGCCTATGGTGTTTGCAGGTTTAATATTAGAAGGCGGTATTGTCGGATATGATAGCAATGTTTCTACAGGTGGAACTGGTGCTAGGTATTTGGGTATCGGAATACAGACACAATACAGAGTAGATACAGTCACGATAGTTATGAGATTAGTAAGTGTTAGCACAGGTAAAGTATTACTAAGTGTAGCCACAGAAAAAACAATAGCTAGTCATAGTAATGGCGCAGATGTATTTAAGTTTTTTGATATGGGAACAAAATTAGTTGAGGCTGAATCTGGTTATAGCGTGAATGAACCAGTAAATTATGCAGTTAGAGCAGCGATTGAAGCTGGCGTTATTGAATTGATAAACGAAGGAGCTAAGAAAGAATTCTGGAAATTCAAGGAACAAAGCAATGAATAGACGTTTTAAAAAATATTTTTATATAACCACTATGTTAGGTCTATTGACTAGCCCTAGCTTTAGTAACGACATTTATATCTCACAAGTAGGTGATACATTAGACTTAGATATTGTGCAAGACGGACAAAACAACGTCATTGGTACCTCTGGTCAAGCTGTTGTACTTGGTGCGACGAGTAATGTTGCAGACAATATGACATTCAGTATTACACAAACAGGTAACACAAACACTATTGCCGCACAGATATTAGGTGCGACTTATACAGGTACTTGGACATTCACTGGTGATAACAGTGATGTCATATTACTTTGTAGTAGTGCTGCAACAGGTAACTGTGATAGTGTAACACTCAATATTGCGGCTGTAGGTGATAACCAAGACTACACAATCAAGATAGGCGAGAACGCATCTGGTGATGGTGCAACAGTAAACTTCACAGTAACAGACGATGATAACATTATATCAACTGATATTGATGGAACAAGTGCAGTGGTTACTGTTACTATTAATGGTGCATCTAGTCTTGAAACAACTGACAGCACATTAGATATTGATATTGCTGGTAACGGAGATAGTATAGGACACACTATTGTATTCAATGCTACAGGTCGAGGTCACGCAGTAGTTCTTAATCAAAGTGGTGTATACGATAACATGATTAATCTTACCACGAATGGTGATAATCAAGCTATCAATATCACTCAATCAGACTAATGTTGAGACTTTTATCATTACTCATAGTAATGGCAACGCCAGTGTGTGCAAACATTGGTGAGATAACTTCTGTTAATGGCAGTGGTGCTATTGAAAGAGGCGAAGATGCTATTGAAGCAGAGAAGGGCACAGGTATTGATATGCTTGATACTGCTGTTACTGCAAATGCCAATATGCGGATTAACTTTATAGACGATACAGTAGTTGACATAACACAACATTCAAGACTTCTTATAGACGATTTTGTGTATGATCCTGCAAGTGGTAAAGGGTCTTTGGGTCTAAAGGCGACATTAGGCACTGTTCGTTATGCCAGTGGTCAGATAGCAAAGCGTAATAGACAGAACGTAAGAATTAGAACACCTTCTGCAACTATCGGTGTTCGTGGTACTGACTTTGTTATGGTCATAGATGAAATTGGTGGATCTATGATCACACTATTACCTAGCTGTGATACTGCTGGAATGTGTTATGTCGGAGAAATAACTGTCGAAACTGATGCTGGTTTTGTTTTATTAAACCAAGCCTTTCAAGCCACAATAGCTTCCAATAGCATGAGTCCCCCAACAAAACCTTTATTATTAGACCTTGACGAATCCATGATAAATTCTTTATTGTTGTTGCGTAAAGTCAAACCATATGAAGAAGAAGTGGCAAAAATATTAAAGAAGAAAATGAAAAATGCAGACTTCTTAGGACTAGACTTCCTTCAATTCGATGGACTAGACTATGATGCATTGACTGAAGAACTAGAAGGTATTTGGTTGACGGCATTAGATAACACTGACAGTCTATTACAAGACATGCTTATAGACATGCTAGATCAGCTTAATTCAGCTTTGATGCAATTGTTTTTAGATGAGCTTGCCACACAGAACTCGTCTATGTTGAGAAGAGAACAAAATGTGTACGGATTTGATCCTACGACTGGTATTACTTTAATGAACCAAAGCCCTAACTGGGTGTTTTCAAGACGTGACGACAACGGAAATAACTTTGTAGAGTTAACTTTAAATCAAGGATATGGATATACCATAGACCTAAAACAAGGAGGCTGGGAATTGTATGACTATAGGTTGGGCGACAACACTGGTAATTCTATTAACATTACCCAATAGCCTTTGGGCTAACGAACTGATATTAAACCAAGTCGGTAATGACTTTACGTTGAATGTCGATCAAGATGGTAATAACCACAGTATCACATTCGATGTTGATGGTAATAATAATACTGCAAATATCACACAAACAGGTGCAGACAAAACTATGATCTTAGATTTTGAAGGCAATCCACACAACTTTAATGGCACTCAAACTGGTAGTGGCAACCATTATGTCTATATAGATATTAATACACCCAATAATAGTGGCACTGCACAAATAAATTCTACTCAAACAGGAAGCACAAGTCAAAGCTACACTATTACAGGTACTTGCTTTAGTGATAATGGGTGTGCTTTGAATGTGACTCAAACAGGTAATTGATATGAAAAAACTATTAAGTCCTTGGTGGGCATTAATCACTCTTATGGCATTAGTTTATATATTTGCTGTACCATCTAACTTTGTTCAGAGTGTTAAACTAAACTACTTTGACACGCTTATAGTCAACCAAGAGCCTGTGCAAAACAATATATTCGTTGCAGAGATAGACGAAGCCACATTAGACAAGTACGGACAATATCCTTTCCCACGTAAAATATATGGCGATATAATAAGAGACTTATATGATAGAGGTGCTGGACTTGTCGTATGGAATATTATGATGCCAGAAGAAGATCGCTTTGGTGGTGACGATTATATGGCAGATGTCATGCTAGAACTGCCAGTCGTATTGGCTAGTAGACCTAGTAATAAAACAAAGAACGAGCCTATTAATCCAGGGGCGGCTATCATTAATGCTGATTACCTTGATGTGTTATTACCTTATGGTGGCATTATTGCAAACGTTCCTGTTATAGAATATGCATCTGTTGGTGCTGGTATTGTATCTACAGAACCAGAAATTGATGGTGTAGTAAGGCGTATGTCCACAGTAGCAGTTGTTGATGGTACGTTATATCCAAGCCTTGCTTTAGAGACGTTACGTGTTCTTGCTGGAGATACAAACTTTCAGATTAAGTTACAACCCAATGGTGTAGAGAAAATGAGAATACCAAAATTTGGTATTATTCCTACTGATAATGAGGGTCGTGTATGGATTGATTGGAGTCAAAAAAGCCAGAATGTATCCATAGCAGATCTTCCTGATAATTTTAATGGTGCTATTGTTATTGTAGATGTGACTGCATCGGGTATATCTAATCCAATACCAACGGCTTCAGGCAGTGTATTTGCTGGTGAAACACAAGCGGCGGTATTGGGAACGATGATAGCAGGCACAAACATCAATAGACCAGACTGGGCTACGTCAGTGGAGCTAATTTGCCTTCTAGTGGGGTCTTTACTGCTTATTATTCTAAGTCGTTGGATGATAATAGGTTTAATAACAACGTTTATTCTTATTGGGTCTATTGTGCCATACTCTATGTACGCCTATGCGACAGACAAGATATTAATAGATGTAAGCGCACCTGTTATAACATTTGTTATAATAGCTTTGCAAGTTTATGGTATTAAGTTTGTTCGTGAGTTCCTAGAGAAACAAGCGATTAAAAAACAGTTTGCTGGCTACGCTTCTAAAGAAGTTGTGGAGATACTACAAAAAAACCCATCTCTTATTAAAGATGGTACTAAGAAAGAAGTTTCTATATGCTTCTCAGATCTACGTGGATTTACACCTTTAGGAGAATCATTTGGTGATAACGTAAAAGGACTAACATTGATTATGAATAGTTACATGGATGCTATTACAAAACCTGTGCTTGAAGCCAATGGTATGATTATTAAATATATTGGTGACGCTTCAATGCATATTCATAATGCGCCTATGGAAGATCCTAATCACCCTAAAACTGCCGTACAAACAGGACTAAACATGTTAAAAGCAGTGGAGAAGTTTAATGAGTATATTATATCCGAAGGGAGACCGCCTGTGGGTATGGGTGCTGGTATCAATACTGGTCTCGGTTACATTGGAGAAATGGGATCGACAGCCAGACACTCCTACGACATTCTTGGAGATGCTGTTAGCACCGCCGCAAGACTTGAATCCGCATGTAAAGGTTATGGAGTTGTATTGATTGTAGGACTTGCAACATACAAAGTCACCAAGGACGATTTCTTTTATTTAAAACTAGATGATTTAGCAGTGAAGGGTAAGACTGTAGGACTAGAAATATATACAGTCTTTGATGACATTAAAACACATTACAAGAAAAGTAAAAAGATGCACAACATAATGCATGAGCATTATCGTGCACAAGAATTTGACGATGCACTCAGTATGTGCCACACTTTACAAAATCATTTTGACGAAAGAATGGATGACTATTATGAAATGTGGATTGAACGATGTGAGTTTATGAAAACACAGAAACTACCAAAAGACTGGGATGGAATTTTCGTCGCCACTACTAAATAAGGAAACAAATGGAAAATATTAAACGAAGCCACGAAATGGCTATAATTGCTAAAGTTGCATACGAAGATAAGGCTAAAGCAAAAGCAGTATTCGAGGCAATGGGATATAGCAAACATGAGTTCATTGAACATAATGGAGCGCAGTGCCACGTCGTATGGAACGATGAAGAAGTAATCATTGGATTTCGTGGAACTGAGCCTGATGAATTTTCAGATATTAAAGCAGACCTTAACGCTATACCAAAAAAATGGGAAGCTGGTGGTTTGGTTCACAAAGGATTTTGCAATGAGCTAGACAAGGTTTGGACACAACTATCTTTGGTATTAAAAAAAGAACTGAAAGATCGTAAACTCTTTATCACAGGTCACTCATTGGGTGCGGCTATGGCAACCTTGGCGGCAAGTAAACTAGAGAAATCCTGTACTTGCCTATACACATACGGAAGTCCTAAAGCTGGGAGTAGAAGTTTTGTTAAGTCTATCGACGTACTACATTACCGCTTTGTTAATAATAACGACGTTGTGGCAAAAGTACCATTTTCGTTTCTTGGATACAGACACCACGGAGAACTACGTTACATAAACTACTATGGTAACATAAGAAAGATGACTAAATGGCAAAGAGTTAAAGACCAATTCAGAGGTCGGTGGCGTGCTATAAAGAAATGGCAAATGTTCGATGGTGCTTATGACCATGGAATGGATAATTATAAAAAATATTTAGGAAAATAAAAGATGTATGAATATAGATCTACCATTAATAAAATAATAGACGGAGATACAGTCGATGTTGACATTGATTTGGGATTTGGTGTTGTACTTTCGAACGAGCGTGTTCGTATTATGGGTATTGATACACCTGAAAGTCGAACTAGGGATAAAGTCGAAAAAGTATTTGGTCTTGCCGCAAAATATAGATTGAAAGAGCTATTGGGTGCTAAACCAATTCTTAAGACTGTGATGACCAAAAAGGGAGAAGATATGAAGGGTAAGTTTGGTCGTATCCTAGGAGACTTCCTCACAGATGATGGTGTGCGAATTACACAAATAATGATTGACGAAGGCCATGCCGTACCATATACAGGTCAGAATAAAGATGATGTACTGGAACTACACATGATTAATAGAAAAAGACTAATAAGCGAAGGGGTAGTTGACGAGCAAGCAGTTCTTTACGCTGCATCATTTAATAAATGATGGGGTTATTTGATAGCACTCTATGGATATACACTAGTATTATTGGTGCGTGTCTTGGTGCGGCGTTCTTGGCATACTTTAAGGACACACGTGCTGGTCTTTGGTCGTACAGACAATTAGATAAGGTGTTAAATTATCTTGTTGTGAAGTGGGGTTGGAATTGGTTACAACAACCAGACGATGTTTGGAGAAAGAAGTATCCACATGTTACTAAAAAAATTGACGAACTAGAACAACGTATAAAGGAATTGGAAAAATGAAAGATTGGATCAAGGCTAGGAAAAAGGAACGAACTACTTTAGACGGCACTGTTATGATAGGTGCAGGTATTGCATTTCTCATACTAGGACCTCTTGCAGTGATAGCCGCATATGCAGTTATTATGTATGGAGTAGTAGTCGTAATCAAAAAAGATTAAAACGAATACAAAATTATTGAAAAAGGGGGTTGACAGCTCCCTTTTTTTATCGTAGAAGTATGTATAAGTTAGTTAATAAAAGGGTATTATAAAATGACACGCAAGCAAATAATTAAAAAAATTGGCAACTCGCATTTATCTTTACGAAATGGTGGAGGTTATTTTTATTTTGTGTACGACAATGGCAGTGATGCAATATGGGGGAGGAAAAACACCCACGGAGTTTATTGTTATAGACTAAACCATATGTCACTTGAGCAATGGGTTTCTGAAGGTGAATATTTTCTTAAAACTTTTATGGGATACACGAACGGCTGTTATAAACAAAAAGGAGAATGAATACAAAATTATTGAAAAAGGGGGTTGACAGCTCCCTTTTTTTATCGTAGAAGTATGTATAAGTTAGTTAATAAAAGGGTATTATAAAATGGCTACGTTTGAAAAAGTAACTAAAAAAGAATTGTTTATGTGGCAGGCTCCTGCATTTAACTTTGAATTGAGTGCAGACCAATTGCTTGAGAAAGCGTTAAAAGCAGGCTTTGTTACAAAAACTGGTGACGACGAGTACCTAGTAAATGATGGATTTTAATTATGACAAATGTAATATCTTTAGATTCTGATTTCTCAAGAGGATATGATTGCGCAAAAGAAGAAGTCGCATCGGGCAACATATACTGTGTTGAAAGTGCCTTAATGTCGTTTGATTTAGATCCACCAGATAGCGAATTTCAACGTGGATTTCGACATGCTCTCATGGGCATAGTAAATAGATCATGGTACGATTCTGTAGGAAAAGAACGCTATTTAAAATGGGAGAGTTTAAATGAATAGTTATGAAGTAGTTTTTGATGGTGAGTATGGAGTTGTATTCGACACTATTGAAGCCAAAGATAGCAAAGACTTGTTGTCTACGTTGTGTGCTGAGTATCCAGAAGACATTGGTGCAGATGGTTGTTATTATGACACTAACGGAGATGAATTTCCTATTGACTGGTAAAAAAAATAAATTAGAAAGGTTAATATTTAGGGGTTGACAACATTAAAATGATTCTCTATAAAATAAGAGTAAGTTAATCAAAAGTCTTTGAAAGGACAGAAAATGAAAATAGTAGACATCAAAAATGCAATGATAGAAATGAGCCAATCAGAGCTTTCACAAATTATCAATATAGCTCAACAGATTAAATCTATCTCTGCTCAAGTAACTTTCAACGTAGGCGACTCAGTATGGGTTGTGCAAAAAACAAAACGCACTTCTGGTATTATTGAAAAAATGAACAGTAAAAAAGCAGTCGTTTCTATGCGCGGTTCTAAGTACAACGTACCTTTCACAATGCTAGAAGCTGCATAATGAGTGACCTCATACCAGATCTTGAAATTGAAGCGGCGATGTATGTCGCTGTTTTAAATTCGCCAATGGAAGCAAATTTTTCTGAATTATCTGATTACGCTCTTGTCGCTCTTGTTGAAAAAAACATAAACCTTTTAACTGATGACGACATAGCTTCTCTTGACAAAAGAATTGATGGATGCGTTAAGAATCTATTTGATATAGCTAATGGAGATTATTAATGACTTACAAAAGTACAATGCTCCTCAATTTAAGAATGAGTAATAAAGTAAAAAGTCGTCACCAAGAAGGTGTATGGAACAATCCTGTAAAGATGCAAATGATAGTCGATAACAAAGGGTGGAAACCTACAGTTTTAGGTCAAGTGTCACCTTCTATCCAGCCTTTAGTATCCAATCACTTTACTTTGGATGCTAATCGCCCCTTAAAAACATCCTCTTTATTAGACTCAGACCAACTATCATAATAACCTAGCCTGTCTAACTTACGACTTGCTAGGTTTAACTTATCTTTTGACTGTAAAAGTATTAATGCCCACTTACCTTGGTTCATTTCAACGCCATTGATAATTTCTTTATCGTCAGGATGATCTGGCAAAGCTATAAAACCTCTTGGTAATAACTCTTGTGTATTCATTTCATCAACTTCTTGTTCTAGTTCTTTGGCTGTTATCATATCAGGCTTTATTCCTATTACGATAACTTCTATCCTATCCCAAAACTGTTTATTGAATGTTGCGTATTGATATAGTTGAACTGCTATGTCCTTTTTATGCTTAACATAACACCAATGTATTTTACCTTCGTCTAATGCAGCTTGTGCATATGGACAAGGTTCGTATCCCAAAGACTGGTTATGTTGGCTCACAAAGGTTTTTATCCAATCTGATACGTCTTTTTCGAGTTCCATCATTTCGTTAATCATCTATAAAGGTCCCATTTCTTCATATCCATCAAACTTGCTTTTATATGGTTGATTTTCACCTAACCATAAGTAATCGTATCCACTCTCTTTATACAAGGCACATTCTGTAAAAAGACTTTTAGCTCCAATTCTTAAAGATGGTTTCTCATAATCCCACGCAAATTGAATTGCTTCTACGTCAAAAAGACTGTGCTTACGTATTATACTAAACGCAATTAGCTTTTCATTATGATAGTATCCAATTATGTCATGTAACGGATCAAGATATTCAGTATCAAAAATAGGCATATGACTTTGAAACTTTTTATACTTACAATATTTTGTATATATACTATTAAGCTGTGGTATCTTATTATGGACATCACTGATAAATTTGTAATCTAAGCACACATCGTAGTATGACATAGATAAGTCTATACGTGAAAAAATCATTGAGGCACCTTATGAAAAATCAATACAATATTTGGAACAAATGGGATAAATTAAAAACAGTTGTCCTTGGTGATATATATAACAAAGAATTCTACAAGGATATTAAGAGTAAGGACACTAGGGATTGTTTCTATAGAATTACAGAAGAGACAAAGGAAGACCTAGAAAACTTTTCTAACGTATTAAAAGATTTTGGTTGCACTGTATTACGCCCTGAAATAGATCCAAATGACAATATTATGAACCACGTGGATCAAAAAGGTAGAATGAATATGGGAAGAGGTGGTGTACCTAAGCCACCATTGTTTCCTAGAGATGCACAACTTGTGTCTGGCAACAGTATTGTTTACACTTCTATTGAACCTGGTGACCCTTGGGGTAAAATATTAAGAGAATATAATAACAAGGATGTTGTTGATTTAAGAATAGATGGCATTTCAGGTCGTCGTCTGGACGGATTTAAAAAATCTGGTGGTGTAATACACGCACCTCAGTACACTATGGTTGGACGTGATCTTTACATTGACACAAACGATAGACCTATTCGTCAATGGCAACAAGAAGAACTCTTGAAGGCCGTAAAAGATATTAGATTAAACTATCTTAGAATAGGTGGTCATAATGACGGATGTTTTCATACGTTAAAACCAGGAGTGATTATAAGCCTAGAAGATATACAATTTTATGATAAGACATTTCCTGATTGGGATCTTTTATATTTACCTGAGCAAAGTTGGGAAAAAGTCAACGGCTTTTTAAAAATGAAAAAGAAAGTACAAGGCAAATGGTGGGTGCCTGGAGAAGAAGACAACGACGAGTTTACAATGTTTGTCGAAAGTTGGCTTAATGGTTGGGTAGGGTATACAGAAGAAACTGTATTTGACGTTAACTGTCTTGTACTAGATGAGCATCATGTCTGTGTAAACAACATGAACCCAAAGGTAATTGCTTATCTTAAAAAGCATAAAATGGAACCTGTCCACGTACCTTGGCGACACAGATACTTCTTTGATGGTGGACTACATTGTCTTACACTAGACCTTTACAGGGAAGGTCATATGACTGACTACTTCCCTGCAAGAGGTGATGTTGGTATTACTGATCTAGGCGTTTAGTTCCAACGATAAAAGATGTGATCGTCAATACGAACTTTTTCATCAAGTGTCGGTGCCCAATTAGGATACACACCTGTTGTGTGATAATGTGTCGAACCTTCTGAAACATCAAACTGTTCGTAAAGGTCAATAGATTCTAAAGCCACCATGTGTGACTGAAACCATAAATCAATGTTCTTAGGGACGTCTGTGAGTCCGTCACAATACCAAGAGAACTGACACCTATGACGTTTCATTGCACCACTGCTATGCTTCAATCCTTGATGTACAACTTTACAAACTGTATCTGGATAACGCTTATCTAATACACGATTAATAGTCACATGGGCGACTGCCATTTGACCTAAATGTGATTGATTACGAGATTCGAAATATATGTTTTTGGCTAGGCACTCCATACCTTCTGGATCTTGTGCCAATAACGCCATTAAAACTACTGTATTCATTTGTCAACTTCCACACAAATTTCATCACCATATTCTTCAGCATAAATCTTTGCGTTTTCAGCTTCAATACGTAGCAATCCTAATTTAAAATCTTCTGATACTTCAGGTGCAGGAGTTAATACATAACCCAAATTTTGTGTCATATTTAAGTTTCTTATTACCATTACAATATCTCCTTTAAGCGAACATTGGTTGCATGTTTGAGAACACGGCGTTGTAGGCATTAACTTCACCGCTATAGTGATCAAAGAATTCATCATCGTCTTCAAAAGCTACAACAGCTACTTTGCCGTTGAACAAATCATTTTGACTTGCGATGTATTCATCCCAAGCGTTGTTCATTGCGTTCATACCTTCAAGAGTATCGCCACGACCATGGCGTTTCATAGTATTCCAACCCTCTTGGAAGGAAACTTCGTCTTGGTAAAAATTAGGAATTATAAACATGTGATTCTCGCTTTCTTTGTTTCTATACCATCTTTATATTTGATTCGGATTGGTTTGTCAACCCTTTTATTTCAATAAATAAATCTTTTGGCATAACACCAAGACCAACAGCAGTTCTGGTCTGGCAGTAATGAGCATAATCTTTACACTCACTAACTGATGGAAGTACGTAGGCGAAAGGAGAACAATCTAACATATTAAGATCCTGTTACTAATTCAAATGAGCCGTCTGCTTGTCTATCGAAACCTTCCACATATCTGTGGTGGTTG
>TARA_R110000822_G_scaffold110654_6_pt1 | contig 58472 bp, 80 predicted proteins | sample TARA_R110000822 | Tara Oceans TARA_R110000822 (sample SAMEA4397666) | marine metagenome | biome: Polar Biome; feature: [SRF] surface water layer (ENVO:00010504); material: water (ENVO:00002006), including particulate matter (ENVO:01000060) such as... | depth 5 m | reverse complement strand
TCTTCCCCGTTGGGGTTAACGTCTCCCACATGTCTTGTCCAGTTGCCCATCCAAGTCCAGTTGAGGTTACAGAGAATAACATCAATTCTTTGGAAGTTAATCTTCCGTTTGTTTGGTCCCCAGTAAAACTACCAACATGCCAAACAGTCACAGCCTGACCGCTCAAAGGACTGTCTATATAACATTCACCACCGTACCCGTGTATTGTTTCGATATCGGAATTGTACATTTCAAAAGGCCCATTACTCATATTAAGGTGCTTGTAAACACCACTGAAATTATAAGTCCTTTCTTTCGGGAATGATTTTCCCCTTGTATTCTCTTGCTCAATCCTTAATCCCTGATCGTAACCAGTATAATATTGGCCTCCAGTTGTGAAATCACTGCGCCTGAATATGCCTTCGCCGCCCATATCATTTGATATATATGTTATTCGTCCGTTTTGACCATTATTAGACCAATCCAATTCTATATCATATTCCAAGCCTCCAGTTATATTCGCCCCAATAAAATAATCAGAAATATCTCCGAATGAATCTTGATAAAAGTTTTGCCCGTCATATACGGTTATTTCTTCTGCCGAAAAATTAAACATAGTATAATAATTCTCAAGAGTATTAACGCCATAAGGTGTATAGTATAAACTTGTAGCAGTACTCAGAGAGCTATTGTAAAACATTCTCTCCCATCCGTTAAAAACGTTTTCAACCCATAAGGATGGCGTGCCATCTGGCGATAGAACCTTTGTATCAAAAATTCTTCCAGTTTTATTTATTTGTTTCGACAGGCTTTTGGACCTATCGCTGAATAAACTAGAATACCAACCCAAATTATTTGGAGCAACCAAATGACTGTTCAGGGACATTATGCTGGTATTTATAGATCCCCAGCTTGCAGAGTCATACGCCCCGCTACTTGTTGCTGATCCCAAAACCACAAGATTGTAATGATCATCTAACCCGTTTCCGCCAGAAACCCCAGTCCTGTTTCCCGTTACTACTGGAATCCCCATACTCTCTATTATATTTATGAACCCAGCATCAGCTTGAGCGTTCTCTGTTGCGAATAGAACTTTATCCTTTTTATCCCCCCAAAATTGATGAGTCTGAACGTTGTTTTCATTGCTAATGTCAACCCCCCTTACAAATACGTTCGGAGTAAACCCTCCTATATAACTAGAATCCCAAGTTACGGTGTTGTAGTCATTTGGTTCGTGCTGGGAGCAGTTCGACAGAAGTGTGTTGTTCTGGTATATTGAGTGATGGTTTTCAAAAAGTGTTCCGCTCAATACGGTCTCTTGGTTCGGCAGGTAGCTCCCAATCATATAACCTGTGTTGTCGTATATCTTTCCACTTTCTCCAGAGATGCCCCACGTTTCATCTTTCACGCCAGAAAACCCAAGAGACACGGACCACCCGCCCGTTAAGCTAGGTACGTTTATGCCTACCTCGTAAGATATATCTCCAGTTCTTATTGGGAAGTTTTTTTTATTCATTATGTTGCACTCAAAAATCTATCGGAGAATGTTTTTGTTACGTCGTTAGGTATCAGCGAAACGCCCGCAGCGCCAGCTAGGTTCTTAAGAACCACCCTCTTCCTTAGGTCTACAGACGCTTTAAGTCTTCTCTTATTTCCTAGTTTAATATTTGTAGTTACCCCTTGAGGCCCTACGTTTACACTTATAGATTCCAAGCCCTCAAACACTGTTGGCAATTCGTTGTCGTCTCCAAAGCCAAAACCAGACACAGTAAAATCTCTAGATATAGACTGCTTTAAATTTTGATCTACATAAATCTTCATAATCTCTTCCAACCTCTCAGTAGCTAGAGCTACATTGAAGTCTGTATCTGAAGAAGAACAAGGAGTAAATTCTGTCGGGACTTGGCGGCTAGTTATATCTAAAAGCTCACCGACGTCAAAAGTAATGTTTTCCAGACTTATAGATGTAACCTTATCAAACTCGTTTTTCGGAAGGTATGAGGACCTAACTTCAACTAACTGCCCATCAAGTACAAATGTATAGTTGATTCTTTTTCTGTTTTTGTTCAAAGATGGGTGAAGAGAGAATGGAAGATTCACCTTAAGTAATTCCTTATCTATATCGTCTGGCCATATGGTCCCCCAAACAGACTTCTTCGGCTTTGCCGATGTATCTTCATCCCAGTTAGCTATGTCAAACTTCCCAGTTGCGGGTCTTAGTTCTTGAGGTTCGAAGGTTGGTACTTCAATAAACATTACAGCCCTGTTTGAGATAATTCTTAAATCTGCTATATCCCCCTCCGTACTTTGCTCTTCAGACGGCATAATTGTATTAAAGTCTACATCAATCTCTGAAGTGTCCTGCTCGGCTGAATTGTTCGCGTAAGAGTCGTGCAATAGTATCCCATAATCCAAATCAGTCGGGTATACGTACTCATCTTCTTCGCATGAAGTTCTCATTGAGCTTATATCATCATAAGTGCTTTGTGACATTGATATAGCATTTTGACTCGGAGGAGTTGACCCCCTTGACGTCCAATCATCCCTTTCTGCGGTTAATGGGATCTCTTCTGACGACATCACTCCAAACGTTTCTGATATAAAACTTTTGTGAGATCCTGTTCTTATTATTTTTCGTGATTGAACTTCTCCATTTTCGTCCTCACCTATCGTTGAACTTCTGACTGGTTTACCGAGCGGTCGAGTTCCTTTTTGCGGAAAAAGTCTAGAGGGTTGCCTCGACAACCCGTTATCAAGGTCTGTGTCGTTAAAGTATCTTATAAAGTCATAAACACTTGGTATCCCAGTGAATCCTGTTACAGTAAACCATCTGTCTGACGGAGAGGCTACGTTTTTCGGCAATATAACTATACTAGGTTGACTCTGCCCGTTTTTAGCTATATAATAATCGTCTTCAGACCAATCTGCATCGGTGGTTCTTAAACTCTCTTCTCCCACAACGTGACAGTATACATCCGATATATTGCTATCCAGAACAGCCAAATCAGAGAATGCCCACGTCACGTTAGAGGAATATTTCCTCTCTGTAAACGTTTTCTCCGTAAACAGAGAAGGCCTCTCTGTTGTATTAGATTCGTTTTCTATATCCACGTCTCCCCCGACCTCTCCACCCTGCTGACTGGACCCAGTAGTAACGGAGCTTGTCCTCTGTACAGAGTAGTACCATCTATTCCAGTTCTCTGCTGCGAATTTTAGTTTCTTAAATAGAGGGTCCTCCTGTGTCTCTTTTAAAAATCTTACCAATCTCTTATCATTTTTCGCAAGTATGGCAACCCAAGTCTTAAAAAAGATATCACCGTCGGCATCGTATTCAAGAGCTTCCGCAAAAGGGTGAGAATGAGCCGCGTAACTCATCGCCCACTTCTCGCGTGGGTTAGCCTCTCCAGAAGAATCAATAACCCAGCGTTCAAGCTCGTCCAACGCGAAAGGTTGAACCTCAAAATCAAAAAGAGTCTCAACGGCTAAGTTTCTTGTTATGTTCAGGCGTTTGACGAAAGGGAGACCCTTAGATTGAGTTTTGATCAAGTTGAACCATTTTCCCACAGTTGCAAAAATTTCCTTTTCTGCATTTGTCTGGTCTCTAAACTCCATTCCCAGAAATCTAGGTTTCTGATGCTCTTCTTCCACCTCGTCCCAGAATGCCCCCGCCGCCAACTTTAACATTACGAACTTCGCAAAAAAATCAGGGGAAATCTGGGTAGCCTTCATTAGTAATTCAAGGTCGTAAAGCAGTCTTTTTTGAGCTTTGCTCTCCCCCTCCCTCGTGTTTATTGATCTTCCAGTATACGGGGATTCTATAACATCCATAAACTTGAACCTTGCAAAAGGTTCTGACTTCGTTTTCGTTTTTTGTGAGTTTGTTGAGAATGAGCCTATAGCCCCTTTCAGAAAGGAGCCTTTTATCGAGATTTCCTCGCTGTCGTCTTTTATATTGCAGCTGTCTACATACCTTTCTATAGTATTTCGCACTTCGTCTATATCAACATCCTCCTTCATGTTGATGAAGTCCAGATACCCCTCGTTAGGTTTTTGATTTAAAACTGTAGAATTATCCCCAGAATTGTTCCAAAAAAACACAAATCCAAGCTCCCCAGCTACCGAACTCAACACCCCTCTCAAATCCCCAGTTTCCCCCCTCATGAAGGATTTATCAACCAATATGTCATCATCTCTTTTCGCGTATCCTTTAAGATCCGCTAGATAGTTAAAAAACCTCCTAGATATAGGGATCTTTGCGTTGTATATTCCGTTTGCCAGATCTCTTATGTCATATTTTATTATGGTGTTTGGGGTGTATTCTCCAAAATACCTCTGCAACACTTCAGATTGCCCGACCGTTGAGTTGCTGAACGACTCTCCCAGTTTAATAACTCTGGGAAGATCTAAAGAGTTTATATGCTTTTTATCTAACAAAACCAAAGTCTTGTCTAGGTACTTCAGACTCATGTCCTCAAAAATAACAACCAAGGTTCTCCCATCGCTCCCTTTTGATTTTCTGTGAGTAACTGGCAGCATTTTAATAGACTGAGATCCAAACTTTACCAACATAGACTCCTCAGAGCTTAGTTGTGGATCTTCGTACTCTCCAGTTGAGTTTGCAAAAGTCACAGTCATTGAAGAAGGAGACTCTGAAAAACTTATAGAGTACTGCAAATCGGTAATACTCCCCCCAAAAGGTTCGTTTAGCCCGTTTATCTGCACTTGATTCGATGTTTTCTTTACTACCATTAGTTATTATAAATGTTAATTAGGTTGTTTGCTACAGTTTTTCTTCCAGATATAAGGTCTTTTGTTGATGAATGCTCTATATAGCTGGATTTAACGTCTTGTCTAAGACCGTTGAAGAATACAATGTTGGAATTTGGCCAAAAGTAATCCCCATAGAAGCTAGCCTCACTTCCAGTTACACTTGATGACGTTGGTATTTCTGGAAATGAAAAATAAACACCAGTCGTCCCCGTTATAAACCCTGACGGGCTAAATTTGCCTGTGTATTCGTAATTCATTCCTGATATCAACTTCTGCCCATTAAAAAAGACCATATTCCCATTGCTCTCTACATCGGAGTCAACACCTGAATAATAACTAACATCGGGAACAACCCAACGGTCTCTTCCTGTTTCTGGCAGGTTTATGTCGTATATCCCCACCAATGGCTTTTCATAATAGCCAGTAAACTGCAATGAATCTACAACCTCCCTACCGCTTAAAAAGTAATCGCCAGACTCTATAGAGTATTGATCAAAATATGTCGATATCTCGTCATCCGTTACCCCGCTGCTGTTTATCTCAAATACACCAGTACAGGTTATAACATAAGTTTGGCCAGAGGTTGTAAACTTTATTATTTCGCTCGTTACTGATCCGTTGGACACAAACTGTCCGTGCTCACGCCCTTCTCCGTTCAAGTAAAGCCCAATAGTATCCTCACCCCTGCTTCTGTCTATGTAAAGTCCAAGGCCATCCTGCCTCGTTGCATAGCCTTGTGAGGCTTGGTTGTTTAAAGACCATTTGTTGTTTATCTCAAATCCGTCAGCATTATATTTTTCGACAACGAAGTTTGGGTCTTCGCTTATATATGATAAAGCGTCTGGCCTAAGATTCACCCCAGCCTCTCCGCTAACTCCAGAGATTGCATTAGTTAAAGTCTCGGAGCCAGCAGAATCAAGAACTAAAGAGTACCCAGATCCAGAGAACAAATATCCAGTAACGACAGAGCTGGAGAAAGAGTTCGCAGAAGACGAAAGTCCAGACGTATGTTCAACCGTTGTAAACCCAGTCACCCCAGTTAATGGGTATCCCGTGTTATAAAGTGTTCTATATATACCCTGAGTACCGCTTATTTCATGGGGTATCGTGTCTAAAAGCTCGTAATAAATTGAACCGTAAGATGTAGAGCCGCTTAAAGGTATATTTTCATAAAATGTTATAGACCCAGTCGTACTTGTTGGGGTATTTGTACCAGACACCCCTATCTCCCCAGTTTGATTTGACGTCGATGTGGTGAATCCCCCAAAGCTTTCCAGAGTATTTTCAGAAGTGGCCGAAGAGTCCAAGTAATGACCCCCATAAATTGATTTGGCAACTTGATTTGCCTGATTGCTTGATAACCCTGTGTTAAAGTATATGAATTGGTCTATTTTCCCAGCAAACAAGCCGCTGTTCAAAACCATAGAGTCTGTAAATTTCACGCTTGGGTCGAAATTTATTCCAGAACCTATATTCCAAAAACTCCCACTCTGAAGGTTTTCCAAGTCTACCGATGTGGAGTAGAAGTCAAATTCCTCCTCTTTTATATCGAACCTACCAACGCTCAACTCTCCAGCTCTATAAAGGAAGGCCCAAATATTATGAGTATAAGGGGTCGTGCCCATATATGTAACCACAGTCGGCTGAAGATTATTGTATGTTTCAATGTAAGCGCGATTAGCTGCATTTATGCCCATCTGCCAGCCGTTGTAACAGTTTCCAGATCCAGACCAATTACTGAAAAGTATATTATTGTTAGATACTGGCCCCTTTTCGGGCTCCCCTATATCTCGTCTTGATGTTGTCTGAGCACCGATTAAAAAACAGAACTCTTCATCAAACAAATCAGAATGGTTTGTAATTTGTATGTGGTTATAATATTCTCCCAAGCCCCCGCTAAAGTTGCCAGTTCCAACATTTCCAGTGAAGTAGTCCATCGAAGCTGTCGGGTCTGCTACAGATCCCTTTTCTGCAAGTATTCTTCCAGAATAAGTTGAATCAGCGTCGCTTACTACGTGTTCTCTTAAATCCTCTCCGCTAGCAAAGCTTTCAAAGTTGTAATGTATCTGGTAACTGTCTAAAAGATTTTGCCCACTAACGGTATGGTTCATCGGTTGTATCATTATATTCTCACCTCGGATATGCCAGTATAACTTACACTTGTATCCAACAAGGAATATTTTGAGTGAAAAGACCTCGACCAGCTCTGATTCACGGATTTACTTATTCCAGTATTAAACGAGTCCGACTCCATCTTTATATCTTCTGGCTTGTCCGTCATTTTATGAAACTGGTGAATTGCCAAGTCCTTTAGATCTCCACTTCCTACAGAGTTAGTTGAGTTTATATCAAAAGAAAACACAGCTCTAGACCTGTAGCCCAGATCTTCAAATATCCATCCAGTCTTCGTTGCAGAAGGGCTTGACGTAATAGCAGTGAGAGATGGGGTTAAGGTCATGTTGTAGTCCATACTGTGAACATTTTCGTTGCCCCAGTGAAGAGAGGTTCTATCATTAAAAGAAGCACTATATGACATCGTTTCCCCTATAGGGTTGTATGATTTTCCCCTGCTTAGTGGGTTGTTGTTTAGGATTATACCGTCTGGCCTTTCTTGAGTACTTCCGTGAGCCGATGTATAAAAATCCCTATATATGCTTTCGCATATTTCAAAATTGTGAGAATCTCCCTCATAATAACCACTAACATCATTAAACCGAGTTCCCACGCACCCACTTTTTGAGAAAATGTTTCCGTTTATTGACACGTTAAACAAACTAGAATCAGAACCCTCCTCAACCGTTATGGTGAAATTGTCAGTTATCGGCGGCTCATTGCTGCCAGATATATAACTTAAACCGAAGGTAAGCCTGTTTATTCCAGTGTCTTCGTTAACCGACTCGTCTATAAAACTCAACGCGTCCAGAGAATCTTTAAACTCTACATACTTGCTCCTAATGTTATTTAAACCGTCACTCGTTTTCGACTGGGTCGCTAGCGTATGTATGACATCATCCCTTCCCGCATCTATAACACCGTTATAACTTATAGTTATATCGTCAATGTCATTTTGCTCTATGTTTTTTGTATATCTGAGTATTACATGACCGCTGACGTCAGACGGGTCCGTCATAAAGTTACGAGTAACTGAGAACGTGTTTGAAACTTTGTCTATATTTTGAGAATAGTCTGTTAAATAAGCCTTGAATTCCGTTTCTTCTGTACCTATAAGATACGGTCTAGGAACCTCCCAAACACCCATTAAGCGCGATGTTACGAAGTTTTTCGCGTTATCTAGAGCATTTCCACCCAAAACCGAGCCGTCTGTGTTTATACCTTGCGCTGAAATTGTATGGGTTATTGAGACCTTTTGATCCTTACCCTCTGAATAAGAATATTGACTGGAAGGGTTCGATACACCGTGAGCTATCTCGAAACCTCCAGTTGGATAGTGGGTGAACTGTATTGAATAAGGAACGGATTCTAAATAAGGCGAAGATGCAAAATCTATAGATTCGATCTTCACACCAGTTAAAATATCTATTCCAGATATATCAAGATCTTTAAAGTCTGTGGACAGGGCGTTGACAACAGCGTCCCTTGCGGTCCTCAGGTTATCTCTACCGCACCCCGTTATCTCACCGTTCAAGGTTATTGTTTCAAGTTGAAGCACACGGGTGTCACCGTTTGACTCGTAAGAGACGGACTTGCCAACAAGAGGAGGGATCTGGTCAGCGAAAAGATCTACTCCGTTGTATTTTATTAAGGACATGCTGCCTCACCACCTGCATGAGAAGTGCTGAGAGTAAATATGTGATCGTTAGCACCTTTGTATTGAAAGCTGCACGATTGAAGTATGTCTATTTCCGTTTCCATGTTTACCAAGTTCAGATGATCTTTTGCTATATCCCCAAGCCTTTGATATTCCGTGTATTCGTCAGCCCAAGGTATCCTGTATCCTAAAATCCTTATACTGTTACCTACACTGGTTAAAGATTTTGTTCCCCTTTCCTGTATAATTTCCTTAGCGTTTGACGGGTTTAAAGATATAAATCTGCTTTTTATTGGTATTCCGTGCCCAACGCTAACATCCCAATCTACCGTTTTTACCAGATTTCCAGCCCCAGTCCCATTCCTAGCGAATCTTGGGTGGTTTGAAAAAGATCTAGAATAAGATATAGTTCCAGATCTTGGCGCGTGGGTCTCTTTTCTTGATATGTTTTTGGGGCTTGGGTCTGATATCTGCGCGGATATCCTAGAATCCATATCAGGAAGAACCGTGCTTACGAAAAAGTCTTTTGCGTTAGTATATTTTACATATACATCCAAATTCGTCCCAGCCTCCCTGTCGTATACTCTTCCCCTCCCCGTCACAGTTCCCTCTTCGGTAGAGCTTTGGAACGTTCCGTCGTCGGATACTGATATTGTATACTCCCAAGCCTCACCATCTCCGTTCTTGTATTTGGGGTCGTTGGTTGCGCTAAAGTTATATTCTATAACCCCTTCATACTCGTTTATAGTTCTACCTTTCGCAAAAAACAAAATATCACCCGTGTCTCCAAGTACCAGTGGAGAGCACCCTTCGTTGTAGTAATCGAATAACCCCTGAATCCTTAACCTCGCATTCACCAGTTCTAAATCGTATCCAGCGTAAGCTGCGTCAATTTTGGGAGATGTCAACCCCTCAATGCTTCCAGATTCCGACACCGTGGTTATCCCACTTTGGTTTGTAGAGGAAGACTGAGAGCAAACCAATGAATAATCCCCCTGAACATTTCCAGTAGAAAGAGATTCCTCAAATGAAAACTTCAAACCTATTTCGTCTATACTCTCTGTGGTGAACTTTTTAAACGTCAAACTGTTTAGGTCGTTTATTTCACCCTCAAAGGCCGACAGGTCGGGCCAAGAAAATGTCGAAAAACCAAGAATCTCTCTGACATAATTTCTCACTAAATTGCTGGAGTTTTCTATATTTAATGATTTGTTCAGCTCTATATCTATAGATCTTGAAAATGATGTTGAATTCTCCCCTCGATCCAGTGATAAGGTGTCTGAAAATGAATTTAAAATCTCACCTTTAAGGCTGGCATCGGCATAATCAGCGTAATACCCAGACAGGGATGTTATGTCATCGTATGGTTGATGTATAATGAAACTTATAGTACATTTTGTACTGTTTATCATATCATCTTGAGGTACAGAGTATGAAGTTATCTTGGCGGCACCAAAAGGTTTGCCATTTATTGTTAGCTCCCCGTAATCTTTTTTAAAATCCAACAAACTCCATATATCTTTGGACCCGCTTGAAACCCCCCATGTGTCCGATATATCGGAAGAGGCACATTCAACGCTAACCTCAACCGTTTTCTTAAACCCTATGTCCCCTCCAAAGTATTCTATACTCTGTACGTATCCCAGCAGGGTCGCGTTATCTATTACTAATGGAGCGGCTTGCATTTCTTACTTTGCCAACCTTTCCTCTACGCTTTCTGTTTTTTCGTAGTCTCTCAAAATGTACTTCCACCTCTTTTCGTCCCTCTCGTCCGAAGAAAGACCCCCTATTCTCTCATTGTCCCTTACCTTTTGACCTATGTTAGAATACTCTGCCTTCACTTTTAAGACTTCTGTTAGATCGTTTAGAGCTTGGGTGTTCTCCGCTAATTCTGATTTTGCCTTAGACCCCCTTTCAAGAACCATCAGCACGACCTTCATCTGGTCCTTAAGTTCCTTAAATCCTTTTTCATCACCAGATCTCTTCAGCTGCCCCAGTCTAGCGGTAGCCTTTGGAAGGAACTGATTTTTCAAGTCTTCCTCGCTGCCTAGTTGTTTGCTTCCAAACTGAAAACCAGTAAGGTCCTGTATAAACTTCGCCTTTCCAGCGACCCCCTCTCTTCGCTGTAGGGCTTTGTCTGCCCTCTCTACAGCTGGAGTGCTCCCTACTAGAGTTTTAACTTTTTCTAAAATTGATCTTTCTAAAGTGGCCGCTGCAATTCTGTCTTGTGCAGACCCCGCAACCACACCTCTAGACGATATAGAATTAACCCTACCCTGACTAAATAACTCTCTTTCCCTCTGGGCGTCTACCCCCGAAACCCCAGACGCTGATCGGTCTGCATTCTTTGCTATTTCTTGCCTCAGGGCTTTTACGTCGAATGCCCCGCTCAGTATATCTCTATCAACTTTGTTCGCGGCTATTTGTTCCAAAACACTTTCTTGCTTTTGTGCGATAACATTCTGTAGTCTTGCTAGTTCAATTTGTCTTATCCCGTTAACCCTTATTGAATCTATTGCAGACCCCTCTTTTATCAACAGTTTTCCGATTTCGTTGTTTTTGTCAAAACCTCCACCGCCTATAACCCTGTCCAGACCCGCCTTACCGTATGTCTTTATAGAGTCAACCGCCTCTTTGATGAATTTTCTTTCTCCCGCCTTGGTGTCTGTGCTGGCTTGTTTTTTCTGAAGTTCTCCTAATAAATTAGCTATTGCTGCTTTCTCTGAAGTTCCCACTACCACCTTTTGTCCAAAAACGCCACCCCTTCCATCAGACCCGCTTTTTTCTATAATGCCAGCCACATTTGATTTGTAATTTACTCCCCTTTTTTGTCCCTTGGTAAGACCCTCCGCTTGTAAATCAGCAAGTGTCCCTATTTTTCTTCTAAAGGCGTTCTCCGACGCCCTTCTGCTTATTAGTAGACCGTCTATAAAGCTTTTACTAATTCCATCAGCCAGCTTCTTTGCTGATTCCTTTGCGGCCTCTGCTGTTTTTTTAGCAGCCGCCTCTGATGCTCTTTTAATTTCTTCTGCCTGCTTGTCTCCTAACGCTGCTCCGTAAAGACCTTCCGCGAATAAATCCAAGTACTCTTCATAGTCTTTTCCTATCTTTTTCTTCATGTCGGTGAAGGCTTCTTCCCCTACTTCTCTTTTTAAAGCATCTTCCGTTGATTTTCTCGCGCTTTCAACGGTAAAGCCTGCCCCACCAACCTCTGACAGAACTCTCTTGCCTTGGGTCGCGGCTAGCCTAGCCCCTTGACCTTTTGATTGGTCGAACACAGACTGAATTAAATTCTCACGGGTTTTTCTTCTAGCCTCTTCGTCTTCGTAGTTTGAGATAACGCCTGTCTTTGAAAGAGCTTTGCCTGTATTACCAGTTCCCCCAATAATAGCTCCAGCGATTATACCCCCAATTCCAAGAATTGACCCTGAAAGTGCACCCCCAATCGCGCCTGTTGCCCCTTTTTGGTCGAGCACCCGATCGCGTTTTTGGACCTCAAGCGTCTTTCTTTTTTTATCGTAGCTATTTATTGTGTCTAAAACATCTTGCTTCTTTTCTATCTCAAAGCTCTTGGTTTTTAAATCTCTTGAAAGGCCCTCATTGCCTCCTTTTTTAAACGCTTCCTTAATCTCCTCCTTCTCTTTTATGCTCACGCTTGTAATTGCATTTAGCTCTTTTCTTAATTCCTTCTTCTCCGACCTAGACACTCCATCGCTATTAAGACTCGCTATAATCTCTCCAGCTCTTGCCAAGTTAGCGGAATCTTTTTTTAATAGTTCGGATGCTCTGTCGAATTCGTAAGACAGTCTTTTTATTGGGTCTACCAAGTCTTTTATTGGACCTACCATTCCTACAATAGCCCCCACCGTACCGCCAATAGCGGCCCCCCAAGGGCCAGCGAACGAACCCAGCGAAGCCCCCGTGCCAGCCCCCTGAGTGAGACCTCCAGCCAGACGCCCAAGGTTCTGAGTGTTGTAACTCTCGCTTTTTTCTGAGCCTGTTTGTATTACTCCAGCCGCAAGAGACGCGGCAAAAGAAGCGTTCAGGACTCTGTTCAAAACGTTACCTTCTTTAGCAGCTTTTAGTATATCCTGTTCAATTGAAAGACCCTTTTTCGACGTGGTGACTGAATCCTTCATGGTTGCGTTCAGATCCTCAGGTCGTCCAGATTTAGATCTCTGCCCCGTTGTCTGCTTTAGTCTTAGAGCGTAGTTTGGCAAAAAGCCACCAGCGGCCCCTTGAGCATCCCTGCCCATAGACGGTAGAGATGAAACAGAATCACCTCTGTTCAAGTGTTGATTTACCGCGTTTTTGAGAGTTTTTTGTCCGTCGTTGTAAACCCCAAAGCCAACTCTTGAGTCAAACCCCATTCTAGCACTTCCAGTCAAAGCTCTTTCTGTTGCCATCGCCCTCCTGCCCTCTGGTGTTCTCTCAACTCTAGCTTTGACACCCCTGCTTGGCATGTTTGCAAAGCTTGGGATAAAACCGTTCGCCGCCGACTTCGCTGGGATACCCCCTAGAACCATCTTTCTCACATCTGGGTCTGACATAGCCTTACTGACTAAAGAATTAATATTAGGCTGAGACGCGGTTCTTTTGGCGTCGGCTTTCATAATACCCTCAAAACCAAAAATATCCTGAAATCTCTGGCTGGCGCTCCCCCTTCCCTTTTCCTCAAAGTCGAAATAAGGGTTCTTATCCTCTTTGCTAAAAAAGGTCGCCGCTTGGCCCGCCCCTTTGGTTGCCGCCTGAATAGCGGCCTCAAAAATATACCCCTCTGTCTGGGCATTAAACAGCTTGGCGTTTGTTCCTAAACCTTTTATTTTTTTTGATATATCTTGGCTTTCTTTTGGGTCTGGAAAAGCACCTCCAAAAATCTTACTTGCAAAGCCTAAAAGAGGGTCCGTGAAGCTGTCAGCGAATTGCTTTCTAAATTCCCCTTGATCAAAGTCATTACCGTCAACATTTTTCAATGACCTAATCTGTATTTCGTTCATCTGTAACGATTTGAAAGGTATGTTTTGTTCACCTTTGTAGTAAGAGGCCAAGCCTTTTTGAGCCGTGGCTTTCATAGACGAAACAGATTCTCTTGCGAACCCTTTGTTTTTGCCCCCAAGCGCAGCAGCCACCCCAAGGTAAGGTGTTTTTACGAACGCTTCTGTCGATTGTCCACTCTTCTTCTTGGTTACTTTTCCTTTCGTTGCGTTGTCTATTACGCTTCCCGCAAATTCAAAACCTCCAATTTTTACCGTACCGAGCCCCCCCACACGACCAGAACTTAACACGCCCTCTTTTCTTAAATTGGTTATGTTGTTTATAATCTCCTGTTCGGTTCCTCCTTCTATTTTGTTTTTTTCGAGGTATTTTTTAATACTTACAGCTGCAAAGTTGGGTACAAAACCTCCAGCCGCATTAATCTTTTTCGCCCCAGATGGAAGTCCAGATGATTTTACCATATCTCTATTGAATACAGCAGAACCTCCGTTTGCAAAGTTAGGAACTATATGCTCTCCAGTGTGGGCGACCATAGTCCCTTTCTTTCCCCCTCCAAAATCGAAGTTGGGTATAATAACAGGCTTGTCCCCGCTCTTCGCTCCTCCGACACCACGAGAAATAGAACCCTTCTCTTTGGCGACCATGTTTGGTATAAAACCTCCAGCCGCGCCAAGAACACTACCAGCAACCGAGTTTGTTCTTGTTGAAGTTGTTCTGGTCAACCTTTCCTGCTTGTCAAATCCAAGCCCTCTATTTATACCCTCTTGCAGTATCTCCCTTTGTATTCTTTTTTGAGTCTCAAGTGCAACGTTCTGCTGTATTATTTTGGACTCTATAAGGTCCATAACCTTTGTTACATCTCCAGCATTCCTCTCCACTTCGTTTAACAGGTTGTTATCTTCTCTTAGAAGTTGGTTGATCTTCTCCTGTATCTGTGCTCTTCTTTGTGTTTCTCCACCGATTTCAAAAACCTGCCTTATGGCTGTCTTTGTTTCTTTTGTTATGAACTTGATGAGCTTGGTTATACCTATCAAGGCAACAGCTGCACCAGGCCCAGTTAAAAAATCACCTAAACCCTTAACCAAACCGTTACCTATAACAGCACCGACCTCCCCAAAAGAATCGCCACTTAAAACCCCATTTATCTCTTCAGCCAGCCCCTTAAACAATCCGAGTATCCCTTTGAAGTTATCTTCAAAAGCTACAGATCCAATTGAGTTCGCCAGCTGCTCGAAAGACGTTGCCGTTTGAGAGGCTACAGCTGATAACGTCTTGTTAAGCTCTTCGTTTCTTTGTGTAGCTTGGTTGGTGGTTTCGTTTGCTATTCCTAGCGCACTATTATAAACACCATAGTCGTTTGTTAAATCGTTAACCAAGGCTTTCAAGGTGTTTATCTGGAATACGCCAGCAACCTGTTCAGCAGTAAACGCCCTTTGTTCGTCTCCAAGGGTTTGGTAAACTCTTGCGTAATCTCTAAGGATATCAATCGCCCCCCGAATATTCCCCGTTGAGGTTTTTGTCGCCACACCAATATTTTCAAGTTCCTCCAACACGCTTGATCTTTGGAGTCTTGTGAAAATGGTTTTAAAACCGTTACCAATAACATTACCACCTCTGGCGGTAGCCTGTTGAACGGCGGTCGTTGCAGCAAGCAGCTCGTTAAAACTTACTTTGGCGTCTTGGGCTACAGCACCAGCTCTTGATAAAGCTCCAGCTAGGTCGGCTGAACTTATCGCAAACGCCGCGTCTACGTTTGCCAGTCTGTTAACAACGTCACTACTCGTTATAGCTTCTTTGGAAAATCCGTTTATTGCGGCGGTTAGGGTTTCTACAGACTTTGCGGCATCAAGTCCCGACAGGCGGGTAAGAATCAATGCGTCATTTACTCTTTTTGTTGTTTCCGCAACAGAAAGACCCTGTCTTGAGAATTCTGCGGCGGCTTCGGCAACTGTCGCAAACGATGTTGCTGTGTTTTTCGCTACGTCAAAAAGAGAAGATGCAAAACCTTGTAATTGTTTTTCGGATATTCCAAAAAGAACGTTAATGTCAACTAAAGACTTTTCAACATCTACGGTGACAGAGACTAAGTTTTTAAAAGCTGCAACCAATCCCCCTATAGCAGAAACGGAAGCCCCGAAAGCTAGTGTACGTGCGATAGATGCGTCCATCGCGTTCTGGAACTGGTTTAAGTCTGCGCTGATTCGGCCTAAGGGCTGTCTAAAACCCTTGTCGTCCAACTGTAATCTAAATTGACCTTTAGATACTTGGTTTTGTACTCTCTGGGTTGCCTTTGCTACTTCCCTCTCAAAGCTTGAGGTATTTGCGCCGACACCTAATATTACTTGATTATTTGCCATTTTTCCTTAGACCTGTTCTCGATAAGGAATACACCAAAATCTATATTAAATCTTCCTTACCTAAAGAATCTTTTCCAGATTTAGCCAAAACATCAAATAAATCCTGCCCCTGCATCCCCATTTGCCTCATTTCTGAATGAGAAGCACCAACGAAACTTTTGCCAGACCCAAGGTCTTGACTACCAGATGTTTTATCCCTTATTTCTTGAAGCTTCTTTTCCTTCTTGGGTATTTCCAGTATTTTATCTGGATCTCCTTCCGCTTCTTCAGGTATATTGTACTTCTGCATTATGGTCCTAAATACAGAAAGGTATTGAACAAAGGTGAGTTGTGCTGTGGTAAATTTATGTATAGGCCTGCCAACAACCAAATACTCCTCCCCCTCTGGGGTTACGCTTGCCATAGCTTGAGCGTAAGAGCAGCATGCTATTTTTCTACACTTTACATCTTGGGCTAAAAACTTACACTCAAGAACCTTATCCTTAAGTTGCTCTATTTTTTTGAAGGATAAATCCTCCACATCCTCACTAGATTTGTCTGGGTCCTCAAACACCTTGATCGACAAATCTTTATCCCTGAAAACGGTAACATACATCAAATACTCGATAGACGAATCATTAGCTATCATTTCGCGAGTAGTCCCCATGTACTCCCTCTTGTCTATAGCCAACTCAAAAAACCTTAACTCTAATTTGTCAAGTTGTCGCTGGATTGGTCCCCTTTGTGATTCTATAAGTATGTTTGGAAGCGTTTCCTTTATCCCCTCTATTCTAAACTTGGTTACGTTAAGCTCATCCTCCTGCTTTTGTGACCATATCCCTTCGGAGATAAGCATCTTTAATTGCTCTTCTTCTGAAGGAACGTCCGAAAGCTTTTTCAGCTGTTCTTCGTAGTAGTTTTGAAATAGAAGGTCTTCCTTTAGACTGCAATGCTTTATATACAGCCCACCGTGCTCGGAAAAACCCTCAATAATCTCAATTAGACCACCAAGGGTTTTCCCGTCCTTACTCATCTTCGTATAAAACGGCTTTGAAGTCCTCCAGATCCTCGGTTCCGCTCATAGCCCACAAAGTAACCACCGAAGCTGCCGTACCTATACAGCGAGAGTACAGCTCGTCTTTGTCTTCTTCTTTTTTGCACAGATCGTCATATCGTTCTTCGTGGTCTTTACCTGCAAACATTGGAGAGTATTCTCCCTCCTCCCCTTTTCTGAATTTTGTAAGATTGAGTATCCACCATTCAATAAGGTCGTTTCTCGCCATGTTGTCTGCGGAGTTTGAGAATATAGAATCCTTCTGAAGTTCTAGCTCGTATATTTTGTCGTAAAGCTCTCGCTGCTTCGTGATAAGGTCTTCTTTGTGATTGTCTGCGTCAGAAACCCCTTTTATAAAACCGTCTATTGAGAGTTTTTCCAATCCTCTTTTAATTTCATTCAACTCCAAGATGGACTCAAACTCTTCTTTATTCTCCGCTTCCGACAGTATTCCACCGTTATCCATGTATGTGTTAAATACCTGTTTTTGGGTTAGTATCCCTTTTTTGATATACCCGTTCAACTTTATGCTGTAAAATACATCCGCCTCCTTCATCTCCCTTCTCGTTGGCCTTTTTATAGCAACCTCGTAAACCTCGGACTCCTCGACTTCTTTTTCAACCTCAACTGGGACCTTTTCAAATTCTCCAGTTTCCTTGTTTTTTCTTCTCTTTTCTTCCGTTACAGTCTTGATAACGGTATTCTTTATTTCTATTTTGTAATCGTATATAGTTTTCATTCGTTTTCCAATTCCTTTTGTACGGCTCTCATACAGTCGCCGCCTAAGTCTAATACCTTTTTCCTAATATGTGCACACTTCTCCTCACTAAGAGGGGTAAATGATTCAATAACTCCATCTTCATCATCAAAGTACTTTGTAACAGTCTTGATAAAGATGGTCTCGTCCTTATAAATATCCTCAAGTATTCTGAGAAAACCTTTTTGAAGGTCATTGATATTTCTCATTACTTGGAACGTTTTAATTTCCTTAATGTCCATTCCTAACTTATTATACTTTCTTTTCGACTAGAATGTGTCAAAAACTTCAATAGATCCCACAATTTCCTGCTGTGGTGATATCTCTAAAGAAGGGTTTGAGGCAAATCCAGAAAAGGGTATTTCTACAATACCCCCCGCGCATAGCCTCTGCAAACTTATATTCCCAGTCGTGTATCCATCACAAGGCAAACTCAAAACCTTTCCTAATCCAGTTCCTTGCAAATTGACACTTATAGACCCGTTCGACCTTTTGTAAGCGAAGGGTTCAAATTCTCCCAGTTTGTATATTGGCTCTATTGATTGGTTTACAGAGTAGGAACAAGAGATAATATCATTATTCCACAGTAGATCAGAATCTACATTTGTAGTTCCCCCGTGCATTAAGTCTCCAGAACTCTCAATGGTTCCAACTATACCCGTTTGATCGTACCCCCCATAAAAAGATATATCAACGTCGCAAGACACTATTGAATTTGGCTGTATATTCATCGAGTAAGAGGTGAGAACTCCACTGTAGCATTGAAACGGTCCAGCCGTAACGTTAAAAACGTTTATACCCGTCAAACCCCTTATACCAGTGTCTCCTTCTGCTATATTGTATGAGACGCTCACAGACCCCTCTAAACGGCCTTCGTTAACTTGCCCATAGCTTCCTTGGGTTCCGTGCCTTTTAAGCCCTCTACGTTGATTCTGGACAGAAATAGACGCGCTATTGGCAAAGAGGTCGTACCCAGCCACATTAACGGGGCAGTTTTCGTAGTTTATCATGATAATATACCGCTTATGTCATTTATGTCATTTATGTATTTAACATATTCCAATGTCAAAGTATTCAATCCCCCAACAGAAGCGGATAAATTCTGAGAATTAAGAATACCGCTTTCAAATGTGAAGTTTCTTATGTTCGTTCCTCCACACGTCTGCATTGTCAGTGATATATCTTGAGTGTCTTGACATATAAGGGTTTCTATATCCGTTGCCGAGTACTCGTCTACCTCCAAATCTATTGACAAGCTGGCTTGTATAGGGTAAGCAACAAATGTATCAGGTATAGACTTTAACGCCCCCAACCTGTCCCTCGTTACCCTTGGTATTGAAAAAGATAAGTTAAAAGACTGGACCCTGTTGGTATCCCCATCGGTATAACTAAGCTCTATTTGTTTTGGGTATATAAAGTTATCCTCAAGTCCGTCGTCGTCGCGAGTTATATCCCCTGTACCGACAGATCCGCCAATCATATTTCCGTAAGCTGTTATTTCCGTTGATATTGTGGGTATTTGACCAACAGAAGCATTAAAAGAATAACTGGACAAGTATCCAGAGTGAGCGGCAAAATATTTAGACACGTCTGATGAGTCGGTATATTCCCAAACGCCAGTAAAAGGAACTTTATGAAGATCTCCAGTAAAAGGGTCCTCGTTTACAGCAATCCTTTCCATTGAAAAATTACCATTTAAAACCCCTTCGTGGATTGAGGCCATATGACCTATACCAGCAACATTTACAGACGTCCTGTTTAAAGACGTTGAACCCTGCACCGATTGTACGTCATGTAACGTTATTCCGTTTACATATACGTAGTTTTCGTCTGATCTTATACTTCCTAAAGCCATTCCTAATATACTATACACAACAAAAGCCACCCATGAGGTGGCTCTTGCTGATAGTGTGAATATAATTGTTTCTACAAGCTAGTCATTATGCAGAGTATTGACCAGCGCCGCTCAAGAATACACCGTTGCTTGAATCGTTTACGCCACCGACTTGAGCTGTGAAAGTCAAGTCAACCGTCTGAGAATCGCCAACGTTAAGAGACATGCTTTGAGAATCAAGTTTACAAGATTTAATCTCATAATACATGTTCGTCAAACCTCCACATCTGCTCTTCATGTCGATGATTATATCTCGACCCGCGCCATCAGCACAAACCAAGTCAACCAAGCTTCCCGTTGTAACATCGCCAACATTAGCGGTTACGTTCACTGTAACGTTGATCGGGACTTCCAACTCTCTTGAGAAGGCGAAAGGGTTGCCAAGCTTGTTTAGAGGGGTTCTGGACAGAGGAACATCAATTGTTACCGATTGAACGTGGGCCGCTTGTCTGGTAGACGCTACATCCATACCTGGTAAAACAACACCACCACCAGAAATACTGTTGGTGTCAAATGTGACAGTTACATCACCAGGTCTCAATACCGACACTTCCAGTTTTTGAGAGTTCCAAGCATCATTGATTGAAGAGTCTTCCTCATATGTGTTGAAAGTTGGAAGAGATACCAAGCCAGTGTACTGTGCGGTTGATGGGTTTGTTGCCGCTCTATCTAAAGCTGGATTTCTGAAGCCGTCTTTTTCTCCCGCTGCAACGTCGCCGCCAGCGTTGTCATACCAAGAACCAGTTGAGAAGTTGAGGTTTGCCGCTTCGAAAGAGACGCTTGCGTTAGGAATGTCTCCAACGGAGATGTTAACCGAATAGTTGGACATGAAAGCGTTACCTATGCCAACCATACCATTGGTTCCTGCGTCGGAGGTTGTTCCGTCTGCATCTTGACCTTCAGGCACGGTTAGGATATAATAGTTCCTCTCGTCCCCGCCGTCTAAGATGTTTGAAATTAAGTTGCTTCCGTCGCCAACGTTTAAGCCCAAGCAGCCGCTTTCGTTCCATCCGTCAGCGAGGTAGTAAGAGAAGTCCAAAGATACTGTAGGCTCTTCGATGATTTCTCTGGATATACTTGCCAGTTGTCCAAAAACGTTAATGTCTGTGCGCGTCACTTCTCCACCGAAGCTTACGTCCGTCACCCTCTGAAGGGGGAATACCTCCGAAGATGGTATAGTGCTATCCCCATTCGCACCTGTTATGGTGGACGAAAAGATAGCCGCCGATTGATAAATTACTCTGTTACGTGTAGTCATAAAATTATATTCCTTATATGAGTTACTACATTAAACCTATCTTTTTGGGAACAAAAATCATGCTATTCTGGGATTGCGCACCTTTGACAGTGTAAAATCAATAAACCCTATATATTTGCCCTTAAGAGCCTTGCTTACGTCTCCCCCACCTTTAAAGGTTGATGTAACAACATCTTCAATAAATACGCACCCACCGCTCCCTTTGTCAGCTGTATAGCCAGTGTAAGAATAAGGGTGCTCTTTTATACTATAAAACTCACCGTAAGGTACGTCATAAGAGTCCAAAAGAGGAAAGGTTAATCTAGCCGTGTCATTAAAAAGAGACATAACCCCTTTAAGTAAAAATCTATCATCAGACACTACAACAGCGTTGATTATACTTTTTGTATCGTCCTCACCACCCAATGCAAAAGGGATATTTTGGGATCTGCTTGGCGTTATAAACAAAGCTGGAACAGTGTACCTTTCCAAGCCCATGCCTGAAATACTCTCAAGAAAGCTCTCTCCGTTGACTATAAATTCTTCATTTAAAAGCAAACTCTCCTCAGAACTCTCCGTTACATAAACGTTCATCTCCTTTCTTGAGAAGTTCCCGCTTATCGTGGCCGCATCACCAACAGAGCTGTGAACCAACACCCTACCTTTTTCGTTGTCTATTATCAAAGGTACAGCGCCAGTTAAATCCTGAGGGGTGAAAACCGAGTTTATATAAACCCCAGAAGGAACAACGTCGCTGTCACCAATTGTCAAGAACTGCCTGTCGTTGCTGTAGTAAGCTAACATATTAGGAGGCACGTCTGTGCCCAAATCAGAATAAACAAAGTTCTGAGATATTCCTGTAACTTGAGCGCCCCCTACCCTCGCCAGCCTATCCTCAGTCCACAGATATAGACTGTTGATTAGTTTGTGATCGTATTGTGGGTCCATTATTTTATAACACTCTTTTTCATCATTTCTATCAAATCTCTTTCAAAGTCCTCAAGCAACGAACTCATATATTTTTGAGTCACGAATCTAGCACTTCGTCTTATCGGCTTGCTTGACTGTATAGCTTCTCCAGACCTGCTACTGGATTTTGCAACCTTTTCTGAAAACAGATATCTACCAAGTCCAGATATACCCGTCTCTATCCCTCTCAACCAGCTTCTACCTTGCGCCCAAGGCATCGGGGTTAAAGTCTCCAGTTCTCTCATGGTTGGGATATTAACAACAACCTCCCAAGCGTTCAGTCCTTTTCTTCTTATATTTACCCCACTTCTAACTTTATCTTCTATGTAGTTTATAATCACCTTAACTGGGTCAGAAGATTTATCAAAACCTATAAAACTGAAAAGGTTTCCGTAGCCTCCAGTTAAAATGCCAGTCCCCCCTTCGGCTCCCGCGTTCAACTCTCTTGTTATCGGGTGATTATTTATACCTCTTATCAGCTCCGCAAAGGCTCTTCTCTTTTCCCTTTCTATATTTACCTTAGACTTTTTTATCTTTACGTCTATTGCATCAGCCGCCATACTTTTTATAGCTTTTGAATCTATCTTAGCGGTAAACACAGCCATTAATCTGACCTTTGCAAGTAGTATATATAATAGTCCGTGTCCCTCTCTTCTGGCCACGGCCCTGTTTTGTATGGGTCTGATATAACGTGGTACAGTTCGTTGTTCACTTTTACATTTTTTGAGGTCTTGACACTGTTAGAGTCTGAAGTTTTAACCTTGAGCCTCACAATCCCTTCTGACTTTTCTAGGTTTATCTTGTTGCCGAATGAAAAGAAGTCTTGGTCTTGAGTCCCTAAATATTTGACTCTGGCTTGTATCGTTGTTTCAGACACCTCTGGCACAGAAGAGACGGTCGTGGCAGATCTACCAAATATAGGGTTATTGTTAACCATAGATGATGTGTAGTTCTGGACCGTCTCGTGAAAGAGGATTACGTCGTAAGCAAACGATTCGTGAACGCAGTCTATTGCGCTCCTCACGTCCGCTTTAAACGCGTCTGAAAAAAGATTAGACATAAGCTATAATTCCAGTCCCAGAATCCGTTCCAGCAACCTGACTCGGCATAGCCAGATAAGAATGATAGGAGCTTAACAGGCTTTTGCACATTTCGTCTGCGTCTTTTGACAAACCCCTGTAGGATTTAGCCACCTCGTTTTTGTTAGTCCTGACTAAGGTTGTGTCTCCTTCCGTTACTCTGATCCAGTCTGCGTCGTTATCTATATTCCTGAGTACTCTTAGTGATTTTGTCGTGTAATAGGACTTTAAATAAAGTTGCGCGAATATAGACGACTCTTCAGAACCTAAGTCTGGGTTCTCCCCAGTGTAACAAGTGTACAATAGGGAATTTAACTGCCCAAGGTTTGTTCCCAGCCATCCTGATGTATTAGATATTTGGGTTGAAAGTTCTGATCCAGTGAGATAAAAAAAGTTTCCACTAGCTATGTCGTGCGCTAAAGTTCCTATTGAGTTATACATTATTAAAAAGTCCGAGGCTTCCTTTTTTGAGCTACATAAACTTTAAATAGCTCTCTTCTTATCTCGCCTCTGTTCTTTTTGTATACACTAATATTGGCGGAAGAAGCCAGTTTTTCAATATCGTTCCAGCTCATTGTTTCTATTCTTTTATGAAAGGCCTCCGCGCTTAGAGCAAAATCATCAAACTTTTTCTTTCCGTTTATTATATTCTCTATCTTTTCCATTTTTTCTTTTCTGTTTTCCATACCATATGATACAAAAAAAGACCAGCATAAGCTGGCCTTTTTCTGATTTTGTGTTGATTAGCTTTACGCCTGTATGCGAATCCCAAGGATATCGCGTGCGTCAATGACCATACGGCCTTCTTCAACTTCACCAACGAAGCCAGTTTTCTTAGCGCGGCCAGTGAACTGGTCGTCAGGAGAAATAGTGAATTCTGCGTAGGTTTCTGCATCAGTGTTTACAGCTCTCAAGAGAGACTCGGATCTTTGGTTGACGGCAACAACAAGGTCATCGCCAGCATTAAAGGTTCCACCAGCAAACGTGTCATACAGGTTGCAGTACGCTTCGTTAGGTCCAAGCTCTAGGAGTTCCAAGAGACCAAGGCCCCAGAAGGAAGCAACGCCAGCGCCGCCCCAGAGTTCTTCACGAACGGAGTCGGGAGCATCCACAGTTCCGCTTGCAGCGGTACCAGTAGTTGCATTAGCACCTTTCGTATTGACAGGCTCGAAAGCCATAGAGCGGATATCCGCCATACGCTCTGGAGAGAGAATCAAGTCCGTAGGACCTACTTCTGCTCCAACAGGAGTTCCGCCGTTCCAAGACTTACGTATGCGCTTTGCGCGTGTAGTAAGTGCGTTGAGGTCAGCAGGAAGCATCTTGCCAGTTGCAACAGAGTCGATAACGTGAGACGTAGACGTCCCGTTATGGTTGTCTCCAAGAGTGTTCAAGATCAGAGTAGCAGAGTAACGATCCTGCTTGATCATAATCTCTTGCATGATCTTGGTTAAGGACTTGCCAAGTACGTCCATACGGTTACGGCGAACGTGCTTGTTGTCAAAGCTCCACGCACTCTGAAGAGTGTTAGTGTGGAATTTCATTTCCGATTCAACAGGCTGAAGGAAGTTAGTTGCTAACCCACCAGCAGTGGTCTGAGACCAAACCATGATTTCCTGCTCGTCTGTGATGTCGTAATAGAGATCAACAGGTACGGAAGGAGCATCGTCAGCATCAAACGTAAGAGTCGTGAAAAGGTTAGAAAGGGTTCTTGCCTTTTCCGAAAACTCACTGATAAGAGGGCCAACAAAAGCAGCCAAAGCAAGCTGTGCTTGATAAGCTTTCGCTTTGTCTTTGCCCGCGAGAGCTTGGACCAGAGCGATATTTTCTTCTGTTTTGTTTAGTTTAATTTTTTTCATTTGTTATTTCCTCTTACACGCAGTTAATGTAAACAAGGGCGTAGGTTCCAGTAACTCCAGCAGCGCCAACGTAACGGTCTGCGGAAGAACCAGCGACACGAGATCCAGTTCCGAGAACGGTACCAACACACTGTTGACCAGTGGTAGCACCCAAGGCGCTAACTCCACTAACTTTACCAGCAGTTGCACCAATCACGAGATCACTACCAGGTGCGGGGATAGAGCCATCAAAGGCTTTTTCCGTCAACACAACTTGACCACGAACCAACACGGGAACAGCATGACCAGATGGAACAATACCATTTGAATCAGCCTTGCGCGGGTTGTAGTAGAATTTTTCGCCATTTTCGTCGGCAGCAGCTGTCTGAGACAGAGTGAGTCCGATGGCTCTGCTAGCATTATCAGCAGCAGCAACTTTGTTCGGTACAGTTGGGACCTTATTAAAACCAACGTTAGGATAGTCAACCTTGCCAAGATGGCTGTGGGCAACATATTCTACAGGTTCTTTATTCAGATCGCCACTTGCAACCTTTACGAACACACCAGCATCACCATCGCCATCTGTAAGATGGTCGCTGTTTACTGCGGTTGAACTAAAGAGTCCGTGGACAACTTCGTGTTCGTCATAGCTTCTTAGGGGCATTATACGCCAAGACATATTATTATATTTCCTTTTAGATTATTGTAATACTTGATTCACTCAACTGAGAAGAAAGCTTCTCGAAAGTGGTTTGATTTTTGTCACATTCAACTGTGTTGGGAATGGATTCTTCACCAGCGCTAGCCTTAGCATCTTCCAAAACCTTTTCAGTATCAACAGTTTTTTCTTCAGTTTCAGACCCTTCGGATACATCCGCAGTTTCCTTACCTGATTCAGCCAGCTCTTTAGCCTTGGCTTCAACGGCTTTGTTGAATTTAACTTCTTGCTCTTTAATGTAATCTTTAGCAATGTGCTTTAGGGTTACGGCAAGTTCTTTCTTATAACTAGCGAAAGACTCTTCTTCCTGACTTAAATCTTTTAGCTGAGATGCGATAAGCACTCTTTCTTCATCGCCCAGCTCATAAATTTCATCAATTTGAGCCATACGATCATCAAAAGTTGCTTGCGCTTCAATAGTCTCTTTCTCGGTTTTCACCGAGTCGAGTTCTATTTTTAAGGAATCGACAGACTCTTTGAGGTCTTCCAATTCTTTTTGCGCCGCTGCTTCTTTTTTAGCAGCTTCAACCAAGTCAGCTTCTTTTGCTTCTTCTTGGCGTTTGCTCTCTTGCTGGATTTTTTCCATCAGTTTGTCAGAGACAGCGTTAGCCACCACTTCCTGCTCAAGCTCTTTGTCTTTAGCGGAGGCGATGATTTCATTAACGATTTGTATGATAACTTCTTTATCCATCTTATTGAGGTCTACATCCTTTATATTTGAATGGGAATTTTTTTCTGATATATTTTCCTCTTCTTCTTCCTCTTCGTATTCCCCAGCGTAAATCCCATTAACGTCTGCCGCTGGATTAAAGGTGAATCCACCTCCCAACCCTAGGCCCTCTCCAACTATAATTCTTCTAACCCTAACCCCTTCTTCGGTTTCCCCTTTTCCACCGAAACACTTAAGGTATTTAGCTTTTTCCTCTATCTCTTCTGGATCTGTGATGATTACGCAGTCGTCAAGTTTTGACCCTCCGACCCCTATATGGAAGTCGTTAAACCCTATCTCCCAGCTTGCCGACAAGAGACCTTCTTGAGCGATACCTTCCTCTATATCTTTTATTATCTCGACGTACCAGTTATCTGATCTTTTGTAAACTATAGATCCCAACCACATATCAAACGGGTCAGTTCTAGACTCTACCAAGCTTAAAATCTCTGTATCTTTGTGCTCTGAGAACTGGCTACCCACTATATGTCCTACCACTTGATTGGTATCGTGCTCCACATTCATAGGTTTGCTTATGAAGGAGTCTTTTATAGACATGGCCATCTCTGTCCCAATCGCGTCATCGTTTGCGTTAAATTGATTTATAACGCAAAAAGGGAAAGCCACCCCTATCAAATCTACATTCCCCTCCAAATTAGCATCATCCAAGACGGAGTCTTTTATTTCCTGAATGGACGACTTGGATATATGAAAATCCCTTTTTAGGTCACTTATTATCTGACTTGCCGATATCTCTTGATTAAATGTTGCTTTGTATTTAAATTTCATTTTTGTTTACTGTGATAAAGAATTGATGCCGAAAGGTTGTCAAGCTGCAATTCGTTGGATATCTCTTCTATATCCTTGTTAATTTTTAAATTCTTCACTCTGTTAAAGTCTTTCAAACAGCTCTTACACTCTTCCTGCCAGTTTTCCATATCGCAAGATACTATAATATCCTGACAAAGGGAGTTCACCAAGTCTACCTGCTCGCCTGTAAGCTTTGTCTTTTTCAGGGTTTTCTTTATACATTTTGAGGTAAAATCGTCAAGTTCTTGTACCTTTTTGTAAAACTCCTTCATCCCCTCCACAGAAGCGGCGGCACCATTTGGCCTACCGTTTTCTTTCTTAGGTATACTTGTTGGGGTGTTGCTTACAGCCCCCTCAATCATAGGAACGCCACCAACTAAAGGGTTATAAAGACCGCTCTCTCTTTCCTCCTTGTATCTTTCTTGAGACTTTTTAAGTTGATCAGCGGTCGGGTAAATATTCTTCTCTATAGCTCTCAAACCATCTTCTGGGTGAAGTATACCAAGCTCTAGAAGTCTCGTAACAACTCTTTGTATCCCTGTTTTATCCTGAAGAGATATCTCTACAAATTTCACCTTGGGTACAGACTTGAACCCTAAAGTCTTTGAAACCATCTCCATCTCTGGTTCAAGAAAGTCCTCTAGGTATTTTTGCCTAACGGATTTGATTCTTTCCAAGAACAATTCCGCCTTTGTTTGCATGTTTGTGAATTTATCACTTCCCAGAAGAAGATTCTGCAACCCATCTTTTATATCTTCGTTTACTACTTGGTACTTTTGCGGCCCTATGACTTTATTCAGGTCTGGTATAACGAATTCCGCTTTTGTTGTATGGTCTGCCACCACAGTCCTCCCCACACTTCTGTTTGCGAATATCTCCTGAAGCTTGCTTAGTACAAGCGCGTTGACTCCCCCATCTTTAGGGTTTGCTCCGTGAGTAACCAGAAGAACCACATTCTCAATAGTTCCCGCTATTTGTTGATCCGTCTTTTTGTAAAGTAATTTTAAGTCAACGTCATCCAGCACAGGATAAAGAAAAGGAACCCCGAATGGCTCGTAATCCTGCTTAAACGCGAAGCAGGATATGATGTTTTCATTGTCTATATTGATATATACCCCGTTTTGGTTATACCCCCCCTTCTTTATTATTTTTTGCGTTTCTTCTGGCAGGGATTTGAATATTCTTTCATCGCTTTCTGTTTTTGGGTTTTTCAGACTCTGAAGTTCATACGAGGACAATAACTTGACAATTGAGGAGTCGCTATATATAGTGCTTGGTGTTTTTGATATATCCTTAGGGTTAAGGAGAACATATTTTATTGGTATTTTTTGATCAGTTAAGGACACTCTTCTTATTTTCTTCATCGTTTCAACAGAGACATCCCCCTCTATTCTGTTTATGAAGATGTTTGAAGACCTGTAGTACTCTCGAAAAAACTGTTCCGCGATCTTTGGCTGCTTGATTTCTTTAAACCAGCTCTCGAAAAACTTCCTAGATTGAGCGTTCCCGCCTTCTAGATATATTTCAGAGTATGCAAATTCAACCATAACCTCTACAGTATTTCTTACAATTGCCACGTTATCGTAAGCTTTTTGACAGAGGGTTATAGCGTTTGTTATGTTTATGACGTCGCCATTTGCCTCAAACGGTCTCTGCATTACCTCTATATTAGCAAACTTGGTTGGATTTTCAGACGTACTTATGCTATTGTTTCTAGTTCTTGTTTGGGTTGTTATAACCTCACGTCTAGAAGAAGCTTCAGATAGTGCCGATTCTGACACAAATTGCTCCCAACCTTCCGTCTGATTTTTTACGGGCGCTGGAGAGTTTCCAGACCTATCCTCCAAAGAAACACCTTTGGATCTGTTTTTCCAATACTCGGTGTCTTTTTTTACATATGTTCTTTTTTGTTTATCTGGCATTGTTACTGTTTCTACACGGTTAATTTGCAAAGTGACTTGCAAAGTGACTTATAAATCACTTTTAAACAATAGACGGCATGAAAAACGCATCAGCGTCTTGTTTTTTCACATCTTTTGAATCAAAGTATATTTTTATACCCCAGTTTCCTAAAACTAGAGCAGAATAACTATCTTTTCTGGGTTTGTTCGGTCCAGTCTGTCTTTTTAAATTCTGAGGGAGGTCAAACGACTGGGAGCCAGTCGGGTTTGCTTTTACGTCAATCATCACGCATTCGTTTCTTGTCAGCTCAAGCATATCAAGCTGATGATCTAAAAGGCTTAATATTAAGCCCTTCTTCGTGTCTTTGGCGTGCAGTTCGTTGTCCCCTTGCGGGTAAAACTTTAACTTTGTTATGGGGATTTTGTCGTAAGCGGGGTTCTTGTACTCCTCATCTTCCACTCCAGAGGCAAACAGGATCTTTTTATTATCGAAAGACCCTTGAAGAAGTTCGTTGGCCCATCTTATCCATCTACTTGTTGAAACCTTTAAGTAACAAATAGTGTTTGTTGATTTGTCATATTGATCCTTGAAATTCTGTAAATCCTCGTTGTATTTTTCAGGATCGTTGAAGTCAACACCCTCAATCAAACCTATCTCGATACCCTTCTCCTTGAATATTGAACTGTTGTTTATAGCGTCTATAAACTGTAGACCTACGGCGTAATCACCTACAATTAAAGAGATGTTGAAGTTTTCCCATATGTACGCGAAATAATCAATATGGTTCTCAAGATCCCGACCAGGTACTGCATAACTGTGAACCACCGACGCGTTTTTTCCGTCTTCGTTTATTTTTAAAAGGTGCATCGCGAAATGGTCAGAACCAGGATTTTTAGACCAGCTTGGGTCCATTGATAGTATATACTCCGAATCCTTGTTTCCCATTATCTCTATGTGTGGTAGCTCCCCCTCCTTCACAACACAGCCCATTATCTTTCTCATGGAATAAAAACCAACACTATCGTCGGTAAATTGAGCCTCCCATTCTCTGGCGAACTGTGCTCTACTGCTTCCAGCCCTAGCCTGCTCTACAGCGTTAGGATCATACAAGCTGTATTTAGAAGCGACTTCGTGGCTAAAGTGTATTATTGATCTTGTTGCGTTTGACTTCTTTTCACTTTTTAGGAATTCGTTAGATTCGTCAACCTCTCTCCCAAGGATGAGGTTCTCATATAGTTGATATACCTCATAAAGGTATTCAAATTTGTAGCTTGCTGAAGAGAACGCTATTATCTTGTTGTTTGGCCAAACATATCTATCCTCCTCCTTCATCTTCCCAGCCTTGATGAGGTTTGTCTCTGCGTTTTTTACCCTGTCCCTCTCTGGGGCGTTTGTAACGGTTGAGATGAAAGGCATGATAACCTCTTGATGTATGGTTTTAGGCATCGCTAAGAATTCATCAATCAAAACACAATTAAATCTCTGCCCTCTTATCTTGGTACCATCTCCCAGAGGTACCGCTCTTATAAAACTGTTTCCAACGTTTACAGTCCATTGGTCTGCATTACGTGAAATGATATCATTCCCCTTGCCTAAAGCCTGCCTGAACAAAGCAGCCTCTGGCTCCCTTACTATCTCATAAAGCTTTTCAAGGATTATCTTCGACTGTCGAAAACTTGGGGCCATAACGCCAACCTTTGTCCCTTGGTTAAACAAAGCGTGTAGCGCAGCGAACACGGCAGTAGACCATGTCTTGGAAAGACCTCTGCCAGCAACATAAAGGCTGTAGTCGGTTCTCTCAAAAGCGTTGATAGTTATATGCTGGAATGGGTAAAGCTCCACACCTAGCAAGACATAAGCTGCAAAACTTATGTTGTTTCTAAGGAACTGTATAAACCAATATCTGGCTTCCTCCTCCTCAAGAAACCCCTCCAGCCCCTTTATTTTTTCGTTTATCTCAATGGCTTCATTGGATATATTTTGTTTACCCTCATACCAAGCCATTGATGCTCCTCTGTATATCGCATTCCCACAGCTCTCTCCCTCTTCTCAGCAGCTCTGGTATTATAAGTTGAGAAGACTCTCTATCTTCCGAAAACACAAATTGAACCCTTCTTGGGTATTTGTTCGTTATCTCTCTCATCCTGCTATATGTAAAAGATAGCGGTGCTATTTTCTTTTTCCACCCGTAGTTCTTTTCAGACTTCTGAATTTCACTCTCAACAACAACAAACAAGTACGAGTTCATAGATACCGCCCTTTCTATTTCCTCACAGAATCTGTCAAACCCAGAAGAAACGGTTGACCTAAAATCCTCAAAGCTTTTTCTGTCAACGTATGTATAATCATATTCATCCACAAGCAAATAATCCCCAACATCAATCTTTTCTACTTCTGAATTTAAAAACGAAAGAGGATTTTGTTCTCGTGAATCTACAAACACTCTCCCCTTGTATTCTTTCATTTCGAGCTTTGTTAACTTTGGAAACAAAGGTTCTACCCCAACCCTCTTGCAGGCTTCTTCGTAGCTGCCAAACACCTTTTCGTAATTGTCCACAGTCGGCATATTGGATGTTTCTAGACATAGATGGCTTGGTGCGTATTTCAACCCCTTGTCTTCAACCCTCTCTTTGAGGGCTTTTATCATAAAGTCTTGCACCAATTTCGGGTCCGACTTTTCACACCAAGCTCTCATGGTCCTTTTGTTAAGGAAGTCGCTTGAGAAATACTGTTTGTAGTTTTTAAATGGCAGGGGGTTCCCCGTCCATAAGTCATTTCTTGGGTAATATATTGAGTAATAGTCGGAAGACGTCATTGAATGAGCTTTCAAATGACCATGTAGGGACCTTCTTGACGAGAACTCAGCCCCGCACTCTTTGCAATTACAAGACATCTGATTTACTTATTCCCAGAAGTCTGGCCTTCAGATCTGGAAGGCTCTCTATTCTGTCAGCCTCGCTTGATGCTGCATCTCTTTGCATTTCAGCTATAGCTATCATCCTCTTTCTCCCCTCTTCCGCCTGAAACTCTTGAATCATTGGGAGAATACTTACGTTTCTATTTTGTTGATTTTTTATTCTGTCTGATCTTTTTCCGTTAAGTTTTTCAATCAGGCTTTGTATTCTTTTTGCGATCTTGTCGTATTCGTCGTTCTTTTCTTTTATGTTTGTCGCCATAGAAACCGTAGTAACATCATCGTCTGCCATATTTTCGAAAATCCTTGATAGCTTTTCAAGGTGCTTTGATGTGACTATTAAAGACACATAATCGCTGCAAAGGTTTACATACAGGGCGATCTCCTCAGTCGTTAGGTCTGGCTTATCCCAAGTGTGATCTATGTACTGCGACTCGAAAACCTCTCTGTGCTCCAAGTCTACGTACTTTCTTATAGAGTTTGTAAATCTGGGAGTTGCCATTGATTTTAGAATCTTGTTTACTCCCATCTTCTCCATAGCCGAAAGTCTTTCGTGGTTTAAGCTTGAAGATGACACCTTGTTTATTTTTTCGCACATTTTTTTGATTGTTCTTGGGGGTTCGTATGGATGGGTGTCGAATGTTCTTTTGTCAACGATCATTTTTGTATTCATTAACTTTTCCACCTCGTCCCTTATCAACCTCGCACCATTGTGCGCGGCAGTTATATCCTCTCCAAATAAAACCTTAGCCATTTGCACAGCCGTCATTTCATCAAAATGTTCTTGTATAAACTGTAGATCCTGCTCCTTTAATTTGCTTATATAGTTTGAAGCTCTCTCTTTTTTTGTTGTTTTGTATTTAAGCCCTTGTTTTTGCAGAAATTCTCTAACATCCCTACCCTGCCTGCACCTTCCATCTAGAGACTGATCTTCAAAGATGTCTCTCGTTATCTCCATCAGCTCCTTGTTTTCTCCAGCAAGCTCTACCGCTTTTTTCTCCTGCTCTTTGGTTAGCATTATATCAAGCCCTCCTCAAGCATACCCCTCACCTCTTCCACAAAGATTTTCTCCATGTTTTTTAATTGCTTGTATCCCGCTTTTCTGTTTTTTTCTGAAGATTTGTAACCAAGCTTTAACGCGACTTCTTCTTTGTCCATATGATCTATATAAAGCATTTTATATATCTTGAATCTTTTTGGGGACAGGGCCTCTTCCATTTTTTCATGAATTCTATCTATTGACCCTTCTAGATCAACATTTAATAGAGATTGCTTTGCTATAACCTCATTGTCGTGGTTTTCTAGAGATGCTGGAATCTTTATATTCCAAGCGTGTTTTTTTCTAGCGGCCCACTTTGCGTAAATGGGGCACTCTACCCCCCACATACCATCAGAGGTGATTTCGCAATCCCCGTCTTCAACTGAAGCTCCTTCGTTAAAAGGGCATTTGGCACATGGTGGCCTGTAGTTTCCGTAGTTGTTTCTGAATTGGTTTTTTAACTGGCTTGATATTACAGCGTTAACCCAAGGTTTAAATGCTCTGTCTTGGTCCCAAAGGTGCCACTTCTTTGAAATGTGGGTCTTGATTATTTGGACTATATCTTCCCAATCAATCGCTGGTATATTATCCATATACCAAAAACCTCTTCGCTTATTTATCTCTTGGCTTATTACCTCGTCATAATCCTCATACTTCTTACTTTCCGTCAACGTCGGTAGACCCTTTAAACTTCATATCCCTTGCAAGCTTGACGGCCAGTTCTTGTTTTGTTAGGTTTTTTATCTCTCTGGCGAACTTTGACGGATTCCTTCTGTGAACCTCTTCCCCATCTTGTGTTCCAGCTATTGATCCTAGCGTTACGGCTTCATCTTGCCCTTCTATATAAGCGTCTTTCGCTGATAGTGAGAAGTCTGCATTAGCTACCGATTCTTCTTTATTGCCCTGTTCGGGACTTTTTTCGTTCGATTTGTTGATGGAAAAGCCACACTCTGGACAAAACTTGCCCCCAGCATTCTGCTTTTTTCCACATTCAATACAGTATTTCATAGTATCTTATTATACATACACGGAAACCTTCTGCAATACACTATTTTATCTTTTCTGAGAACTGATCGTCTTGACAATATATTTAACAAGCTCTGATCTCTTGATGTCAGATTCGTCAAAATTAAAAACACGAATACCCTCGTTAACCGACATCTCGTTATTAAACATATCAGCCATTTCTACAAATCCACTTTTTCCATTTATATCGCTTTGCATTGGGTCGCCGCACAAAAAAAGCTTTGTATTATGGCCAACTCTCGTCATCGCCGTTGTAAGCTCTTTGAATCTTGCATTTTGAGCCTCGTCAAAAACAATAACTTCATTTTCCCAGCTGCTTCCTCTAAGGTAGTTTACAGGGATGCTTTCTATATATTTTTGAGAGTATTGGTTGAGCATCGCGTAAGAATTGGGTGACAATATCTCGTAAAGTTTATCGTCAAGGGGTCTTGTAAATGGCATCAACTTTTCCTCTTGGCCACCTGGTAATGTACCAACACTCCTCTCTCCACTTTCTATTATCGTTCTGACGTATGATATTTTCTCGCAATTACTATCTCTCAGCAAGGACAAAGCCGCATAAATAGCTAGGTATGTTTTTGTACATCCAGCTGGACCGCTTAAAAAAACAATCTGCGATCTATCAGAAAGCAGAGAATCTATAACGTGTTTCTGCTTTTTTGTAAAATGGAACTTTCTGTGTTTAAACTCTATTTGAGGGTGTATAAAACCGCTCATTTGAGTGGGGTCTATTTTGGGGGATTGTGTTTTTTTCACTATATATGTATTACACAGGTGTATAATACAAGTGAATGGATACAATCGAACTTTTAAACAGCGTCTCTGAAGCCTTTCCCAACACATACCAGTCCGTGTCTTGGTTGGGGACCCCTCTTGAATCGCTTAATTATAGTAGGCCAGCCGACCTGATAAGAAGGGGAGACATAGATGAAGTTTATGCGGCCCTTAAAGATTGTTCTTGACAATCTCCAATAAATTCTGTATTATGCCAATATGGAAAGTATAAAAGACTTCTTTTTGAACACTGATGGCTGGGGTTTAAGGTCCAAATATGATGGCGAGCAGGTCTACATTAAAACCATAGGCTCTGAGCTTATAATGGTTCATCACATACCCACGGATAAAAACGACCCACACAGACCAGTTCTGATTTACTACCGCCCCGAACACTCTTTCGACTACTTTGACGTTCTTGATTGGGAGGCTCTTCATATTTTTGATTTAGGTGACCTTCAAATAGACTTTATGAGTAAAGAATATCAAGACTTTATAGAGTATTTTGTAGAAGAAGCATTAAGGGTGTTGAAAGTCCAGCAATGAATATATGGGTTTTCTCAGATCCTCACTTCGGAGACTCTCAGTCTCTTCGTTTTAGGGGTTTTCCATCCGAAAAAGAGATGGATAAGACTATATTAAACAACTGTAGAAGGTTGATTAAAAAAGAAGATTTAACTTACATACTCGGAGATCTAGGAAAAGGAGAAGCTGCGCTAAAGAAGTGCGCTTCAATTGCGGGTTCAAAAAGGATTGTTTTAGGAAACCACGACGAAAAACCCCTTGAGCTTTATAAGAAGTATTTTCCCCACACCCAGTTCAGGTCATGGTTTAGAATGAGTGGGGTTATTTTATCCCACTTCCCCTTGCACCCGCAAGAACTTGAGTACGAACCTCTTGCAGAAGGGCATAGTCCTGCGAGATTTAACGTACACGGGCATGTTCACTTGAAAAGTATACCAGACTATAGGTATTACAACGCGTGCGTAGAAAACAACAACTGGGGGCCTGTGCTGCTTAGTGATATTTTTAAAGACTGGGGGCTGTCATTGTAAATAAAGGTTTGTGAGGGCTAGAAGTGAGCAGAAATGCCACCAAACAAGTAAAATCTATATAATACTTATTCATTGAATACTCACTTTTTTTCTTTACAATGGTCGAATCCCGTGTATAATAAGGCAACATGAAGATTTACTCATACAGCTATTCCAGTTATTCGCCTGAGCGAGACGGGATTGCTGTGTAAACAGTTTTAGGTAATAGGAATTACCCTACCTTAACCCGTCAATTAAGTTTGGCGGGTTTTTTTGTGTTAAATAATATGGGCGGTGTTCTCTGCGGGTGGCTGTAAACCACTTGTCATTAAATAAGCAGGGTGGCTGACGAGGAGGTTCAATTCCTTCACTGCCTACCATTTTTATTATGGAGAGTACCAAGGTTGGCTCCTTAAACTGATTTGAAACCAGTGGTGACGCTGAGAGGCGTCAATAGTTCGATGCTATCACTCTCTTCCATATGGATAGCGAACTGGGACAGTTCCCAGCCTCGATTGGAAATCGGGTGGCTCCTTCGGGGGTCCAAGGCGGCATTGGCTCTATCCTCTTATATTTTGGCGGAAAGGTAGGGTATCAAAATATTATAGACAGCTCTTCTCAAAAGTATTTTAAACCCAAGAGTTCCGCGAGATTCTTGAAGATTATTACAGATATTATTGACTCAAAAATTGGGGCGTAATCCAGCACGCTTGCTGGGACTACCTGCTAAGTAGATCGTACCCGTAAAACGGTATCTGGTTGAACCCCAGTGCGCCCCGCCATCTTTATTACTTGACAAAGAGTTGTTTATGTGGTAGTATATTTATAATGAAGATAACAGTTAATAAAAACGCTACGGAGACAAATACAAATGTTTAACATTGAATCAGAATTATGCCCGACAGAAACCCTTACGAGCGCCAGCGTAGACGAAGCTTTAGGTGTTGTGGGGCATCTAATTTCGAGAGAGCAATTGGAATCTATGATTCTTGGAGAGTATGCCGAGTATGAGGGGTATAACTTAACAAGAGTAAGTCTTATTAATAGTACGACCAAGGATAACCGACTAGAATCATGACACCTGAAACCGAAGATAGAAACAAACCGTTTGACGAAGACGCTGGATGCTACCCACCACTGGAACCAGATTCTAGTTCGTATTCATCCGATTGTTCTGACGTGGTAATTGAATTTGAATCGCGGGATGCGCTGCTAGCCACACTTTGCGAAAAAGCATTCGGCGCAAAACCTATTTATCAGAATATGTTTAAATCCCGACACCGAAAGAAAGTTATGATTATAAAAGAAAATGATACTGAGGTTGGCAGTGATGCCGTGTTCTGTGATTGCGTAAACTGGTGCAGGGCTGATCCAACTCCCTGTGTTCGCAGTGACGACGGATTGCCGATAATGACGAATCACCACCCAAGATGCGAACGCTTCAACGATTCTCTAATCGAAGTGTGGAAAGTAACAGACGGAAGTTCAACTTACTACGATACAAACGATCATGCAGAAATCGACGCCGAATCGGGGGGGGGCTTGTCTCTACAAAAATCAAAATGCACAGAGAAGTCTACGACCAGCTTCCCGAATTCACAGGGTTTTGAAGCAGAATCATTTTTTTACTTGACATATCTAAGATTTATGGTATACTTGTTAAATGAAAGAAAAGGAATTTAAACGAGGCGATTTAATTATTGAGAGGTGGCAGTTTGCTGGATGTAGGGGTGGTAGCTGCGGCTCCTTAGATTTTGAAGAGTTTACTAGCAATAAATTTAGATTTCGCATATCCGTATACGACGGGTCAACAAAGTTAGACAAAAGCAGGATTCGCGAGGGCTGGCCTGTTCGCGATTATACAGTCAGGAAAACCTCCGAAAGCGAAGCCGAAAAACTAAAAACTAAAAACCAAATTCCAACGGGACGAGTTCCATAGATGTTACAACGAGTTTTAGATTATGTTTAAAAAAATCAAATCAGAAGAAGAAATGCTTCTTCAAAAAATCTTCTTTGGGAACAAGTTATACAAAGACAAGTATAAATTAGATTGGTGCCCAATGTGTGATACGTTCACAATTGCATGTTTGAAAGACAAGTGTGATGGATCGTCTTGTAACGGAATGGGGTGTGAAGAATGCATTCCAGAGCACACGGAATTCAACAAAAAGAAAACAAGTCCGTATGATTACCTATCGGAAGAAGAGCGAGAAACATACGAGAAAATTCGCAGTCTGAACAAATTAGTCGAAGAATCACTCCTAAAAGGCGAAGACGAAATAAACTGGGAAAAAATTGCGCCAAATCTGAGTGATAATGATCGGGATAGGTTTAAAAGAGAAATCGAAAAATGACAAATACATCAGAGCCTGAATTATGGGCTATATTAAATCTTAAAGGCGAGGTTATGTGGTCTCGCGGCGGCTCAAGTTCTGCAAAGCACCTCATGGTATATGCGACGAAAGAAAAGGCAGAAAAAGCACTTAATAATTGCTGGACCAGACAAATAATAATCCCAAAAGATGTAAAAATAAAAATGATCTATAAACCTACGGTCGGAATGGAATGCGAATAATGAAAATAAAAGACATTACAGATGGTTGTGAGGGGGCTTCAAAGCCGTCTTACGAAGACCTTGAGATTATAGTAGGTATATTGGAGGACAGGCTTGAAGAAATAAGAATGGCTCTCGGCGCAGACCTACCAGAGAGCAATACTTACGATAAAAGAACTATTGAATATGGGATTTTCGAATTAAGGAGAAAAGTATACCTACAAGAAAAAATGGGTGAAAAATTCGAGGATTATTACAAACAGTACATGGTAGAAATGTACGGAAAGGGATTGGCAGAATGAGTTCCCATTGTGCTGAGTGTGGCTCTCGGATGTGTAACCACGGAAATTGCCCTGAGTGTAATCCTTGCAACCATTGTGATGGCGGTGATGCAGAAGATAAGTTTTTTGGCTACGAGAATGAAGATTATGATTATTAAGGAATCTACAAAATGAAAATAACATCAATAGAACTAGTTACAATATTTTATGTAGAAACTGATGGGTATTGGCCCCGTAATTACAGAAGAACAGGGGTTGGTCAATGGGAGAGGCGTAGTGGTAGATATTGGGAAATGTGTCCGACAGATAGTAGTGACCTAGAAAAGCTTTTTTTGAAGAAAACGGGCTTAGATGGGTCAAAAGCTGTGATTGACACAGAATAGTTAATCTAACTTTTAATTACTTTGTTTTAATCTTAGTGATCAATGTGGGCGGTTTTGCTGGCTTTTTTGCTTCTGTCCTTGCCATGGGCGTCACACAGCCTCCAGGTATGAACGTTTCGGCTGAACTTACGGTCCTCGGAGGCGCTGCTGGAAGCTTTCTTTCCTTCGGGGGGGCAACAAAGCCATCTTCTTTAGACCCGTCTCCAGCAAAAGCCGTTCCGACACATAACGTTAAAATCAAAATCTCTTTAATCATGTATTATTATACACTTTGGAATTGATTTTTTTTGTATTGCCATGAATAACTACTTGACTTATATTAGAAATATGGTATATTCATACAATGAAAGCTCTACACAAACTACTGAAAAAAGTATTATTTATAGATTGGGTTTTAAAAAGGATGGTTGACGATGAGGACTGAAGAGGAAATTTCAGACAAGGCAGAGGATCTTTGGGATAAAGCTTTCCAGCAAACTGGGATGGATCAAGAAAGTATTATTAACTATGATATTTTTGCAAATCAAGCTATCATTCTGCAATGGGTACTGGAGAAAACTGGTGAGAAATCCCTTTACAAATTCGATGGTTAATGAAAACGATTAACCTGTTCTCGTATTTATTCGACGTGGCACCCCTGATAGAGAGAAGGGTGGATATAACCGCCAATTGCACGGCCTACAGCACCACAACCGATGGAACAGAGGGCATTGTCAGACAGTTTCACGGTCAGTATTTGAGAGAATTAGACGAAATAGATAGGAGAATAGAGTTATGCAAATTAGATCACTCGCAGATGTAAGAGAAAAGCAATACGACTGCCTATTGATGGGAAGATCCTTGATTAAGGTATACACGAACTATGAAATTTACAACAATATTGTTAATGATATTGAAAAATGTATCCTTTTGCCCACCCCCCATGAATACAGCACCCAGTGCGAGGTTTTTGGGGTAAAAATTATACCATCAACAAAAGTTAAGAATCACAGATGCATAACAAGAAGAAAGGGTTGGAGGCCATGCTAGACCCATTCCAAAGAACTATAAAAAAAGACGGACTTGAAGTAAAAAGGCTTTATCTTTCACACTGTTGGCACGATTGCCTTTGTGATTCGTGCGACAAAGAAAAGGAAGAGTGCGCTGTCCTTTTTACGATCTGTGGTACATCCATTCAGGTGTGCGGGGACTGTATGCAGATGTTTTTAAATGAAATTGATGATTCAACATTACCAATGGATCTCTTTTTGGTTTGTTGGGAGGAGGGTTCTAGCACTTTTTACTGCGACGGAACCCTCAGAGGTAAGACGGAGGATTTGAACGAGGCTAGAGTGTACCGCAAAATAGGCCACGCAAAAGCAAGAAGATCAAGAGTTTCCAGAGAATACCCAGAGAGGGGCGAAATACGTGTCAAACAGATAAAGGCGAAAGCATGAAGGAGTATTTGCTTATAGAGGGTCAGCACCATAGACAGAAAATGTCATCTGAATCTCGCGAGGTATTTCTTCCGCGCCATTTGGAGGATGACGTCTTTGGCACCGAGGTATATATAAGAGAGACAATAGAGACGCCAGACGGGCCTGTATTTTTTTACCGTTATTCTGAATTAACGGTATACGAAGCGATAAAATCAGCATTTAGTTGTGTATAAAAATGAATGGAACCCATCAAAGAAAGAGAGATAATAAAGGATGTTGAATTCATGACGGATCACTTCACAGGAAAAACCGTAACGCTGAAAGCCAGAGTTAGGCAGAAGCTATGTAAAAACGGAAAATGGAGAGATTCTGAAATCCTAGGGCCGATCAATGAAGAATAAACCGTCTCAAATTATACTTAAAAAGGTCTTTAAAAAAGGCCGTCCTGAAAAGATTTTAGTTCCAAAAGGTTTTCTTAAAAAACTTGAGGCCGAAAGGCCGTTCGGTTACAAGGATGGATTGTTTTGGGGCTGCGCTGTTTCGGCACGCATCCTCCCTTGGATAAGTATAAAGAGACCCCGCTCTTAAATATTTTATGTCTTAATAAAATTATGAAAGAAAAACCAAATTGTAAAAGGCACAAAAACGAACTAATTATAGACGACCCTTCGTGTTCTCTTGAGATTGCGGAGAAGCTTGGAGATTTAAGGTACGATTTTTTACAAGAGGTGTTGGGGGATCTTGCCAACAAGCTTTATAATGACGGTTGCAAAGATGATTCTGCTGGCAGGGTTAATTTGGCGGATGAGCTATTTAATGCGGCAGGTTCAGTTTACAACGCAGAAAGAAGTATAAGCAAGGCTTGGGAAATATCAAAACCATACATGTCATAGCCTTTTTTAATATACTTTGGGCTGCTCTGTTAGTAGCCATGTGTTTTACACCTCACCATTCGTATATTTACAGAAGTATGATGGCGGATATAGAAGTTTTGATCGCGGCAACCTTTATATCAATATTAGCGGCGGCATGTTCATGACATACAGCGGGATCGGGTCTAGGTCAACACCCACCAGTGTAAAACCCCTTATAATAAAGATAGCCAAATTCCTTGATTCCAAGGGCTATACATTAAGGTCTGGTGGGGCTGAAGGTGCCGACTCTTTTTTCGAAAGTGGGGCGGGTGCCAAGGAAATATTCCTACCGTGGGCTGGCTTCAACGGTAATACATCCCATTTTGATAAACCTTCTCCAGAGGCTTTTAAATTAGCAGAAAAATACCACCCAGCTTGGGATAGACTGGGACAGGGGGCTAAAAAGCTAATGGCTAGAAATTCCCATCAGGTTTTAGGGGTAGATCTGAACAGCCCAGTTGATTTTGTTGTTTATTGGTCCGAACCAAACAAAGGGGGGACACAACAGGCAATCAGAATAGCTGAAGATCATAACATACCCGTGTTTAATTTGAAAATAAGCTCCGATCTTGATAAATTTAGAAAACTTTGCAAAACGTTTTCTTGACATCCAGCCTTTATTGAGTTATAATAAACCCATGAAGATACTAACACTTATAATTGCGTCCATATTTGTTATGGGGTGCAGTAGCAGCAAGAAGGGTGGCGGCTATAAAGTCCAAATCGTTGGCAACGCCGCCCAACAAGCCCACGCAGACCTACAGTGGCGCGATAAATACATGGCAGAACAGGCTTTTAACTGCATGAACTCTATTATTGGCAACTTAAAGTTCCCTAATGGCAATCATGTAATAGAATTTGTAAATCCAGTAGGCCACAGCAACGGGTACCCAGAAATAGAGAGGAAAGGGAGTCGTCGTATTTATGGCCTCGCTTGGATGCAGGGGGGCTCTTTTTATGTAAAGCTTGCCAACAACGGTGACGGCTTTCCCACTCCGAAAATACATAAGCACGAGAAAGGCCACACGGTAGAGTTCAAAAATGGACTCGGAGGGCATGACCACAGAGTCGAGCCTTGCTTCTCTGGTACTTTCTGGCAGAGTTTTGCTTCAAAATCTTTAAATATAATGCCCTTCACCAAAGAGAGGCCCATTATAGGCAAAGAAGAGGAAGACCTTTCCCATGAAGTTGAGCTTAGAGAAATTAACGGAGAAGTGATCGAGGTTTTGGTCACATATATAGACGAATGAGATTAAAAATCAAATCAAAAGTAGAGGTCGATCCATTTCTTATGAGGGGGATGGCAACGTTCAGAGTTTCAAAACCATATTGCGACCTTAAACTGCACGCGAAGTGCGGGGCGCTGAAACTTTCTGCGGAGAAGGAGCAAAAAGAGGAAGGCCGCTTCACAAAACACAGCACGTCAAAAACCCAAATAGTGTTTCCTCACTATAAAAACATTGGTATACAGTCCATAGTTAAAAATGTAGACTCTACACGTGTATACGTTCAGTTCTACAGGTATTTGGGGCAAGAAGAAGAACAAGAAGAGGCGGGGCTGTAGATGATACCTGAGATTATAGAACAAGAAAGAATTAGTGACTCCAATTATACCTACATTAAGCTTTTGGTTAAGTCATCAGAAAGAGTAATTGAAATAAAACCAAACCTAAACAGGACCAGAATTGAGTTTCATTATTTATTCAGCACCGACTCAATAGCAGAGAGTGAAGATGTCAGGGTTGTAACCAAAGTCACGAAAGTTTATTCGTGGAATCCAAATGTGTCTTTTATAGAGGATTTTTCATTCTCTAGCGTTATAGGGGATATGTATTGTTTGGAGTTTAAATCTATCAATTTATAGGTTGTTCGGGGTAATTTCCCCGTAGAAAAAAAAGGGCGGGGCTGTATGTGGGAGGCACCCCCCTCACCAAATCTCTCTTTCTTATCTTGTAAATTTTCAAAAAGGGGTGGGGGTGTACCCCTTACCGAGATACACCCCGTCACTTCAACCTTCCTCTTCGTCTGGAGGCCACCTGTCCATCTCTATCCAGTGAATAACCTGCCTCATGTCCGTCTCACCTTGGCTGCGGGCGAAGCGAAGCCATTCAAGACACCGATCCTTTTCTGATTCCCGCACGTAGCGCTCGTCTAGCATTGCTGGGTTACCTCCAACACATCCGAAGCGGTAAGAGGAAGGAACATACCCACGTCAACCTCATGGGAAGAGCGAGCGACCAACCCTTTCAACTCGTTGCCCTTTGAGCTAACGAACTTTGTGCCCTTGCCCGTCTGAAGGTCATTGACCTTGAGCATAAGGTATACCTTACCCGTATCCTTGTGACGAATGAACCACTTGGAGTCACCAGCGAACTCAGCGCGGCCCTCGGTCTTACCCTTACGCGCCCAAAGCTTTTTAACGTCTTCTTTGGTGGGCTGCACGGCCTTCATGCTGAAGGAAGTAAGCTTAACGACCTCTCCCGCGTCTACCTTGTTGAGTGCGCGTTTAGAGCTTCCCCCAACGCTTAACTTGTCACGAGTGACGAACGTTTCCATCTTTACGCTTACGCCTTGGCCCTTGCGAGCATCGAGGAACTTAATCATGTCTGTTTTATTCATTGTATTCTTTCTCTTTCCTATTGGTTATCAAATTACCTTGAACAGCCATTGTATCACGGTTTCTAACCAAAGGTCCACAATAAAATGCAACTTTCTTTCTTTTAATGTTGGCATGATACCTGCTGTATGATCTTACGTAACCCCTTGCCCCCCAACGCTTTACAGCGCGGGCATGCCCATCGTCATAAGGTGTTGTCAGTACGCTACTTAGATAGCCACCACATAGCATGAACCGTGCCAATGTAGCCACCATATCAGTGAAAGAAAAACGCTAAATAATGCTTTTTTATGTTGTGCAATAGAGAAAAGGTGTGCTATACTATAAGCATGGAAACGAAAGAGATACTAAGAGAGCAAGCCCACCTCAACGACAAGTGTGCAGTCTTCGCAACACTTGACCGTAGTGAGTGGTCAGTCAAAAGCGTACTAGACAATACGCTAGGCCTGACACGTCATACACCTTGGACTTCTCGTGAGGAAGCTCAGTTCACATTCAATAAATTCTGTAACTAATAACAAAGGAAAAAAGACCATGACTAACACAGACGTAAGCAATACCTTCAAGTACCACATTGCACGCGGGTGCACCCTCTCGGAGATGAAGGACCTAGTGCATAGCTGGGTACGCTCTGGGGCCATTAACCCCGATCAGATGCACAATCTCAATGTGTGGATGCACAAGGAGTTTGACAAGCAGTACGCTAATATCCCGATTGTGCCCTGATTAGAGCACATCTGTAAGGCGCTGAATACCAACGCTTTACAGAGGTGGGCATCCCCGCGTCGTAAGCTGTTGTGAATACGGTACTTACGCAGGCCACGTATAGCATATACCGTGCCAATGTCACACCCAGATCAACGAAAGAAAAACGCTAAATAATGCTTTTTATGTTGTGCAATAGAGAAAAGATGTGGTAAGCTAAACGTATGGAAACAAAGACAATACTCAAGGAACTGACCCCCCTTAACAATAAGTGCGCCGTATTCTCAACACGCAATCGCGATCAATGGTTCGTACTCAGCGTGCTTGATAGCAAGCAAGGGTTGACACAACATACGCCTTGGACCTCTCGCGAAGAGGCTCAATTCACATTCGATAAATTCTGTAACTAATAACGAAAGAAAAGACAATGACTATGACATACAAAGAATTAGAAAACGAAGCCGCCCGCATAGAGAAACTGCTTGATTCTGGCGAATTGTCGCCCGACGAGTACGACGCTCTGTCGATGGACTTGGACAACGTGTACGACGATATGGAAGAATTAAAAGAGGGCTAAAACCCTAACCCCTTGCTCCCCAACACTTTACAACATCTCGATGCCCGCCTCCATAAAGTGTTGCGATTACGCTACTTATGACAAAAGTCTATAGCAGGTAACGTGCCAAGTTCACCCCCAGAAAAAGAAAAGAAAAACGTAAAAAAACGTTTTTTAAGCTTGGCTTATGCCTAAAATGTGTGCTACAATAAACGTATGGAAAAAGTAACAAACAAAACAGGTGTTGAATTCGCAATTGGTGACAAAGTAACAAACCGCTTCGGCGGTCAAGGGGTTGTGACTTCAATCTTGCCGAAGGGGTATAAGGTTCGCATCTTTTATACAATGGCTAACGGGAGCAATCAGGTTGATGAACCTGACAGGTTGAAAAAAGCATAAAAAGCGTTTTTTAAACTTGCTCTATCATCAAAAACAATGTTACAATACACAAGTAGAAATTAACCACACAAAAAAGAAACACTATGAAAAACACTAATAATACAGCCTCTCAACTCAACACTTCAATCGGCCTTTGCGGGGATTGCCCGCCTCGCTCGGTTGTAGAGCGCGAAGCCCGTTGGAAGCAAACGGACTCTGGCGAAGCAAACATTGCACGTCAAATCGCAAAATTCGGAGCGGAAAACGTTCGCGTAGGTGGTTACAACGGAAAAGCTGAAAACCGCCTTGGACAAAAAATAGTAGAAGTTTTCTGCTAAAAAGACTTGCCAGAACAGAAAAAAGAATGCTAGAATAAACCATGACAAAAGAACAAATAAAAAAACATCAGGAAAACCTTATCGAGAACCTCGTTCTCAAAGGCATTAAGCGTGGCGAGTGTGAGGAACAGCAACCACCCACACCTGACTACTTCTGTAGAGATTGTGGTGCACGGTCTGGACCTACCCGAGAATGCAGTGGGTGTGCACATGCAAGAAGGATGGGTGAGTAATGGTACATCAATCAAGACCTAGGCGAAGTATTCACCGCCGCGTTTACCGAAATGCACAAGGCCGTCGCTTGGGCAGAGGATCAGGCTGGAGATACCTCTTTTAGTCTGGCCGAGGTTGACAGTCCCGACGTCTACCTACCCATTCCGATGATTGACGGATAATCGGTGCAAGTTGTTCAGCCCCAACGCTTTACAACATCTCGATGCCCGCCTCTATAAAGTGTTACCACAGAAGTACTTACGTAAGCAAAGCGTAGCAAGTCCCGTGCCAAGATTGCCGTAATATCCGTCTTTTTAATGTGAAGAAAAACGTAAAAAAAACGTTTTTTAAGCTTGTACTATAAGCAAAAATCGTGTTACAATACAGAAGTAGAAACCAACCACTAAGAAAGAATACTATGAAAGAAAAGACAATGACTAATACAAACGTAAGCGACACATTCAAGTACCACATTGCACGCGGATGCACCCTCTCAGAGATGAAAGACCTCGTGCATAGCTGGGTACGTACTGGGGCCATCGACCCCGACCAGATGCACAACCTCAATGTGTGGATGTATCAGGAGTTCAGCGACCAATACAACAACATCCCCATTGTGCGACGGTTCACAAAGATATACTGATCGATTGCCATGCTACGGTGCGCCGTAATTGAAGAGGGTTACGGGGTAGAAAACAAATACTCAAAAGAGGAAATAGAAGAGGCTCACAACTTTATGTGTGAATTCAATTACAGATCTTGGCTGATGGGGATTTAATATGTTTGCGGTATTCCAATTAAAGTCAAGATTATTCGTCGCCAGAGAGCTTCCTTTTGTTGTGAGCGGGGCACGTCAGATCTCCTACCCGCTGCACGCTGAATCGGCGCTTGCCCTTTGCAACAAACTCAACAAGGTAAAAACGCCCTAACCCGTTGAGGGTCAACACTTTACAGAGATTCGATCCCCGCGCCCGCAAAGCGTTTAAAATCAACAACTTATGAAGATTACCGTTAGCAAGTCTTGTGCCAATCCTGAGGTTAAATAAAACGCAAAAAAGTGTTCTTTTAGCTTGTACAAGGGCTAAAAACTGTGTTAAAATATAAGGGTAGAGAATAACCACTAAAAAAGAGAACAAAATGAGTAACACATACAAATGGATAATATACACCCTCTCAAAAGGCAAGGACACTACTTGCCACGGGTGCGGTAAAGATTCTTCAAAAATCCAAGATGGGCGCATGGCCTTTAGCCGCTCCCTCTCCAATGACCTCGATCTATGTCTTGATTGCTTAGATGCTTGGGTTGAGAATACTTCAGAAAAAAAGAATGAAAAAAACGTTCTTTTAGCTTGTACCCAAAGCTAAAACCGTGCTACAATACGTGAGTAGCAACTAACCACTAAAAAAGAGAGAAAATCATGACTCAGCGCGAAGAACTTATCACCCTCCTTTCAGATGCTCATAAAGAGAACTACGGGTTTCGCCCGTGTGCCTCGACCTATGAGGTCTGGCATTCCGCGCCCTTGGCGGATTTGGAATCGGAACTCTCCTACATGTGGGGGAGTGTTGCGGAGGTGATCCGTCAGGAGGAAGAACGCAAGGAGCTTGAAGCTGCGGCTCGCAAGCGAGCGATGGAGCCTGCACCCCCGTTCACCCTAGAAATGGCCTTCTAGGCCCCTCCTAAGTCCTTCAACGCCAACGCTTTGCGACGGCGGGCATCCCCGCGCTGTAAAGCGCTGTCAATAGGGCACTTATGCAAACATACATAGCATTCCCCGTGCCAACTTTATACCCAGACCCATCTTTCTTTAGTGAAGAAAAACGAAATAAAGCGTGTTATAAGCTTGTACAACGGACAAATTCCATGCTACAATATCCTTATGAGATACGTATTCGATTCCGATAAGCTGGACAACAAAAAAGCCAGAAAGATTCTAGCCACCGTCTTGGCATCCCAAAAGCGCAAGGATCTTGTGATTGCCCCGTCTGGTGCTGGAAAAACAACCACCGTAAGCCGCGACGTAAAGTTCATCAAATCAGAGACAGACGTTAAAAAAGCTGATTCTATTGTTATCCTTTCTGGTGCCGCACGCTCAAAGGATGTTCTTTCTAAAAAGCTGAAAGAAGCAATCGAGGCTGTGAATACATCTGGTGGCGGGGTTAGCTATCTCTATGTTAACAACATGGAAATACTCAACCGTCGTAACAACCGTGTTTCGGTCGGCTCCGATGACAAACGCTCTACAAAGCAACTGAAAGGAACCTTTAATGCTCCGTTGAATCAGTTCGACTTTGTTAAGGCTCTTAAAGACGAATCCAAAACATTCAAAATAATCAAGTAAAGGAAATCATTATGATAAACAGCACGAAAGAACTTGTTGAAAAGATTAAGTCTGACCCCGAATTGCACCCCGACGCACAGCGGGGCCTGCTTGTTGGTTTTCTGCAAAAGTTAGAGGAAAGCTTTGCGGAGATTGGCCCCACTCACAGCGACTCCATAAGAGAATACTGGGAGGTCGGTAAGTACCTGAGAGGCGAAATCGAAAAACTGTCATAAGTCATTGAGGCTGAACGCTTTACAACAGCTCGATGCCCCGCGTCACAAAGCGTTGGTAACGCGCCACTTACATAACGAACCCATAGCATTCCCCGTGCCAACTTCACGACCAGACCAACCTTTCTTTAGTGAAGAAAAACGTAAAAAAGCGTTTTTTAAACTGTACCTTTGCTGTAAATATGTGCTAAAATAAACGCATGAAAGAAAACAGTACATTCAAATACGAGCCCGCAGCGGTCTTCCTCCTGTCAACTGGAACCTATGTTGCTCGGTATCTCGACAGCAAGCCAGAATGCGCCAAGCAGGTTACGCGCTCTACTAATGCCGATTTTGCGATGGAAATCGCTAACGAAATGAATAACGCTAAACGAAAGTAATATAATGAGTTGTAATCATCTATCAGACTGCATGCGATGCGGTAACAAGGTCGAATCTCTCGAAACTAAATTAGAGTCGGCCACAGTGTTTATCGAAAACGTGATTCGTTACGGTGCGATGGCGTTTGAACAGGACGGGCAAAAAGCTTGGGCGATGTTGAGGGAACTAAACCCAAAAAGAGCAGAAGATCTTGCTAAAGAACTAGACCAACTGCAAAATGAATGGAGAATATAATGACTGATTATGCTGCACTCCCTGCCATATGCGTTTTGTTGGTCTCGGAGAATTCGTATAAACCATTGGTGTGGAGCACTTTACAACATAGCGATCCCCCGCGCTGCAAAGCGTTGTCAACACGCCACTTACAGAAGAAATGTATAGCAAGTCCCGTGCCAATGTTGCCCCGAAAAGAAGAAAAGAAAATCGCATAAAAAGTGTTTTTTATGTTGTACCACGGCCAGAATGTGTGGTAAACTGTTCTTGCAGAAGGGCGACCACCTGCACATCCGAGTAGCGGGGATGTAAAGACCGTCAGTTAGGGGCACGCGACTAGGGAAACCTTACGCGTGTGGATTTTAAAAATAGAACTGTAACTTTAACAACTAACAGTGGTAGAACAAATATATGATAACACTCTCATTCATCGCCTTGGCTTCTATTCTATATCTAACCTCACTATAAACAAAGGAAACAAAAAAATGAACACTTACCGCCTAACCATCGTTGACAAGACCTTGCACTCTCAAACATTAGAGGTCCAAGGCATTAACCGTCTGGACGCCGAAGCGCAAGCCCCAGAAGGTTCAACCGTTGAGCGTTGTCTGAATGTTACTTCAGCCGCCGCCGCTCGAAAGAAATGCTATGCAGGGGCGCGATAATGATCTGCGTTTACTGCGAGAAAAAGCTTGACGGGCTGGATGAGTCACATGGCCTGTGCTCTTCTGATAAGTGTATTGAGCAGATTGCTCGCGATTACGAAATGACGGTTGAGGAAGTAAAAAAGCTTTTATGAAAAATCCAATAAAATGCAAAAAAACAAAAAAAGCTGTAAGTTATTGACTATCAACGCTTTACAGCAGCGCGATGCCCATCGTCATAAAGTGTTGGTACTGCGATACTTACAAATACAGAGCATAGCAGGTCTCGTGCCAACTTCACCCTGAATTGACTTAAAGAAAAACGCAAAAAAGTGTTTTTTAAACTGTACCTTTGCCGTAAATGTGTGCTAAAATAAACGCATGGAAACAAATGACACATTCAAATTCGAACCCGCCGCCGTCTTTCAACTTAGCAACGGCACTTTCGTTGCTCGCTGGATTGATTGCAAGCCTGAAGGGGCAAAGCAAGTATCCCGCGTTACCAATAGTGATTTTGCTATTGAGATAGCAGACGAATTAAACAAAGCATCTGACAACGGAGTAAAATAATGACGAACGAATACAGACAGTTTTTAACCGAACTCGCAGACCTTTTAGAAAAACACGATGTGACCTTTGAGGGAATGGAGAATACGGGCTACGGGGGTTATGATTGCTATTGCAGCGGTATAGATGTTGACCAAGAAGGGGTGTACGAAGGGGATAATCAAAGAGAAGGTTCAAGCGTTTCGTTTTCCCGCTTCTTAGATGCTGCGGAAATAAGGGATTTTTTAAATAAGGATCATAAATAATATGAAAAATACAGAAGAAAAACTAGAATCTGCAATTAGCTTTATCGAAAATATAATTCGATATGGTGCAATGGGCTCCGTGTCTGACGGTCAAAAGTGCTGGGCTCTCCTTAAGGAGCTAGACCCAGATCGGGCAAAAAGCCTAATCAAAGAGCTTGAAAGGTTCTAAGTTGTTGTGGCTGAACGCTTTACGACAGCCCGATGCCCCGCGTCATAAAGTGTTGTCGTTACGACACTTACGACGAAAATACATAGCAAGTCCTGTGCCAAGTTTAAAGAAAAGAAATCGACGTTTTTCTGCATTATGTTGTGGACCTTTGCCGAAAAATGATGCTATAATAAACGCATGAAAGAGATACTGAAAGAGCTAGCCCCGCTTAACGACAAGTGCGCGGTTTTTATAGATAACAGCCGCACAAAGATGGTTGTAAGATCCGTGCTTGATTGCAAGACAGGATTAAGGCAGCATACCCCTTGGACGACAAGGGAAGAAGCTCAAGCGGTAGTTGATAAATACGCTCCCTTCTGGCAGCGATAACCACAGAAAAGAAAGAACAAAAAATGAACATTAAATGGGAACAATTAGAAGACATAGAGTTGGAAAACGTTTGGGGCTGGGATGCTCCAGACTTTGTTGACGCTTATATTCTTCGTGCAAAGATCGACGGAGTTGAGTTGACAGACGAGGAATACGAGTTTGTAAACGACAACTTTCCTGCTGAGATTCAGGAAGCCGCTTACGAATACCACTATATGTAAAACAGGATCACAAAATGACTAAGCACTTGGAAATAGAAAAGATCGACGGTTATACCGTTATCAAGCATCTGGTTGGTGCTGGTGGGATATACTATGAGGCCGTGAAAGGCGGGGCCGTGGTCATTCGCGACCACCTTCCCGATTTAAAAGAGGCAATTCAATTAAGGGCTCAATATGAATAAAAGCAAAGTAAAGATAGCAAAAGACCTTGTGAGTCAAGACTATTCCGCTCCAGTAGATCAAATTATGGTTACAAAGAGTGAGTTTGAGAAATTTGCGGAATCACTAACCCAAGAACAAAGAGATCAATATATAATTGTAGATTAAGAAGGCTGGCACGGCATATGCTAATGTTTTTGTTGTAAGCTGTTGAACCCCAACACTTTACAGCAGGGGCATCCCCGCGCCCACAAAGCGTTGTCAATACGGCACTTACACCGATTACCCACAGCAAGTCCCGTGCCAAGTTAAACATAAAGAAAATTGCACTTTTCTATAGACCTTTACTCGAAAATAATGCTATAATGAACGCATGAAGATTAGAATCAAAGCGAAAACCAAGTCAAGCCAGCGCACGAAAAACCGCATAAAAGAGCGAGGTCCTGACTTTGATTTAATCAAAAAAGAACGCCCGATTTGTTTTGACGGGCGCGAATGTTTTATGTTAAAAAGTAAAAGTTGGCAGGGCTGGATACCTTCTGACGAAATTGAAATTGTTTAATAACCACAAAAAAGGAAACTAATGAATACATTAATAATCATCGCAGTCGTACTAATCATCGCTTTCATCGTCTTGAGGGTGAAGGCGAACAAGGTCGCCCGATTTAATGAGTTGGAAGCTCGCGAAAAGCAGGAAAAGATCGACGGGGTGATTGAGCGCATCACCGAGGCAGAAAAACGTGGTGCGCCCATTTTCACCCTGCGTTACGGGAACCGCGACCACAACATCCAGATCAATTCTGGAGTGGCGAAGGCTGTTAACTTTGCTGGAGACAAACTGAGTAAAAGTATTGTGAGGTTTAACGGTGAACATTACTTGACCGCCATTAGTAATAATCAAGGTCACTCGGTTCGCGCCTTCCGTCTTGACCGTATTCAAGGGATGAGTGTTTAATGAGACACATCGCCCCCGAAACCTCGCTTGCTCTGTTTTTACTTGCTCTGCTTGTTTATTCCTTTGTGTCCCTCTGTATTGGGATTAAAGGAATGGGCGGGGCAAGGTTAAACAACGATAAAAAAGAAATAATAAAGGAGTTGTCAAAATGATTGATAAGGATCGAAAAATCCAGTTACAAATGAAGGATTTAGTTTTAAATGACCGCGCTTGTTTAGAGCTAGGGCTAAACCATTGGTATCTTAATGAAGGCGGCGATGGCGAACAATACCGCCCCCTGCTACTAAGTCAAGCAAAAGAGTGGGGCCTTGTGTGATTAAAAATAGCTGTAAGGTGTTGAACGCCAGCACTTTACAGCGCCGCGATCCCCCGCGTTATAAGACGTTGGTAATGAAGGGTTTATGTAAATTCTCTATAGCAAGTCCTATGCCAACTTCGCTCCCAGATGAAGAAAAGAAAAGTGGATAAAAAGTGTTTTTTATGTTGTACCGTGCCCCGAATGTATGTTAAACTTTCCTTGTAGCGGATGCTACTTGTTCTTTTAAATTCTAATCAGTAGCTTAACAGGAAGAAGCGCGTTGCCAAGAGTCGCCATCTGTAACGAGAAGCAGGGTTCGAGTCCCGCCTGATTAGAATCTTTTTTACCTTTTTTACTTGGCATTAGCCTAAAAGCTATGCTAAAATCACTTAACCACAAATGGAGAATAAAAACATGACAGAAGCAAAAGTAAACATGAACGGTCTTGAGTTCACCGTAAACCAAGACATGGAGCTGGAAGGCGTAACCGTCAAAAACATCGACACGGCAGCGGCACTTCTTTTTGAAGTCGGCTTTGTCGAGGACGCCGAGGACTACATGGAGGTCGCACTTGCCGTCCAGAACAAGAAAGAGGACCTCTTTATGTTTGTTCCTCAAGACATGATTGACGAGGCTTTAGCCTTGGCGGGTGGTGAGGTTTCCAGCCTAGACGGGTTTGTCGTTAGCGACGAGCCAGAAGACTTCTCTAACGAGAACGATCTGATTCTTTCAGATGCCGAATACTTTGCTAGCGATTATGCTGGCTCTCTCTATGATCATCAGGACGCGGAGTAGTCATGAACGAATCTTTAAAAGCAAAAGTAATTAAACAGCTTGGCCTTGAAGACTCCTTAAGGGATGTTCGGGAGCATGGCGCGGACGCTGGTTTCTCTGGCTTTACCTACTATAGCGAAACCTGTAAGTTCGCTCTGGATAATCTGAAAGATATCAGAAATGAAATCCGTCTTGAGGCTGACGCTCTTGGGTACAGTAGCGCCGCCGAGATGGTTGCTGGTTTTGGGTGCTTGTGCGGTAGCTACTCAGAAGACGAATGCGCTGAAGTGCTTTACGGTCAATCTGATGACACTTACATTCTAAACGCACTGGCTTGGTACGCGTTAGAGCTTGCGGCAGGGAGTTAAGATGATCACATTTATATTCTTGACATTGGCTGTCGTTCTTTATCTCTCTGCACAATAGATTGCAAAAACTGTCATAAAGTGTTGACTCGCAACGCTTTACGACAGGGCGATCCCCCGCGCCGCAAAGTGTTGACGCTCAACGACTTACAGAAGCGACCCATAGCAAGACCCGTGCCAAGTTCGTGCCCAGAACAGAAAAAGAAAAGTGGTAAAAAATGCAATTTATCGTTTGCCAATAGCCCAAACATGATGTATGTTGTACTTGTAGATAGAAACGAACCCCAACTGGAGAAAATCATGACTGACCAAGTAGCATACTTCGACCAACTCGACCTTGAACGCGCTTACCACGCGGAGCAACTTCGGCGCGAAGCCGAGGAACGCGCCTACGTGGCGTGGCTGGAGTCCCAGTCTCAGTCGGTCGCTAACGCGGAACTCATCGCCTCTCCTGAGTTCGCGTTCTAGTTCGCGCACGCTTGCCTCCCCCGTTCGCGGGGGTTAGGTAAGTTGTTGGGCCAGAACACTTTACGACATGGCGATCCCCGCTGGTATAAAGTGTTGGTATCACGATACTTACGCAACGATCACATAGCAGGTAGCGTGCCAAGATCCACCACAAACAAAGAAAAGAAAAACGCAGAAAAAGGCTTTTTCTTGTTGTGCAATAGAGCAAAGGTGTGGTAAAATGTCCTTACAAGGGAGCTAGCCAGCCCCCTATGGAAGGCGAAAGCCAGTTGGCTTGTTCTTTGAAGCCGTATATGAGACTGGAGTCTCCCCTAGCCCTCCCAAGCGAAAGTTGATTACTTGACCGCGGGATTGAGGAGTAGGCGACTTTTAATCGACTGTAAAGACTTCGCCAGTTAATCGCGGCGCGGGTTTAACAGTGGGTTTTAAGATAGGCAGGTTCGATCCCTGCATACGGTAGACCATTTTTAAAAACAAAAAAACTAACCAAAAGGAAAACAAATGCCAATATCAACCATTATAACCATCATCGCTGTCGAGTTCTTTATCGTGTTCGCGATTCTGCTGGCCCGCAAAGTCCGCGCTGTAAAATCAAAAGACAAGTGGTTTAACGTCAAGGTTTTTGGCGTGTGGTTCGCGGCTGGTCGCTGGTTTGGCAACTGCTTTTGCCCCGCTGTGGTGTTCGTATGGTCTGGGCGTAAAACTCCCTTTGAGCGTAACGGTGTTAACTGTTACCCCGCGTGGGCTATGCTAACCTTTCGCTGTAAGAAACACAGAGAGACGGTTATCTATTGGCGTGGCGGTTTTCGCTTTGATTGGCAAAGTGAGCACGTCGCCGCCCGTTTCGGTAAAGTAACAACTCACCCAACCAGTGGATGCTGTTACGAAGAGGAAGTGTGCAGAACTATTGACTACAAGGGGTGGCTCGGAGAGCACTCCAGTTATCTAGGATAAATTATGAAACTTACAGACAGAGAAAAACACGTTCTTAAGAAAATGCGTCGGGACTTTGACGACGCAACTCTTAAGGAGGACGTTAAGTGGCTGCTCGATTTTTACGCGAGGAAAAAGAAGGTCCAAGAATTATACTGGGCGAGCATAACTTATTGATTGACAACTCCTTACGGAGGGGGCATCCCCGCTGGCATAAAGCCTTGCGCCGCAACAACTTACACATCAAACCTACAGCAGTTCCCGTGCCAACTTCGGCCCCAGAAAAAGAAATAAAAACGCATAAAAAGTGTCTTTTATACTTGTCCAAACGCAAAAAACTATGATACAATCAGCTATCGCAAAAAACACTAACCCAAAAACGGAGATACGCGATATGACAAAACACCAGAAAGAAGCAGCATTCCTCATCAAGAGGCATGACTTGAAGGCTTATAAGACCCTCGCCGCATTCAATGCGACCAGTCCCAAGCATGTGGGATTGAACGACCGTGGATTTTTCCACTACTTCTCTAAAATCTTGCGTTTGGGGTTTTCAGTATGAGCAATTTCACGATTCGCCCCGACCGTCACCACCCTGACGGACCCATTATGAACCATGAGGTTTATGAGTGGCAAACGTACCCGCGCTCTAGCGTTCTCGCTGGCCAGAGCAGGGAGGTCATTGTCGATTGTTTCGAGACACTGGAGGAGGCTCAGGAGGCGTACCTTCAAGCTGAATTCTCCGACAGTCGCCCCTCTTACGGTCACTTAGGGGTGTCCTCTTGTCCCCCTTCTGACTTTGACCCTTCCTATGCAGGAGAAAGGTGGGATGATGACTACTAGTTGGCACGAAAAGTGCTAGCGCACGAAGTCGTAAGGTGTTGGTATTCAACACTTTGCGGCGGCGGGCATCCAAAAGTCATAAAGTGTTGGTATTCAACGACTTGCGCATACTTGAGAATTTTAAGTATATAGGTGTATACTAGCCCCCATCCCTTATTTGAACGTTATTTGGCTCTTATTTGATTATTTCGGGATTCCAATTTTTGCGCGGCCTATTTAGATTTACAAAGGGGAGGGCAACCAAAATAGATTTACATTTTGTATAAAAAAACGAATTATATACTTGTGTAGCGGTGTTTTTATGGTGTATAATAGCCCTACCATGAAAAAGAAACCACAGAAGAAGAACATCAGGCCCCGCGTCGTAGTCTCTATGAACACAGGGAGTCGCCGTCATAAATCTAAGAAAGATTATGATAGAAAAAGCGTAAAAAAAGAGTTGCAATCTTACTAGAATCCTGTAAGGTTATACCAACCTAAAGAAAGAGAACTATGAAAGTATTCGAGATAACTGGCGCAATCCCGTGGGTTGCAATTACAGAGTATGCCAAAACAATTGGCTCAAACGTGATCTATACGGACACTGAAGAGTTCCTTGTTGTTTCCGACGGGCATATCACCCTTAAAGAATGCTCCGATGCTATCGAGTCTTTTCTTGAGGCAACTCAAGTGGAAGACTGGGATAACGAGCAAGACTACTTCCTTGATGATGAAGACGCCTTTGCAAGTGCGGGGTGGGCTTATGGAGGTTTTTGCGATGAGTGCTAAAAACTTCGCCGTAACCCGTCGTTGGAGGGATAACCCTTCAGACTACCAAGTGCTTGAATTCTTTCATACTATAGATGAGTGCGAAACCTACATAAAAGAACAACCCAAAAGCTCTTAATACATGATAAACAAAAAAGATCCAAGCGAGTTTAGTTGGGGCAAATATAATGCCGATATTCCTTTTGAATGCCGACTGGACGAACCTAAATTATTCAGTTGGCTGGATGATCAAATCATAACAGGATATACCGCCGATAATGTAATCAGAAACCGTACAGAAGATTATGCAGTTATGTTTGATGTTGATGGGAATGAATACTGGTCACATATCAACAAAAATCTGTTCGACAAGTATTTAAAACAAGACGCTTGTTAGGTATCCGTTTCGATACGGGTATGGAGTTTTTTTTTATTACTTTACATAATGGAGATACAAACCTATGGGAACTAATTATTATTGGTCAAACTGACTTTCCTCGCGAGTGGGGGAGAGAATTCATATCGGCAAATCAAGTAGCGGTTGGCATTTCGCTCTGCATGTAACGGATAAAATCCGTTCTCTGGAGGATTGGGAAAAGGTCTTTAAAAAAGGAAGCATAAAAAACGAGTACGGCGACAAGCTATCCCCGAACCAGATGATGGACATCATCACAAAGAGGGAGTGGCACAAACCCAAGGCTAACTATAAAACACTCCCCGTGAACTATGCCAGCAGGAGGCGCTTGCTCGACAAAAACTGCGCCGAAGAGGGTTTTAACGGCCTGATTCGGAGTAAAATAATGGAGGGTCATTGTATTGGTCACGGTGACGGTACGTGGGACCTTATAACTGGAGAGTTTTGCTAAATCCTTGACCCCCAAAGCCTTACGGCGGCGGGCATGCGGTTTCTGTAAAGTGTTGGGCCTTAAGGGTTTATAAAAAGAAAGATTTATCCATTTTATACTGTACCTTTGGAGAGAAATCGTGCTATAATATCCACACAGAGATTAACTAACCAACTCAGGAGAAAACAAAATGGACGCGAGAATAAAAGCAGTACGAGACAACAAGCTAGTAGGGAGGGGAACCTGTACCTACGCCAACGAGTGTTTTTCAGACGAGGAATTGCTTGCCGAGATAACCTGTAGCAAGGGTCCTGACTTCACAGAAAAAGACGCTATTGATTGGTGCATCTGGCTTCAAGACCTGAAAATGGATCAGATGCTGGGGTGCCGCTTTGGTGATGATAGTGATGATGAGCTTAACGTGTACCGCGAGTGGCGTGACCAGTGTGAAGCATACGAAGCCGAGCAAGGAGCATAAAAATGAAACCCAAAATCAGCAAAAGACTTTTAGCCCACTGCGCAAAGATTGATGACACAGCCTGCTCCCTCTTTATCGACACGATGAATAGTGAGGGGTGGACCGTGCGCCAAGCGTCTAAAGATCAGGATATGTTTCAGCATATCGACTACATTATTAGCCGCGACGGTACCACTTTGACCGTTGATGTTAAAGGAGCCAAACGCTTCTCTGATCAAGGGTTGTTTATTATCGAGTTGATGAACGTTATTGGAAAGCGGGGGTGGTTGTTTGGCAAGGCTGATATT
>TARA_R110000822_G_scaffold159476_34_pt1 | contig 60137 bp, 54 predicted proteins | sample TARA_R110000822 | Tara Oceans TARA_R110000822 (sample SAMEA4397666) | marine metagenome | biome: Polar Biome; feature: [SRF] surface water layer (ENVO:00010504); material: water (ENVO:00002006), including particulate matter (ENVO:01000060) such as... | depth 5 m | reverse complement strand
CGGCCCTGCCGTAATAGTGTGTAGGGAATATTATGGTTCTCCATATCAGGTAATGCCAAGACGCGCCCACCCGACAGGGAAAGCAATCGATGTGCATGTTTTTGATCCAACTTATTAGATGCACCATGAAGATGTAGGAATTCTGTTCCAAAACTCTTCCGATTGTTGTTTACAGTAGGCTGATTCGCGGTAAGTTCCGTTAAGAGCGGCATCAGATCATCAGATAAACCGCCACCGAAGGTGACACACCGCCGGATATCGAAATGGAGCGCTGCAAAAACTGCCGGCGCCCCACCCGCACTAACTCCTGCACAGGTAACATCAGTAGCGGCCACACGGCTAAGCTCAGTCCCGACCAGCGTCAGCAGCTCGCCAAGATCTGCTGCTTCCGAGCCTGGCCTCAGATAGTGGCATCCGGGAATACGCGTCACCTTGAGAACATCCCATTCGTCGGCGGGCAGCGCCTGGAGAAGAAAAGGCAAAGGTAAACCCACCCTATCGGCCATGCCGCAAAAAGCGACAAGAACAGGTTTTTGGTTGGTACTAGGCAAGCTGAATCGATAACCAATTGCTCGAATTAGGGGCAGCAATGGTGTGGTCACACTTTTCCATTTGCGAGACGGTGCACGATACCATGTCATGCGCTTACAAATTTCCGTCGCAACATAAGGTTGTGGCGCCCCCGCCATTGTGGGCGATAGCCGGCGTAATTTTTGCAGCCATTTCAGAGTTTTCAAGGGCAGTTCTCCAGCCCACGCCTGCGCCACTAGGCCACTAAACTCCAGCGGCGTCATAATTCTTTCAAGGTCAATATGTAACCGGTTGAACTGGTTCTGGGTCTTCAATCCCGCCGCTGCGGAAAGGTAATCCAGCGTCATTGCCCGGGCCAAGCTGCGATCCAGATACTCACGTCGGACAGGGTTTCGAGGTGCTCGAGGTGCTCAGGTGTCAGTTCCGCGCCCGTCGCAAGTTCAACTGAAATACAAAATTCCATCCAGGCCAAGCTGTCGAAATTCAGATCCGTCAGCTTAATGTCTCTTCCACCCTGTTGGATCGCCGCTATCAGCGGGTCATCGGGCGGAAAGTTGGCTTTGGCTGCGGTAATGGCTTCAATTAATACGGAGGGCAATAGTTGTTGGCTTGTCGGATCCATTCAGGCCTCGCGAAATTTGGCTGCTTGCCAGTAATCGACAATGGAGTCGAAAATCTCTTTCCCTGCTGGAGTCGGAGAGAGCTCTTTTTGCAGGAGCTCAAGGGCGGTCTGTGCAGCTGTAGCACTGGTGGTGGCGGAGTGATCCAGGGCAGGTAAAAGCTCCGATGGGATGTTGCCGCTCGCCCGCATTCGAGTCATTGCAAGGTGAACCCGAGTTGCTACAAAAGCGGCATGAAAGATACCATCAATGGGGCGCAAGTCAGCACGGAGAGGAGATGCATAGCGCTCAGTGGGGTCATTCTCACTTAAGGCGCCACCCAAGACTAGGCCGAACAGTAGCAGATGACTTGCTTCATGAATGAGTAACTCGGCAGTTTCGATAACCCCGCGTTGGCGCCGTGCATTTAATAACGTAGCTCTCCACAGGAAGAAGGTCGATGCGCCATTAAAGCCCTGACTCTGATCAGGTCCTTCCGGCACAGCAAGCAAAATCAACCGCACAAGCACTTTCATCTCTGCAGCTAAATCTGGATCCGAATTATTTATCAGGGCAAAAGCGGCCTCAACTTCAGATGAGCAAGCCTCGAGCTCCGGCACGCTTGGAGCCTGAGGCTGGAACCTTCGGGTTGAGTCAGTATCAAACAGAGCCCGCGCGACGGCCTGCTGAGCGTCAGACAAAGCGGGGGCTGCCAAAGCAATGATATTTTTTGATGATGGGGTCGTAATGATGGCGATCAGCTCATCAAAATCTTGGCGTGCCAAATCAAGCTCCGCACGGCTCGCGTGCTGAACGACCATGGCATAGAAACCAAACACCCAAGGCAAGACTGGTCTGGCTTTAAGGTCTGCCAATGTCTGGGGCATTACAAGGGATCTATTCCAGTCGTCCGAGGCCAGAAATCCGGCCATATACTCCAGAGATACTGCAAGCCGTTCGCGAAGCCGCTGGTCTATGTCAGCCGCCCGAGCAGCAGACGGATCACAAAGCGCTCTCAACGTCATCGGAAAAATAATTTCACGTGGCAGATCACTCGCGACACACGTCGCGAGGTACACACTAACTTTTGGCTCAGGCGGGCTCTACTTGGCCGATCTTGGCTCCCACCTGAGATGCCAAAGATGGATCTTTGAAGTCGAATTCACCCGCAATCGTCTCAAAGCCGAGAAGCCGTGTAGAATCGAGTGAGTCAACCGACGGAACTGGGGGCACAAAACCAGGCTCTACTTGGCCGACCTTCGCACCGAGTCGGGATGCTAGGGCAGGAGCGGCCATGTTGACCTCGCCTACTACCTCTGAAAATCCAAAAAGTCGGCTCATATCGAGTAGTTGGTTATTTGTATCCATTTTACAATTCCTCTGTAAATCTAATTTTCTTTCAACGATAGCGGGGAGCATGCATGGGCTGTGAACTAAAATCCCGACTTCGGCAATAATCTCTCGCATTTAACTGCCTGTCAAGCGAACTATGTTGTATCCAGATGTTGGCTGCTTGCAGAAAGGAATTGGCAGACTCAGCGCTTCTCGCGACCAAGAGATTAAGCACTTATGAGTTGCCACCAGCTGACCGAACAGGAGCGATACCAAATTTACGCCCTGTTGACAGCGGGATAACTGACGGAAAAACATAAAGGGGAGCAAGCAATTGACGCACCTGTCGACACGACGCCAAACGACAGGCACAAAAAAGGCCGCCCGCTCTGCCCATGGAGTCGGACGCTCAGATTATAGTAAGCCTATGAATTATAAGAAAAATGGTGGGCCTTCCCAGACTTGAACTGGGGACCTGCCGATTATGAGTCGGATGCTCTAACCAACTGAGCTAAAGGCCCTTAACTTGTCTTTTTGCCATGTTCTGGCATCAACCCAAGTTTGCACTTGGGTGTTACGGAAAAATTACTCGTCCAAGAAGCTGCGCAGGTGATCCGAGCGAGTTGGGTGACGCAGTTTGCGCAGTGCTTTGGCTTCGATTTGACGAATCCGCTCACGTGTCACATCAAATTGCTTGCCCACTTCTTCCAGTGTGTGGTCGGTGTTCATATCGATGCCGAAGCGCATGCGTAGCACTTTGGCTTCTCGTACAGTGAGTCCGTTTAGTACGTCACGAGTAGCTTCTGTGAGGCTCTCGCCTGTCGCAGAGTCTATAGGCGACAGAACATTGCCGTCCTTGATAAAGTCGCCCAGATGTGAATCTTCATCGTCTCCAATGGGCGTTTCCATTGAGATTGGTTCTTTGGCAATTTTCAGTACTTTGCGAATTTTGTCTTCCGGCATTTCCATGCGTTCGCCCAGTTCTTCCGGCGTAGGTTCACGACCCATTTCCTGAAGCATTTGGCGAGAGATGCGGTTGAGCTTGTTGATGGTCTCAATCATGTGCACCGGTATACGAATGGTGCGGGCCTGGTCCGCGATGGAGCGGGTGATAGCCTGTCGGATCCACCAGGTGGCGTAGGTAGAGAATTTATAGCCACGGCGGTATTCAAATTTGTCGACGGCTTTCATTAAGCCGATGTTGCCTTCCTGAATAAGATCGAGGAATTGCAGGCCGCGATTGGTGTATTTTTTTGCGATTGAAATGACTAGGCGCAGGTTGGCTTCGACCATTTCCTTTTTAGCGCGGCGAGCCTTGGCTTCACCAATGGACATGCGGCGATTGATGTCCTTGACCTGGCTGGTTGTCAGTCTGGATTTAATTTCCACTTTTTGCAGGCGACGTTGTGAGCGCTGAATTTCTGGTTCAAGTGTCTTCAGCCGGTCAACGTAAGGCTCTTTGCTTTTCAGTAGACCCGCCACCCAGCTTTCATCGGTTTCATTACCTGGGAAAGTGCGGATGAAATCAGCTCGGGGCATTTTTGCCTGACGGATACAGAGAGACATAATGCTGCGTTCTGCGCCACGAACGACGGCGAGTGCATCACGCACATTCTGAACCATAGGGTCAAATTGCTTGGGTGCAAGCTTTAGATATTTGAAGTGTTCGCTAAGTGCAAACATGTGTTCCTGGGTGGTTTTGTGTTCTAGGCCATGCTTGTCGAATGCTTTTTTTGCTTTGGTGTTCAATAGGCGCAGAGTGTCAAAGCGCTCCTTGGCTTCAATAGGGTCGAGGCCAGTATCTGGCTGATCATCGTCATCGTCATCGTCATCGTCATCCGTACCTTCTTCTTTCTTTGCTGCTTCGGCTTGAGCAAGAGCTGAAGGTACGTTCTCCATCGGATTTAAATAGCCAATCAAAACGTCGGCGAGCTTGCGTTCTTCAGTTTCTATTAAGGCGTACTCAGAAAGAATGTAATCGACGGCCGAGGGCCATTCAGCCATGGCGGCCAACAACTCACGGATACCTTCTTCAATACGTTTGGCAATTGCGATTTCGCCTTCACGAGTGAGTAGCTCCACAGAACCCATTTCACGCATGTACATCCGAACTGGATCGGTAGTGCGGTGCTTTTCAGTTTCTACAGCAGCAAGTGCGGCGGCGGCTTCAGCTGCTGCAATTTCGTCGGTGGTGGACTCGCCGCCGGTAATGAGAAGTTGATCGGCATCGGGTGCTGACTCATAGACATTAATACCGATGTCGTTAATCATTTGAATGATATCTTCAACCTGATCCGGATCGGAAATATCTTCCGGCAGGTGGTCATTCACCTCGGTATAGGTCAGGTATCCCTGTTCTCTGCCGCGGGCGATTAATTCTTTAATACGTGATTGTTGCTGTGCCTTACCGCTCATATACGATCTGCTGTCACTGTGAATAGGGGGCGAAATAAAACGCCGGATTATACTGGAATAAACAGGTTTTGTCTTACCTAGTTTGATGAAAAAGCGGTAAATCAGTAGCGGGACGTTACTACTACCGAGGCTTCCCAAGTATTTGATTGAAAAGAGCTTTTGTTTCTTCGGTGCGTTGGTCTTGTGATAGGTTCAACCAAGCGGTATTAATATTTTTTAAGTCGTGATCATCGAGGGACTCTTTACCGGCCAAATGTTGAAGAAGTTCCAGTGGAGCCAACTTGCCTGTTGAGTGCCGTGAAAGTTGGTTCAGGATGTCCTGAAACTCTTTTTCGTTATCTCGATTACTATTGGGTGTGGGGTGCAACAAATCGGTGGCTGCTATTTCTGTCAGTCGTTCGGCCTGACTCACATCATGGATGCCACGCCAGTATCCAAGAATATGATTAAGTGTGTAGCTAGGATTTTTCTGGATGACCTGCACTAATGGTACGAGTATATCGATGCCTTCCATATCCAAATGGCTAACGGAGTCCACGTCTGTAATGAGGTTGACTAATTCTGGATGATTAGCCAGGAGGGCGATTAGAGTATACGTTGGGGGCATTTTTACCCGTTTTTCTCGGCGAGTAAGCGCTTCTCGCTGGAGTGGCATGCTGGGGTCATGTGGATGATGGTGTGTGTTGCCAGTCGTTGTGTCCGTCTCATCATAGTAGTCGGGGTAATCGCCAGCGTCCTCTGGGATAGGAGGTTCCTGGCTGTACTCGGGCGTTGCCGGCTCTATGGGCTCGATTAATCCGGAAAGGGTTTCCGTATCTAGGCCCGTTCTCTGGGATAGGGTTTTCAGCATCAGTGCTTTGAATACACCCTGAGGCATACGGTTGATCATGGGTGCCGCCAGTTTGCTTAATCTGGCGCGATCATTGAGAGATTCTGTATCCAGCCCCTCTGATACGGCATCAAATAAAAAGTCTGAGATGGGCGTGGCGGATTGAATTAACTGTAGAAATTTTTCGCAGCCAACGTCTCGTACTAGCGTATCCGGATCTTCGCCATCGGGTAGGAACAGAAATTTTGCTGAGCGACCATCGAACATGACAGGCAAGCTTGTCTCTAGAGCACGGCGTGCCGCCTTACGGCCGGCGTCATCACCATCGAAGCAGTACACGACCTCTGAGGTGTAACGGAATAGTTTGTCCAAATGCTCGGGTGTGGCGGCCGTCCCCAATGTGGCGACGGCATTGTATATGCCATGCTGGGCTAGTGCTGCGACATCCATGTAGCCTTCAACGACCAGTAGGTTGGGAATATCCTTGAGTTTTTGGTTCGCTTCAAACAGGCCATAAAGTTCTCGACCTTTATGAAAGAGAGGCGTTTCGGGTGAATTCAGGTATTTGGGCTTGTCGTCGCCAAGTACGCGCCCACCAAAACCGATTGTGCGGCCACGAACATCCCGGATAGGGAACATAATTCGGTGACGAAATCGATCGTAGCGTTTATTTTCTTCTGCTCGTTCGATCATCAGGCCTGATTCATTGAGCAGCCTGACATTTTCATCTGTTGTGCCCAAATTTTGGAGTAGATTATCCCACCCTGGGGGCGCAAAGCCGATGCCAAAATTGCGGGCTGTTTCGCCGCTCAGTGCGCGAGATTTAAGATAATCAACCGCTTCATATGAGGCGGGGTGATTACGCAGGCAGCTACGATAAAAACGGTCAGCCTTGTCCATGATCTCGTAGAGTGCTTTGCGCCGCTGGCTTGCGGCATCATCATGATTGGCTTCCCTTGGAACCTCCAACCCTACATGCTTGGCAAGGTTTTCAACCGCTTCTGGAAACGACATTCGGTCAAAGTCGATAACAAACCCAATGGCATTACCGCCGGCGCCACAGCCGAAGCAGTAGTAGAATTGTTTGTCTTGGCTGACGGTAAAGGAAGGGGTTTTTTCGTCGTGAAAAGGGCAGCAAGCAGAGTGATTTTTACCTGACTTACGCAGGTCGAGACGACTTCCTACCACATCGACAATATCGATCCGGTCAAGGACATCGTCAATAAATGTTTGGGGGATTCTGCCGGCCATGGTTTTGCTGTCAGGTTTACTGTCAGGTTTGCTGGCAGTGTTCAGTTAGCAGCCAAGTGTTTAATGGCCGATTAGGACAATCTTGACAGCTTAATACTAACGAGGTGTCAGTATCCAGTCGATTGGCTAAATATCGGGCTTAGCCCCGTTGCCATTAGCCCAGCTTCCCTTTGATCATACCGCTGACGGCGCCTACATCGGCACGGCCTTGAATTTTTGGTTTGAGAATTCCCATTACTTTGCCCATGTCACGCATGGATTCTGCACCGCTGGCGGCAATAGCTTCATCAATCATTACGGCCAATTCTTCATCACTGAGTGGTTCGGGTAAAAATTCCTGAATCACTTCGATTTCAGCTTGCTCTACGTCAGCCAGTTCCTGGCGGCCAGCATTTTCGTATTGGTTGATAGAGTCGCGGCGCTGTTTGACCATTTTATCCAATACAGCAAGCAGTCGGGCATCATCAACATCAATGCGTTCATCTACTTCGATTCGTTTGACCTCGGATAGAATGAGGCGGATAGCGCCCAAGCGTTCCTTGGCTCTGGCACGCATGGCATCTTTCATGGCGCTGGTAATTTGTTTTTTTAGGGATTCACTCATGACTTTTTTCCTCAAACGCAAAAAGCGCCGACAGTGCGGCGCTTCAAGGATAGACGGTACAGCCTAATAAATCAGTACAGATTTAGTAAAGACGTACAAACTTTTTGGTTTCGCGAGACTGCTTCTTGGCGTGACGCTTAACTGCTGCTGCAGCTTTACGCTTGCGTTCCCAAGTGGGTTTCTCATAGAACTCACGACGACGAACTTCTGCCAGTACACCGGCTTTTTCACAAGAACGTTTGAAACGACGCAGAGCCACGTCAAAAGGCTCGTTTTCTTTAAGGCGAACGAAAGGCATGTAACCTCTATCCTATTATATTAAGTTTTTGTTTCGGTACCGGGTTAAACCAGTACAGCTTCAAGGGCGCGTATTCTATACATATCTACCGATAGAAGCAAAACTTTTGTCTGCTGTCGTTGGGGCCGCTAACGGCATGAATTTGGGGTGTTTTTGGCGTATGATTTCTGCTTTCTACAAATGAACCTATGGCAGCTTATAAATGAGCTTAAGATAATGCGTGTACTGGGGATAGAAACCTCCTGTGACGAGACGGGCGTTGCTGTTTACGACAGTGAGCAAGGTCTACTAGCGCATACGCTATACAGCCAGATAGCGGTGCACGCAGAGTATGGTGGTGTTGTGCCGGAGCTGGCATCCAGAGACCATGTACGCAAACTGTTACCCCTGATCCGCGAGGTGATGGCGGCGTCCGCTACAGCACCAACAGATATTCAAGGAATAGCCTATACGGCAGGCCCCGGCCTTATAGGTGCGCTAATGGTAGGCGCGAGCATGGGGCGATCTCTGGCGTATGCTTGGCAAGTGCCCGCTGTGGGGGTCCATCATATGGAAGGCCATCTATTGGCGCCCATGCTGGAAGAGAACCCGCCAGCATTTCCCTTTGTGGCTCTTTTGGTTTCTGGCGGCCACACCCAGTTGGTTGAGGTGAAGGGAATTGGTCAGTACCAAATTTTGGGCGAGTCTCTGGATGATGCAGCCGGTGAGGCTTTTGACAAGGCGGCCAAAATGCTCGATCTGGATTACCCGGGTGGCCCAGAAATTGCCCGATTGGCCAAGCAAGGCGATGCCAGTCGATTTCGGTTTCCGCGACCAATGACAAATCGGCCCGGTCTCGATTTCAGTTTTTCTGGTCTGAAAACTTTTACTCTCAATACCATTGCCGCGCACCGCGGTGAGAATGTGCTGCCGGATGAACAGACCATGGCCGATATTGCCTGCGCCTTTCAGGAGGCGGTGGTGGATACGCTAGCTATTAAATGTCGTCGGGCACTTGAACAGACGGGTTTGAGAACACTGGTCATTGCTGGTGGTGTCTCTGCCAATACCCGATTGCGAGAGAAACTTTCAGAGAGTCTCATCAAATTGAAGGGTGACGTGTTCTATGCACGTCATGAATTTTGTACAGATAACGGCGCCATGATTGCCTATGCAGGCTGTCAGCGCCTGTTAGCCGGTCAGCAGGAAGCATTGGCCATTCGTGCGATACCCAGATGGCCAATGGACACACTGTCCTCTTTGGCGGACGTGTGAAGCAGACGTATAAACCTGACGTATAAATCAGGCCTATAAACGAGAGGTGTAGATAAGATGGATATAATTTATATCGGCGATCTGCGTATAGATACCATTATCGGCATTTATGACTGGGAACGTGAGGTGCGCCAAACCATCAGTCTTGATCTCGAAATGGGAACAGATATCCGCAAGGCAGCGGAGACAGACGATATTCAGTACGCGCTTGATTACAAAGCGGTGTCAAAACGATTAATCGAGTTTATTGAAGGCAGTGAATTTTTACTGGTTGAAACCATGGCCGAGCAAGTGGCAGATATTGTTCGTCAGGAATTCAATGTTCCCTGGTTGCAGCTGAGGATTGGTAAGCCCGGTGCAGTTCGTGGTGCCCGTGATGTGGGTATTGTGATCGAACGGGGGGAGCGCACCTGATGGCGCGTGTTTTTCTCAGCCTGGGCAGTAATATTGAACACCAGCGTTATATCAGGGCTGCTTTAGATGCACTTGCTGACCAGTTTGGTGAGCTACTGATTTCATCGGTCTATGAGAGTGTTTCCGTGGGGTTTGATGGAGACAATTTTTATAATTTGGTGGTGGGTATTGATACTGATCTGAGTATTGGCACATTATCTACTTACCTTAAAGCCCTTGAGGACCAACATGGTCGTCGTCGGGATACCCCACGTTTTAGTGCGCGTACCTTGGATATCGATATTCTAACCTACGACAATGTGACGGGTAGCGTGGAGGGGGTGTTGCTGCCCCGTCAGGAAATCCTGGAAAATGCCTTTGTACTCTGGCCGTTGGCTGAATTGGCTCCCAAAGAAAAACACCCGGTTATGGGGGTTAGCTATGCCGAGCTGTGGCGGTCTTATGATCAAGCCAGCCAATCTCTGTGGCCCATAGGTTTTACCTGGAAAGGCACCGAGCTTTCCCTATTGCCTGATTGTAATCTGAGAGGCCTTTGAGTGTCCGAATCGAGACGGTTGTCGCGCTGCTTTAATATTGATGATCTTCGAAAGGTGGCGAAGGGTCGTCTGCCGGAATCATTGTTTGCCTATATCGATGGCGGTTCCGATGATGAGCAGACGTTAAGGCGGAATACAGCCACATTTGATCAGTACAATCTCCTACAGCGGGCACTGGTTGATGTGTCTCAAATCGATCTGTCTACCACCGTGTTGGGGAAAAAAATCGATTGGCCCGTCATCTGTGCTCCCACCGGGATGACCCGGATGTTTCACTATCAGGGTGAAAAGGCCGTAGCCAGGGAAGCGGCAAAGAGTGGCACGTTCTATTCGCTGTCTACCTTGTCCACCACCAGTATTGAAGATATTGGGGCCGAAACCGATGGACCCAAGATGTTTCAGGTCTATGTTCATAAAGACCGAGAGTTAAGCCGTGAATTTGTACAGCGAGCCAAGGCGTCTAATTTTGATGCCCTGTGTCTTACTGTGGATTTGCCAGCACACGGGAATCGCGAACGAGATTTGCGAACTGGCATGACTCTTCCGCCGAAGTTAACCCTTAACAGTATTCTGGATGTGTTGGTTCACCCGGCCTGGGTTTATCGTTACCTCACGAATGGACCTATCGTGCTGGCAAATGTGGAACATAAAATTACCGAGGGTACCGGCGAAGTCTCTAACCTGTTGCAGTATGTGGCCAACCAGTTTGATCCGAGCGTGACGTGGAAAGATGCGGAATGGATGATGTCCGAATGGGGTGGGCCATTTGTGCTTAAAGGCATTATATCCGTGGACGATGCAAAAAAAGCCGTTGAGATTGGCGCCTCTGCCATTGTGATTTCCAACCACGGCGGTCGCCAGCTCGATAGCTCACCGGCCCCCTTTGATGTGTTGCCGGATATTGTCGATGCCGTAGGTGGGCAGATTGAGATTATTCTCGACGGAGGAATTCGTCGGGGTACCCACGTATTGAAGGCAATAGCCTTGGGTGCGAATGCCTGCATGATTGGCCGACCCTACCTCTATGGCCTGGCCGCAGGTGGTCAGCCAGGTGTGGCCAGAGCGCTAAGCCTGCTGCGAACAGAGATTGAGTTGGATATGAAGCTGATGGGCTGTCGTAATCTGTCCGAGGTCACCTCTGCCTGCCTACGCAAACGATAGCGATGTTTCGGATAGTTTCCCCTTGTCACTACTTATACTTACCCCTTTTAACTACGCCCTTTAACTACTCCCCGTAGCTCTCGCTGTAGCTACAGCGAGATTATTCAGGAGGCGGTCATTCATAGGGCGATTATTCAGCGCAATTGATACAGAAGTGGGTGTACGGTACCGCTTCAAGTCGTTTCAAGGGGATGTCTTCACCGCAGTGGCTACAACGGGTGTAGTCACCCGATTCTATGCGTTCAAGGGCTTGGTTAATCTGAGCCAGCTCATTGCGCGATTCGTTACCAATAGCCTCAAGCACCTCATCGTTTTGCCGTTCCTGTGCCTGTTCAGACCAATCTGCAGAGTGTTCTGCCGTCATCCCTACTTTTACCCGCGAAATACGTTGCATCAGTACTTTCCGGCGTTCTTCTAGACTTTTTTTGATAGTGCTCAGTTCTGAGTTCATAGCATTCTCTAAAAAGGGTGGCAGGGCTTTAATGAAACCCCGCCAACAGTGAGTGCATTATTGGATATCAATTCGCCGTTGCTGTGGCGCGGCGTCGGTAACTTTGGGTGCAGATAATTTGAATATCCCATCCTCAAAGGACGCTTTCACATTTTTTTGAGGCCGGGCTATTTTCTCGGCTAACAAGTGTCCAAAAATCGTCAGTAAAGCGGTCAATATCAAAAAAACTACCTCTTGGTATTAACGTTATCACACGCCTCCATAGGGCGGGTGATGACAGTCAAAAAACAAACAACAGAAACGAATTGTTAGCCACCACACCTTTAAACATAGGCCTAATTTGTACTTTTTCAAGTGAGGCTGAGTCGTAATTGAGTTGAAGCGTTGATCAAGATCAATAGGAGGGGGGTGAGGCTTGGTTGAACTGCACAATAGGAAAGAGTTGCAGTAAATTTTATGATTAACGGGTGAGTGAACTGCCGCCATCGACGGTGATGATCTGGCCGGTGGTATAGCTATCCTGGGTGGCAAGAAAAAGCGCTAATTGAGCAATATCAGCTGGGCTACCCGTTCGCCCGAGAGGAACGCTATCGATGACGTTATGTTTGGTTGTCTCACTCATTTGATCATCTGTGTTTGGCCATAAAATAACGCCGGGGGCGATACCATTGACTCTTACCTCGGGGGCCAATTCTTTGGCCAATGACTTGGTCAACATGACATTCCCGGCCTTGGCAATGCAGTAAATACTGTAGTCTTTTAATGGGCTTTTGGCGTAAATATCGGCAATGTTGATAATGCTGCCTTGGCTTTCACTCAGTTGTTGGGCAACAGACTGGCAGAGGAAATAAGGCCCTTTCAGGTTGCTGCCAATCAAGTCATCCCATTGTTCTTCGTTAGCACTCGCCAGCTCGGTGGGGTAAAAGCTGGAGGCATTGTTGATCAATACATTCAGTTTGTTTCGCCACTGAAAAACGGCTTTAGCCATTGCTTTAACGGCGGATACATCGGTTAATTCTGCCTGAAAAGTGGCCGATGAATTTTCTCTGGCGGTATTGAGTGTTTGAGCTAGCGCATCAGCTTCCTGTGCTGACCGGTTGTAGTGTAGGGCCACGTCAAACCCTTTGCGGTGAAAGGTCTGGGCCATTTCAGCACCTATGCGGCGGGCAGCACCGGTGATGAGCACAACGGGCGCGCTCATGGTTGATTTTCTCGAGGCTGTTTTTCTCCAAGCTTTTTTTCTATCAGTTTTTTTTCTTTAAGTTCGGCAATGACGTCCTGGCGTCGTCTATCAATAGCATCACCTAGTTTTCCCCCGGTGAGACCTTGTTGGATAAACTCACGGTTGTCGATAGATTGGATAGCCAAAAACGCCTGTTGTAGCCACACGCCTGAGTCATAAGATGTATTTTCAAATCCCATCCGTCCCCGGGCATCGGCTTCGCAACAGCGGATAAATTGAGCCAGTTTTTCAGGCTGTCGCAGGGCGCCAATACCTTTCAGTAATTTTAATATGGTGACGGGACGTAGCTGGGGGGCTTTGTGGCATAACAAGTGATAGCGTGTCACGGCTACGGCCAATTCACGATGACGGTTTGGCGCTTTTAATCGATCACAAAGTGCATTAACTAACTCCACCCCTCTTTCTTCATGGCCAGAGTGTTTTGGCAGCACGTCCTTGGGGGTAATACCCTTACCCAAATCATGAACCAGCACGGCAAAGCGTGCAGCCGAGTCATCATCCAATGCTGCTGTTTGGTCTAGCGCCATCAGAACATGGATGCCGGTGTCTATTTCGGGGTGATAATCGGCGCGCTGAGCCACACCAAACAACTGGTCTACTTCTGGAAGCAGCACCTTAAGTGCGCCACATTGTCGTAACACTTCGATGTAAGTTCGAGGCGAGCGTTCTCCTAGGCCCTTATTTGTTTCCACCCAAACACGTTCGGGGGTGAGGTGTTGCAGTTCTCCACTGGAAGTAATAGCTGTCATCAATGCCAATGTTTCAGGGGCAATAGTAAAACCGAGGTGCTGATAGCGGGCGGCAAATCGCGCTACGCGGAGTACACGCAAGGGGTCTTCCACAAAGGCATCAGATACATGGCGGAGTATTTTATTGGCAATATCCCGTTGGCCCCCGTAGGGATCGATGAGGTTGCCTTCGTTATCCTCCGCGATGGCATTGATGGTGAGATCGCGGCGGGATAGGTCTTCTTCCAGTGTGACGCTGGCGTCAGAGAAACACTGAAATCCTTTGTAGCCGGGGCCAGATTTCCGTTCTGTGCGGGCGAGGGCGTGTTCTTCTTTTGTTTTGGGGTGCAGAAAGACGGGAAAATCGCTCCCCACTTGTCTGAACCCTTGTTCTATCATCTCTTCCGGTGTGGCACCGACCACTACCCAGTCCTTTTCAGTGAACGGGTAGCCGAGTAATTTGTCGCGCACAGCGCCGCCAACTAAATACAAATTCATGGGTAATTTCCAATGTCTTTCATATGTTAACAGTAGATGTGGGAGACAGATATTGTTGGAGAGAAGAATATGGCGGCGGATGGTATTAAAACAGGTTAGTAATTTGCTCTGATTAGGCAGGGAGTTGAATGCTGGTGGTATTTAAAATGGGTGACACTGTAGAGGACATAAGATGGCTGGTGATGCCGGTGACAGTACTGAAATCCCTTTCCCGTAATGTATATCGGATAGCGTTGGGCTAACTATTTTTTTATTGAATTCTTGGGCGCTCTGAATTGGCAACAAAGGCAAAAAACCGACTGATGTTCTCCGGTCCAAGTGTGACGGGGTGTGGGGCATCTTGTAACGGGTTCATACTTTTATTGTTGTAGCGGGTGTTGTATCGGGCGAAACGAACACGTGAACGTAGACGGTAAAGGATTTTTGAAAAAGACATGGTTATTTCTCCAGTATGTAATTATATACAGTATATTATCAGAATTTATTTAAATGACAACAGGGCATGTTTTTACAGAATGTGATCAGTGGAGAGAGGGTGGTTTTATGGCGGCTGTTGAGATGCGTCGTTTTATTATTTCGTAGGGGTGGGTGTGGTTGTCTGACAAGGAGATAGATAGCGCTGGCCGGTATGCATTTGGGGGAGTGAATCCTTTCCCTCCCTGTATGGCGTACTTTCTGTATAGATGTACTTGGGCTTCACCCCAGCAGTTTTTTTAAAAAATGTCCGGTATGGGAGTGTTTAACCTCGGCAATCTCTTCCGGGGTGCCGGTGGCGATTATTTGCCCACCACCTGAGCCTCCCTCTGGACCGAGATCCACTACCCAGTCGGCCGTTTTGATGACATCGAGGTTGTGCTCAATGACCACCACGGTATTGCCGTGATCACGCAGGCGGTGCAACACGATCAGTAATTGCTGGATATCGTGGAAGTGCAAACCCGTAGTGGGTTCGTCGAGAATATAGAGGGTATTTCCTGTGTCACGTTTGGAGAGTTCCTTCGAGAGTTTGACCCGTTGTGCTTCGCCACCAGAAAGTGTGGTCGCTGATTGCCCCAGCTTAATGTAAGAAAGTCCTACATCCATCAGAGTTTGCAGTTTTCTTGAGATAGCCGGCACCGCATCAAAAAATTCACGGGCATCTTCAACGGTCATTGCCAGAACTTCATGAATGTTTTTACCTTTATAGCGAATCTCTAGGGTTTCTCGGTTATAGCGTTTGCTCTTGCAGACATCGCAGGGCACGTAGATATCGGGCAGAAAGTGCATTTCTACCTTGGTGACACCATCGCCTTGGCAAGCTTCGCATCGCCCGCCCTTGACGTTAAAACTAAAACGCCCCGGTTTGTATCCACGAGAGCGTGATTCTTGAGTGCCAGCAAACATTTCCCGAATAGGGGTAAAGATACCGGTATACGTAGCGGGATTAGATCTCGGGGTGCGGCCAATGGGACTCTGATCAATATCCACACACTTATCGAGCAGTTCCATACCGTCGATGGACTGATAAGCGGCAGGTTTAAGCGTCGTTGCTTTGTTTAATTCGGTTGCGGCAATAGGGTAGAGAGTTTCATTGATCAGTGTCGATTTTCCTGAGCCAGACACGCCGGTAACACAGGTGAGTAATCCTATAGGGAGTTCCAAATCCACCTGTTGTAGATTATTGCCGTTGGCGCCACTGAGTTTCAGCTGTCTGCCGGTGGCTTTAGTGCGTTTTTCGGGGATGGCAATAGCCTTTCGCCCTGAAAGGTAATCCCCGGTGAGCGAGCGAGGTGCATTAATAATGTCCTCATAAGAGCCTTGAGCGACAATCTCTCCACCGTGAACACCCGCACCGGGGCCAATATCCACAATATAGTCGGCCTCTCGAATGGCCTCCTCGTCATGCTCGACGATAATAACGGTGTTGCCCAAGTCGCGAAGGCGGGTAAGAGTGGCAAGTAACCGTGCATTATCTCGCTGGTGCAAGCCAATCGACGGTTCATCGAGGATATACATTACCCCAACCAGTCCGGCGCCAATTTGGCTGGCAAGGCGAATGCGTTGTGCTTCGCCGCCCGAGAGGGTTTCAGCGCTGCGGCTTAGGTTTAGATAATTTAGACCTACATCCACCAGAAAGCGGAGGCGATCCCTGATTTCCTTAAGGACTTTTTCAGCGATTTCCCCACGGCTGCCATCCAAGTGCAGGTTGTCGTAGTACTCCGTCAGTTCTCCCACGGGAATACTGCCGATTTCGGGGAGCGTTTTCTCATCGATAAACACGTGCCGTGCAGACTTTCGTAGCCGGGCACCGTTGCACTCCGGGCAGTGTTGAGTGTTCATGTATTTGGTGAGATCTTCCCGAACCGTTTGGGATTCAGTCTCGCGGTAGCGCCGCTCCATGTTGGGAATGATGCCCTCGAACTGATGAGAGCGTTTGAATACGGTGCCCCTGTCATTCACATAGTTAAAGTCAATAACGTCTTTACCACTGCCAAATAGGATGACTTGTTGGTGTTGCTGGGTAAGATCCTGGAAGGGAGCGTCTATATTAAAGCCATAATGTCCAGCAAGGGATGTCAACATGTTGAAGTAAAATAGGTTTTTTCGATCCCAGCTTCGAATAGCCCCTTCGGAAATAGAGCACTCCGGGTACCGGACAACTCGGTCGATATCAAAGAATTGTTTAACGCCTAGCCCATCACAACCAGAGCATGCTCCGGCCGGGTTATTAAAGGAAAACATCCGGGGTTCAAGTTCATCAATGCTGTAATTGCAAATAGGGCAGGCAAAGCGGGCTGAGAAGATCGTGTCCGGTGACCCTCCATCCATCGGGGTAACCACGACCAGCCCTTCAGAGAGGTTGAGTGCTGTTTCGAACGATTCAGACAGTCTTAGTTGTAGATCAGCTTTAACCTTAAAGCGATCAACCACCACCTCAATATCATGCTTCTTGTTTTTCTCCAACTCAGGGACATCGTCGAGATCCACCACCAGACCATCGACCCGCACCCGGATAAACCCCTGTGCTCTAAGGCTCTGAAAAATATGAGCGTGTTCACCTTTACGACCACGAATTACTGGAGCGAGAAGCATTAATCGGGCGTCTTCGGGCATGCCCAGCACTTGGTCTACCATTTGGCCAATGGTCTGAGCCTTCAATGGTGCATCGTGATCGGGGCAACGGGGTTCGCCAACCCGGGCATAGAGCAGCCGCAGGTAATCGTGAATTTCAGTGATGGTGCCCACGGTAGAGCGCGGGTTATGGGATGTGGATTTCTGCTCGATAGAGATAGCGGGGGACAGCCCTTCGATATGCTCCACATCCGGTTTTTCCATCATCGACAGAAATTGCCGGGCATAGGCAGAAAGCGACTCAACATAGCGTCGTTGCCCTTCGGCGTAGAGCGTGTCAAAGGCAAGGGAGGATTTCCCAGAACCCGATAGGCCAGTCACGACAATGAGCTTGTCGCGGGGGAGGTCGAGGTCCACAGACTTCAAGTTGTGGGTTTTCGCACCGCGTATCGAGATGTTTTTCATAAAGAGGAGGAGGTTCCGAAAGGCAAACGCGAAATGATGGTCAAGTAGAGAGGATAAAGCAATAGGCAGGGGAGTGTTCAGACATGGCCAATCGCCAAATATTCGAAACAGCGGGGTGAAAAAAGTAATAAGAGAACTCTGTCACAGTGGTGAACGGTAAGCGTTATGTGAAAGGTGATTATGCCTGTCTGTCTCAACTGAGTGCTGCTACAATTTCAGACATATTTTTTTCACCAGGCTGGTTAAAGGCTTAAATAGATGGAACCGGGGCAAAATTCTCACAACAGTCATCTCGCTTATGACGATGAAATAGATTTGTTTCAGCTTTGTACCGATCTTTGGCAGAAATGAGTTGGTCATCACGACCTAACTTCAGCCCTCGAATTTCGATCAATCTAGAAACTTATCAAAATCAGTGACAGTAGAATAGGGAAATGAGAATGACAGACAATACCGTTTGGCATGAGCATCATGTAAGCCAACAAAAACGCGCCATACTCAAACAGCAAAAGCCCTGTATTTTATGGTTTACAGGCCTCAGTGGCAGCGGAAAATCAACAATCGCCAATGCAGTTGAAAGCCTATTGTTTGGGTTAAATAAGCATACATACCTACTGGATGGGGACAATGTTCGCCAAGGTTTAAATAAGGGCTTGGGCTTTACGGAAGCAGATCGTATAGAAAATATTCGTCGTGTCGGCGAAGTTGCGAATTTATTTTGCGATGCAGGTTTGGTTGTTGTTACGGCGTTTATTTCACCGTTCGCTAAAGACAGGGAGATGGTGCGTAACATGGCGATGTCTGGTCAATTTGTGGAAGTGTTTATCGATGCGCCACTCAGTGTTTGCGAACAAAGAGATCCTAAAGGCCTGTATAAAAAAGCCAGAGCCGGTGAAATTAAAGATTTCACCGGTATAGATTCGCCCTACGAAGTGCCTGCCAACCCAGAATTACACATTATTAATGATGGTATCTCAATCGAAGAAGCCGCCATTCAAGTGTTGGATTATCTTAAAAAACACGCTTATATTTAAAAAAATGGACAAAAACTTCCGCTTAAAACAGCTCAACAACGTGGAACTATTAAAAATAGTCGGCCAGCTCTCCCACCGGAATGTTGCCGACTTCTGGTAGAGGTTTTTCATCGATAAACACATGCCGTGCTGATTTTCGTAATCGTGCACCATTACAATCCGGGCAGTGTTGGGTGTTCATGTATTTAGTGAGGTCTTCTCGCACACCTTGAGAATCGGTCTCACGGAAGCGCCGCTCCATGTTGGGGATAATCCCCTCGAATTGGTGGGAGCGTTTGAACACGGTGCCTTTGTCATTCACATAATTAAAATCAATCACCTCTTTGCCGCTGCCAAACAGAACCACTTGTTGGTGCTGTGGGGTCAAGTCTTGAAAAGGATGGTCAACATTAAACCCGTAATGAGCGGCCAGAGAGGTCAACATATTGAAGTAGAAAAGGTTTTTTCTATCCCAACTGCGAATGGCGCCCTCTGAAATGGAGCATTCCGGATATTGCACAACACGGTCAATATCAAAATACTGCTTAACCCCTAGGCCGTCACAACCGGGGCAAGCCCCCGCCGGGTTATTAAAGGAGAACATTCGGGGTTCAAGTTCATCAATACTGTAGTTGCACACAGGGCAGGCAAAGCGAGCAGAAAAGAGTATCTCTGATGGATTGCTATGGATAGAGCCGTTATTTACTGATGAAGTAAGAATTGGCGTGCCATCCATGGTGGTTATGATTGCCAGGCCTTCTGAAAGATTGAGTGCCGCCTCAAAGGATTCGGACAATCTGAGTTGTAACTCAGGTTTAACCTTAAAGCGGTCAACCACCACCTCGATATCGTGTTTTTTGTTCTTCTCCAATTCTGGTGCGTCATCCAGATCCACCACCAAGCCATCAATGCGTGCTCGGATAAAGCCCTGCGCCAATAGACTCTGAAAAATATGCGCATGTTCACCCTTTCGGCCGCGAACGACAGGTGCCAGCAACATCAACTTAGACTCTTCGGGTAGGGCGAGAACCTGGTCGACCATTTGACCAACGGTTTGAGCCTTCAGTGGCTCATTGTGGTCGGGGCAGCGCGGCTCACCGACACGCGCATAGAGAAGCCGCAGGTAGTCGTGGATCTCAGTGATGGTTCCCACAGTAGAGCGCGGGTTATGGGATGTGGACTTCTGCTCAATAGATATGGCGGGAGAGAGTCCCTCAATATGCTCTACATCAGGTTTCTCCATCATGGAGAGAAACTGGCGAGCATAGGCGGACAGTGACTCCACATAGCGGCGCTGCCCCTCAGCATACAGCGTATCAAAGGCAAGGGATGATTTGCCGGAGCCTGATAGGCCCGTTATGACAATCAACTTGTCACGAGGGAGATCCAGGTCCACAGATTTCAAATTGTGGGTTTTTGCGCCGCGTATGGAGATGTTTTTCATATGAGAAAGGAGATCCAGAGGGCAAACGGGTAATGATGGTGAAGTGGGGGGGGAAGCAAGGAGTAGAAAGTAAGAGATAGATAGTTATTATGGTTTGCTCTACTCAATTGTCATTTTAGGCTCTGCCTCTTTCACAATATCTATAAATTGTTCCAATAGAGCAGCCTCCGCACTGCCAGTTGGTAGGCGTTCGCTGCTATAATCGCCGATCTTGTTGACTGCAGCACGGATGAGCCTTTTCATAGTGGGAAGCTTACTGTAATGATGGTAGTAAGGAGTGAGTAGTGACGATGGAGTGTGATGAGTTGGTGTTTATTCCCGTGATACTTTCTGGCGGTGCAGGTTCCAGATTGTGGCCAGTTTCCAGAGAGCAGCATCCTAAGCCGTTTATGAAGCTCAGCGATGGAGAAAGTCTGCTTCAGAAAGCTTTTCGTAGAGCTGTTGAATTGCCAGGTGTTTCTGAAGTGCTAACGGTCACCAACCGGGAGTTTTACTTCAAATCGGAAGATGAGTACAAGAGTGTAAACGAATCATCGGTTAAAACTTCCTATATCTTAGAACCTTTTGGGCGTAATACAGCCCCCGCAATTGCTTCTGCAGCCGTTCATCTTGTTTCTCAGTATGGCCCAAATGCGGTGATGCTTGTACTGACAGCAGATCATCTGGTTGTGAATGGCCAGGCTTTTAATGAAGCTGTCCTAGAGGCGGTTAAGCAAGCTAAAGAGGATCGGTTAGTAACCTTTGGTATACAACCAGATTCTCCGGATACAGGTTATGGCTACCTTGAGGTGGAAGGCGGCGAAGTTAAACGCTTTGTTGAGAAGCCAACTCTTGAGGTTGCTCAGCAGTATTTGTCCTCTGGCAACTACTATTGGAACTCCGGTATGTTTTGCTTTAGGGCGGGGGCTATTCTTGAAGCTCTTGAAGTTTATGCCCCTGAAGTTATTTCCACCGTCAGGCGCTGTAGTGATTCATCTCAAATCACAACGTCCTCAGATCATAAAGTAACTCAAATTGAACTCGATGCTGATTGTTTTCAGCATGTACCTGATATATCTATTGACTACGCAGTGATGGAAAAGGCATCGAACCTTTCTGTTGTGACTTGTGATATCGGATGGAGCGATATCGGCAGTTGGGATGCTTTTGGTGATCTCATGGCATCCGATGGCAATGGTAATGCCACGATTGGTGAGGTGCTACTTCATGATGTTACCAATTGTTATATCCGAAGCCCTGATCGAGTAGTTGGTGCCGTCGGGGTGGACAATCTGATTATCGTTGATACAGCAGATGCCTTGTTGGTTGCTGACCGATCTCGGACACAGGATGTAAAACAGATTACACGCATGTTAAAGGATACTGGCCACGACTCGTATAAGCTGCACAAGACAGTACATAGACCTTGGGGGGAATACACTGTTCTGGAAGAGGGGAGTCGCTTCAAAATAAAGCGCATCGTGGTAAAGCCAGGGGAATCCTTGTCACTCCAAATGCACCATCACCGTAGCGAGCATTGGGTTGTAGTCAATGGTATGGCAAAAGTGGTAAATGGAGAGAGAGAGATAATGATTGGTGAAAATGAATCGACCTATATCCCTGCAGGCCACCCCCATAAGTTGAGCAACCCTGGGGCTATAGATGTTGTATTGATTGAAGTCCAGACAGGCCAATATTTGGGTGAGGATGATATTGTCCGATTTGAAGATAATTACGGGAGAAGTTGAGATAATTACTTTTGAATTATGCTGTTCTTGGCTAGAACCCCAGTAGGAGAAAGTGTTGCGATAGCAGTTAACCCCCGCGTGGGGGAAACATCACAACTGATATATAGCCTAAGTCTTCAACAGGAAAAATTTAATCCGAATGTATCGTTTATATAATTTTATTCGTCCGCTGAGTGCCCGATATAAGTGGCTTAAGATCGTCTTGCATTGGCTGATCGCCAAGTTCCCATTTTTATTAATTCCGTTGCAAAGAAATCAGAGAATCAAGTACATCCAACTAAAGTCGTTGCGTGAGAATAATGTTATTTTGATCGACGTTACGCATTTGGCTAAGACAGGATTACACACAGGCGTCCAGAGAGTTGTTCGATCAATTTATAAAGAGCTTAAAGAGCTAGCCCCCAGCGATATTGATGTTGAACCTGTGTCTTTAACGGCAGACGGTGGTATTTGGCACTTCAGATACTATGACATTGATCTGGGTGTGCAAAGTTCAGAAGTAGTGGTGCCTGGTCAAGGTGATATTTTTTTGGGAGTAGATTTGAATGCTGCCATCATTCATGCGTCTAAAGCAGGCTTGTTCGATGATTGGCGCAAACGGGGGGTTAAAAACCTGTTTGTTGTACATGATATTTTGCCAATCACTCATCCCAATTGGTGGGAAGGTGGCACTAATCATCGGCATGAGGAATGGTTGAGGGCGGTTTTAGACTCAGCCGATGTAGTGGTTTCTGTGTCAAAAAGCACTCAAAATGAGGTGATCCGCTGGACACAGCAAGCATCCGTCGATACTTCTAATGTACGTTTTGACTGGTTCCATCTGGGGGCTAATTTTGATAATGCTGTCAAAGTGTCAGAAGAAAAACTAGCTGAAGCATCGGATGTAGATCAATCTGTAGTCAAGCTGTTGCATGAAAAAGAAACTTTTCTCGTGGTAGGAACTCTTGAGCCGCGCAAAGGACATATGCAGTGTCTCAACGCGGTAGAGCTACTTTGGGAAAAGGAAAGTGACGTGCATCTGGTGTTTGTCGGTTGTGAGGGATGGATGGTCGATGAGCTGGTTGAAAAAATTAACGCCAACCCCGAACTAGGAAATCGTCTTTTCTGGTTGGATGGAATTTCCGACGAGTATCTTACGGAAGTCTACCGAGCCTCCACTTGTTTGGTTCAGCCAAGTCATGGAGAAGGTTTTGGTTTGTCTGTGATTGAGGGTGCTTATTATGGTCTGCCAATCATTGCGCGAGATATACCCATCTTTCGCGAGCTGGCTGATAACCATGCCGCCTTCTTTAAAGGTGAAACTCCATTTGAATTGGCGGCAGCGATCGAGTCATGGTTGTGTGTTTATAGAAAGCAGCAGCATGCCACATCTTCTGGTTTAGAGTGGAATACTTGGCGAGACTCGGCTCTACAACTCAGCAACATTATAAAAGAAGTTGAAGTTACAAGCGTGAGAGAGCAAGCAGATGTTTAGCCAGTTTAAATGGTTTTTATTGGTTGCCAAAACCATTGTGAAGAATCAACCCAGTCAGATTCTTTACATAGTTATGCTGGGGTTTTCCTCCCGCATCGCCGCTACCCTAGCGTTGTTGTTGCCTGTCAAAATTATCATGATGGCGGGCAGGCATAATGTGCCAAGATATTTTCCCAAGATGTTTTCTAAGATGGAGATGAATGATTTGATGGTTCTGCTTTCTGTCGTCGCGGTAGCCCTTTATGTTGTTCATGTGGTGTTAGAAAAATTTTACTCCTCTGCGGAAAAAAAGGGGATGAGGAACTTTCTGCAAAGTCTGAACATAGGTGAAGAAGGCCGCAAAAAAACCAAAATAACAAAAATTCTCCAGAAATGTTATCAGAGGCTCGTTGACTCTATGACAGAGGTGTTTTTTGTAACCGCTGTCTTGCTATTTGTTTTATTTGCTTTTCCTGTGCTCTTCGTGACCCTAACAACATATGCAGTGTTAGTTGTTCTTGGTTTTGAGATGATTTATCTCTCCCACTCTTCTAAAAATGAGCCTGCTGAACGGGACATGGATGATGTTGAAGATAGTACCGAAAATGAAAATGAAAACGATAATAGCCTAATAGGCAGATGGGTTGATGTCGGGTTTCTTGTGGGCTTTCTTTCCATTGTGGTTTGCGTCTTACTTGAAACACTGCCCAATATCATTTTGGTGCTGGTGAGTTTCTTGCTTGTCAGACGCGCCAGTGGCGGGGTGCACAAGTTTCTCAAAACCGTGGTTTTCCTTGAGGGGCATAAACCGGCGGTGAGAGACGTAATTCGTTGAATGAATACGCTTTCGGAGCATAGTCACTAATGGCTCAAGAACATGCTGAAAAAATCGCAGTTATCCATACTGGATTTTTTAAAACAGGAAGCTCTTCCATTCAGCATAGCCTTGCTCACAATAGGGGTTTATTGGCGGAGAGAGGCTACCTCTATCCTAAATTTGTTTTTAATGGTGCAGAGTTTTACAATCGCTCGGTTCCGCTGTTTGGGGTTTATTGTGAAAATCCTGAGAGGTTCCAGCATTATTGGTATCACAATCAACTCGAAGCAGGCTATGTAAATAATGAGCTTGAAAAACTGTTTCAAGATGACTTGTGGAACCGAAATAAATTAATTTTTTCCGATGAGTTTGTTTCGGGTTTGTCAAAGCAGGGGTTGATCCGCTTGCGGGACAATTTTTTCAGTAAAGGTTTTAAGTTGCGGGTGATCAGTTTTGTGCGTGAACCTTTTAGCTTGATGGTTTCTCTCGGCCAGCAAGGAGTTTATCGGAGACCTATAAAAAATACGCTCAGTGGATATGACTTCAAAAGAGTGGGGCAGAAAGTTGAAGCTCTGCAAGATGTCTTTGGTGATGCTGCGGAATTTTATAGTTTTGAGGAAACCTGTTTGCACCCATCAGGGCCGGTCGGTTTCTTTTTTGATCTGTTGGGTATAGCACTAATGCCAGAAAGAGTTCTGCGAATAAATGAAGGCATGTCGCAGTATTCGACCCGCTTGCTAAGTTATATCAACGAGCAGGCTCCCATGTTAAAAAATAACACAGAGATTAACCCGATTAGACAACATGCTGATACAGGGTTGTTGGAAAAAATCCCTGGGGGTAAATTTCAGCTCAATAAAGATGAAGTCGAGTCTATAAAACCTGGGGTTATGGAGGCGCGCCAGTCAATTGAGGCGGTGTTGGGGAAAGGCTTTTTGCCGCCACTTAATCTGGCATGCTCTGGCTCAGAATGTTGGGGGGAAGAACAGATGGATTTTATTTTGTACTCAGCTAATAAGCTGGATTTGCACATTATGCTTCGAGTGAACGATTATCTTTGGGCCCAAGAACTTGAAGGTGCTGAAGCAGAGGCCAAGCGAGATGTCCTTACCAACTTATTGAGAGAAAGGCTGGATAGAGAAAGGCCGGATAGAGTGCTGTCGCTGACCAAGAGGTATCCCATGCTAAGACGGTTGTTTCGGGCCTGTAAGCGGCTCATACCGGCTCGACTGCAAAGATAGGTATTTTATGCCCAAGTTAAAAAGTATCATTCTGCACATAGGCCCAGATAAAACCGGTTCTACGGCGATACAACGCACTTTGGCGGGTAATGCTGAGCTGCTCGAAAGTTGTGGCGTGTTGTATTCGAGCGGGAGCGGTCATAATGATAAGGAATTGGCTATGACTTTTTCTAAAGTCATAAGAAGCCATATTAGCCGAAACTCAGGACGCAAACCAAAAAGAGATCACGGGTATCTGGAAAATCTGCAGCAGCGAGTGAAATCCAGTTCCGCTGACCATTTGATTCTTTCCCATGAGGGCCTGATTCATTTAACGGTTGAAGAACTGTGGGCGTTACAGGAATTTTTAAAGGGGTTGTCTGAAAGGGTGGCCGTTGTGCTTTATGCGCGTGATCCGTTTTCTTACGCGCTGAGCGCAGTGAGCCAGAGAGTACTAACGGGACGCAGAGCCTGGGGGTATTCTCTACCAATTGTTGAATATAAAGACCATATAGAGCGGTGGTCTGGCGTTTTTGGCCGAGAGGCGCTTGAAGTGCGACTCTTCTCGCGCGAAGTTTTTCCTGATGGTGATGTGGTGTTGGATTTTATCTCAATGCAAGCACTTAAAGGTGCTTTAAATAGTCTTGATGCCTCAAGGCTTAAGTCCCAGTTTGATGTAAACCCCGGATTTTCGGGTCTAGCCATTAGGGTTGGGGATCGAATAATTGAGATTCTTGGCAATGAAACGCCTATAGGAAGAAATTTTAAAAATCTGTTTTTCGATGCCCTTTATCAGCTTAACTCAGGTAAGGCCGAACTTACTCCAACGCAAAAGAAACTAATTCGTGGGTTCTCGCGTCGACATACGGAATATTTGGCGCGGGAGTTCAATATAGCGTTTCCTGAATTCAAAGAGCCGGTGAAGCAGTCAACTCCTTTTTTGGAGAAGGACGTGGAAACACTGGCGCGTAAAATTATAGCCAGTAAACTGCCTGAATTTCGGCTGGGGTATGCCCGCTCAGGCTGGCGAAGGCTAAAATGTTGGGCGTTTGACCACACTTTCATTAGGGGGGTGTGCTGATGTGCTTTGAACGAAGATGGCCAATACTTGCAGGCTGGAAGTGATGAAATTTATTGTACATATTGGCGCAGAGAAAACCGGCAGCAGTTCGATACAGCAATTTATGCATATGAACAAGTTTACCCTTGCTGAACTTGGCTTTCTTTACCTCCATAATCCTGGCAGAGTGGATTACAGGGATATTTCAGCATTTTGTATGAACCAAGGGCATGCGGATCTATATCTACGCCGAGAGGGAGTGAAAACATCGTCTCAGCGGGCTGCATTCGACAAGAATTTTTTGTCTGACTTTCATCGGCAAATGGCCGCTGCAACTGGGCATATTCACACGGTTATTATTTCCAGCGAGCATCTTAACGTGAAACTGCATAGCCTGGACGAGATCGAAAGGCTAAAGCAATTGTTATCGAAATATTCTTCTCGAGTGAAAATAGTGTGTTATATCAGAGATCAGACTTCCAAAGTTTGTTCTCAATACTCAACCCAGATAAAAACTGGGGGTAAGAACAAATTTAGTAATTATATTGCAGCATACCTTCATAAAAAGAACAGCAAGGATGACTATAGTTCAATGTTTGAGCGGTGGGAGAAAGTTTTTGGTTGTGAGAGTCTGAACGTTCGCCTATTTGATAAGTCATGTTTTAGTGGGGGGACACTGCTATCTGATTTTGTTCGACAATTGCCTGCCGGTATCGATGAAAACCAGCTACCCATCCCAAAACATAAAAACCAGGCGCTGAGTAAAAAGGGTTGTGAATGGGTACGTCGGTTGAATTACATTTTTCCTGAGAGAGTGCGTGGCTATGCGGTTGTGGAGCTATTTAGAGTGTGGTTGATTGATAAAGTTGCATTGTTGACAAAAGGAGAAGGACTACAGCTCAATTCAGAGCAAAAAGCACTTGTCGATCAAAAGTTTTGCGAATCAAATGCGCGTACCTGCACAAAATATTTTCCTGATCGTGACTATTTGTTTCATAAGTGATTTTACCATGGTGGTGATCTTATTTTGAGAAGGCTAAAAAATATTTACCTGCATGTCGGTGGAGACAAGGCCGGCTCAACCACCATTCAACGTATTTTTGATGCTAATAGAGCCAAGCTGGATGAAGCCGGTTACTACTATGCGAAAGATGTCAGCCACTATTTGTTAGCAGGATTTTTTAGTCATCACCCAATGTTATTGGATCATTATCGAGTGCGAAAAAGTCGATACGATGAAGAAAGCGTTAAAAGGCTGGCATGCGAATATGTTGATGATTTAATTAGTGATTTGCGATCTGGAGAATATCACACACTGATCCTGTCCTATGAGGGATTTTTAGGTTTGACCGAAGAGGAAATGCACAGCCTAAAACACTTCTTATTAGAGTGGTCAGACAATGTCAGCGTGATTTACTACATGCGACCACATTTGTCGTATGCAACAAGCGCAATGAGTCAGCGTGTCCGATTTGGGTCGCCAGCTTGGGGTGTACACCCTCCGGTCACTATCTATATGCCTCGGCTGCAAATGCTGAAAAATGTGTTTGGGCAATCGGCACTTTTACTACGAAAGTTTTCTCGCACTGATTTATTGGGAGGGGATGTTTTTCAGGATTTTATTGCGCAAATAAAGATGCCGAAGACGTTAGTAGAGCGTCTTGATGTTGCTGTTTCCAGAGCTAATGAATCCCTTACCGAAGAAGCTATTTTGATTGGAACTGCCATGTTGCGCCTGTTAAAGCCCGTATCTGGGGCTGTGGGCGAAGACTTTAATAAAATATTTTCCCCGATCTTGGAGCAAATCAAGGGACGGTGTTATCGGCTAAATAAGTTGCAAATAGAAGTCATTCGGCGTGCAACAGCGATAGATGTGCGGGATGTTCGTCAAGAGTTTGGGGTTGATCTTGGAGGCAAGGTGTCGAAATCATGTGCTTCTCAGGCTTTATCTGCTGAAGCGGCAGCGTCACTGGCAAGGTTGTTGGTTGAACAGGTTTTACCGGGGCAGAAGTTACCACCTGAGCTTCCAGTAAGGCCGGGAGAAGCAAGCGTTGTAAAGACAGCTCAGGGTAGAGTAACTGTAGATATAGGAGCAGGGTTTAATCTAGGAAATGACGGAGAATACGATCTAATAGTGATTGTTGAGAATGACTCAAAGCAATTGTGGGGAGGCACTATAGCTCCTGTGAGGCTATGTTACCATTGGTTTGATCAAGAGGGGGGGCGTGTTATCTTTGACGGGATAAGGACGGAATTGCCCGATGAAGGGATTGGCCCGGGCGAGAAAGAAAAACTAAACATGCGTATAAAAATGCCGGATTGTTCGGGAACTTACAAATTGCAGCTCACCATTGTACAAGAATATTTTAGTTGGTTTGAAAAAATAGGATTAGAGGCTTGTTGGCTTTTAGTGGACTATGTTGAAGGCAGTGATCCAAGTTTTAAGATTCTCTAATGTTTTTTGTACGCTTCTGTTGCAATAGCTCAGCCAGTTACCTTGTTGCTGTGAGATTAACGGAGTATTTGGGGGGCGGAAGTTTTCATAGATGCTGAGATAACAACTAGGCGCAGCGGGAAGATCGCGTACACTGATAGCCTGTTGCGCGAATTAACAAGTTTTTATGGTGTTGGTAAATAGGGGATTGTCGTGGCAGGAATTCTCTGTTTCGGAGGAAGGGACAAGCTTAACCCCCAAGCTCCGGTCAGCACTGGGTTAATTAAAAAAGTAGCCAGAAATATACCGTGGTTAAAATTGCTGCACCAAAAATTAGCCCAGTGCTCTTTTAAATCGGGTGTCAGAAAAGTGCTCCTTGAAAAGTGCTCCTTAAGTAGCCCGGGGTTGAAGCCATGAAGATTTACCATGAGACAAATTTTGTTCTTAAACCATTTGATGGGTTTAAAGTAACTACAATTCATAACCTTTCGTTTATCCACTGTCCAGAATACCAGCCTAAATCGAGAGGTCATTTTTCCAGAAAGTATTTGCCCGTAACGCTAAGGAAAGTAGATCGCTTGATAACTTGTACGGAGTATATAATGAGGGAGCTGGTTGCTGAATTCGGTATTTCTAAAGAAAAAATTACCGGGCATAGTAACGACACCCAGGTGAGCCCGGAATTTCGTCCAAATGAGGTGGGCGTCTTAACAGGTAACAATAGCTGCCTTATGAGATTGATTGATTGCTGGCGAATATACAGTCTTGAAAAAAATCTGGGCTGGATGTTGCAAGGCAGGGTTATTACCGTCGTATGAAGATTGGGGTTGATGCAAGGTTGTTATCACGCCCACTTACAGGCATTGGTCGTTATACCTTGGAAATGTGCCGGGCTTTATCCAAAGAACCGAATGTTTTTTTGGACCTTTATAGCCCAGGACCAATTCAGACTGATGTAGCGTTAAGTTTGCCGTCTGCAAATATTAGAACTAAGAACTGGAATAACGGTTTGTTCAGACAGCTTTGGGGGGAGAGCTATTTGCCTTTGTGGGCAAAAAAGGATGAGGTCGATGTATTTTGGGGGCCTGCGCATCGTTTGCCTCGCTGTCTTCCAGGTACGATGCCTAGAGTGGTCACCATTCATGATTTGGTTTGGAAGTACGCAGGGAACACCATGCGGCCACTTTCTCGTCTACTGGAGCGTTATCAAATGCCTGTGGCGGTTCACGCAGCCGATGCCGTGGTTGCTGTTTCCAAAGCAACAGCTGATGCCGTCAAGGAAGAATTTTTTATCAGTTCCAATAAGTTATCCGTTATCCTTTCAGGTGCAAGTCTTCCCAAAGGCGTGAGCTCTGGTGTGGTATTACAACAAAAAAGCATCGATAGGCCTTATTTTCTCTTTGTTGGTACTCTTGAGCCAAGAAAAAACCTTATTCGGTTACTGACGGCTTATTCTCTTCTGAGTGAATCTTTAAAAGATCAAGCTATGCTGGTAATTGCTGGCGGTAAAGGATGGGGTGGTATTGATCTTAATGATACGGTTTCTAACTTAGGCTTGAGAAAGTATGTGCGTGTGTTGGGGTATGTTGATGAAACGATGCTAGCCTCCCTTTATACCAATGCTTTATTTTTGGCGATGCCATCACTTTATGAAGGATTTGGTTTGCCTCTCGTGGAAGCCATGGTCCATGGCACACCTGTGTTAACCTCTGATAATTCATCTATGCCAGAGGTGGCAGGGAATGCGGGTTTATTAGTTCACCCTTTCGTCATTCCATCCATAAAAAATGGATTAGAGAAATTGATCGCCAATCATGATTTACGTAGAAATCTAGCAGGAAATACTCGAGAAAATGTCACTAGATTTAGTTGGGCTGCTGCGGCAAAGCAGTTAGTTTCTGTATTCGAAAAGGTTATTTCTGCCAGAAAGAATGGTTAGTTTATGAAAGTCCTTCATTTCTATAAAACTTATTTACCCGACACCATTGGTGGAATCGAACAAGTGATCAACCAGATTGCCCGAGGGGTGGCAGATCTGGGGGTTGCTTCAGAGGTGCTAGCTCTAAGCCCTGCAGTAGTTGAAAAAACAATTGAAGTAGATGGGCACGTAGTTCACCGTTGCCGGTCAAATTTTGAAGTAGCTTCTACCCCTTTTTCAGCGTCGGCATTTAAGCAGTTCCGGCAATTAGCATTGGGGGTCGATCTTATACATTATCACTTTCCGTTCCCTTTTTCCGATATTGTGCATTTTTCTACGCAGGTAAAAAAACCAACGCTTGTGTCCTACCATTCAGACATTGTTAAGCAAAAGTGGTTGTCAAAACTCTACAAACCTTTGATGCACCATTTTTTATCCGATATCGATCATATTGTTGCTTCATCTCCTAATTACCTAGAAAGCAGTGACACCCTTTCACAATTTAAACACAAGGTTAGTGTAATTCCATTCGGTCTTAATAAAAGCAGTTATCCAAAAGCTGCTATCGAAAAATTAAATGCTTGGCGTGAAAAGTTCGGCCCACGTTTTTTTCTATTTGTTGGTGTAATGAGATATTACAAAGGATTACATGTCCTTGTAGATGCTGCCTGCAACGCTGACTACCCCATTGTTATTCTAGGTTCTGGTCCTGAAGAGGCCAGCTTGAAGGAGCAGGTAAAAAAACTTGGTGTGAAAAACATACATTTTATTGGCTTCCTTCCAGATGAAGATAAAGTAGCGCTGTTGGAACTCTGCTACGCGGTTGTTTTTCCATCGCATCTTCGTTCAGAAGCTTTTGGTATCTCGTTATTAGAGGGGGCCATGTACGGTAAGCCTTTAATCTCCTGTGAAATTGGAACTGGAACGACTTATATCAATATCGATAAAGAAACAGGAGTTGTGGTGCCTCCCAATGACCCAGTTGCACTCCGTCAGGCGATGGATTACCTGTGGAATAATTCAAAAGAAGCGTTAGCCATGGGAGTGCGTGCGGAGGCTCGTTACAGGAAGTTGTTTACAGCTGAGCGGATGGCTCAATCTTATGCGGCCTTATATGAAAAGCTACTTAAGTAGTACCTTAGTGATTAACGCATGGCCTATAGCCATACGTTTTTGTGTAAAAAGCAGGTCGATAGTGGGGTAACGGCATAAGAAAGAGCCTGTTTGTCGACCGGGAAATCAATGGGGCTTGTTGTGGTAACTGTATTTACATTAAGTCTTGGTGTCGTTTGTTCGATATTGCCCATGACAGTTTATGAGCTGCGTAGAAAACTGAAGAGTATTAAATAAATATGAGAGTTATGTTGACGGGTGCTAATGGTTTTATAGGGCGCGCGCTGGAAACGCGGCTCCTATCATCTTCTGAGTATGAGCTGATACCAGTTGTGCGTCATGAAATTGATGGGCTTAAATCAGCGAAGTGGGTGGGAGATATAGATGGCTCAACCCAGTGGAGTAGTGTGCTTGATGCGGTGGATGTCATTATACATACAGCCGCTACCGTTAAGGCTGAGAAGCATTCTGACTCCTCTCCCATGTCAGAATTTCGCCGAGTGAATGTTGAGGGAACATTGAATCTGGCTCGTCAGGCAGCACAGGCGGGTGTTAGGCGCTTTATCTTTATTAGTAGCATCAAGGTGAATGGTGAACTTACCCTGTTAGGTAAGCCTTTTACTCCTGATGACCGGCCTTTGCCTCAAGATTCTTATGGGATATCCAAGTACGAAGCAGAAGTCGACCTAACTCACTTGGCCAATGAAACCGGTATGGACGTTGTCATAATTCGCCCGCCTCTCGTGTATGGCCCTGGAGTAAAAGGCAACTTTGCCAGCATGGTTCGTATGCTTGAAAAAAGAATACCTCTGCCATTGGGAACAATTCACAATAAGCGCAGTTTGGTTGCCCTTGATAACTTGGTGGATTTGATAGTGACCTGCATAGGACATCCTGGCGCTGCTAACCAGATTTTTTTGGCCGGAGATGGCGATGATATGTCTACCACGGAGTTGTTACAGCGGTTAGGTCGGGCGCTTGGTAAGCCGGCTCGATTGATTTCTCTACCAGCGAGATTATTAACCTTTATAGCGGCATTATTGGGCAAGAAAGCTGTTGCTCAACGCTTATGTGGTTCTTTACAAGTGGACATTTCAAAGGCCAGAGAAATACTGGGCTGGGAACCGCCAATTACGGTCGATGAGGGTCTTCGGCGAGCAGTAGAAGGCTTTAAGAAGTAGTCTTTGGTGCAGTTGAAGTTGGTTTATGCGTCCGGACTCGATCACCATGCCCTTTGCCTAAGACGGTATCAATAATGAGTTTTACGTATAACGTCAAACTCATGCAGTTGATCATAAGCTGATCATAGCGGGCAAGTTTTCGTGGGGTAGACATATCTATTTCGTTAACCTGGGCTAGACCAGTAACACCAGGGCTGACCTTAAATACACCTCTCTTGTCTCTTTCCTCGATGAGTTCAGTCTGGTTGGGTAGGCAAGGCCTTGGGCCAACTAGACTCATGTGTCCAAGTAGTACGTTAAGCAACTGTGGTAGTTCATCAAGTTTGGTTCTTCGTAAGAAGCTTCCGAGCTCGGTAATGCTTGCGGTGTCTACTAGGTGAGTGCCGACCGAACTAGTATTGATGGACATGGTTCTAAATTTTACTAGAGTAAATAACCTTTGGTTTCTGCCTACTCGTTTTTGGAAGAATAAGGGTGAACCAGTGTCAAAAAAGCCAACGACATAAATGGTGAGCATTATTGGTAGGCCACAAATAATACCGATGAGCGAAAGAAGTATATCGATAACTCTGAGTAGTAAGCGTTGCATCTTAAGCGGGATCATCTGGTTGTGTGATGGTGAAAAGGTGTTCTATTTATTGGTAGCTCGAAGTGAACCAATTTATGAATAATACTAAATACTACCCAGTTTGATTATTTTTCCTTCTCGCTTAGTATGCGGCCTAGACTTAGATAACCATACACTATCATGTAGTTCTTTATACGTAGGTGCGTAGTCAGTAGGTGCCCGCATGAACAGCTTTTGCACTGAATCACAGTGAAAGTCGTTACAGGCGCTATTTAGTTCATTTAAAAACGCTAGAGTTTCCTTCCAACTAAGTGCTTTTTCTTCTGCGCACATAATACGGGAATGCTCTGTGCCGCTAACGTTGTCACCTATTAATAATTCTTCGTACAGCTTCTCTCCTGGCCGCAAACCAATGAACTGGATATCAATGTCTCCCTCCGGATGGCCTGCGTCTTTGACCTCGAGGCCAGAGAGGTGAACCATACGTTTGGCTAAGTCCACAATTTTGACGGGTTCACCCATATCCAGTACAAAGACATCACCCCCTTGCCCCATTGAACCAGCCTGGATGACCAGTTCAGCTGCCTCGGGAATAGTCATAAAATAGCGAATAATATTGGGGTGGGTTACCGTTATGGGGCCACCCTGTTGGATTTGCTCACGGAACAGTGGCACGACTGAGCCTGAAGACCCCAGTACATTGCCGAAACGCACCATGGTAAACCGTGTTTTATCCTGTCGCTGTGCCAAGCCTTGCAGTACCAGTTCAGCTACCCGTTTTGAAGCACCCATAATATTGGTAGGGCGTACAGCCTTATCGGTTGAGATCAGTACAAAGGATTCCACCCCTGCCTTAATGGCCGCCTCGGCACAGTACAGGGTGCCGAATACATTGTTACGCACACCCTCAACGATATTGTGTTCAACCAGTGGAACATGTTTGTAGGCGGCGGCGTGATAGACAGTTTGGACGCCAAAGGTATTCATGATGGACTCAAGCCGGTTTTGGTTCTGAACTGAGCCAATGAGTGATACTAGCTTGGTGCTGCCCTGAAATGCTTTCAGAGTACTTTGTAGTTCCTGCTCTATTTTATAAAGGCCGTACTCATTGAGTTCGAACAGAATAAGGTGTGATGGTTTTTGTCTGAGGATTTGACGGCAAAGCTCGCTGCCGATAGAGCCACCGGCACCGGTGACCATGACCACCTTATCGGTTATACAGGCATGCAGGAGTTTTGGGTCGGACACGATGGGGTCACGGCCGAGTAGATCGTCAATCTCTACATCTCGGATATCTTCTATTCGTGCTTTGCCCGTAAGGATATCCGTTAGGTCGGGGATTGTCTGAACTGTAATGGCCAGTGGCTCAAGTTTTTTAATCACTTCCGCGCGTTCTGATCGAGAGGCTCCGCCTAATGCTAACAACACTTTGCGGACTGAATATTTTTCAACCAGTTGTGTTAAGTTTTTTGGTCGATGTACGGGCAAACCTGCGATCAAACTCCCTTTGAGCTTGGGGTTATCATCTATAAATAAAATGGGTTTGTAGGACGTACTTTGCAGTGATAAAGCTAACTGGTGCCCTGAATACCCGGCACCGTAAATAATCACCGGTTCTTTAGTGCCATGTTGTTGTTTGTAAACCTGCATCAAGATATTACGTATCAAAATGCGTGGGCATCCAACCAGAAATAGAGCGGTAAACATGTAAATAAAGGGCACTGATCGAGGCATGGGTGATTGAGTTAAGAAGTTAGCGGCTGCCAGCGCACCACCGGATATGCCGATACCGATCATAATGGAGGTAACGGCCGGAATTGACATATAGCGGAGGATCGCGCGGTAGAGCCCAAGCTTAATAAAGGCGAGTAAAGAAACGGCAATAGTGATACTTAGGCAGATCAGGTCTTTGCTAGAGATGTCAAAAAATAGTGTGCCCAGTCGCAGGCAGATTGCAGTGTAGAGGGCCAAGGTGATGGCGAGAGCATCATAAACGAGGGAAATAGCTCGTTTTGTCGATCTTTTTGACTCGAATAGGGCTTTTAACATGTTGGCTCCCTTCTGGTATTGATGGCTTCCTGCAATGCCTTCAACTGTTAAACCACACATAATTTGTGGTTAGGCCATTTTAGCGAGTAATTAGTTAACATACCATTAATGCAAGTTGAAAGATGTGCTCTCATTGGTAGCTTGGATTTCTAGGTCGGTTTCTAGTTAGGTTTCTCAAATATGGCGCTGCCCCAAGCTCAGTTAGAGCATATGGGTTACATCTTTGCCCTGATGCTACTTTTCCGAGCATAGGGCATTTATAATGCCCCTCTTTGATTTGACGCCGTAACTTCCATGACTTCTCTAGCATGAATTCCCTAGAACGAAAAAGCTTAATCGGTCTGGCTTCCCTGTATGCATTTCGCATGTTGGGATTGTTCATGCTGTTGCCAGTCTTGGCGCTTTATGCCGAGAATTATTCTGGTAGTACGGCCCTTTTAGTTGGTTTAGCACTAGGTATCTATGGCTTAACTCAGGGATTACTTCAGATTCCTTTTGGCTTTCTATCTGACAGAATTGGTCGAAAGCCTGTCATTGTTGGTGGAATGCTGCTGTTTCTTGCTGGCAGTGTGGTGGCTGCTATGTCGGACTCCATGTGGGGGTTGGTTGCTGGGCGCGCTTTGCAGGGTGCTGGTGCGGTAGCTAGCACGATAATGGCTTTGTTGTCTGACCTTACTACTGAGCAAAATCGTACCAAGGCGATGGCGGTAGTGGGTGGCAGCATTGGTGTGTCCTTTGGGATATCGATGGTGTTTGGTCCAGTGTTGGCCAATTGGTGGGGGCTATCCGGGCTTTTTTGGATGACGGCATGTTTGGCGGTAGTCGGTATTATGGTCTTGTTGTTGGTCATCCCTACACCGGAAGCATCTATATGTAACGCTGAATCTCAGGCCGTACCTGCCATGTTCGGGAAGCTATTGCGAGATGGTGAGTTGCTACGCCTCAACTTAGGCATCGGAATATTGCACTTTGCTCAGATGGCAAGTTGGGTGGCTGTACCGGTGATTCTAGAGCAGGCCTTAGCTTATGGTCGTGAGCAGCATTGGATGATCTACCTCGGTGCTATGGGACTGTCATTTCTTTGCATGCTTCCTTTTATTATTTTTGCTGAAGCCAAACGAAAAATGAAGCCTGTCTTTATAGGCGCAGTGGTACTACTTGCTTTGGGGGAGGCTTTACTCGGAGGTAACTCAGAAAGCCGTATCTGGTTTGTATTTGGATTGTTTATCTTTTTTATGGCCTTCAATCTTCTAGAGGCAACACTGCCATCACTGGTTAGCAAAATTGCGCCAGCAGGTGGTAAGGGAACGGCGATGGGTGTTTATTCTACCAGTCAGTTTCTTGGCGCCTTTCTGGGCGGTGTCATGGGGGGCTATGTGGCCCACCATTATGGTTATATTCAGGTTTTTTGGATGTCCTTCTTGCTGATCATAGTTTGGGTTATCGCTGCGGTAACGATGAAAAAACCGCGTCATTTAAAAAGCTTGGTTGTACAGCTTCTACCGAGTGACGTTATTGTGGCTGATGATTTTATAGGCCAAGTTCCAGGGATCTGTGATGTGGTGGTGATTTCCGAGCAGCAGCTGGCCTACTTCAAGGTGGATAACGATGAATTCTGCCTGGAGACTATGCAGAAGGTTTTGGGGCGGACTATCTAAGTTTTACACACCTTCTAAGTTTTACACACGTTGATAGTGGCAATTAATTTTTTAATTACAAAACAATAAAGCCCCAACTAGTGGGGCTTTCAGAGATATTTTATACATTAAACTCTATGGTATTCCTTAAAACGGAATATCATCATCAAAACTATCGAAACCCGTGTCAGGTGCCGATGCTGTTGAGCCCGATGGCTGTTGGTTAGCTTTAGATTGAGGTGCGTTCTGTTGAGAGGGTGCTTGGTTGTCATACTCTGCTGAGCCGCCACGGCTATCCAGCATTTGCATTTCACTGGCCACGATCTCGGTGGTGTAGCGATCCTGCCCATCCTGACCCTGCCACTTACGAGTGCGTAGTGAGCCTTCCACATACACTTTGGAGCCTTTCTTCAGATATTCACTGGCTATTTCAGCCAGTCGGTTGAAGAAAACAACTCGGTGCCATTCGGTACGTTCTTGCTGCTGCCCGGTTTGTTTATCTTTCCAGCTCTCACTGGTAGCCACAGTGATGTTAGTCACTGCATTACCATTGGGCATGAATTTAGCTTCTGGATCTTTCCCCAGGTTGCCGACCAAAATAACCTTATTAATACCCCGAGCCATACCGTGCCCCAATTTGAAGTTTATCTAACGAAGCCGCAAGTTTACCTTGGAACATCAAGTCTGTCATGGGAGAAGTGGCCAGTGCCAAACGATCATTTTTCTAGCAGTTAATAGTGGCTGGGCCAGTTCTAGATGTCCGCCATTTAACACGTCATGTATGAAAGATTGATGTCTAGCTATTTGCCTTTACGCTAGGTCGCTCTGATACTAGAGCATGCCAGCGCAGTAAATTTTTATGAGTGTCGGGAATGTTAACCTTGGCCCATTGGGCAAAATCGACAGTGACCAATGCAGTGATATCTGCCACAGAAAACTGATTTCCAGCAAAATAGTCACAACTGGCCAGGTGACGGTTTATATCACTAAAAAAGTTCATGATCCGTTGGCGGCCGCGATCTACCAGTTCGGGAATTTTATCGTAATTGTGTGGGCCAATTAATGCGCGGCCTTCAAACCAGTCAGGTCCATTGCGGAACAGGTCTGCGGCAGCCTGGAAACCGTTGGTAAAGCAAATATGATTCCACATTTCAATGGTGCCAATTTCTTCAGGGGTTGTTCCGTACAGCCGGGGTTCGGGGTGGATCGCCTCAAGATACCGGCAAACAGCGTTGAGTTGTGAAATGCAGGTGCCGTCATCTAGCTCCAGTGTCGGGACATCACAGTTAGGGCTTTTATTTTGGAATGCAGGTTCTAATTGCTCACCCTTTAACAGATCAATCTGGATACGTGGGATATTGATCCCTTTCTCAGCCATAAAAATATTCAGGCGACGTGGATTCGGTACGCCAGGATAGTCATAAAGTTTCATCGTATTCCCCAGTGTAATTTACGGTTCCTAGCTGTTGAGGATAGCGTGTTTTGACAGTCCTTGTTAGCTATTCATTGACGGCCTTTTTACAGAGTCAGTGGTTACAAATGTTTAAATAAAAAAAGGAGAGCTAGAGCTCTCCTTTTTAGTTTTACATCGGTTCCATCAGGTTGGTTAGCTATGATATTTCTGAAGGACCAATGTTGCATTTGTACCACCGAAACCAAAGCTGTTAGACATAATACGCTGTAAGTTAGCATTATCGATACGTTTTGCCACGATGGGTAAATCTGCCGCTTCGGGGTCAATCGTTTCTAGGTTTGCTGAAGCACAGATGAAATCATTTTCCATCATCAGAAGGCTGTAGATCGCTTCCTGAACACCCGCAGCCCCTAAGCCGTGGCCGGAGAGTGATTTGGTGGAGCTAATGGGAGGGGCGTCGTCACCGAACACATCTTTGATTGCTTTCAGCTCAGCCAAGTCGCCCACAGGGGTGCTGGTGCCATGGGTGTTGATGTAATCAATGCTGCCATTCGTTGTTTCCATGGCCATCTTCATACAGCGTGCGGCACCTTCGCCGGAGGGCGCTACCATGTCATAACCATCGGAGGTGGCACCATAGCCAACAATCTCAGCATAAATAGTAGCGCCACGGGCTAAGGCGTGCTCTAGGTCTTCTACTACCAGGCAGCCAGCTCCAACACCAGGGACAAAGCCGTCGCGGTCGGCGTCATAAGCACGAGACGCTTTTTCGGGTGTATCGTTATATTTACTGGACAAGGCTCCCATGGCATCGAACATGCCGGCCATTGACCAGTGCATATCTTCTGCACCGCCAGCAAAGACGATATCTTGTTTGCCCATCTGGATCAGCTCCATGGCATGACCAATACAGTGGGCACTGGTGGCGCAGGCTGATGAGATAGAGTAATTAGTGCCTTTGATCTTGAATGGCGTTGCCAAGCAGGCAGAGACAGTACTGGCCATAATCTGGGTCACCCGATAGGGGCCAGCACGCTTGATGCCACGCTCACGCATAACATCGATAGTTTCAGTAAACATTTCTCCTGATACGCCGCCAGAGCCCATAACAAGTCCGGTTCGTATATTAGAAACTTGATCTTCGGCTAGGCCTGAATCAGCAATGGCTTGCTCCATGGCGAGGTAACCATAAGCGGCAGAAGGACCCATAAAGCGCATAATTTTTCGATCAATTAGCTCAGCTGGGTTGATGTCCAGTTTGCCTGCAACGTTGCAGCGCAACCCCATCTCTTTGAAGTCTTCACGGAAGGCAATGCCAGACTTACATTCTCTCAAAGATTCGGTGACGGTTTTTTTGTCATTACCTAAGGGGGAAACAATTCCCATTCCGGTAATTACCACGCGTTTCATTGGCTACCCCTATACCGGTTAAAATACCCGGTCATCATTGTCATCTAAAGTGTAATCGAATAGATCAATTGTAATCTAAAGGATCAAAAGTTGTCAGTTGACTCAAACAAACCAACCCTAAGATCTTTGGCGGTATAAATTTCACGGCCGTCCACTGAAACAGTACCATCAGCGATAACCATTTTCAGTTTTCGCTCAACAATTCGTGAAACATCAATACGATAAGTGATTAATTTGGCGTTTGGTAAAACTTGACCGAAGAATTTCACATCGCCAGAACCCAGTGCGCGGCCACGCCCAGGGTTGCCCTTCCAGGCTAGGAAAAAACCAGTGAGCTGCCACATGGCATCGAGTCCTAGGCATCCGGGCATCACGGGGTCACCTTCAAAATGGCAACCGAAGAACCAAAGGTCTGGGCGAATATCAAGCTCAGCAGTCATGGTTCCTTTGCCATATTTTCCCTCACCAGCATGGATGTGGGTGATTCGATCTACCATCAGCATATTATCGGCGGGCAGCTGGGCATTACCTTCGCCAAATAGTTTTCCCTGGCTACAAGCAACAATGTCCTCGCGGGTGTATGAATTCTGCGACTGCGGAATGAATGTGGTCATTGATTGAGCGGCCTCTAATTATTGTCCCGGCGTTTCCGGATTTATTGGTTTTTTGTCGAAGGGGGCGAATTTTATCTGATCTGAGTGTTAAGTCCAGAAAAGATCCGGTTTACAGCCCTATTGAGCAAGTAATAGACCATAAACAAGGCACTATGACTTACGTTGAATGGCGAAGTCCGCCAGATCGAGCATGGCTTGACGTTCAGGGGTATCAGGTAAGTCGCAAAGGCATAATTGCGCTTGTTCAGCATGTTGTTTGGCTAGCGACATTGTGTAGTCCAGAGCGCCAGTCACATTGATGGCGTCTAAGATAGCCTCCATCTGTTCGATACCACCTTCTTCAATAGCGCTACGAATCAATGTGGTTTGGTTTGAGGTGCCATTTTTCATGGCATAGATTAACGGAAGTGTAGGTTTGCCTTCGGCCAAATCATCGCCCACATTTTTTCCGAGATCTTCAGTATTCCCATTGTAGTCCAAGGCATCGTCTACCAGTTGGAAGGCCATGCCCAGATGATGTCCGTACCGACCCATTGACGCTTGTTGAGTAGGCGAGGCTCCCGCAAGTACAGCGCCTGTTTCGGCTGCGGCGTCAAATAGCTGAGCCGTTTTTTTGCGAATAACCTCCAGATAATTTTCTTCCGTAGCATCCGGGTTCCCAGCATTAATCAGCTGTTGAACCTCACCCTCAGAGATAATATTGGTGGTGTCAGCGATGATTCGCATGATATCCATGTTGCCAATAGCAACCAACATTTGAAATGCGCGAGAGTATAGAAAATCTCCCACTAAAACACTGGGAGCATTACCAAACTTGGCGTTGGCTGTAGCGCGACCACGACGCAGGTCGGAGGTGTCCACCACATCGTCGTGAAGCAGGGTCGCAGTGTGGATAAACTCGATAATGGCGGCTAATGATGTGTGCTGATCGCCCTGATAACCACAACTGTTGGCGCTAAGTATGACGAGTAGTGGGCGTAACCGCTTGCCGCCAGCATCAATAATATATTGACCGATATTCTCCACCAGCCCCACATCGGAATGAAGTTGGCTAAGAATCAGGTCATTAACCTGGCTAAACTCGGATTTTACCACCTGGTGAAACGGCAACATGCCAGAGCCCCGTGCTTTCTGTTTTTGTTGGACGTGCTTTTTATCGGAAACGCCCTCTGAAACGGACGCGTTGGCATCCTAGAGTTGGGTGGGAAGTGTGTCAAGGGGAAGGCCCATTATTGCTGGATTTTAGACGATTTTTCCCTTGCGGTAATAGGTGGTTTCCCTTAAAATTCCCGCCCTCGCAAATCCGGCCTGGAGAAATCGTTCTCTTGGGCTTCAAACAGGTATAAGCGAATACGGAGCAAACTATGTACGCAGTAATTAAAAGTGGTGGCAAGCAGCACCGTGTGCAGGAAGGTGAATACCTGCGCTTGGAGAAGCTGGAAGTGGCCACAGGTGAAAGCGTTGATTTTGACGAAGTGTTGATGGTAGCAGATGGCGATAACATAAAAATTGGTACTCCTCTGGTTGAAGGTGGCAAGGTCACTGCAGAAGTACTTAGCCATGGACGTGCGGATAAGGTGAAAATCATCAAATTCAATCGCCGTAAGCACAGTCGTAAGCAAATGGGCCATCGTCAATGGTTCACCGAAGTAAAAATTACTAGCATTAGTGCTGGTTAAGGCTAGATAGGAGAACGACATGGCTCACAAGAAGGCTGGTGGTAGTACCCGTAACGGACGCGATTCCGAAAGTAAGCGCCTTGGTGTTAAGCGCTTCGGTGGTGAACAAGTATCTGCGGGCAGTATTATTGTTCGTCAGCGTGGTACCCGGTTCCACGCAGGTGTGAATGTTGGTATAGGCCGCGATCACACAATCTTTGCAAAAGCTGACGGCGAAGTTAAGTTCACCGTTAAAGGTGCGAAGAACCGCAAGTTCGTGAATATCGTCACTGCGTAAGGCTAAATATTTAAAATAAAGCCCCGCATTGGCGGGGCTTTTTTGTTTTTGGGTTAGATCTTTCCGTTCATGTCGAAGCCTTTAGGGCCTAATCTTTATGGCGGGTGAGCTTTTTTGACGCCTGCCTCGGTACATCTGATAACAACTTACAGAGCACGGTATACTCTCACGATGAAATTTGTAGATGAAACACCCATTAACGTACAGGCCGGCCGCGGCGGCAATGGCTGCCTCAGCTTTCGACGTGAAAAATATATTGAACGGGGTGGCCCCGATGGTGGCGATGGCGGTGATGGCGGCAGTGTTTACCTTGAGGGAGATGAAAACCTTAATACGTTAGTCGACTATCGTTTTCAGCGAAGCTTCAACGCCCAGAGTGGTCAGTCTGGTGGTTCTAAGAATTGCACGGGTAGAGGTGGGGAGGACTTAGTTCTGAGGGTTCCCGTTGGAACCACCATCATGGATGAAGATACAGAAGAAGTTCTTGGTGATATTACGGCTGCTGGTCAGCGGTTGATGGTTGCCAAAGCGGGTTATCATGGCTTGGGCAATGCTCGTTTCAAGTCCAGTGTTAACCGTGCGCCGCGTCAAACATCGGCAGGTACAGAAGGGGAAGCCCGCCGCTTGAGGCTGGAGCTGAAAGTCTTGGCTGATGTAGGACTGCTAGGGTTACCTAACGCAGGTAAGTCTACCTTTATTCGTGCTGTATCAGCAGCACGTCCCAAAGTGGCCGATTATCCTTTTACGACACTAGTACCAAATCTCGGTGTGGTGCAGGCTCAACGGTACCGTAGTTTTGTGATTGCAGACGTACCGGGCCTCGTGGCTGGTGCCGCTGAGGGGGCGGGTTTGGGGATCCGTTTTCTGAAGCATCTAACTCGTACCCGTTTGTTGCTCCATTTAGTGGATATGATGCCGACTGACGGTGCTGATCCCGCAGATAATGTGAACGTGATAGAGAATGAGCTCGACCAATTTAGCCCGACCCTGTGGGGCCGTGAGCGCTGGTTAGTCTTGAACAAGATTGACCTGTTGCCAGAAGACGAGAGAGAGCAGCGTTGCCAGGACGTAGTTGATAAGCTCCAGTGGGATGGACCGGTATATTGCGTATCTGCAGTAGCGGCTGAGGGCACTAAGCAGCTGTGTTGGGATATTATGGAGCGGTTGGAGGCGTGCTGGGAGGCCGAGCGGGAGGACCCTGAAGTTGCCGAACATGAGAGAGAGCTGCAAAATAGAATGCAGAGTGAGGCGCGGGATAGAATTGAGGCATTACGTCGCCGCCCAAAATCGGGTAATTCAGATGATGATGACTTCGATGACGAAGATGATGATCACGATGTAGAAATCATCTATAGCCCCTGACACAAGATAATAAGAGGCCGGCTAAAAGCGAGAGTAGCCCAGTCGTTATGGGCGATAGGTGATGAGTTATAGGTGGTGGGCGATATATGAGTGACAGAAGTATCGTAAAAAATGCCAAGCGCTGGGTGATAAAAATTGGCAGTGCACTGCTGACTGCTGATGGTAAGGGTTTGGATCGTGAGGGTATCGCTGCTTGGGTAGAGCAGGTTGTTGCGTTACTTGATCAGAATATTGAAGTTGTGATGGTGTCCTCAGGCGCGGTGGCTGAAGGCATGTCGCGACTTGGTTGGAGTAAGCGGCCTTCATCCATTCATGAGTTGCAAGCGGCGGCGGCCGTGGGGCAGATGGGGCTGGTGCAGGCCTACGAGTTTCAGTTCCAACAATTTGACCGACATACCGCACAGGTTCTCCTGGACCATGACGACCTCTCCAATCGAGAGCGCTATCTCAATGCTAGAAATACCCTGCAGACCTTGATGGAGCTGGGTGTGGTGCCGATCATTAATGAGAATGACACTGTCGCGACCGATCAGATTCGCTTTGGCGACAACGATACCTTGGCGGCAATGGTCGCGAATCTAATTGATGCCGATCTGCTGGTTATCCTTACCGATCAGGATGGGCTTTTCGATGCCGACCCCCGAGGTAATCCTCGTGCACAACTGGTCTCTCATGGGAAAGCTGGAGATCCTGCGTTAGACGCATTGGCCGGAGGGAGTGTAGGTGGTTTAGGTCGTGGTGGCATGATCACCAAACTCACGGCTGCTAGGCTAGCTGCACGTTCCGGTACGAATACTGTAATTGTGGGGGGTCGAGCAGAAAATGTGCTGACAAACTTAGCTAATGGGGAGGCGCTTGGCACGCTATTAGTGGCTGAGCAGGAACCCATTGCTGCACGCAAACAATGGCTGGCGGGCAGGTTGCAGGTGCGGGGCTCATTAACACTTGATGGTGGCGCGGTCCGGGTGCTTAAAGAACAGGGTAAAAGCTTGCTTCCAGTGGGTGTGAAGTCAGTTGTAGGTGACTTTAACCGGGGTGATTTAGTCCGCTGCGTCGATGAGTCGGGACGTGATGTTGCACGGGGGCTCGCTAATTATAATGCGTCAGAAAGCCGGCTGATTATTGGCAAGAGTAGCCAGCTGATTGCGGAAATATTAGGGTATTGCGATGACGAAGAGTTGATCCATCGAGATAACTTGGTGCTGGTTTAGCCATTACTGGTCGCTAATTTATAGCGTTCAGAGGGTTGCCTTACTAACTACAAAAAAACCGGCCTAGAGCCGGTTTTTTTCATCTTTAGGGCAGTCAATACTTAGCTGGCTGAAAGCGCCTTAACCTGAGCATTTAGACGGCTCTTGTGACGAGCTGCTTTGTTCTTATGGATGATGCCTTTGTCGGCAATACGGTCAAGAATAGGCACAACCGTATTGTAGGCAGCTTGAGCTGCTTCAGCTTCACCTGATTCAATCGCGGCATACGTTTTCTTGAGATAGGTGCGAACCATGGAACGCAGGCTGGCGTTATGCGTACGACGGTTTTCGTTCTGCCGTGCTCTTTTGCGTGCTTGGGGTGAATTGGCCACCTAAGTGCTCCTTTCAAAAATTAGTCTGATATTCAAGGCGCGGAAATATACAGTGTTTGTCCCTACTTATCAACTGGATTCACGCGCAAAGAATGCGTGAAAAGAGGGTTTTGAGCGAATGAGGTGTGGGAGGAGTCTGGCGCGCAGTGACTCAGGTAGCTGTGTTCCAGGACGGCGTTCCTGAATGGTAGATGGTAGCTATCATCCCGTTGTTAAAATCTCTATGATCTGGCCTGTAAATTCAAGAAGATAGCAGAGAGCTTCAGATTTGCCGCACCAGGATACAAAGCAAGACAATCAATTACACGCTCAGCCGGTAAACTCATCGAAATTACTGCGTTCCAGCGGTGTAGTCAGCAGTATGACGATGTTATCTCGGGTAATGGGTTTACTGCGTGATATTGTTTTTGCTCGAGTGATTGGTGCCGATGCCATGGCGGATGCCTTTTTTGTGGCATTTAAAATCCCCAATTTTTTTCGCCGACTATTTGCTGAGGGCGCTTTCTCTCAGGCCTTTGTTCCTGTGCTTGCAGAATATAGAGAAAAGGGGAGTGAGGCGGCTGTAAGGGCGCTGATAGATCGAGTCGCCGGAATGCTTGGGTCAGCACTGATTGCTCTGACTGTGTTAGTGGTTATTGCGTCCCCGCTGGTGACAGGGCTGTTTGCATTTGGTTTTTGGTTGGATCACCCCGATAAGTTTGACGCCGCAAGTAGTATGTTGCGGATTACGTTTCCCTATCTATTATTGATTTCTCTCACCGGATTAGCGGGTGCGATTCTCAATAGTTATGACCGCTTTGCAGTGCCGGCGTTGACGCCAATATTGTTGAATGTCTCCATGATAATAGCAGCACTCGTCGTGGCGCCCTGGTTTGACGCCCCGGTTTATGCGCTGGCTTGGGGGGTGTTGGCTGCGGGGGTGTTGCAGTTGTTGTTCCAGCTACCATTCCTAGCTCGAATTCATATGATACCGCGGCCAGTGATGGATTGGCGTGATGAGGGTGTCGTAAGAGTTCTGCGGTTGATGGCGCCCGCCATCTTTGGTGTATCTGTCAGCCAAATAAATTTGCTGTTGGATACGATGATTGCTTCGTTTCTGCCTACGGGTAGCATTTCATGGCTTTACTATTCTGATCGTTTGGCTGAGTTGCCCTTAGGGGTTTTCGGCGTAGCAATTGCCACGGTGATTCTACCGAGCCTGTCGCGACAGCATGCCGCAGACACGCTGGAAAAATTCAACAGTACTCTGGATTGGGCGTTACGGATGATACTGCTGATTGCCATACCGGCAGCGTTGGCGCTGATTATTTTGGCAGAACCTATATTGCTAACACTGTTTTATTACGGCGATGTGATGACTTCACGCGATATAGCGATGGCAACGCTTAGCCTGCGCGCCTATGCCGTTGGGTTGGTCGCCTTTATGTTGATCAAAGTACTGGCGCCGGGGTACTACGCTCGTCAGGATATCAAAACACCGGTGCGTATTGGTGTGATCGCCCTCGTGACCAACATGGGGCTCAATATTGCGCTGGCAGTGCCACTGCATCTCTATTGGGGCATTGGCCATGTGGGTTTGGCGCTAGCCACTTCATTATCGGCCATGCTAAACGCCGGGTTGTTGCTCCGAGGCTTGAGGAAAGGGCAGGTATATGCCCCTGAAGCGGGTTGGAGCCGGTTTTTAGTTCAGTTGTTGGCAGCCAATGTAACCATGGGTTTGGTGCTGTATGGGCTGACCTTGTACATGAATGAGTGGTTGCAGTGGTTGTGGTGGCAGCGAGCGAGTTGGATGGGGTTGCTCTGTGCTGGTGGCGCGTTGGCCTATAGTGCCATTCTCCTTGCTGGTGGTTTGCGTCTCTCCCATCTTAAACACCGATAAAATCAGGCATTCGCCTGTTTTTCATCTGGTCGGCTGGGTTATACTTTCGCCTTTATTTTTCGATGTCGGCGACCAGTGACCGAAGAAAAGAAACAGTTCATTCGTGGCCTGCATAATCTAAAGCCAGAACATGGCGGTTGTGTCGCGACCATTGGTTCATTTGACGGCGTTCACCTAGGGCATCGGGCGATTTTGCAGCAGTTGCGTGATAAGGCGACTGAGCTTGGCCTGCCGTCTGTTGTGATGATCTTTGAGCCACAACCGCAGGAGTTTTTTTCCGGTGAGCAGGCGCCAGCCCGATTGATGCGACTGCGAGAGAAAGTCGAAGCCTTTATTGAGGAAGGGGTTGATCGAATATTTTGTCTCCAGTTCAACCGCTCGCTTCGAAGCTTGTCCGCGCGCGAGTTTATTGATCAAGTGCTGATTGCTGGGCTGGATATTCGTTGTCTGGTGGTGGGTGACGATTTTCGTTTTGGTCATGACCGCAGTGGCAATTATTCGTTGTTACGGCAGGCTGGTCTTGAGCATGGCTTTGATGTGCTGGATACCCATACCCTGGAATATCAAGGGGAACGTATCAGTAGTACCCGTGTTCGAAGCGCGTTAGAGTGCGCTGATTTCGGGTTGGCCGAGACGCTTTTAGGTCGTCCTTATCGCATTACTGGTCGGGTTGTTTATGGGCAGCGTCTAGGCCAGCAACTGGGAGTGCCCACTGTCAATGTGCACCTTAATCGTTACCGGGCGCCGCTCAGCGGGGTGTTTGTGGTAGAGGTGTTCTTAGATGGACGTTGTTTGCCGGGGGTGGCCAATGTCGGTGTGCGCCCGACGGTTGGGGATCTGATCAAGCCAGTTTTAGAAGTTCACTTGCTGGATTTTGATGAGGATCTCTACGGACAGAGAATTCATGTGGAGTTCAAAGCCAAGGTTCGTGAGGAGGCTAAGTTTTCTTCGTTGGGGCTGATGGTGGAAGAAATTCATAACGATATTACAGTAGCTCGACAATATTTTGCCGAGCAAATAGATGATGTTAGAGAGAAATGACTGATTATAAACCAACCCTGAATTTGCCCTTTACCGAGTTCCCCATGAAGGCCAATCTGGCTCAGCGGGAGCCGGGTATGCTGAAGAAGTGGCAGGAATCCAAGCTCTATGAGCAACTGCGTGAGCAGCGCCATGGTCGGAAAAAATTCATCCTGCACGATGGCCCTCCCTATGCCAACGGTAATATTCACATTGGCCATTCCGTCAATAAAGTCTTGAAGGATATCGTGGTTAAGTCGCGTAGCCTCAGTGGTTACGATGCGCCCTATGTGCCCGGTTGGGATTGTCACGGTCTGCCTATTGAGCATCAGGTAGAAAAGAAAATTGGTAAGGCGGGTGTTAAGGTCGATCATAAGACCTTTCGTCAGAAATGCCGCGAGTATGCTCGTCGTCAGGTAGATGGTCAGATGAAGGACTTTATTCGCCTCGGTGTGATGGGTGAATGGGATAATCCTTATCTCACAATGGATAACACCTTCGAAGCAAACATTATTCGTGCGTTGGGAAAAGTGGTTGAAAATGGACACTTGGTCAAAGGCTATAAGCCTGTGTACTGGAGTGTGGTGGGTGCTTCGGCGCTGGCTGAGGCCGAAGTTGAATATCAGGATAAAACCTCATTTTCGATTGATGTGGCTTTTCCCGTGGTGGATACAGATGCCTTTGCTAGCGCGATAGGCGAGGTGACGGGCGAGGGTGATATTTCAGTGGTGATTTGGACCACAACACCCTGGACTCTGCCATCAAACCAGGCAGTTAGTATTAATGCTGAGCTGGACTATGTGCTGGTGCAATGTGACGTCGCCGGTGGTCTTGGTAGATTCCTATTGGCTGAAGCATTGATAGAGTCTGTTTTGGCTCGCTGGGGTGTGAAAGACCATAAGGTGGTAGGTCGAGCTAAGGGCAGCCAGTTAGAAAACCTGTTGTTGCAACATCCCTTCTATGATCGTCAGGTCCCCGTTATTCTCGGCGACCATGTGACCACTGAGGCGGGTACGGGCTGCGTACACACCGCACCGGATCACGGTGTGGATGATTTTGTGGTGGCGGCTAAATACGACATTGGCACCCTGAATTATATCGATGATAACGGCTTGTTCCGCGAAGGTGTGGAGCGGTTTTCCGGAGAGCACGTTTATAAAGTTGACGAACAGGTTGTTGAGCTTTTAAAGGACTGCGGTCGACTGCTGTCTAGCGACAAAATTACTCATAGCTACGCTCACTGCTGGCGTACCAAGACACCACTGATTTACCGGGCAACACCGCAATGGTTTATCAGCATGAACCAAAATGGTTTGCTGGCAAAGGCCAAACAAGCGGTTAAAGGCGTATCCTGGCATCCAGAATGGGGGCAGGCTCGGATTGAAGGCATGTTGGAAAATAGCCCAGATTGGTGCATCTCTCGCCAACGTACCTGGGGTGTCCCCATTGCCTTGTTTGTTCATAAGTTAACAGGAGCAATCCACCCAGATACAGCAACATTGGTTGAGGCCGTGGCATCTCGCGTAGAACAAGGTGGGATCGATGCCTGGTATGAGCTGGATGCCGCTGAGTTGCTAGGTGATGAAGCCGATCAGTACAGCAAGGTTACTGACACGCTGGATGTGTGGTTTGATTCAGGTGTTACCCATACCGCTGTGCTGGATGCTCGTGAGCCATTACAGTATCCGGCTGATTTATATTTGGAAGGCTCTGATCAGCATCGCGGTTGGTTTCAGTCATCACTGAAAACAGCGATTGCTATCAAGGGTAACGCGCCCTACAAAGCCGTCCTGACCCATGGTTTTGTGGTAGATGCCGATGGTCGTAAGATGTCCAAATCTATTGGTAATGTGATGTCACCACAGCAGGTGGTGAATGATCAGGGAGCCGATGTACTCCGTCTATGGGTGGCCGCCACAGACTTTAGTGGCGAGATGAGTGTCTCTAATGAAATTCTTAAGCGAACAGGAGACTCTTACCGTCGTATTCGTAATACGGCACGTTTCTTTCTGTCGAATTTAAACGGCTTTGATCCTTCCGAACACGTGGTGCCGATGGAAGAAATGTTGGCACTGGACCGCTGGGCGGTGGATTGTGCTGCGGGTATGCAGCAGGAAATTATTGCCGCTTACGAGAACTATCAGTTCCACCAGATCTATCAGAAGCTACATAATTTCTGTGTGACGGATATGGGCGGCTTTTATTTGAACATCATTAAGGATCGTCAATATACCTGCCAAGAAGATTCTCTCGCAAGGCGCTCTGCACAAACGGCCATCTATTATATTGTTGATTCATTTGCACGTTGGATTGCTCCGATTCTGAGTTTTACTGCAGAAGAGATTTGGGGATTCATTCCAGGTGATCGAGAGGCGTCAGTTTTCTTTGCTGAATGGCAGGCGTTGCCTTCGGCAGAAACCTCCGCTATTTCGGCTAGAGACTGGACATTGATTGCCGAGGCAAGAAATGCTGTCAATAAAGTGCTAGAAGGAAAGAAAGGTGTCGGTATTCAGAAGTCACTAGAAGCAGAGGTGACACTGTATGCCGATGGCGAATTGCAGCAAGCGCTGGCTAAGTTGGGTGATGAGCTCAAGTTTGTGTTGATTACTTCGGAAGCTGAAATCAAACCGTCGGCTGAAGCTTTTAATGCAGAAGCAACTGAAGTAGAAGGGCTCCAGGTGAATGTGGTGAAAACAGCGCATGCTAAATGTGATCGTTGCTGGCATCACCGAGAAGATGTGGGTGCTCATAGCGAACACCCAGAAATTTGCGGTCGTTGTGTTGAAAATATTGCCGGCGATGGTGAGCAGCGTTTATATGCTTAATGCAGGCATATTCTGGATGCCGGCATGAGCTGGAATCTCGGGCGCTGGTACTTGTTGGCCGCGCTGATTATTCTTATGGATCAGCTGACCAAGCATTGGGTCTCTTCCGCATTTTCCTATGGTGAAACGCTTGAGCTATTGCCTTTTCTAAACCTAACTCTGGTGCACAATATGGGTGCTGCCTTTAGCTTCCTCAGTGAGGCTGGAGGTTGGCAACGATGGTTTTTTACTTTGATAGGCGTGGCCGTTACCGTTGTCATTGTAGTTTGGCTATCTCGATTATCTGATCGTCAGGGTCTGTTAGCACTGGCCTTGTCGCTAGTGTTGGGAGGGGCAATCGGAAACCTCTGGGACCGAGTTCTATTGGGTTATGTGGTGGACTTTGTCGATCTTTACTATCGACATTATCACTGGCCTGCTTTTAATGTGGCGGATGCCGCCATTACGCTAGGTGCGCTGTTATTGATACTGGAAAGCCTGTTGGCTTCCAAAGAAAAAAAGACGGGTTTTGACCATGACTGATTTATCTGATGCTGTATTGCTCCCTATTGGGCCGGATACAAGAGTAACATTACATTTCTCACTTTCTCTTGAAAATGGCTCAACGGTAGACTCTAATTTTGAGGCCGAACCCGCTGTTTTTGTGGTGGGGGATGGTAATTTTTTACCCGGATTTGAGGCTGTCTTGACAGGCTTGAAACCGGGTGCGGAGGAGGTGTTCTCTATTCATCCTGAGCAGGGTTTTGGCCAGCACAATCCCAGTAATACTCAGCAATTTTCCCGTAAGGAATTTGATGATGACCTGGCGTTAGAGCCGGGTCTGATGTTGTCCTTTGCTGATGCTAGTAAGGCTGAATTGCCGGGTGTCGTGACGGTGGTTGATCAAGAAGAGGTGACCATCGATTTTAATCACCCGCTGGCAGGCCACACCATTAGCTTTAAAGTAAAAATTCTCGATGTGGTGCCAGCGGTAACCCACTGATGGAAATCAAACTCGCCAATCCTCGTGGTTTTTGTGCCGGAGTCGACCGGGCTATCGATATTGTTAATCGGGCTCTGGATATTTTTGGCGCACCTATTTACGTTCGCCACGAGGTGGTTCACAACAAATTTGTGGTGGAATCATTGCGTGATAGAGGTGCCATTTTTGTCGATGAGCTCGATGAAGTGCCCGATGGTGTCAATGTTATCTTTAGTGCTCACGGTGTCTCCCAGGCAGTACGACAAGAAGCGGTATCTCGGCAGTTAACTGTATTTGATGCGACTTGTCCTTTAGTTACCAAAGTGCATATGGAGGTGGTTCGCTACAGCCGTGAGGGGCGAGAATGTATTCTGATTGGTCACCAAGGTCACCCTGAAGTAGAGGGCACAATGGGGCAATATGAGTCTAGAAAAGGCGGGCGGATATACTTGGTCGAGAGTGAGGCCGACGTGGCGGACCTACAAGTAATCAATTCCGACAACCTGGCCTACGTCACCCAAACAACGCTTTCTATGGATGATACTGCTAAGGTAATCAATGCATTACGCCAGCGTTTCCCAGCTATTTGTGGTCCTAAAAAAGATGATATTTGTTACGCCACACAAAACCGCCAAGATGCGGTCAAGCAGCTTGCTTTGGAGTGTGATCTTGTCTTGGTGGTTGGATCACCTAACAGCTCCAACTCGAATCGTTTAAGGGAGCTGGCTGAGCGTTGCGGTGCGGATGCGTACCTGATTGATAATGCCTCGGATATTCAGGCAAGCTGGCTTTCAGATAAAATTGCGGTTGGTATCACCGCCGGCGCCTCGGCTCCTGAAGTGTTGGTTGGGGACGTGGTAGCAACCTTGCAAAACATGGGGGCGACGGCGCCTCAGGAGATACCCGGCAGGGCAGAAAACATTCAGTTCTCTATGCCTAAAGAGCTGCGTTAATAGCGTTATTAATTAAGCTTTAAATTCTCTCTATTTTTCCTATACTGGTGTGACACGGATGTGTTTTGCCAGGATGGCGATATGGACTGTTTTAATAAAACGAAAGGTTTCACCCTTTTTGAGTTGCTAATAGCAATGGCATTAGTGGCTGTCATTTCAGCATTGGCTGTTCCTTCATTTCAACTATTGATTAAGAAGAACCAGTACTCACTGGAAGCACAAAGGGTGCTGGCGACACTTAATTATGTCCGAATGGAGGCGATCAAAAGGAATGGTTTGGTTAGTGTCTGTCCAAGCTTAGATGGGCTTGCCTGTGACCACAACTTGAGCTGGAAGGATGGTTGGATCATCTTCTCAGATAAGGCGAAGCGAGGAGAGCTTGATCATGATGAGGATCGGGTTTTGAGAATTGGTGATCCTATAAGAAAGGGGTATCTACTCTATGCCACCAAACACCATTATTGGTTTGGTTATCGATCAGATGGGACTTCCGTGGGAAGCAGTGGTAGTGGAAATACATCGTTTATCATTTGTTCTCCGGAAGCTGGTTTTGATGAGGGGAGGCGAGTTGTTGTTTCGTTGACTGGGCGGCCTAGAGTGACAGCGGGTATAGGGGGTAGAGTCTGTGATGGTGGCTGATAAAAATGGCCTGTTTGTAGATTATACCGTCAGGTCATTACATGCTTTACAGTACGCTTAAATAAAACGCCGAATATGGATAAACCCCGCCCCTTTTCCCTAGAAAAACGCCAATATAGCTTGTGATAAATACTCAATAATTAGTTACTATATTGAGGTTGCAACTACCGTTTATCGTCTATTTTTACCAAAACTTAGCTGTCAAGAGTTGGTGGTCGCAGTATTACTCCTTTCGTCCGAAGGGCGAGTTTGATAAGAATGAATTTGCTATATGGGGCTGTATGGACACGACAATAAAAGATGATGGCTTTACACTGATCGAGTTGATGATCACCATTGCTTTGGTGGCAATTATTTTGGTATTGGCGGCACCGTATTTCCGAGAAACCATTACCAACAGTAAAATTAGTGCCGAAGCAAACAACCTAATGGCGAGTTTTAATTTTGCCAGATCAACGGCCGCTAGACTCAACCAGCCCGTTACGGTTTGCAAAAAGAATGCAGCCGGAGATGACTGCACCACTGCCGATAACTGGGAGCAGGGCTGGATCATCTTTAACGATCTGGATAAGGATGGCACTGTCGATAGCGGCGCCGATGAAATTGTGTTGCAGCAGTACACGCCCCTACCCACTGGGTACACGCTTCGCAGCACCGCCGAATTGTCAAATTTAGTCACCTTTTTGCCTCAAGGCAGTGCCCGTGGTGGCAGTAGCGGCACGGAATTGGATGAGTTTTCATCGTTTCGGATTTGTAGTGCGGATGATACTGGGGAAGAAATCGATGCTAAGGCAAGGCAGGTTTTTCTCAATGTTACGGGTCGAGCTCGTAGTCAAAAAGGGTTAGATCCAGGCATAGATTGTCCTTGATACTTCAGGGGTGCACTAAGGAGCAGGTAAGTGATAGTGATAAGACCCTCTTGTAGAAAAGTGTTGCTCAACCACAGAGCCAAAAGTGTTGGTGTCGGTTTGATAGAGGTGATGATTTCTGCCCTTGTTCTGGCTGTTGGCATATTGGGGTATGTTGGGCTGCAAATGAACGCTAAGCGGACTAATTTTGAGGCTATACAAAGAACATCGGCGTCGTATTCGGCTCAGAACCTACTTGAACGAATAAGGGGTAACCCTAACCAGGTCAGCGCTTACGTGGTAACCGATCTTGATCCGGGCGTTATGACTGAACCAACCCCTAATTGCACGTCGGCACTATGTACAAATACTCAGCTTGCTGCTTTTGATCTTTGGGAGTGGGACCAGCTATTGGATGGTACGACCGTGTCAGGAGGACTTGTTAACCCCATGGCCTGTGTAACGAACACCAGTAATTTCGTCACGGTCACTATTGTGTGGCAGGGAAAAGTGGAACTGGATCAAACCAATGCCCCCTCCTGTGGTGATGGTAATTTCGGAACGGATATCAAGCTCAGACAGTGGGTCACCATGAATTCATTTGTGGCGGATGTGTAAAGGTGAGTGACTTGGCAGTTAAAACGATGAAGGGGCACTATTCCTACAGCAAAGGGTTTACTCTGATTGAGCTGATGATCGCTTTGCTCTTGGGGTTACTGCTCTCTGTTGGAATTATTAGTGTATTTGTTGAGGGCAGTCGTAGTTTTGTTCAGGATGATGAGGTGGGGCGTGTTCACGAAAATGGTCGCTATACCTTAAGGTTGCTTTCCCGGGAACTTGGTATGGCCGGTTTTTTCGGGGGTATTCCTGATTCATCTGATGTCAGCGGGGGTGCGGTGACTTCTGACTGCGGTCCTGCTGGAGCAGATTGGCTACTCAGTGGCGACTCACCACTGGAAGTCGTTACTCAATCCGATAACACATATACGTGCCTCGTTGGTGAGGTTGTGGTAGATACCGACATTGTCGCGATAAAAAGAGTGTCTGACACACCTATTATTGAAAATGGAGAGTGGCAATCGGGGCTGGACTCTTTGGTAAGTAGTCGGTATTACCTACATGCTCAAAATAGAGGGCTGGGTGCTATTGTATTGCAGCAAGGTGCTGGTTATACAGATATTGGAACCATTACCACTGCCGATAATGGTTCTGATGTGTGGGAGTATTACGCGTCAATATTCTATATAGGCGAAGATGATGATGAGGTGCCGAGCCTGTGTAAGAAAGAACTTATTTCGGCAGGCACTGGTATTTCATCCGAACGTTGTCTAGTCAGTGGGATTGAGAACCTGCAAGTAGAGCTTGGTATGGATACAGATGCCGATGGAATTGCGGACCAATTTGTTTCCGAGAGCACTGATCCACCCGTGATCGCAGGGGCAAACGCAGATCAGATTGTATCTGTTCGGATTCACGTACTGGCTCGAAGTATTAATGAAATACATAATTTTCCTGCTGAGTCCCGAAGCTATCGATTAGGGGGGGGGACAACAGTGACCACACCTGTAGATCAATTCTATCGATTAGCTCTCTCGGCGACGGTCGTTATTCGCAACCCAACCAGCTTGGTCGCTGAATAATGGAGCTGAAACTATGATCAAATACGATTATGGCAGGATGAAACAACAAGGTGCAATCCTGCTGATTTCCCTTATATTTTTACTGTTACTCAGCATATTGGCGTTGGGTGCTATGCGCTCAGGCACTCTAGAATTACTGATGGCCGGCAATGAGCAATCCAGAATAGAGGCCTTTGAACTGACGGCGGCCGTAAATGAATCGCTTATTAGCCGCTGGCAGGGTGGCTCGGGCGGGGAGCCCAGTTTTAAAACGGATAAAACCCTTTGCAGTCCAGGCCATACAGATCCAGATTGTGATGCTAACACTTTGGTGATTGACGCCACCCTGTCATCTGTTATCAGTTCCGCAGGGGCTGTTAACGAGTACATGACACACTATTTAGGCGAAGGGCAAGCACCTCCCGGCTTTGGTGAACAAGTGAACACCTGTGCATTCTATTTTGATACTGAAACTGATTACGATAATTCGTTGAATAGGCTGGGGGTATCACACCAGTCGGAAGGCGTGTTCATTATCAACCCGGTTGCAACTGATTGCTCGGGGTTGTCCACTCAGTCAAATGCGGGTGATTTGGACAAGTACACACATCTAGATATTGCATCACCGTGATGATAGACAGAGGAGACCGCCATTGCAGGCGGAATAGAATCATGAATAGACTCAAGTTTTGGCAAGTTGCGATCTTAACCCTCTGCCTGATGCCGACATTAGCACTGACAGATGATACTGAAATCTTTTTTGGCGCGCCTCCTGCCGAGGATGAAGTGCCACCCTTTGTGATGCTGTCACTCGATTGGCGCTCTAACCTTGGGTCTAATATTTGTACCTTCAATACTGATCCTGACCTTACTAATTGTGATGATGGGGGCGAACTGGGTGACGAAATTTATGCTGCTTTAGTTGATGAGGGTCGAATTGGAAATGGTGATGTAGTCACACTATTTGATGTCCTACGTGGTGTATTGATTGTTGTTTTTGAAGAAATTCAAGACGATGGTTTCGCCATTGGCTTTATGATGAGCCACCAAAATGAAAATAACTGTACTGCAGAAAATGGAGACTTGGGTAACGACAAAGGTTGTAGTGATGGTGGCTTTATATTGCGTGGTTTTGACGTGATAGACGGGACTGCAGAAGGACTAGCTTCCGAAAAAGAATTACTTGATATTATGAGAAATATCCCCGTACCCTCAGGAAACCTCGCTCATCCCTACCAAGGCAGGGAGTTGTTTTTTGAGTTGTACCGTTATCTGACGGGTGGTGACGTTCTTAATGGACACAAAGGTTGGTCGGATTTTAATAGTGATAAGAAACAGGGCAAGGGTAGCTATAACCTGGATCAAGAGTATGCGCGAGATAGTGGTGGGGGTAGTAGTACCAGTGGGAATGGTGAGTGTGATTTTGACACACAAAGGGGTTGTGGCCTTGCTGTGGCACCTGGTGTGGATGCTAACGAGAATCCTGACGGTAGGATCTCCCCATGGGTAACTTGGGATATGGACATCGATGATAGTGTTAAGTACACCAGCCCTTACACCGTTGGTGATTATTCGTGCAGTAAAACCTATACCATTAACTTTTTGTTCCAAGTATCTCAGCAAGATGCGGATTGGAACACAGCGATATCCAAGGATATTGGTAATGGAGCCGATGAGCAGGGACTGGAACTGGCGAACACCTCTGGTGACAATGCATTTCCTGAAATTATTTCCAAGCTGCACTCATTTGATCATGCCAGTGATGATGTTGGGGTATCTATTGCAGGCAATCAGAATGTCACTTCTTACTTTATTGTCGATCAGGTCAATACGAAAACACGCGCCTATGCAGAGGCGGGCGGCACAGAAGCACCGATTAATGCATCGGAAAATCCAGGACTGCTACTTGAGGCTTTAAGGAGAATTTTCAGCGATATTGCTTCAGTTAGCACCACGTTCACGGCGGCATCGGTCCCAGTCAATGTTCAGAACCGAACAGAGGCGCTTCCCGATATGTATTTGGCGCTTTTTAAGGTGGATGAAAATGGTTATCCATTTTGGCCGGGCAATGTTAAAAAACTTCAAATAGAGTCTGATACTTTAGATGATGGTTCAACAGCAGTCAGCGTCGTTGATGCTAATAGTGCTCTAGCGTTTAATGCAACGACAGGACGCATCAGTGATGAAGCGCTGACCTTCTGGACCGATCCCGTAGCCGACGATGTATTTACGGCTGACCCTGATGCCGCGAGCGACAATAGCGGTAAAGATGGCAGTTCTATTACCCGAGGTGGCTCCGGTCACCGCTTACCAGGGTACCGGGTAGCTCAAAATGGTGTTCCGATCACGGGGGATCCTACCGCGGCAAATGTCAGCCCTTCGGTAGAGGGCGATAGTGATGGTCGGCAGCTATTTCTCAGCCCGGCTACCGTGAATGGTAAGTCGTCTACGGCTAATGCGCTGATTGCATTGGATGCTGACAGCGCAGCCGTTGGATCATTAGCTGAGGATGCGGAGATCCAAAAATTACTTGGGCTTCTTGTTGAGGTAACCCCCCCCACCGATCCAGTAACTTATGTTAGTGATACTGATTATCTTGCCGATATTGAAAGTGATGCAGGAGCAGATTTTTCTGCATTGACAGATTCACAGAGTCGGGCTGCGGCAGCTCAAATTCTTTTGAAGTGGGTTAGGGGTATCGATGTTTTCGATTGGGATGGTGACTCTGAGTACGATGATGCTCGCCCTTGGATGATGGGTGACCCACTGCATTCTAGACCGTTGACCCTGAATTATGGTCCTACGGGCGGTGGTTATGATGATGAGAATCAACACCTTAGAATTTTGTTTGGTACCAGTGATGGCTTCCTCCACTCAGTCCGTAATACTGCTCCAAATGGAAATGAGTCGGGGATAGAAGAATGGGGCTTTATGCCCAGAGAGTTGTTGTCTCATGTAAAAGATTTAACAAAGCGGTCTTTTGTAGGACAAGATAAACCTTACGGGATCGATTTGCCGCCAGTTTCTTTTGTGATCGACAATGATCATGATGGGATTATTGAACGTGGCTCCGGAGGCAATGATTCATACTGTGCCCCTGGAGGTGATGATCAGTCTGATCTCACCGACCTCAATTGCGACAAAGCCTACATCTATGTTGGTTTGAGGCGGGGAGGTAAATCCTACTATGGCTTGGATATATCCGATCCGGAGGATGACCCTAGGTTGTTATGGCAAATTACCAATGAAGGTGTCGGAACTGACTTTGAGGAGCTCGGTTTAAGCTTCTCAACACCAAGGCAGGCATGGGTTAAGTTTGAGCCGGATGGAAATATAAATACATTCGGAGGGGAAAGTGTTCCCATTCCAGTATTGATCTTCGGTGGTGGTCTCTACGGCGGTTGGACCGACGATCATAGTGCGCGTGTTGGACGCGATGATCTCTCCTATGATGTGACCACCGATGCGACGGATGGCCATGACCCAGAGGGTGCAGCATTATTTATTGTGCATGCTCGAACCGGCGAGTTGATTTGGAAGGCTACTTGGGGGGCATCAGAAGGGGGCGTATCTGAGAATGAATATCACCATAATGAGCTGATTCATAGTATTACCGCAGCAGTGACGCCGGTTGATTCAGATGGCGACGGTATTACTGACAAGGTTTATGTGGGCGATACAGGGGGCAATGTCTGGCGTTTTGAACTACCTCAATTTAACTCGGTTATTGCTGATAGTGATACTACCTATGCGACTAATTT
>TARA_R110000822_G_scaffold227017_1_pt1 | contig 66276 bp, 69 predicted proteins | sample TARA_R110000822 | Tara Oceans TARA_R110000822 (sample SAMEA4397666) | marine metagenome | biome: Polar Biome; feature: [SRF] surface water layer (ENVO:00010504); material: water (ENVO:00002006), including particulate matter (ENVO:01000060) such as... | depth 5 m | reverse complement strand
ATAAAAACATAATGTTTTCTCGAAATAAGATTTAACACCTAAACAGTAATTATGCTAACTTAAATGACTAAAAATAATGAGCAAAGAACAGAACGACCAAAAAGAGAACAAGGCATTACATATAGGTGGTGTTAGTGGTAGGTTATGCCCTTGCGGAAAAACCAATAGTACAAGTGAGTGCCATTGCCCGATAACTGACTTCTTTGATATAGAAGAATAACTTACCATTAACAAAACGCTAAAAACTATACACATTCTAAAAACATGTAAAGAAAATAGAGTTTATTTAACACCTAAACAGTAATTATGAATATTACCGAAAAACAAAAAACAGAATTTCTACTAAAGTTAGCGGAAGAAGATTACATACAAGGTAGCGAATATCATGCTTATAGAAGTAAAAAAGGAAAATGGCATTTTGGACACACAAACGACTATCCGTTACAGCATGGAAATGGTAACAATACAATATTGTCAGATAATATGGTGGAAATTCTAATGAAGAAAATTAACACCTAAACAGTAATTATGACACCAAAAAAAAAAGCAAAAGAATTAGTAGATAAATTCAATGAAGATTCAAGATTTTGGGATTGCTACAATGATGTTCCACTAGAAGAAAGGCATGATAAAAATTGTGCTTTAATATGTGTTAATGAGATAGCTAAAGCATTTAATTTTCCTAAATACGATGGAGACCCAGATAAGGAAATAAATGGAGATCAAATTTACTGGTATGATGTAAAACAAGAAATAGAAAAGCTATGACCGTAGAAAAAGGATTAATTAACACCTAAACAGTAATTATGAAAAAAACAATTATTACAGCAGTATTAGCAACTTTTTTATTCGCATCATGCGATAAGGACGAAAAGTTTAACAGAATGAGTGTAACATCAATAGTTTACCCAGATACAGATCCTGAATGTCCAGAAGGAGGTCATAGAATCAGTGAAGGTGGAGACTATAACGATGATGGATACTTAAATCCAAACGAAGTGGCTTATAGCTATCTTATATGTAGTAACTCTAGTATAGATGGCGAATCAACTTATGACTTAGCTGTTGAAAGCGGATATGAGGGAACATTAGAAGAATGGTTAGAATCTATTAAAGGATTAGACGGTACAGACGGTATTGATGGTACAGATGGCGAGGATGGAGCTGACGGCTCTGACGGTCAAGATGGAACCAACGGAATTGACGGATTAGATGGTGCTGATGGTCAAGATGGTAACAATGGTTCTAATGGAACTGACGGTTCTAATGGTGAAGACGGAGAAGACAATGATGACGACGATGATGATGACAATAATAATAAAGTAACTTTATGTCATAATAATAATACATTATCAGTTAACTCAAATGCAGTACAAGCTCACTTGAATCATGGAGATTCTCTTGGAGAGTGTAAAGATTAAACAGTAACAATTAAGAATAGAGAGGTTCGACTCCTCTCTATTTTTCAAATATTTAAATTGCTCGAGCCCGCGTGAGTATTAACATCTGGAATGATGATGTTAAACCTGACAGCTCATAGCGGAAAAAAAGCCTATTATTGTGTCGAAAGCAGTAAGGCGTCAGGCATGGGAGAACGCTCCATGAATCCAACAAAGAAGGGTTGCCAAAAAAGCCTAGATGTTGCTGAGTCTCCAGCATTTGTCAAAAAATGGTCAGGCTATACAGGAGGGGATAATCCCCCTCCAGCTTGTAACTTAATAATTTAATAATCATGAGAATATTATTAGTATTATGCTTAGCAATGGTCTTATCACTATCATGTGAAAAGGAGACTGATTTAATATCAGAATACATTACTATAAGCGTAAATATGTCTAAATTACAAAGTAGTGTGTCTGGATTTCCAGATAGTACATCAGGTAAAGGATGTGTATTTCCAGATGTTATTGTCCCTAAAGACTTAACTTATTACTACTTAACCTTTGAATCTATTGATACTGGTGACATCCAGGTGATAGAATTGCCAGATCTTAATGGAACATTTGAGATGAAACATTATGGTAACAATTATAACTTAACAGTAACAACTCATAACAATATTATAATACCTGAGCTTAGTGATCAGTTTCATTGGTACTCTAAACAAGTGGTTAACTTAAATGATTCACCAGCTATAACTGTTGTTCTTAAGAATCCATACAGTGCAATTGTATTAATAAATAATGACAATTCAATACTTGGTGTTCCTCAATTTAATGAGCAAGACATGTACGCTAATATTAATGGATGGTATATCTATTCAAGTGTTACAGGCGAAGAGTTGTTGAGAATTACAAAAGCTGATGGTGGTGAGGTAAAATATATAGAGAGCTTTGAGCCATACACAATATACACATATATGTATTGTGATCCAATGTCTTTGTCAATAAGTAGAGAGGATAAACCTTTTATACTTAATAAACAAACAATATTTAATTAAGATTTAATGATAATGTCTATCTCAGCCCTGTGTGGCTGCTGAACAGATACGGTCTGGTAAAGTGTTCAAAGCGAGTCAGACGCATTATTATTTTAACAAACAACAATATTATGAAAACATTTAAGAGGTGGACTAGTGTAGTGTTTTTGTTAGCTACATTCATTAGTATAGCATCTTTATATTATAGAACATTGATAAATTTAGCAGATTTAAATGATATAGTAATAGTATTAATACTTATGCTTATTTCATTAATTATTAATAATAATAAATATAAATGAAAAATCTAGAAAAAATAAAAGATTTAGTAGAAATAACATCAAATATAGATATTTCAAAAAAAAATAGAAAAAAACATAATGTAATAAGTAGACAGATATATTATAAACTTTGTAAAGAATTAACAAATTCAAGTCTAGAAGATATAGGTCTTAATATTAATAGAGATCATGCTACAGTAATAAATGGACTTAACAATTTTAAGTTAGATGTTAAAGACAATTACCTTACAATATATAACAATTTATTTATAATACTAAAAGAAAAGCTTAAATCTAATCGTAATGTTAACGATGATACATTAATGTTAGATCTATTAGCACAACTTGAAGGTGAAAAGATTAAAAATAATCTAGCTTCTATTCTATCAGATGATGAGCAGAAACTTATAGATATTTGGAGGTCACTCAACGACAATAGTAAAGAGTATACTATGTTCAAGATAGAGTCTGCTATTAAAATCCAGAAGGCAATGCAGCCAGAACCTTGTACTAATCCTCATTGTGTAGATGGTTTCGTAGGTGAGTTGTATGGTGAAAAATTATATTGTAGAACTTGTAAACATTAAAGATATTACAGATACATATTGACACAATGTTGCTTATTAACTACAAAACGTGCGTTTTTGTTACATATAAGCGACAAATTACCTGCAGAGTTAAATAAAGCACACCAGTTCACGTAAAAATTAAATATGAATAAACTAATTATAATGCAACATACTATCAATTTTATGATAGAAATAGATCCTAACTCTGTATCAGATATGGGTCACAATTGGGAACCAAAGAGAGATGATGAGGATAGATACTTCATTAGACAAGAATATTAACTAATTATAAAACAATGAAATTAGAAACTAAACAGAAGATTAAATTCATTTTAATGATTGTCAGTATTCTATTAGGATATTTATTAATGCTAATAAGAATTGAAGACGAGATCTTAATGAAAATTATCATAATAAAGCTTTCAGGTATTGTTCTATTGTTTTTAGGATTAAGACTTGTTGAATCATTTTTTAAAATATAAAAACTCTTTGATTGAAGATAACACACAGGTTAAGCATTACTTACTGTAAACCATTATCAGGTGGTTGTGTTTATTGAAATGTGTTAATAGAAATAATCCCCATTTAAGTGGGTGTAAATAATAAACTATTAACATCCCATAGCTGAATTGGGTCAAAGAGTTTTTTATGAAAATAGTGTGTTCTTGAGGCGAGTTCGTCATTAAAGAACCGGAATGGTAAGTATGTGTTAGTACCCACGAGGGAGCATGCATTGAAATATAACGAAGCCCTTGACATGGTGCGTGGCCTATTACCCTAGAACACACTTTTAATAAAAAGGCTAAACATTGATCCTTTGTGAATCGAACGTAATCTGAAACAAGTTGCTCAGTACATTCACATAAAGATACTAATCCTGAATTGACAGGATAACTAGCATCCGTATCGTAAACGGGTTTAATTCATTCTATGGAGTCTAAGAGCTAAGTTGGAGTAATCCTAGATGTGTTGTCAACCTTGAGAAAGTTGTGCTAATAAGCGTGTTAAGTAGACGACAACATAAATGAGTTCTCAGCAAGTAGTGAAATAATAAGTCGGAGTAAAACTAGAAATAGATAATAGTCCGAGCAAAAGTTAACTACGTGACCCTACTCTTATCAGACCTGAACCAATAGCGGAAACCTACTAGGGGGAATTGATAGGCTGATAAGAAAGAGGGTTATAATGTTATTACAGTGGGGTTATCCCTCGGCTCGTAAACTCGCCTCAGGAAATAGAACTTTAGCATCCTTTTTATATTATGCAGTTACAATATAAATGACTTGAATAGGTCAACTCGGTAGTGCGGGCAGTGCCATTGGCATGGAACAAAGTAAATTAGATGAAATTTCTAATGCCTATTCAGTATGGGTAACCAATAGGGATTAAAGTGTACAACCACGCCCAAAAATCTTGCTTCAATATCAGTGAAGCAGTACTAAAGATAGTTGAAGCTAACACAAAATAAAACCGAGTGTGCGAATAGGTAGTAATACCTGACAGTGCCGGACACTATCTTTTTAATATAATCTATCATACATATATTTGGTAATAAATAACAAAAATGAATATGAATATCAACATCATTCTTCATCTATTGCCAGTATTTCTTATTGGTGCCATTCTGGTACTTGTATTAATCTGGCTGCTTGATAAGCTTAGAGAAGGTAACAATAATTAATATAAAAATATAAACTAACATGGTATCAACAAAAATGAAAGGCCCTTGTGGTGGATGTCCCTTTGGACGTATTAATAATAATGAGAAACCAGCACCAGGCGGTAGCCACCCATTTGTGTACCTTGGGCAGGTAAGAGGGCCATTCTGGCTCCCTTGCCATAATGATGCACAATATACCGGAAAGGACAGTGATCCCGCTAAGGTGAAGCAGTGCGGTGGTGCTGCCATTTTTAGAAACAATTGTGGGAAGAAATATAATCTTCCTAAAGATTTGCTAGATCTACCTAAGAATATAGAGAAAGTGTTTAGTAATGAAGCTGAGTTCTACTCACATTATTCAGACATGCCTTTACATGATTCACAAATGTTATTAACAGAGAAAACGCTTGATGCGTTTATGATGTTAGAAATGGAAAAGGTAGAGGTTAGGAAATTATCATAGAATAAAAATACTGTCTACAGTATTTTTTACAGCAAACCCCTGTAGAGGCAAATACACAATATTGACTCATAGAGTTATGACCAGATATCTTGACTAAAGAGTGTTGGGCCCGTCAAGTTCGGGGGTTTTAAAATATTAAAGAATAGAGTGGTTCGATTCCACAAATACCTCGGTAGAATGCAGTCGATAGCATTGTTAGGCAAAACAGGTGGTTAGTTCTCATTGGTGGGCTGCCGTGGTATTAATTTAAAATATAATCACATGAAATCAAAATTTATTAAAGAAACTGATAAGCAATATTCTATTAGAGAAGACGGTGTTTTCACTAGACATTATCGATATTATAGAGACATAAATGACAATATGAATCTTAAAATATCATATAAGGATGTAGTAGTTAAAACAAAATTGAACAAAGATAATCATTTAAATTATTTTATTCGTATAAATGGAAAATCTAAGAATGGATACATATCCACTTTAGTTGCAGAATATTTTAATATAGAAAATCCTTATTCATCTAGCTCTTTTAAAATAGCGTATAAAGATAACAATCCTAATAATTGCAGTGTAGATAATATTTATTTTACAAATCAAAAAGGAAAAACATCATATACGTCAAAAGAAGAGTCAATATCTTCTAGAAAAGAATATAATAAAAAACTTAAAAGGGATGATTATCAAAAAAGAAAAGGTGATAAGAAATATATGATGAGATTGGGGAGAAATCAAAAAAAATATTACCTTAAACTTAAGAAAGAAAATCCTGAAAAAGTAGCTGATAAGTATAATAAATTCAATAGATTTTATGTTAGTCAATTGGCTAGCTCTTATGTTGCTGCTAAAATTGGATTTTCAGTGAAATTATTGCCTGAAAATTTAATAGAATTGAAAAAAAATCAATTAAAATTACATAGACAAATTAAAAACAAGAAAAAAAATGATAGCAATTAACAATCACATGAAAGTTATGAATGGACTTGCTACCGGCTTAGCCCAGGATGTATTAGACTTAAGAGCCGGTAAATTAAATGAGCAAAAAGCTACTGTAATATCCAGATTATCTGGTAAAGCAATTAAAGCTGTTGCTCAAGGAGTTATGCTTGCTAATCATCAAGAAATACAAAGAGATAAAGTTGCTGTTCAGCACAGAGAGCTCGATGTAAAAGTTGATCGCATCCTTCTTGAAAGAGAGAAGTTAAACTTCAAAAAGACTGGAAAATGATACAAGAACCATTCTTGAAGAGAAAAGAATATTTTATGGATATCAATTCTAAGCTCATTAAAAATCATATTAGTATTAGAGATAGTATTCAGTGGACTTCTTCTAAAGGAAATATTATGAGTATCACTGATATGGATGTAAACTATATTAGGAATTGTGTAAACAAAATTGAAAGAGGAGAGATGGAACTAGTGAGAGCAGAGAAACTGTTGAATTTAAAAAACGAATTAATCTATAGAGAAGTAATTAAATTATGAAACCAGAAGAGATAGCATTTAATGATTTCAAGGGTGCGGTTAGCATTCAAGAATTTGAGGCTGTATTAACCTTATGTAAAAAACAATACGAAAAAGTAAAAGATATTTTAAATACTAGAGAGAAATTTCTAGAAGATACTAAAGATAAATTTTTAAAAGCAGAATCAGAAATAGAGGACGAAAGAATAAAGGCTGGAATGAATAAGCTAGTTGATGCTCTTGTTAAAAGAGCAGACGAAGAGCTTGTTAAAGCAGCTAAAGAAGAATTAAAAGATATAAAAAACATAACTGAGTTTTTAAGAAGATTTGGAAATGCAAATGACTATCCTGAATTGGAAACTTCCTTTATTAATTATATAAAAAAATATTAAAATGAAATTATTTAATAAAAAAATAACTCTTGATGATGCTTATAAAGCTATTAATACTTATATAGCTTCAGGTAATGAAGAAAATAATATTATATTATTACGTTCTAAAAATAGCAAGAAAAAGGGATTAGTATTAAAAGGTAGCTTTATTAGTTGTGCTATAAGTGCACTTCCTAAGATGCTAGTTGAGTGTGCTAAAGGTGATAAAAATTTTGCTAAAGCTATGATTACGGCGTCAGAAGCTATTAAGATTAATGAGCCTGACATGATGGAGTTTTCAAATAAGCTTACAGGTAAAACTTCTAGAGATTCAGACTTAAGAGAAATAGAATCAGAATTAAAAGATAAATTTCCTAAACATGATATAGTAAGTATTGATGTATCTAAGTTGCAAAATATGGATCCAGAAGAGTTTAATAAAATAATTGACAAAATCTATAAATCATCTCAAAATGGAGATAATAGATCAGAACAATAGTAGGGAAAAAATACAATCAAACGCGGTAAAGCTTTCAGGAATCCACCAACACTTAGTACTAGAATGGTCAACAGGTTGTGGAAAGACTCTAGCAGCCGCAAAGATTGTTGAAGATATAATGATAAAGAATCCCAATGCGAAGGGTTATTTAGTTTGTAAAGAGAGTACGCACAAGCAAAACTGGTACGATGATATTAAAAAACATAGGAAATTAAAAATCCTTAATAATATTACTACACTTCTGTATGCTTCTCTTCACAAACATAAAAAAAAAGCTGATTTTATAATATTAGATGAGTGTCATGCTCTTACTCCTGCAAGGGTTAAGAAGATGATGCCTATGCTAAGTCGCAACACTAAGTTAATCTTCTTGTCTGCTACTATTCCAATAGAAAGGAAGGATGCAATTAGAAGATTGTGTACTAAGGTTCATTTTGATTCAATACCTCTTAAAAAGGCTATTCAGTTAAAATTATTACCTGAACCATCATTAGTTGTGCATAGAATTGGCCTTAAGCAGAAGGTGACAGGAAAAATATGGGATTTTCAATATAGAAAGCCAAAAGGTAAGATGATAAAATATTGTACTCACAAAGAATTGTTTATGACATTAAAGAAATACCCTAAAGATATGGGTATTGTCGTTCAAGGAAGTGAGCAAGAATATTATGATGCTATTACCAAACAAATGACTTACTATAAAGAACTATCAGAAAGCATGACAGTGCCATATCCTATCCGTAATGGATGTAGAAACAAATTCCTTAATCTAGGGTCAGTTCGCAAGAAATTCATTGCAGAGGTCAAGACTGAGCGTGTGAGAGAACTTGTGAAAGGTTTTAGAAAGGATAATGTTAGATTTATATGTTTTACCGGCTCAATTAAGCAGGCAAAAGATGTTGGCTCTAGCAGTGCTGTACATTCAAAGAATGAGAAAGGAAAGAATCAAGAGCTTATAGACTGTTTCAATGATGAAACATGTAGTGAATTATTTGCTGTAAAAATGTTACGTGAGTCAGTTAACCTGACAAATATAGAGCGTGGCATTATTACGCAATTAGATAGCTCAATTGGTTCATTCTATCAAATGTTAGGAAGATGTTTAAGGCATGAGTTCCCAGAAATGCACATAATAGTTCTACAAGGAACACAGGATGTCTCTTACTTTAAGAAATCAATGGATAGTTTTGATGAAAAATATATAAAAATCGTATGATATCACTTTATAAGATAAAATCTCTTCGAGATGAGGAATTGTTTGATGCTATTGCATTAATGGAAAAGGAGTACGACAAGACTGATAGGAACACGCCAACGAAAATGGCAAAGTTGATATCCTTTAATTTTGACGTAGATTGTAATTTAGAATCTATTTCTAAGTTTTTTGCAATAAATTAACCTTAAAAAGAAAATTAAATTAAATGAATGACATTGTTATACCAATGGATATTTTGAATAAGTATAATTTGACAATCAATGAGTATCTTATTCTTTACAACCTGGTTAACGGTGAATCAATATCATTGATATTTGATCAAACTGTTGATCAATTAGTAAAGTTAGAATCTAAAGGATTTGTTAAGTTATCTGAAGGAGAAATATTCCTCAGAGAAAAAGTAAATAAGATATTTTCAGTAACACAAGATTTGTTTCTTGCGTGGCTAGATATATATCCTGTTAAAGTTAAGAAGACAAGTAGTTTTGGTAGTAGAGCGCTATCTCCTTCTGGAGCTGATACCATAATGGGTAAAAGACTTAGAAATAAATGGAACCAGATGTTTAAGAAAGATATCAAAGCTCAGGAAACTGCGCTTAGAGTTCTTGAATTACATCTCAAAGAGCTAGACAAGAGCGGAGATTTAGAATACATGGTAGAGGCTCATCGTTGGTTAAACGAGGGTTATCATGAGAAATACGCATATTTGCTGGATGAAGGTCATTCAGATGTCAGGTATGAAAACGAAGACTATATGTAATTATGTATAAAATAGAAATAATTTTCCCAACTGACGGTAAAAGAATTAGTGTTCATTATTATGAGACTAAAAAAATATATCTTAAATGGTTGATTAAAAGAAGAAAACAATATCCAGACTATTTTGTAAAAGGTAGTGAGATGACTATGATTTGGAAGGAGATAAATATTTTAAAAAATATGTAATTATGTTACAAAGAAATTAACTGGAGGTGATAAGAATAAGGAAGTGAGCGAAATTAATTATCATCATCATGATGGTGAAACAACTATAAATCAGAAAACAAATGAATAAATATATATGCAAAGAGTGTGGAACTAAGTATTACACAAGCGCAAGCTCACCTCCTCCAAGTCCAGCTTGGAATGATGGTCATGTTTGCGAGATGATTTCTGTTGACAATGTAAAAGTTGAGCAAGATAATTTTATTAAGCAAGAGGAAGAAAGAGAAAAAAGAATGAATATCATTGGACAGAATGGTAATGATGGAGAACACTATGAGTGATATGAATGAAACAAATCCATTAGGAAAAGTAGCAAAGAGAGTTCAGGAGATTAAAAAGATAAAGACAGATAAAGAGAATGGTAAAATATTCTGTATCCCTTTTGAAAACTATCCTAAACTAACTTTGTCTATTCCGGGGATTGTACCAGGTATGATTCAAATGGTAACTGCAGGTTCTGGAGTTGGTAAGACTCAAGTTACAAAAGCATTATATGTTAGAGAGCCTCTTGAATATGCTTTAAAGCATGGCATTAAGCTTAAGATATTTTATTTTGCATTAGAAGAGTCTAGTGATGAGTTTATTGATACAATGATATGTAATTTCATATCAAGTAGATGTAATATTCGTGTAGATCTTTTGACTCTGCAGGGTTATAGAAAGCAATCATTAGATGATGCTAGTATGAAACTAATTGACGATAACATAGATGCTGTTGAAAAGCTTCTTGAGAGCGTTGAGGTTATTGATAGTATTTACAATCCTACTGGGATATATAAATATTGTCGTGACCATGCAGATAAGAATGGCAAGCATATTTTTGAAGATAAAGAGTTTATCAAGAAGAAGAGGGACGGAACTATTGAGAAGGAAATTGTACAAGTTTATAGTCATTATGTTCCAAATGATCCAGACACTGTTACTATTGCTATTGTTGATCACATGAGTTTATTAGCCTCTGAGAAGAATAAAGAGAATGGACAAATGATGACACAACATCAGACTATGGCTAAGTGGAGTACTGATTATGCTTTAAAGCAAGTCACTAAACACTGGGGATGGGCTGTTGTAAATGTTATTCAGCAAGAGCAGAGCGGTGAGAAGGAACAATTCACAAATAAAGGAGAAAGTATTATTAAGAAAACTGAGCCATCGTTGGCAAACTTTGCTAATAACAAAGAGATTCAACGTGATGCTAAGGTTATTATTGGTGTATATTCTCCTGATAGATATGGTTTTGAAGATTATCATGGATATGATATTAGAAGATTCAGAGACGTATTTAGGTGTGTTAAAGTTCTGAAAAATAGATTTGGGCCACCTAATAAGTATCATCATTTCTTATTTGATGGAGCTACCAATAGATTTGCAGAGTTACCTTCAGGTGACGAACAGACATTGTTAGAACCATTTGAAAAGAAAGCTGACGTTTTACTCGGAAGAGTTGGGCCGCCTCGTAAAATTAAAAACTTTGGAAAATAATCATTTAAACTTTTAGAAAATGTTAATTCATTTGTGATTTTAGTAATCCCCAAAAATAAAATTAAATTTTAATTAATAAGCAATTAAATAAATAAATAAATGATTCAATTATATAGAAAAGTAAAGTCAATTTTATTACCTAATGATAGCCTACGATATGGTAATGATAAAGCATTTAATGAGCTTAGAGAGATACTTGAAGGCTTAAATAAAGAAAAGCATAATATAGATATTGATATAGATAATAAGAATAAAGCTATTAAATTAATTAATGAAGAATTGACTGCTTTAGAAAATATAAGACAAAATAATAAATCTTTTAATGATAAAATATGTAAATTCTTTGATATATAATGCTATACAAAAAAGACAGTAAAGGTAAAATTAGATTCCTAGATATTAGTACTGATGGTTCTACCATTGTGCAAGTATCTGGATTGATTGACGGGGCTCATGTGACAAATGTGAGTCAATGCGAGGGTAAAAATATTGGAAGATCCAATGAGACTACCCCTGAAGAACAAGCAGAAATAGAAGCTGAAGCAAAAATTGTTAAGAAACTTAAAGAAGGATATTATGAAACTAAAGAAGAGGCAATCAAAGAGGTTGTTGTCCTTTCTATGTTGGCTAAAGTGTTTGGAAAAGAAGAGAAGAAAGTCACATATCCTTGTTATGCGCAACCAAAATTGGATGGAATGCGAGGATTAGGTGATTGCAAGAATGCTACTTTAACGTCAAGATCTGGTAATAAGATTGAGACATTAAATCACATTACAAGTCAGCTTCCTAATATGGGAGTTATACTTGATGGTGAGTTGTATGCTCACGGTGAAACATTTCAAGAAAACATGAGGATGATAAAGAAATATAGACCAGGTAAAACTGAGAATGTTAAGTATCATGTTTATGATATCGTTATAGATAAACCATTCTTTGAAAGACTTGGAATTCTTACACAAATGTGTCAAAATAATCCTCAAATAGAAATAGTTTCTACAGTAATTGTCAGGAATAAAGAGGAGTTGATGAAGATACATGCTTACAATATCTCTCAAGGTTATGAAGGAACAATGGTTCGCCATGGAGATGATGGTTATAAGTTGAACGGTAGAAGCTCTAGCTTATTAAAGCTTAAGGATTTTGAAGATATTTCTTTAAAATTAATAGATGTAATTCCATCAGAAAAAAGGCCTACACATGGTAAGCCAATATTCTTTTGGGAAGGAGCTACTGACAATAAGTTAGGAGCAGGAATAGCTTTATCTCATGATGAAGCTGAAGATTTATTAACTAATAAAGCTAATCATATAGGAAAAGTTTGTGAGTTAAGATTCTTTGAATATTCCGATACAGGAGTGCCCAGACATCCTACTATGTATGGTTTTAGATTAGATAAATAATAATTTTAAAAAAAAAGTAATGTATAAAATAGTAAGAGAAGAGGAAGTAATTAAGAAAGAGATTATTGAGGTAAATGTTAGCTTATGTGGCTATATTGGACATAAGATACATGAGGATAGAGTTAAAGCTGATATTAACATTAGACAACTATCTGATAGATTGAATAAGCAAGGTCATCAGATTTCTAAATCATCAGTAGCTACTATTGAAAAAGGAAATGAGAGTCTTAAAGTTAATGACTTATTAGCAATTAGTCAGTTCTTTGGAAAGAATATTACTGATTACTTTCCTAGTGAAAGTGTATTTGTTAAGCCTGTTGTTAACCTAGCTATGAACACTATAGAGTAATGGCTAAAATTAGCATGGATGCTTCTGAGTGGGAAACCATGAAGAAGAATGAAAAACTGCTAGAAGAGGCGGTAGCTAGAGAGAAGGAATTAGGTGCAAAAGTTGAATCTCTTCAAAAAGATAAAATTGATGCACTTAAGGCTAATGAGAAGATGGTAACCATTGTTAAGAGGGTAAATGTTGCAGAATCATTAATGTGCTCAGTTTCTACACATGATATTGTGCAGAGACTTGCAGGTATGATGGCTAATGTAGCTAATAATCATAACGATAAATATGGTAGAGGAAATCATATATCTATTAGTCACATGGAGCATGCGTTTCATACTAGAAATCCTTCAATTTATATGAATGATGAGATACATCACATCAAAAGTCTATTTTATACTGAAAAGCATGAGCTTAGAATGGATGATGACCAAGAAACTATTACTCACAAAGGTCTTGATCAAGTTAAAGCTGACATTGCTAAGGATTATGAGGAATCTATGTCTAAGAAGCATAAGGAAACTATTCAGTCTAACAAAGACTTGATTAAGGATTCAGATGCTTTGAAGAAGGAGATTAAGGATCTGAAGTTAATGCTTAAGAATGACAGAAGAATCATTGATGATTTAGAACTAGATGTTAAATCACTTTCTAAGGAAAATAACCTTTTGAAAGAGAAATATGCTTGTTTTATTGATAAAGATTTCGTATCTTTAACAAGGGATATTCTTAGTGATACCAGGGGTTTTGTGACTAATGGTAAGCGTTTAAAAGAACTTGATAAGTTATGGAAGAAAAAGGATTAAGATTTAATACCGGCAAGTTGAAATGGAGTCTTGTATCATGGAAAGCATTGGCTCCCATGGTACAAGTTCTATCGTATGGTGCTCACAAGTACACTACGTTTAAAAGAGATGACGGGAGCACTGTAACAGGTGCTCAAATTTCCAAAGAAGACTCGAAGGGACTAGAAATAGTCACTAGCGGAGCTAACAATTGGAAAGGAGGACTTAAGTACACAGAGGTGGCTGAAAGTTTGAAGAGACATTTGTTCGAGTTTGTTGAAGGAGAAGATAATGATGGTGAAAGTGGATTACACCACATAGGTCATATTTTATGTAACGCGATGTTTCTCTCTTATATGATTCTTTTCCGAAAAGATTTAGATGATAGAGACATTGATAAAAATTTAAAGAATGAGTAGTCAGATTAGAGATTATAAATTACCGTTTAAAGCTATACTTGCTATTGATTTTGACGGAACTATATGCCTTAGTGATTATCCTGGATTAGGTATTGAACACAAGAATGCAGGTATAGTAATGAGGAGATTGATCTCTGAAGGTTATGGGATAGTAATTAATACGTGTAGAGAAGGATTACCATTAGCAGATGCTATCAATTGGATGCATACTAATAAAATTCCTTATCACTTTCTTAATTGCAATTTCCCACACTTGATAGAGCTTTTTGGAGCAGATTGTCGTAAGATATCTGCTGATATGTACATAGATGATAAGTGCCTAACTGGTCTTCCAGAGTGGAATGGAATTTATGGTATAATAAAAGATAAATTTGAAGAAAAATTATGAGTGAAGAGAATTTTTTTATAAGAAAACAAATAAAGTCAAAGAAGATAGAAATACCTGTTGCAACAGATTACATCATTGAAGATGATGATGATATAATAGCTTGTGGTCTTGAAAGAGAAAGTTTTGCAAAGAGAAATCTTGAAATGTTTGGTGAAGGCATAGGTTTAGAAAGAACAAAGAATCCTATTGCTCAAACATCTATGAGATTAGAAAAGTATTTCTCTAAGAGAGAGATAGCTTTTTTACTATCAAAACAAATGGTTCAACACGCTTTTGAAGAGGCAAAAAACAAACACGAAAATGGCGAATAAATTATTAGTAACTGGATATAGTGGAACAGGAAAAACCTATTCACTAAGAAACTTAAATCCAAAGGAAACATTTATTATATGTCCTGACGAGAAGGCACCGCCTTTTAAAGGATGGAAAAAGAATTATACCACTATTGATCCTGCTTTAGGCAAGTTCAATCCCGGTGTAAACAATTATTTGAAAACAACTGACTGGACTTTGATAAAAGGTGCTATGGTTTATGTTTCAAATAAAAGGCCAGATATTAAGACTATTGTAATTGATACAATTACTTATGCAATGATTGGTGAGTTCATGGATAAGGCTAAGACTGTAGGTTTCGCTAAGTTTACAGAGATGGGTGATAATGTTTATAAAACATTAAAGTCTATTGACGGGCTTAGAGATGACCTTAATGTAATAGTTATGGCTCATACTGAAGTAAAAGCTTTTAACGGTGTTGATAGAACAGTATTTGGAGTGCCAGGAGGTAAGTTAGTACAAGATGTGGTAAAACCTGAAGGAATGTTTGCAGTTATTCTTGAGACAGTAGTTGAGAAGAAGGGTGCAGATATAATGTATGGTTTTATGACTCAAAATAATACTACTAATATGGCTAAGAGTCCTGCTGGTATGTTTGATGGAATGATTGTTCCTAATGACATGGCTGAAGTTCTTGAGTCTATTCGTAAGTATGAAGAAGGAGAGTAATTAAGAATTAAAAACTAACTCTGAATGTAAGCGGTAAACTTTTGGAATTGATCATCCATACAGCAGCAGGTGCCTTATTGATCCCTGGGAGTTAGTTTATAAACAGATCAAAAATAATAACAATAACAATTAAATTTAATAAAATGCAAATTATATTTGGAACAAAGAGATTAGGTAAAGAAGATGGATCAAATGGTTCTTTTCAAAAATATCCTAACACAGCAGTAGCTACATTAGAAGGTGATCGTGGTCATGGTAAATCAAGAAGATTTCTTTTTAACTCATTAGCGTCAGAAATGTTAGGACTTGATAAAGGTAATGTTCAACAAATGGTTTTTGGATCATTAATAAATGGAGATGAAAAATCTGTTTTAATATCTAATGCTAATAATCTTCAAGATCTTCAAGGTCTTACAATTTACAAAACATCTAAGAACTATGTTGCTTACGATGATAGTAAGGAGAAAGGAAAAGCAGTATCTTCATCTGTTATTACAGGTGATATAGCTTCTTTTTTAGGATTGAATGATAAAGAAAATTATGAGTTTACTATTGCTATGTTTGACAACGAAGATATAGAAGCTGTTTCTCTTACTCTTATGGGTTCTAATCAAGTTGATGTTGCTCCAGTTTCTGAAGAGTTAGAGCCTGAAGCTGAAGGAATAGATCCTTTTACTACTACAAATGGAGATACTATGGAGCCTGTTGATTCTTTTAGTAATTATGAAGAGCCAGTTAGTCAAGGATTAACTCGTTTAACAGCAGAGTAAAAAATTAATAATAATATTTTAAATTATATATAGATTATGAGTGGATTTGGAAAAGCTAAAGAAGTTACAGACGGGCCGTTAAGAAAATTGTTTACTGGAGCTGAGAATTTTAGAGTAGTAGCAGTTAACCCTACAAAGGAAGAAATAGAATCTCTTTATGGAAGAGAAATTCAATATACACCTGAGTATATGGGTAAGACTGAAGTAGAAGATGGTGATGGTAAGCGTGAAGTTGATCAAATTAGATTGGATTTTTTCCTTTCTAATGAGGATGACTCTATTACTACAAAAGCGCAATTTTATGTTGCAAAAACTCATCACAAGTCTCAAACAGGTAAATTAAGAATAGTTAATGATTTCGGAAAGACCGCATGGTTAGAAAAAGATGCAATTGCTTCTAAAACTGTACCTGACAATATGGGCTGGTATAACACTTCTGGTTTGAAAATAGCCTTACGTGGAGAAGAAGAATTAATTTCTTTCTTAGCTAACTTATTGAACCTTCCCTTTGACTTGTCAAAGCTAGAAGACAAGTCTGATGCGTTTGCTCGTATTAGTCAAGATGAGTGGTTAAAGATATTTTCAGGAGACGTTAGTCTTATTAGAGGTATTATTGAATCAACAAACAATAAGGTTGGTCTAATTTTAGGTGTTAAAACTAAGCAAGATGGTGGATTGGTTCAAACTGTATTCAATAGAACTACGTTGCGTCAATACACTATTCATAGCACTAAAGCTGATAAGTTCAAGTGGATCTTAAAAGACATTCTTGACGCTAAAGCTGCCGGTGCATTTGGTAATGTTGAGTTTGGGCCTGATGATTTGGAATTAAGAGAGTTTTCTATCAACCCTAGTCAATTGACTATGGGTCTTGCCGAAGGGGCTGATGTATTTGACACTAGTGTTAATGCAGAAGCTCAAATGGATGCATCATTATCTGATGATTGGTTAAGAGAGAATTAAGAAACAAATTTGTGTTTGTTAGTTAAAAGGGGATTTGCTAAATTAGCAGTCCCCTTTTTTAATCTTAAATAAATCCTTATGAGTTTCAAGAATCATGATTACAAGAAGTTAGCTAATCAAAATGATATATTAAGCTGTGTTACAGATGCTCAGATATTTGAATACTACTTGGGAGGAATTCCAAGTAAACCAATATCTAGCCCATTGAGGGAAGATAATACTCCTTCATTCAGCTTATTTCATTCAGATTTGCATGGAAAGTTAATGTATAAAGATTTTGCTACTGGGGAGACTGGAGATGTATTTATATTCTTAATGAGATTATTTAGATTTGTAAATATTACCGATGTTTTTAATAAAGTGGCTGGAGATATGGGCTTAACTCAGTTTGAGAATAGCGCTCCATCTAAATCTTCTAGAAAATCATTTGTTAGCGCATCTAGTAAAGGCAAAATTAAAAGACAAAGATTAGACATTAAAGTAAAGATTAGGAGATGGTCTAGAAAAGATCAAGAGTATTGGAATGGTAAGTATGGTTTTACACGAAAGCAGCTAGAATACTGCGGTGTATTTCCAATATCACATTATTTCATCAATGGTTATTGCAAAGTGGCAGAGGAAGTTGCTTATGCATTTATTGAAGAGAAAGATGGATTACAGACATTCAAGATATATCAGCCTCTTACTGATGTTCCTGAGAACAAGTGGGTTAATAATAACGACTATTCAACATGGGAACTATGGCAACAGATGCCAGCAAAAGGAAAGAATCTGATAATAACAAGTAGTAGAAAAGATGCGATGTTAATCAAATCATTATATCCATCACATTTATTAACAGCATGTGCTTTGCAAAGTGAAAACGTAAATGCAAAGGATAGTGTAATGCTTGATATTATAGGACGTTTTGATAACATATATATATTATATGATAACGATTATGATAAAAGCACAAATTGGGGTAGAGAAGCAGGCAAAAAGTTTGCAGACCTATACAGTTTTCAACAAATTGAGATTCCGGATCAGTATAAAATAAAAGACATATCTGATTTTAGGGAGATTCACAAAGAAGTGAAAACAAAAAAATTAATTAAACAATTATTAACACAAATTTAATCAAAATGGCAGTACAAAGACAAATTACAACAAATTTAATGAAGAAGCTTGAAACTTTTCGCGTAATGGCGTTAGGAGAAGCTATGAACACTCCGATATTATTAATAGGAGTACCAGGTGTTGCAAAGACACAAGCAGTTATAGATTTCGCAAAAGCATCCTTAAATGGTAGTATTGCTGATGATGATTTATTTTTGCTAGAAACTGATGAAGGAACCCGTAGCAATGCTATCAAGGGTAATATTGACTTAGAAGAGTTGACCTTGAATCAGAAGTATAGAGTTAATTCTCCTATTACATCCTGTAAGGTTGTAGTTATCAATGAGATTGACAAAGCATCAGCATCTTTGAGAAATAGTTTGCTTGGTGTGATGAATGAGCGTATCTTATTTAATGGTAATGAAAAGGTTCCATGTGTATGGACTAACTTCATAGCAACATGTAACTCCATTCCAGATGATGAGAAAGACTCACCTTTCTGGGATAGATTTCTAGTTACATTTAATGTAAATAGATTGAGTCAGAGTGACATATTGAAGTACTATGATAAAGGAGGCAAGTTATTTTCTCAGAATCATAATATTTCGATTCCTGAAGATGCTGATATTCAAGCCATAACATTGGATCCAGGTAAACTACAAAAGGTTATTGATGTCATTTATAGTGATTTGTCAGATAGATCTTTATCATTCTTACCCGATCTAATTAAAAATGTGATGGTTGTTTGGAATATGAGCGAGCAAAGAGGTATTGTTAAGACTGTAGAATTGTTAGTTAGCAAAGAGAAAGCTGCAGCAGTATCAAAAGTATTAGTTCCTAAAGAATTTAGAGAGCTTCTTGACAGTATTGATGTGCTTGGCCAATCAGTAAACAATGATGAGTACAATAAGCAATATGATAGGATTGAAGGATTGTTTAACAGCCTTAGAGGTTCAGGCAAACTGACTGAAGAAGACATGTTAGATGTCAAAAATGCTATCAATTCTCAAGAAGAGAAGTTACCTTTCTTAAAAGCTGAGGAAGAAGAAGCTAATAAAGCAATGGAGGCGTTAGCCTAATCTATATGAATAATTTATTCGAGAGAAAATCAGGCAAGGGGTCATTTAAGGCCCCTACGTTTGATCCGTATGGTAAGTATAAGAATTCAGAGGCGGGAGCTTTTGGGTTTAGAAAAGATCAACATGTAATTATCCCAGGCGTAACCTCTAGGGAAGCTTTTAGACTTGAAAAAGTTAGAGATCATGTTGCTAAGGTTACTAATGAAGATTGCACAGTACCTCAAAGTTTAATAAACGATGTTTATAGTATGTATGTTAATGATGATGTCAAAAGACGTCCTGCAGAAGCTAACAATGCTATTAAGCATAAGGTATTAGATAAGGTTTACAATTCATTAACTAAGATTGTTACTACTGACTCTCCTTTATTTACAGAAATGCTTACTCGAGAAGTTTCTCTTTATCTTCAAAAGATATCTAGAGAGCTTCAGGATGAGCAAGAGAAGAATGGTAATGGCCCCGGAGACGGTGAAAGTCCATTTGATCAGCCAATGCCAGGAATGGGAGATGCTGATGGTGAAGGAAATGGTGAAGAAGAAGAAGAAAAAAGTGAAGGTGAATCTGATGGATTACAAGCAGATAAATTATCTACTGGTAAAGATAGAAAATCATACGAAGACATGATTGACAAAATTCTTGACAGTAAGCAGAATGAGAAGAAGCTTGAGGACGCCATGAAGAATGCTGAAAACAAGATGCAAGAACTTACTGATAAATTAGGTGAAGAAGCTTTGAAAGATTTAGCTTTTAGTGAACCTGATTTTCTTGAGAAGATTGATAGTCTTAAAGATGCTTTAGGTAGAGTTACAATCAACAAGGAAAGTGTTCAGAAAGTAATGATGAAGATTCTTAATGAGTCTCAGAATTATTTTTCTCAGAAATACAAAACTGTTGAGGAGAGCTTGTTTGATTCAGATGATTTTGACGACGTATTTGGTCTTGAATTTCTTCATCCTATTTTTAGGAATGCTGAGTTATTTAGTGCTGGTAATGCTACTAGGGTTTATAAAGGTAAGATAGATTTATATCTTGATTGCTCAGGGTCTATGGGTAGCACAAGAACCTTTGAGGGTACTAATCTAAGAATGATTGATCTAGTTAAAGGTATTGCAATGGTCTTATATAGGCTTGGTATGATAGAGAATTTGTACTTTTTTGATACATCTTTATACAAAATCGATAAAATTAATGAGATAAGCATACTTTCATTTAGTAAATCTGGAGGAACTGACTTTGATTTAGTTGTGAGTAGCATACAAAAAAGTGGTAACAATTCTGTTGTTATTACTGATGGGTATGATTCTGTTCATAATTACACAAAGCAAGCATTCTGGATAGGAGTTGGAGGCACTACGTTTGATAGTTCTTGTGAGTTCAAAACTTACAGAGCAACTAAACAATGTGTATCTTACAATGGAGATACTAGTAAACTAGAGTATTGTTCTCAAAAATAATGTAAACATGTTAGAGAAAAAAACTGACAGGATAGACCCCGGTATTATATTTATACCGGGGAATACTCCCAGTCTAAAAAACAGTAAAGTAAAGACGTCAAGAGGAATCTTTTCGTCACCAACAGTTAATAAATATATTAGGAAACTTGGTATCCAAAAATTCTCATCTTCCAGAAAGGAAGTGAAAGGGTATGCTGATCCAAGTAGGCCTAATAAGTTTGAAGCCTTGAGGTCGCAATTTGCGGCAATGAGAGTTGGAAAAAGTGATCCAATATTTATTGGCTATCACCAAGTAAGGAATAGTAAAAGATTGTTTGATTTCAGTAACAGTATTGAGATTGTACAAGATTTACTTACCGCGCATGACTTCATAGAAGATGATAATGTTAAGTTTGTATTTCCTATTCCGATGACAATTGACGGGAGGATTCCTGTCGAGGGTAAAATTAGGAAAGAACAATGGTACTCTGTGGATAAAAAAAATCCCGGGGTCTATTTAAAAATATTTTAAATGATAGAGGACCATAATTTAAAGATACCAGAACAGGATTACAGAGATTTACCTCTTCCTTCCTATAGTATGTTGGCAGCTATTTCCAAACAAGGAGTAGATGTTATTCAGGGAGATAAGGTTAGTTTTGATCTTAAGTTTGGTAGCTTGGTTGATCATTTGTGTTTTGAACCCCATAAGGTTAAGGACATATATTATCAAGGAGCATCACCAAAGCCTCCAACAAAGAATGTTAAGGACATTTGTGATATTGTGTTAAGCAAGATTACAGAGAAGCCTGGACAAACTCAGCAGATTGAATCTGCATTAGGTAGAAGGAGGCAAGCTAAGGTTACAAATAAACTTGTAGATTACAAGGATACAATCAAAGCCGCCGCAGCTAGTTTAGGTATTTACAAGAACTATGATGAGAAGAAGCTCATGAATGCTGTAGTTGGGCCAGGCCAAGAATACTTTAAAGATAGATTAGAATCTAGAGATAAAGTATTGATTAAGCCTGAGATGTGGGCTTTAGCTCATCAAGCTGCAGTAACATTACAACAGCATCCTTTTACAGGTAAATATTTCAATCATAAGACTGCAGGAATACAAATCTTTTATCAATACAAATTTGATACAAAGGTTAACAACAGGAGAGTGAAAGGAATGTTAGATTGCCTTATAGTTAATCATAATGCTAAGGTTATTATTCCGGTTGATTTAAAGACTGGAGAAGAGGCTGCAATTCATTTTCCGCAACTAGTTCTAGGATATAGATATTATATTCAAGGAGCCTTATATAGAGAAGCTTTAAAATCAATAGTTGATTTAGATTTTGATCTCACAGAATACACTGTTAAAGAGTTTGAATTTGTGTATCTTTCTAAAATGAATGTGACTAAGCCTCTTATATATATTATGCCAGAAGCGCTTCATCAGGCATCCTTGATTGGTTTTACTGATAGATATGGTAATGAGCATAGAGGCGTTTGGGAATTGATAGAGGATTATTATGATTGCGTAGAGAATGGTTTTTGTGACTACATCAGTGATGTTACGTTGAATAAGGGTAGAGTAGTCATGGATAATTTGATAAGAATATGAAAGAAAAAAAAACAGTAAATATAAAGTCTAACAAGAGTTCAACATATTTGTTGCCTTTTGTTGACGTACAGGTGAAATTTGAGTTTCTTCATTTATTGAAGAACTCTTATCTTTCGCTTGAAGGAGAGGATGAAGTTTTTTGTGTACTTTATGAGTGGAGTAGTGATCCTAAATTTACCAAATACGAAGGTGAGCTTATGAATCATATTCTCTTTGAAGGGCATGAAGATTATGGTAAGCTTTCTGTGTATAAATTTAGATTAACAAGAAACATGCAGGATGCACGTAAATTGTTTATTAATGGAAAATACAGTATGTTTGTTGACGAGCATAAAGATGCTATTGAGTCTTTTCTTGTAAAAAGAGGTTACTCTAATGTGGATCGAATAAAAAGCATTTTAAATAGAGGTAAAGATTTAAGAGAAGAATTAAATAAGAATCTTTCTGTTAACATAGATCCTAATAACGAGCTATCTTCTCCGCCTGATATGTCTCTTGAGACTTTTATGAATCATGTAATTATTGTAGAACCTAAAATAGGAGACTTCAAATGAAAGTACTAAAAAGAAATGGCCGTAGCGTAATGTTTAATCCTAGCAAAATTACCGCTAGGATTAGAAATAAAGTTGACGGATTGAAAGTAGATGCAGATGCATTATCAATTAAAGTGATTAGCCAGATGGCTGATGGAATTACAACAACACAGCTTGATACTTTATGTATTGAGACTGCTGCTGCTATGGTTCCTGTACATCCAGATTACAGCACTTTAGCTGCTCGTCTGTTTATAACACAATTGCGTAAAAGTACACCAGATAGCTTTTGTGATGCTATGCTAGATATACAAACATCTACAGGAGTTTTAAGCCCTGAATTTGTTGAGTTTATAGTTCAAAATTTTAATGAACTTGACGCAATGATAGTTCAAGATAGAGATTTCAATCATGACATTTTTGGACTAAGAACATTAGAGAAATCATACTTGTTAAAGGATCCAGATGAAAATGTAATTGAAAGACCACAATATATGTGGCTTAGAGTTGCAATTGAAGTGACAGGATTTGACATGGAAGAAGCTAAGAGTGCATATAACATGATGAGTCAAGGATACTTTACTCATGCTACTCCGACACTATTTAACTCAGGCACTAAACTGTCTCAGTTAAGTAGTTGCTTTTTAATAGCAAATAAAGGAGATAGTATTGAAGGGTTGTTTGGTACAATGAAAGATGTTGCTAATATTTCAAAATTAGCAGGAGGCATTGGACTTCATGTTCACAACGTAAGAGCTGAAGGGAGCTTGATTAAAGGCACTAATGGAAAATCTGATGGACTAGTTCCAATGATGAAAACTTACAATGAGATAGCTCGCTGGATTAACCAAGGAGGTAAAAGAAAAGGAAGTTTTGCTATCTATCTTGAACCATGGCATGCTGACATATATGAGTTTTTAGAATTGAAGAAGAATCACGGGAAAGAAGAAATGAGAGCTCGAGATTTATTTTATGCTGTGTGGATGAATGATTTATTTATGGAGAGAGTTAAAGCTGATGAAAATTGGACTCTTTTCTGCCCAAACAATTTGCTTAAGGCAGGCATAGTATTGCAAGAAACTTATGGCAAAGAGTTTAAGGAGGCTTATGAGTTAGCTGAGTTACAAGTTAAAGGCGTTAAAGTTAAAGCTCGTGACTTATGGGGTAAGATGATTAATTCTCAATTAGAGACTGGAGTTCCATATATAGGATACAAGGACAGAGTAAACAAGGCCAGTAATCAAAAGAATATTGGAGTGATTCAGAGTTCAAACCTATGTATTGAGATTAACGAGTACTCTGATAAAGATGAGCAAGCTGTTTGCAATTTAGCAAGCGTAGCATTAAATAAGTTTGTTGTAAAACAAAAAGATAAGTATGTTTTTGATTATATTTCTTTTGCCAAAGTAATTTATCAAGTGGTTAGAAATCTTGATAATGTTATAGATGCAAATTATTATCCTACACCAGAGACTAAAACCTCAAACATGAGGCATCGTCCAGTAGGCTTAGGAGTTCAAGGATTAGCAGATGTATTTGCCATTATGGGAATGCCATTTGATAGTCCTGAAGCTAGAAAACTCAACAAAGATATCTTTGAGCACATGTATTTTTATGCTCTTGAAGAGTCTAGAAATCTCTCAATGGAAAGAGGTCAATATCAATCATTTGAAGGATCACCTGCTAGTCATGGAATACTTCAATTTGATATGTATGATGAGCTTCCAGACTTAAATCCTTCACTAGATTGGGAAGGTTTAAGGAGAGATATTGTTAAAGACGGATTGAGAAATTCATTGCTTATTGCTCTTATGCCGACAGCAAGTACATCACAAATACTAGGTAATAATGAATGTTTTGAGCCATTTAGCAGTAATTTATACACCCGTGGAACCTTGAGTGGTACCCATGTGTTGATAAACAAGCATTTGGTTAAAGATTTAGAGAAGCTAGATTTGTGGGATGAGGAGATGAAGAATGATTTAATGAGAGAGAACGGATCAGTAATGAATATAGGTAGAGTTCCAACGGAGCTTAAGCAAATGTACAAGACTGCATATGAGATCTCAATGAAATCAATTATTGATATGGCTGCAGACAGGCAAAGATTTGTTTGTCAAGCTCAAAGTATGAATTTATTTGTACCAAACGCTACTGTAGCTAAGGTTAATTCTATGCATTTTTATGCATGGGAAAGAAAGTTGAAAACTGGGATGTACTATTTACGTAGTAAGGCTGCAGTTGATGCTAAGAAGTTTACACTTGATCCAGTAAAAAAAGAAACTGAGTCAATAACTAAGGAGGAGTTTAAAAGTATGATTCAGGAAGCTAGAAACGCTATGGATGATGACTGCCTTATGTGTGGAAGCTAGAAATTTACAAGGGCCTTAACGGGCCCTTTTTATTAACACTAAAAATTAAAATCACAATGATGGAATTAAGAAGAAAAATAATAAGACCCATATCTCTTGGAGATTTATGTACAATAAAGTCAGATGTAAATGACTTTCTTGTTGGTACTGATGATTACATTAAAAATGGAAATCTTGGTCAGATTTCACATAATTATCTGAAAAAAATACATATTGCTGATGTTGAAGTATTTTACTGCTGTAATGATAATCCTTTTAATAGCTCTGAGCTTTTAGAAGTAATACCAATGAGATTTAAATACGATAGCAATTATTCTAATTCAAGTTTTAAAATTGCGCTAAGCAAAAGAATGAAGTTAACAATGAAAAGAGAAGACTTATCTTTAGTTATGAATCCAAAAAATCAGTATAATAATTTTAGTATTTTGGAAAATAATCTTTTAAGTATTTCAAAAAAGTTTAACTTAAATTTAAAACCATGGAGAGACAAGCATGTAAGCAGATAACCTTATCAGAAATGATAAAGGAATGTGAAGAAGAACAGTTAAAAGAATTAGAAAATGTCAAAAAATCAATTAGTAATAAAGGATGCCCAGGTAGTACAGATCTGTTTGGCGCGTAAATATTTTACAAATGACTCCTAAAGCAAAAAAGGCTTCTATTGAGAAATCAAGACTTAACAATGTTAAGAGTCGTTTTCTCGATAGAAACATGGAGGCGATGAAGTTTTGCAACGACAACAAGCTTACAGTTTATGCTGCTGCTCAGCGCAATAATAAAGTAAAATTATTTGTTCAACATTTAGATAAGTTTAGGTTGTTGAATAACATTGAGTACGATCAGTATGAAGAGTTAGAAGTGATGGAGTATCACGCTGCCATAGATATTGAATACGAAAGAATATGGAATCTTAAAAAAGACATAAACAATGTTAATAAGAAAAAATAAAAAAGAACTTCCCGCAAGGGAAAGGTACATAGTTGAAGAGTCTGAAGTTCCAGCCTCAATGAAAGAAGTTACACATTTGTTACTATCTAACTCTACTCACTCTGTACCTGCTGGACTATATAAATACAATCCAGTATCACAAATTTTAACATCATTGGACGACGAAATTATAGGGAGATATTCCAAGCATATTTTCGCAAATAAGGCTTCTGCCAGTTCTTTTGTATTTTACAAGCACATTCCTACATGGAATAAGATGATTGAGGATGGAGAGGTAATAGACAACAGAACCAAAAAGGAAGATGATGAAGTACCTGAAGCTGCTGACACGGTGAAGAAGGTTGAGACAAAGGCTCTTGTAAAAAGGAGCCTTAGTTTCTAACAATATTAATTTGTGATTAGATTAATGTGTTAATGCGAAAAACCCTGAAGACTTAATTGTCAACAGGGTTTTTTTTTATTGCCATTTTTTTTTACTCCTATGTTTAGTAAGCTGAGGCGTTTTTTAAAAAGTCAAGACCATCTTTGAACTTCTCAGTATCTTTAAAGTTTAGCAATGGAACTAATTGTTTTGCTTTATACAATGCTTTATTTTGTCCAACTCTTGAGCCTGTATCAAACTCATCAAAAATATTTCCAGGCAATACTTGAACGCTAAGGTTTATTATTCTCTTAAGTGTTCCTATAGCAGCCGTAGGTGTAGACGCAATCTTTATACCTTCTACTGGTGAAACAAAAAACGCAAGTTCAGATATTTGCCTTCTCATTATATACCTTTGAATTACATTTTCATCATCGTCATCATCCATCATTCCATAAGCTATCCACATTATAGCTATCATTGCTAATTCAGTTACTGATTTTCTTATGTTAGCTAATTCTCTTGGAGTCATCTCGCTTAACCTCTTGCTAACAATAGCCATATTTAATTCCATAACAGCCTTTACAAGTGTTTTAGCAAAGAATCTAACAGCAGTTACGTGATATCCTTCAAGGTTTGCTTTAGCATCTTGAGAATAGAATTTATCAACCTCTCTAAGTTCTTCAACATCTTTAAGCATTGAGGTTGCGCCTCTCCATCTTCTAAGAGCTCCTGGTATCATCCATTTTCTTAAGAAAAATCCCATTTTACCAATAAAGTTTCTCTGAATTGCAGCCTGTAAATCAGAGTCATACAATCCATGTAATTCAGCTATTTTATGCTTTATAAGATTTCTTGTTTCAAGAAGTATTTTATCAGCGCCTCCTGAAGCTGTAAATGATGTTGCCTCTACATTTGGATCTAGTTGCATAGAAATTGATCCATTTATTTTACTTCTTTTAAACTCGATCATTTGATCAAGCGAAGCAGCATCTTTCTTATTCTTAACCACATCACCAGCCTTGTTTATGTATTGTCCTTTAGCATTCATTGCCTTTATGCTTTTAAGCACTGCATACATTACTTTAGCTTGCATCATGTGCTCTCCACCTTTAGCTATTGGTCTTAGAGTGCTAGTTTTCATCAAAGTTTGAACTTTGCTAGTTTCCTCAAATCTACTGTGAAGATAAGCCTTGTCTCCCATTACGTTCCACGCGTTCATAAATAGATTAGTTCTTGAAGAATCTACATTTTTTCCCCAGTCTTGCATTATTCCATTCATGTCTTTCCAATACTCAATACCTGCATCCTTCCAATCTTTAAGATTGTAAACTTCTCCTCCAACTGCTTCTAGAACATTTGAAAGCGTACCCATGTTAAGGTTAATTACTGAGTTGGCCCAGTTACCAAGTAGTGCAACTGCTCCAGAATATTTTAATATACTCTGAGCTGCTTTGTGTACTTGCACGCCATATATTTCTCCAGATTCTTTGTTCTTTATTCCGTAAATTCTATTTTCAAGTATGTCTTGAGCTTTCTTAGAATCTTCAGTTAATCCTGCAGTTGCATCATTCCATAAAACATCTCCAGTTATTGCATGCAATTTACTTAACCAACCCGGCCCAGCTCTTTGTGCAACTTTTCTTTTTTTCATAACATCTAATACAACCAAGAAAGTTGACTCCATGTCAGTCTTCTCAGAGTGATTTTTAGAGTTAATTAGGTTCATCAATGTAATACTGTGCATATCTAAAGATTGATCTTTAGCTTCAAGTTTAGCTCGAAATGGAATAGGAACTCGAAGCCTTTCCTTATTAGCAACAGTTGCAAATACTTTTATAGAACTAGAGTCGTCAATAACATCTTCACCTTCAGCTCTATTGCCTTCGTCAAACTCATCAGCTTGAGTTTTAATTAAAGATGAAAATTTATGAGATAATAGATCTTTAGTCTGCCCTTCTGAAATTCTACTAATATCAGATTTCATTACGCTAGGAAACTTTATAAACTCTACTTCACCATATTTTCTAATAAGACTCTTCATCCCCTTAAAACCAATATCAGCCTCTTTTACTTTAGCTTTTAGCCATACAAGTTCATCTTTTTTCTCCTTACTTAGTTTATTCCATGATTCACTTTCCCAAACTTTAGTTGGTTCGCTTCTAAATCCTTCACTAGTAGGCACCAATCTAGTGTTTTCATCTTGCCAAGCCTGCATTTCGCTTCTTGCAATAGCATATTCTAGAGATATTGTTACAATTTCTTCTCCTGTTCTGTAAGTAACATGCATTGGAGATTCATTTTTAGGATCATTAACTTTAGCTACATTTATATTATAAGCTCCATCCCATTGTAATTTCTTTTCTACTTTATCTATCGTGTACTTTAAGCTTGCTGAATCAACATCTATATCTTTATATGTTTCTTCGTAGAAGTCAGAATCATGAGTTTCTTGAATTTTCTGCTTTCTAGTCTCATAAAATTCTGGAGAATACTGCCCGGCATAGTAATGATTTCCACTTGATGAAACCTCATACATTCCTTCATACTTAGTCTTTTGATTCAATGAGCTATTACCTGCTGACATAAACTCTTTGTGATGTTTGTCAAATTGAGCAGCGTAAGAGTTTGCATATGCTTGAATAGATCTCTCTCTATCATCAACTAGTTTTGAAAGAACTTGTATGTCACGAGAATTAGCATTCTTCTCAGAAAATAATCGACCTGCATGATATTTTAGATCAGAAAGTGATCTTTCTGATTTATCTAAAGAATCTTGATATGCCTCCTCTCTTATCATCTCTCTATTATCATTAAGTTTTTGATAAACATACTCTGTCTTAGAGAGAGGATTTGTTTTGTTTCTAGTAGATGTCAGTTCTTCATATTCTAATTCATATTGTCTTTGGTATTTAGCTTCATACATGTTGTCGTTGTCAGCCATAAGATTAGCGTATGAATCTCTTGACATTTCTAGAAGAGTTGTTGCAATATCTCCTCTTTGAGATTCAATATCCTTTATAACATTTCTAAATAATTTGTATTCTTTTAGCGAAACTTCTTTATTAGTATGCATTTGGTTCAATAAAGATCTTATGTCTTTAACATTGTCAAACACTTCGTTCCAATTGATACTTTTTATTAACTTATCATCATTTATTCCTCCTGGTTCATTATTTTCAGTAGCTAATTTTCTATCTTCAGTTATTTTTGCAAAATACTTCATCTCTTTCTTAGCCCATAGAAGATATTGCACTAAACCTTTTCTTTTGTCAGCATCTTGATATTTTTCTAATGCTTTAACAATATCATTAATAGAACTATATCTAGTTTCTTTGCCTATAGAAGCCATTCTTCTTTCTTTCTGAATTTTTTCTAATGTATCTGGAGCAAGAGTTTTTTGCAAAGCAATTACGCGTGATAAAGCTTCATTAAAAGTTGTGTCAATATTTTTAACCTTATCCTTTAGCTCTTTATCTTCTTTATTTTTAAACTCATTTCTTTGCTCTTGAGGATTAATAGACATCTCAGACATTAGATCTTTGTTTACTCTTCCTGATAATAGATCTCTAGTAAGTGACTCAACTTGATTGCTGTCAAGGCCAAAAGTTCTTCTCAAGTAATCAAATAACCATCCTTTGAAGTTTTCCCAAGCATTTGCTTTTTCATTGCTATCCCAAATATCAGAACCTTTTTCACCTATTGCAGTAGCTAACACCTCTTTATGGAACATCTCTTCACTAAGATCTGGATATAAAGCTTTAACTCTATTCCATAAGTCAGTACCTTCTAGATCAGCTAAAGCTCTTTTGAATCTAGGATTGTCAAGTCCTTTCGGAAAAGAATCAATAAAGATGTGTGCGAACTCATGAATAGCTGTTGTCTTAAAGATTGCGTCAGGATTGATTAGAATTACAGGCTTGCCTGCACTCTTAGTTCTAGGATCTTCTGAACCTAGAACCCTAGATGTTTCAACCTCAGTGTCTAATATTACTTCAACATTCATTGATTTCTTAAGATGGTCTACTTTCCTTTGGAACATATCAAGATCCTCTTCATCATAGCCATCTAATCCAACTCTTTGTTCTTGTATTCCATACTTAGATATTATGTCTGGATCATTGCTAAGAACTTGTATTAGCTCTTGCTCTGAATATTCTTCTCCTTTATACTTAAATTTACAACTCATAATTAACAGTTTTCTTGTTCTATATCTCCATTATTTTTCAAATCTTGTATTGCTTTCTTTATTGCGTCTAGACTAAGATTTGTCATTGGGCCTTCAAAGTCCATTTCAATTTGACCACCCGAAGATACTAAATCTTCAGCTTTATTCAAAGTATCACCATCACTATCAAATTGTATTATTTTTGTAGTTTTTTCTGCAATATAACTTTCTTCATTATTTTTAACATACATGAATGCTTTTGCTCTTACAGAACTTAGATTTTCATGGATGTTATTTTCTTCTATATTTGATTTTTTAACAGTAAAACCTTTTTTATATTCAAAGATTCTATTTCTTCCTGACTTAAGCCCAAGCTTGTGTGTTCTGTAATATACTGGAACATCAATAGTTTTACCTTGAGAATCAATTCTTTTAACTGTTCCTTCTCTCTTATATAGCAGTATATCTTCGCCAACCTTTGAGCTTACAAATTTAGGAAATACTCTTTCTTTACCTCTTTCTTTTAATCCTATATCTCCACTCTCTACTCTTGAAGGTCTATATATAAATGCAGAATCCTTAGCGTATGATGATCCTTTAAAATCAACAGCTTCCATTGAATTCAATCTAATTCTTGATACTATTTTAGGATCATCCCAACTATGACGCATAAATTGATCAACGAAATCTGCATCAGCAAATACTTCTTCAATATCTTTAAACATTCCTTTTATCTCTGAACTTATATTAGCATCCTTTAATATTTCATGAGGAATGTATGTAAAGAATTGGTTCAAGTTATTTTGGAACCCAGACTGAGAATATGCATATCTAGCAAGATCTGTTGCTAGATCTTTAGTTGCTGGATCATTATATAGTCTTAGCCACGCCGACCCTATTTTATCTTGATAATACTTAGGCTTATTCTTGCTATTTATACCTATAAAAGAAAAACCTTCTCTCTGCTCTATCTCTAGCTCATTTATTAAAAAATTAGAACTTTCTTCTTTTTGCAAATCTTTAACTTTCTGAGGAGTTTCTCTCATTATTCTGTCAAAGTCAGTATTATTGTTCTTGAACAAAGAAGTTGATGACATCATGTAACTATAGAAAGAATTATCAATAGATTTTGCTAAGTCTTTATTTATAAGTACATCTCCCTTTGCGGCAACTTGAGATACATAGTTAAAAGTATCTTCTACCACTCTTAATCCTGAAAAGAATAGATTAGACTTAGACACTACATCTCCTAACCAGTCAAGAGTGTTATACTTATATGTGCCAAGCATTGTTCCGGTAAACTTAGTATCATATCCAACTAAGAACTTGTCTTTTAGTACTTTCTTAATTTTATTTGAATTTACCATTCTTTCAACATTTGAACCGCCTGCACCTGCAGTATCTGATTTTGCTGCAGAAACTCCTTCTGTAAATTTCTTTCCTTCTTCTTGAAGAAACTTAAAAGCTTCTATTACATGATAATCTATACCTGAATTCCTCTCACCTCTTATGTTTTCCTCTAGCGCATCAGCCGTAAGTAATGATACATAAGTTGCACTTTGCTCAGCACTAACTTTTGCTGTTGGGAATCCTTTTTTATTAAAAATATACTCCATTGGGCTTACGTCCACCTGGACTGTTTCGCCAGTTTTAAGAGTCTGGTATATTTTAAGCTTTTTAGCAGTTATTGCTTCAGCTCTTTTAGTTGCTTCTACGAAGTCTTTTATTATTGGTTGACCAATAAATCTATTTATCCACTTTAAGTCTGCGCCGGCACGAAGCAACATGAATGTAACATTTGCAGTTACAGAGTTGTGATTACCTCTAGCAATATAAGGATCTTTAGCAATATCAACATAAGCGTTAAGAAATGCAGATATGTTTGTTGCAATAGAGTTTTTGTCATCAGTAGCTGTATCAAAGAATGTAATATCAGTGCCATTCTCTTCTCTTTTGTTTCCTATTCCGATCCAGTGGTCTAGTCTAATATCTAATGTTTGATTAGATACGTGATCAACTAATTGATTTGCAGTCTGACCAACACCAAACTTACCTGAGATGTATTCAAATTTAGTCTTAAGTTGTTGTATTGGAGAGAATAATTCTAAGTTCCTCATTACAGGGGCTGGAAATAAGCCTTCTATGCCTTTTTTTGGATTGCCTGCAATATCATCTTTAAGAAATGCTCCGTCAATAGACGTCATCATATTATCATAAGTCAATGGGCTATTTAATACTGCCTTATATGTTGATACTAATTTATTTTGAACCAGTTTCTTTTGTATTTCAAGATCTCTATTTTTGATATCTTTCTCTGTTGCGTTATCCTTTTTAGGAAAATGCATTGAGTTTGCTTTAGTAAGCTTCTCTAATTTATTGGTATCAGAGTTCCATACAAGGCTATTCTGCATTGCAAATAATTTATCTATATCAAAATCACTACCAGTTTTAGCAGGTAATCCATCGTAGACAATAATAGAATCTCCCATGCCTGGAGGCATAATACCAACTATTTCAAGATAATCATTAGATGACATACCTTGGTTAGGAATTCTGTAAGTTATCATTTCAAGAGCTGAAGGATCTAACATAGCTACTAACTCTTCTAAGCTTTTACCTTTGATGCTAATTCCATTTGCTTTGAATATCTTCATTGCTTCTGAATGAGGTATCATGGCTTGGCCCGGCAGTACTTTACCCTTCTCAATACGCGGCGGAAGTAATGCTTCTTTATTGTAATTTTTTGATACAATTTGAATTCCTGATTCAATTTCTATCTCTACTGATCCTTTTTTCTCAGCAGCTAATAACTCTTTATATCTTGTTTCTGCGAATATTTCTTCACGAGCATCATTCTTTGTCATTGAAATGTAATCAATGATAGATTGTCTGACATCTTGAGGATCCATATTAATATCAGGATTGTCAGCAAGTATATCGTCAACTGCCTTATTAATGCTAACCCCTCCTGTATTAGAGATCCAACTTGGATTAATATCCTGATTGACCCCTATTTTCATCCCTGTTTCTTTATTAGCGGATTCAGAGCTTATCTTTGGAATACTATTAAGTATAATCCATTCTTCATTAGAGCTTAAAGTTTCTTTTATACCTTTAAGAGTCTCTAATTCTAACATCTCATCTTCATTTAATGCTGATTGAGTTTCAGAACCTACTTTCTCTAATCCAAATGGAGATACTTGTATAAAAGACCCACCAGAAGTAGATATCTTAGTCATTGCCTTATTAGCAATAGAATTGAAAATACTCTCAACTTTACCTCTAATTTGAGGTATAGCGTCAAATGGCATCTCTTTCTCTAGAGCTGCTATTATATTGTTGGATCCGTCTCTACTTTTAAATTCTTCTATAAGAGCCTGATATATTGCTTCTTTCTTTGTTATCCTATTATCATCATCAATTCCAAGTCTTTCCTTTAGTTCAGCCTTTCCAATATTCGACAAAGCAGAAACAGTATTGTGTATTTCTTTAATCAAAGCAGATCCAAGAACAGTTTTTCCATCTATTACATACTCCCCCTTCATATTAATGCCTTCCAATATGTTCTTTTGAATCTGAGAACCAACATTAGTTTCATGCATTAACTTCACAGGAAGATCCTGCTGAAGCTTCCAACCTCTGTTGGATAGTACAACCGGATTTAGTTCGATATTGTCAGAGAGTTCAGTTGTGCCATCATTGTGTACTTTAGTTGTACCAACCGCTCCAACTTTAACACCATCAATAGTAATTACTTCATGTATCTCATCTTTTGGATCTAGTTTTTTACCATTAGCATCTAGTGTCATTTTTGACAACATTCGCTCCATTGGAGTTCCCTTAACTAAAGAAGGAATAAGAACTGCTTGAGAATACTTAAGATATACTGGGCGTCCATCATTAATCTCAAAATACACACCCTTAAGTGGCTGAGCCGCTAATTTAGATTCTTGAGGAGTCATTTCTCCTCCAGTTTCCATTAATTCAAAAACTTTATCATGTTGCGGGCCCCATTGTCCAAGCCCTTTTTTTAAAAATCTCCATCTACGTGGTGTTATCCAAGCTTGAGCATCAGTAGTATTTACTCTTCTGTAAGCATCAGCAATAGACTTGTCTTTTACAGATTTAAGAATTTTGTCAACGTATTTTGAAGCAACCTCAACACCTTCTATTGTAGCTTGATTAAATATCAAGTTGTCGCTATCTTTCAATCTTAACTGAAGTCCATCAGTATATGTAGCAGGAATCCTTTTAATAAGATCTGCAGTATTCTTGTAATAAGCAGGATCTCCAGAGAACAATTTAGTGTACTCAACTGAAGCTACAAGACCATTTAGCAAGTAATCACCCGCTAAAGCATGCTTATAATCCTTCTTATTATTCGTATATGCTTTTACTAAATCAGAATTAATATTTGATTTATTCCAATTATCATTAGCTGCTATCTTATCTAATTCAGCAATTGTTTCGTCAAGTCTGTCAGCAATACTAGCTCTTAAGCCTAATTGAAACAATCTATTCTGCTCACTGCTTAGTCCTTGGTTAGTATCATCTAATAATGGATCTCCATTTGAATCATATAGTGCATCTCTAAGGGCCTGGTATTTTGGGTCTTTTCCATTATAACTAAATTCTGGAAATATTTGAGACTCTCTACCATTACCTTCTTCTCCATGATAGTGAGTTACTTTCTTATTTTTAGGTAATTCTTTATTCTCTCTTGCAACTTTTTGCATTCTTGAATACTCATCTTTAAAGTATCCTGTAAGAATTTGAATTGTTTTATCTCCAATATTTACGGTTCCATTGTAGAAGTTTATTCCAGAATCTATATGGTTTAATCTGTATTCTCTTGATCCTTCTGATCCTATTTCAATTCTTCTAGACTTATCTGCAGCAACTATTGTTGGGAAGTAAGACTTACCGCCAGGTATTTTAGACCCAAGCAGTTTAGTCATATTATCTAATATCTGATCATCAAGAGTTATTTCTGTATTTTCTACTCCGTCATTCTTTCCTTTAGATTTAAATGAGCTTGCAAGATTTAATTTCATTGCATTTATTCTCTGATCACTTTTGTAATCTCTAGTCTTACCTTCTGGCTCGTCATGAGCAAGTAGAAATTTTAACCAAACTGAATTCTGCTTAGTTGGGTCTGCAGCCATTGCTTTCAACTCTGACTTATCTTTTTTCCACTCATTTATCTTATTAGATAAATATGTCGGTTTAGAAAAAGAATAATACATTTTACCATTGTTTGCCAATATGCCTGCATCAGCCATATCAGTTTCTCTGAAACCAACTGCGTATGCCATTTGCTTAACATTGCTCTCTACATCAAATGGATTTAACATATTTCCATCACGCTTCTTCCACTTAGTCTCAGCATTGTTAATGGTATCACTCATCATAAAGTTAAGACCTTTAAAGATCTCATTAACTGTTTGAACCTGCTTGTTGACTCCTCCGTTTAAAACAATCATATTGTTGAAATCTTCATCGAAAATTCCTACCATTCCAAGATACTCAAGCTGAGGCATTAAGTTTGTTACTGCTTTATTTATAGCTTCTTTCTCTTGCTCAAGTGCTATTGCCGGATCCTTTTCATTAGTTACAAAATTATATATATCACCATCAAAATTATTACCAATAGTTTTAATATTTTCTTCAATTAACGCAAGGTTTTCTTTGTGTTCTGCCTGCATAACTCCTTTATCTAGGAATTTATCAGCAAACATGGTTGACCATGTTGAGGTTACTTGACTCTGCCTACTATTAGTAGACGTAGCATTTATTACAGTATATTTATCTTCATCAACTTCAGTTACTAAAAAATTAAGCTTTGTGCTTACAAATGCTTGAGCGAATTCAGTCTGTTTTGTCTCTGGTAATGCAACTAGCTTATCAAGCAAATCACTTATCCATGGTTTAGCCTCGTAAACTCCTTCAAGTTTCTCATACATGATATCATATATGTCCTTTACATTTTGACCATGACCATAGCCAACTTCATCCACAAGTAAATTTTGCAGTGTAGTCCATACTTCATTAAAGTTTTCAAATGATTTAGTTTGAAGAAAACCTCCTCTTATTCCTTCAAGCCTTCCTTCCTCATTAAACACCTGTGATTCAATAGTAGATAGGAATATCTTAGTGTTTACAGTAGCTGTATCTTTGCCATTTGTTTCAAAGGCTTCTTTGATGTTAACGCCTCCTCCTCTATCTTCTTCAGAAACCTCTACAAAGTCGTAGCCAAGCTCACTGATAGCACTTATAAGGTTATCCTTATATTCTTCTTTATGTTTTTCAACTAGCTCTATTTTAGCTAATAAAGCCTCCTCGTTATTGGATCCTTTTATTGTTTCCTTGTAAGATTCTATTGATTTGTTTATAGACTTCATAACCTTGCCTGATTCAAGCTTAGATGCTTCAAAATCATTCAAGGTTCTTTTACCTCCATCTGATACGTATTGGTATAATAGATACTTAGTTACATCCTCTACCTCATCTAACTCAAATTCTGAGAACGCTACTTTATCTATAAAATACTTGTCACCATCCCTATCTAGAAAATAGTGCTGACTATTTAATTCATTCTTAAATAGTTTGGGTTCTCCTGATAATGGGTTTACTGTTCCTAGGTCTGGTACTTCAGATTCAGGAGTGTTTTTGTAATCTGCTTCCCAGTCACCAAAAACATTATCCTTAAACTCAGAGCCTTGAACACGACCATACGCAACTTCCGCTGCGTTCTGATCATTGTTGTAAGCTGCTAATAATTCCTGAAGTAATACGGATTCTTTCCCATTTACTTTATTCGTTATGCTGCAATTTTTCATTATCTATTAATCTTATTCGTTACAATTTTTCTCTATTTTAGTTGGTGCAGACTTCTTAAAATCTGCAGGTTTGTTTGGATCAACTACTGACTCTTTTTCTTTAGAAGCAGTACTTTTACCTGTATTAACTCTTACGTTTCTAGTTCTATTATTTTGACTAGGATTAACTCTATCTGTCGAAGGTACGACATTTTTTGCAATATTTGTATCTACCTTTGTAGACTCATCTTTCGCTAAACTAGGCTTAACAACACCAGACATATCTGGGGCTTTTATACCACTTAAATCTATCTCAGGCTTTTTGTTTTGTTTAGCAGATTTATCATCAGTATTTTCTTTATCCTTAACTAAACTTCCTGCTTCATTAGTGATAACCTGTGGCTTAGCAATAGTTTTAATTTTATCAATCTCTTCTTGGTATCTAGCTTCAACTTCAGCCATAGTCTTATATCCAGTGCCTATTGGCCCAGAATCTCCTACTGTTCTAAAGTGAGTATAATAAACCCTACCATTTTCATCACTTCTTGCACCCACCTTTGCAGACAGGTTCATGTTTTTCTGAAGAGGCTTTGGAATAATCTTTTCTTCGGTAGATACATTTAATGTTTCTATTTCACCTGGAGCTTTATTAGATATTGGCTTTATGTATGTTTGAATTCTATAAGCATATCCTTGTTTGTTTTTAGATTCTGTGTCAGAGATGAATGCGTCTTCGTTTTTAACTACATTCGTGTTAATGACACCTGACCTCAATACATACTCTCTGTAAGCTTTTGAATGATCTGGATCATTCCATAACGCAAGACTAAATTGCCTTCTTTTAGTGTATTGCAAGAAGTCTATTAAGCTTTGCTTATTTTCTTTGTCATTTCTATTTTCTGGAGTTATAGATTGATCATCTCCAAATTTCAACCATTCTCCAGAAAAGAATAATCTTGATTTCATTTTCTCAGTTCTAGGAGAAACATATACAAACATATTAATAAGATTGTTCATTGTTGGATTACCTCCAAGAACATCAATTTCATCTTGCATTACTTCTCTGATTTTTCCCTGAAGTTCAGCAGGCAAAGTGTCAAGAGTTTGCCCCATATCAATATTCTTATCCTGTCCCTTTGCTTCAGGAACAGAAATCTCAATAAGTATGTCAGCTATAAGTTCTGCTTGTAGTGCTGTATTCTTTTTAAAATTCATTCTAACAGGAAACTTCTTCCCATCAGCTTTATTTATCATTAAGAATAATCCACCTCTATATGCTTTGTTGTCAGAAACTTGATATTGCTTTCCTCTGTACGATTCATTTATTTCTTTAGTTCCAACATCTCTTAGCTTTCCATCTTTATCAGAATAAGTAAGAACTACATCTTCTGCCTTACTTATTTGTTTTAAATCATACACTGTATTCTCAACAGGCATATCATTTTCATCTTTTTCAGTCTGAAGCTTACCTCCTGATGTGTAATTAATTTCAGTAATCACTTCTTCTCCTCTAGCTAAGGCGTCAATAATTCTTTTTCTTTCTGGGCCTATGCTGTTATTATAGTTATCTAAAATTTCTCCTGGATACTTAGGCTTCGCCATCATAAATGTATAGATATTTCTACCATCACCTATATATGCAATTATTGGCAAGAAATCATATACATGTTGAGGAATTGGTTCTCCAGATCTTTTAGCTGCATTAAAAGCTAATATAGCTTCTTTAGACTGAGTAGAATTTGCATTTATTGTTGAAATCTCAAGCTTAACTTTTTCTCCAATTTTGTTGGTTCCATCGTGTCTCCATTTATCAAATAAACTTTCATCCTCTCCTCTAGGTTTAGAAGGCTTGTCTAATAAAGCTACAGTCTTGCCTCTTTGCGTAAGCATTGCGGTATGAGCAGCATCATCTTTTTCTTGTACTACTGTAAAATCTTTTTCTTCACCTGCATGTTCATCCTCAAGACCGTCAGTAACATCTACATTAGTAATGCTATCAACTTCTTTCGGATCATTCTTTTCAGCTCTAGCTCTAGCGTCAGCCTCTGCTTTTGCTAAAGCTAAATTTTCTTCCTTAGTTTTTGCTAAATTAGCAGCAATAATCTCTTGGCGTCTGTTCTCAAGATTATCTAATATCTCTTCTTTACCAACAGTATCTGTGTCATACTCTGGATTTTCCTGAAGACTCTTTATTGCTTTGTCAACTTCCGTTTCATCCTTTAGATATTCTATCTGAGCAATTTGAGATTTCTTATCAAACTCTTTTAAGTGTTCTGGACTTTTTAAGAACTCAATCTCATTTACATTTGATGTAACAAAATCATCAAGAAGCATAGAATTCTTTCTATTCTCTACCAAATCACTTTTAAGATCCTTAAGAGCATCCAAAGCTTTTCTATCTTGCTTTGCTTCCGCTCCAGTTCTTTTCTTTAAATCAGACTTTTCTAGTTCAGCTAAATCTTTTCTATATTCTTTAAGGTTTTCTTTGTGCTCATCTGCAAATTCTTGATATTGTTTTTTTAATCTAGGGTTTTTAGCCTCTTTAGCTTTCCTAGTATTAAAAGTCACAGCAGACCTACTAGCGTCTCTATTTACCTCAAGTCTAGTCTTATTATTAATATAAGTACTAGGCTTTCTAGCGGTAAATGTGCTTTTATCAAGTAGTTCTTCGTATTGCTTATCTATCTTACTTATTTGAGTTAACGCTTCTTCTGACTGAAACTGAGCCATTGTTATTGCTCCAACTATATTTTTAGGAAGCTTTTGATTTTCAGCTTTATTAAGATTCCTATAATGCATCTTTTTAATCCTTGAAGCAGCCTCTAATACTTTTGGAGTATGTTTTTGAGCAAGTTCTTTATTATACTCGAATCCATACTCTTCTTCGTATGCAGAAATCTCTTCTTGAGTCATGTCTTTCCCAGCAGTAATAGCTTCTATAAACTCATCAAGCTTATTGTCGTTGACAGCCTCTATTATTGATTGAGTCATCATTGAATTTAAAGCATGCTCTCTATACTCTTCATCTTCAGTTTGATCAGCTTTAGCTAGTTCAACTTGACCAGAATGAATCATTGCAGCTCTATTCTTTAGATCCTTCTTATAGTTATCGTGATAGTTCTTTTCAACTTCTCTTCTATTTTTACCTTTAAATGCTTCATTTGCCGCTTTACCTGCAAACTGAAATAGGTTACCTCCAAGGCCACCAAATAGCATTGATGTCTTAGCTTCATCAGAAGACATTTTCTCTTCCATCTGCATATCATACTCTTCCTGATCTATTAATCCAGCTTTAAGACTTGACAACAACTTTCCTTTTTCAGCAATATAGTACTGATACCCTTCTTCAGCTCCTTCTGAAATAAAAGTTCCTCCTCCAGCTTTTAATCCGCTTTGCCATTTTGGAGTTTTGCCAGACTTTGCGGCTTTAGATAGAGCGTTTTCCATCTTTTTAGTCACTGGATTGAACACCCTTCCAAGAGCTAAGTACTGAGGAATATCCTGAGCAAGCATAGCCCATCCATGACGATAGTTATAAGCAGCAGCTTCTGACGCAACAGATGTTGCTTCCTTTTCAGTATATGTTTTTTTTGTTTTTGGATTTATAGTTAGTAATAATTCTGATTTCTTATCTTTAAATGTACCGCTAGCTTCCATAGAATTTTCTATGTGTCTAGAAACAATAGCCTGGCTAATACCTTCAGTCATCCAAGTAGCTTGAACTCCCATTTTACTTGCTACATCTAATGATTTCTTTGCTAGACCTGCAGTTCTTGAAACTGCTTTTCCTAAAAAGCCTAAAGCTTTAGTTGCTGCCATTGAAGGTAGCATCATTGATAATGATGAAGCAACAGACACACCATTCTTAAACCAGTATCCTGGATCAGATAGATTCATTTCTCCTGGTCTCTCTTCATAGATAGCCATTTTGTCTTGAGCTTCTTCTCTTACTTTTCCTCCTATTTCAGATAACCAATTAGTATATTCCTTTTCTTTTCCAGTAGCCATATTAGCCATTCCTTCAAAGTCAAGCAAATATCCAAGACCTTCAATAGTTCCGCCAACAATCTCACCAACCACAGCTTGCCCAACCATGTTCCCAAGTTGATCTTGCCATGGCTGCATGTTAGCTCTTATGTCGTTAATATTATCTAATTGCCCAAGACCAATACCTTTATCCCACTTAGATTTACCATATCCTGTGCTACCAATAAGAACAGGGCCTCCAACACTTCCATTTTTTAAATCTGGAGTTATTGAGTCCCTTAATGTTCTTTTTTTTTCTGCCTTTACTTCAGGTGTTTGCCCATCAGTCATAGGCTCTTGTACTAAATCTCTAAGCTTTCGACTCATTATTTAAGTGTTTTTTTATTTATAATGGTATCATAATGACTCTGAACTTTTTCCATTTCATTTCTAGCAGTCTCTGTTAACGTGTCTACTTCAATTCCAGCTTTTTCCAAATCCTCTATTGAACGTCCTTCTAAATCAGTTCTTTTCATCTCTTCTTTAGCATACATAATGTAAGGTTCATATCTTTGACCAACAATATTACCATCTTCATCTCTATCTATTGTTAATTTTAAAACATAATGAGCGTAGACATTGTTTTCTCTAGTAGGTATCTTCTCTACATCAAATGATTTTCCTTCTAGCATATTTTTTGTCATCCTTGATGCCTTATTTAGTCTAGCAAGTTTAACATCATTTGAAACAATAACAGTTTGCATAGTTTCTCCATCTGGAGAAAACTGTAATGCAAATCCCATTGGAAGCTCAGGGTCATAAGCAGAAATTCCACCTATAGTTCCTTTCTTCATCATGTCTGCCATTTCAACTTCAGTAACCTTATATTCTTTTGCTATTTCAGCAGCAGTCATTGCTCTATCATCTCCAGGAATATGAAATTGTCTTGCGCCACTCATTATATCTCCATAATTACTACCTTCTCCTAATATTCTTTCTTTAATATAATTGAATGTACTTTCAGGATTCTCAGGAAAGCCAATTTCAGATATGTATGCAGATGCGTTCTCTTGAAGTTTAGAATAAATTTGATAAACTTCTTTATCATTCATTCCCTCAGTAGCAAACTTGAAGTGGTCTCTAAACTCTCCAATTCTTTTAACTTGCTGCTCTTTTTCATTAGGAGCTTGCATTTGCTTGTAGTGAGTTTCTTTCAAAGAAGCTGTAGATCCTATTCCGGTAGATAAAACTTGTTGTACTCTAGTAGCCATTTCTTTTTCATGCCTACCTTTCATTTTTTCTTTTGTTTCATAAAAATCATCACTTATGTATCCTTTGTCGTCATAAGCTGAGTCTGGTAAAGGATTTATAGCATATTGATTATATGTTTTTTCTTGTATTGTAGAGTATTCCTTAGTAGACCAATCCATTGGATTTCTTAAAGTTTGTGAATCATCGAACTTTCTATTGTTTTTTCCTCCAGCTCTGTAATTATCTTTGTCTGCAGAATAGCTTATTTTGTAAACATTTCCTGCATTAACGGCAGATTCTCTTATCATCTTATCCGCATCTCCTAAATCAAGACTTTGTAATTCATTTGCAAATTCAGTAACTAATCCGTCAGCTTTCAATCCTTGATAAACAACTTGTTGTATATGTTCTGAAGTTAGTTCTCTATGAACACTTTCACCATCTACATAGAATCCATTCTCTTCATCCCATGTCATGCCCAAAGCTTCTGCTTTTTCTATTGGACTCATCTTTGAAGCAATTTCACGACCTTTAGCCATTATATCTATATTAGCAGTTCCAACGTAGTCTTCATACACTCCGCCATTTTCAACGCCTAAGTAATTGTTTTTAGCTCTATTTAGTCCTGCTTCTTTTTGATCTGCACGTAAATCTACTCTTTTATTAATAGATTCCTTGTTAGCTTGATATTGATTATATGCTGCGCTAGCCTGACCAGTTTTACCTGTCAGAGAGAATTCTTTATTTTTTCTATTCCGAAGCATCTTAACCTTATTGGTTAAGTCACGGTTAACACCACTATCAAGCAATTGATTAGAAACCACATCAGACTCTTTTTGCAAAGCTCCTATTTGACCTTTAACATATTCTTTGTCAGCGTCAAGTGAATTTGCTTCTAATAAGGCAAACTCATCTAAAGCAAGAGAGGCTTCATCGTGTTGAGCCTGTTTGGATAGTGGTACAGCCATTATTTCTTCAAGACTTAAAGGCTTGAATGAGCTGGTTGATATTTGTGAAAATCTATTTGCCATCTTTATTTTTTTTGTTACTTATAAATCTATCGACCATGCGTAAAGATACATATTTTTTTATTCCCTCTACAGTTATTACAAATTCTTGTTTTTTGTGGTCAACATAGACATCATCATTATTAAACACCTCTATTAAGAGTAAATATGCTTCTGTCATGTTTTTTGTTTTAAACCATTCTTGATAATTTCTTTGCAGCTCTTTCTTCTTTTTTCTTTTTCTTATCAGCTTCTACCTTAGCTAAGTACCGCCCTCTTGTATTATAGTCCATACCCATTAGTTCAGGGTATTGCTTAAACAGTTCTTCTTGCCCAACACCGCCAAGATCGTTTCCAAGCTGTGCAATAAGAGCACTCTTTTGAGAATCATAAGCACCTTGATTAGCTGCGTTAGCTTGAGTCTGCATGTTTGATTGACCAAGATTTGTCTTGTCAACATTTAGCTTAAAGTCTTGAGCAGTTTTGCTTTCACCCCTATTAATGTTCTCAGCATTCAAATAAGCTTCAGAGAGAGCTTTTGTACCCTGTAACTGAGAAGCTAATAGATTTGCTCTTGCAGTTGATCCTGAGCCGCCTGAAGTAGATACAAGTCTATCTCTCATGCCTGCAACATCTTGAGAAACTGTATTTTGTAATCCTTTCTCATCTACTAATTGTTTGTCATATACATTTCCAAGTCTATCATATCCTTCTTGACCAGGCTTCTTTAATGTAGCAAGTTGATATGCATTTGCTGCAGCAGGTGCATACCTAAGTAGTGCTCCTGGATTAAATTTTGAATCAGAAGAGGTTTCTGTTGAACCTTTATCAGCTACAGTTTTATTAAATGAATCAGACATAGCTGTATCATAGGAAGGCTTAGCTTCTGCTGTAGCTCCTGTCATATTTTTAAATCTACCTGCAAATGAAGGGTCGTATCCAGTATCTCCTAATTCTTGATTAGTCATTCCTAATAACTTTTGCCTAGATTTAGCTTCTTCAGTTTTGAATTGCTCATTAATAGCATGCATTGGCCCTCCATTAGCATATGCATTGTTGAATTTTTTATCATTTGCTGAAGTGTTATTTACTGCAGCCATATTATTATCTTTTCGCTGATTACCTCTTCCAAATAATCCTGCTACTCCTCCAAGTGTTCCACCTATCAAAGTTCCCGCTATACCAAAATCCTTACCTGCCATCGCACCTTTCATTGCTCCGCCTGCAGCAGCACCAAATTTACTTTGCATTGGTTGTGCGGCGGTAGCTCCAGAAGTGTCAATTCCAGTGTCACCAAACGCCATATTCCCTAATTCAGCAACACCAGCTAAAGCTCCAAGTCCAGAACCAACTGTTCCTGCTACAGCTTCACCACTAGCCCCTTCTTGTAATCCTGCTCCAAATTGGGACTTCTTAAATAAATCTCCACCTCCAAAGTATTGATTGGGGTCGCTTCCTCCGTTCGCATTCATAGCTCCCATCACATTAGCTCCGGCTCCTTGCATGCCTGCGGCCTGCTCGTCTCCATTGCTAATATTCTGCTCACTATTCATACTCTCGGATCCGGCTAGTTGTTCCGGATTAGGAGGAGTAGAAGGTTCTGATTGTTGCTTAACAAATTCTTGAGCTGCTTGTAGTCTCTCTTGGAGATCTTTTAAGGTAGCTTGAGAGTCTGAATCATTTTGATCCTTAAATCTTTTATTAATAGCTTCGCTTGCTTCTGCAAAAGTTTTACCTTTTATATAAGATGGCAAGTTGAATTGCTTTAATACACTGTCTTGATTATTTTTCATATTATGATAGTCTATATTCTTGTTGAGGAACACTTTTGCTATCATTTGATGCAACTGTATTCAGTATGTTTCTAACTTCTTCTTCTCCGTAGTAATTAAATAGGTCTACTCCGCTTTCTTTTTTAGCTTTCTTAATCATTTCTGGAGTGATCTCTTGGCCAGGCTTAACATTAAGGAATCTTCTTATCTCCATAACTCTAGGATAAACCTCATCACCTTTTGATAACCCTTGAATATGCTTAGCTATTCCAGCTATCTTATTAGCTCCACCAATACTAGTCTTATCTTTTATACCTTCGTTCTTAGCTATAGCATCAACTAGAGTTTTAGCTCCTGATCTCTTTATGTAGCTATCAATAGGACTTCCAAAGTTTTCTTTTATATACTTGTCTCCATCTTTGTCTAACTTAGACGCGTGCAATCCTTCATGAACTGCATCAGTATCTCTGGCATCTTGATAATGAGAGATAGAGTTTGTTGCAGGTTGGTAATAAGCGTTCTCATTCTTATTAGGTGTTGTTTGATTGAATCTTTGAGTAGTACTCATCATGTCATTAACGCCTTTTTGACGTATAGACTTATTGCTTTCAGCGTTTAATAAAGCATTCTGAGCCCTATCAATATAAGGTTTGTCTTGAACTCCTGCATTTCTAGCCATTTTATCACCAGTTATAGGATCCATCATCCAATTCTTATTGAAATTTAATCCTGCATCTACTGTTTTTTGTTGATCTGCAATTGGCTTAGCTTTATTAAGAGGATCTACATCTCCTCCTTCAGCATATTGATTAGGCTCTATTCTTTTTATATCACTCTTAATTGATGTTCCATCTAAGTTAATTCTATTTGAAAATATGTAATCACCAAATTTAGTCTCACCTTCTTCAACAGTATTCATCTTTCCATTAGCTCCCATTCCTATTGGAATTCCTCCGTGAGGATTCTGCTCGTGAGTTCCACCTTCTTTAAACTCTATAACTTGTGGTTGATTAAGGTCTAGTGGTTGTTCAGTATTTCCTCCCATTGCAAAAGGAATAACATCTTTGCCACCAGGTATATTTACCATTTCACTTAAAAACTTTGCTCCTGAAGGAGTGCCTCCTTCTACTTGATCAGATAAAGGTATTACTCCAGTTTTCACTGGAGCATCGCCTATTCCGTCGGGTAAAGCACTAATATCTATATTCTCATCTCTTCTAACTTCAAGTCCTGAATCTTGTTGCATTGGCAATTCAGACTGTCTCTGAGTCTGAGATAAATTTACTCCATCTTTTTGCTTTTGCATTGATTGCACAACTCTTGGAGAATATTCTCTTTGAGGCGTATTTTCAAGTATCTGACCATCTTTTTCTTTAGGAGTAGAGTATTTTCTATATCTTTCTACATACTGCTCTGGAGTTGCGTTTACTCCAGGAACTTTATATTCTGATGGGTTTCTTAAATAACTTCTTGCTCCTCCTGCTCCCATAAAATGTGTAAGAGCAGCTATTTCTGTAATAGATAAATCTGTATCAAACTGAGATTTTAATTTAGATGCCCACTTAGGATAGCTTACGTAATCTTTAAGAGTTCCAGATAGAGCTTTATCCATTATCTTTTCTTGAAGCTCAGGATTGTTAATGAAAGCTCTTTTTGAAACCCCCTCCATGTCTGGATCTCCTTTTATATACTCGTATATAAAGTGATATTTACCAGCAGCAGAAGAAGTCTTGCTATCAAGGTACTTACCTCCGCTAGATTCTATCATAGCAATAGCGTGCTTAAACTCTTCTTTGTTAAAAGAGCCATCACCTTTTTTCTTCTTATCCTTATCGTTGTCGTTGTACATTAATAATGTTGGTTATTCCTATCAAAGATATATGAAACGCATGATAATGTCAATATTCACCATCATACAAAGTTAATACTCTGTGTAGTAAACAGTGATGTCATGCATTACCATTTTGTTGCCAGCAGTATTATCGAATGTAAATTCAATAAATGTCCATGGGTTCTTTATTCTTTCTCTACTTTGAGAAACTCTAGGAAGGTTTATTTTCCAATTTCTATTCTTCTTAAACATATTACTCCTTAAGGCTAAGTCTTTTTGTAGAGAGTCTTGATACTCATTGTAGACTCTAACCTTGGTAAGACCAGTATTCTTCAAGTCTAATCCTTGAGGACTGTTCATTTCCATCCTCATTTCTGCAGTATTGAACGTAACATCTCCTTTACCTGGAGGAGAAGCATTGAATTCAATTGAAGAAGGGAAGTGCTGTCCATAGAAGCTATTCCTAGTTCCTTTGAAGTGTTCCCATAACTCATTGTTGGTAGGACTCGTTGTTATCATCCTTGCCCCTTTGTTTATGTACCACGCCGGTATGTAATCATAATAACTTGTAAATGAGGCTGTAGATTCATTGTATGCAATTGTAAAGGAATCTGTTGACTGTGAGAATGAAAAGTAAACGTCATTGTTTACAGAGTTGTATCCTACAGATATGCCAGTGCCTAATACTGGATTATCAGCAACTAAACTATTGTAATCAAATGCATTGTTAAATTCAAAGTGAAATCCTTCTTGATCAGATATCCCTTTTATTCCTCCACTATACTGAATGATTGCTTTATTTAATACATCTACGTAGTAGAATCCATTCTGAGTAGCTATTGCTCCCCATTTGTTTATGCATCCAGACTTTGTTGTAATGTAATCATAATCATTTAATATTCCACCTGAACCTAGTTCAAGAGAAATTCCGTCTGAACCTATTACTTGAGCTCTAGGATTAATATTTATTCTTGCAACAGCATTGTCTTGTAGTGTGAAAATTATATCATTTGAATTAACTACGGCGTTTATGGGCCCATATTTTCCATCAAGATCCATACTTTCATTAACCAAGAAGTCAGTCCAAGAGTCAATGTTTTCTCCAGGTATCTTAGTTTTTGAAGCCATTATTCTAGAATCAAACTTGTTTACTTTCTTGAATTTGAATCCTGGATCTATCTTTTTAATTAGAGTTGGTTGTTGAGAGTAAACCCTATTATACTTTTGATATTCACTATATCTTGGCTGAAACCTATTGTTCCATTTACCAATAGATAGATCATTTCTATTCTTAAGATCAATAGTAGATTCTACTCTTATAGTGACTATTTCTGATATTATATTAAATGACTTGTCAACGATTTCATTATCATCTTTAACCATTTTTGTAAATGTAAAGTCTTGAACGAAAGTATCACCAGGAGATTCTATAAGAACATTGTTTGTAGCTATATCTGTGTATTTTCCTATTCCTATATAAGAACTTACTGATTTGGATTCAAATGTAAATCCTCCGTATATGTTGCCAACGTATAGTGATGATTTATCTTTTACAAATTCAGCAATTAGAACTCCATCATTTTCAGTTATACCTGTTATACTTTTAATATACTCTAGAGTCTTCATTAATTGAACATCTTGAGTAAAATTACCAATACCAAATGTAATGCACTTGGCTCCATTAGTATTCATCCCTTGAATCTGAACTTTTTCATCATCATCTACGTCATTGCTAGAGCTCCAGTAATCAAGTAACATACTTTTTTGGTTATTGGAGTATCTAAGTTTTGATATGTTATTATATGTTGTAAAGTCAGCGCCAGTTTCAGTTACTTCAGGAGTACCATATACTAACAAATTTTTAGTTGCAATAGAAGTGGCTTTTACATGCTCCTTAAGGAACTCCCTATGAACTTGCTGCGTAGCTCTTGTGTTTGGGCCGTTAGTTGGGCCATAGAATGATTGATCTGAAAGTTCAGAAGCTGGCCCTTCAACAACATCTGTTGAAACACCAATACTTGCGCTAGTTATACCATTTGTAAAAGTTGCCTCTCTAACTTTTATTCCTGAAATAGGATTAATCTCAGTAGACCAGTTGTCAATTGCACTTTGTCTTTGAAGTCCAACTATGTTTAATTTATAACTTGAGTCAATTTGTATGTTTGCAAACATTACATCTGGAGAAAACATTTGCATGAGTCTTGTGTGTTGAAAAGTTTGAGCTCTTCTATCCTCTGCTCTTATAGTCGCGAATCCTTCAGCCGCATTATTTCTAATTTCACCTGATGTTGGGCTATTATGTGTTATATCAAGATAGTCAGTTGCCCTTGCAAATGGTATTGAGTCTTGAAACATTCTTGTCATAGAAGGCATTATCTTTGCATCGTTATTATTAACGGCGTCTCTTCTTTCAGATATTGAAGAAAGTTTAGCTCCTCCACTTCTATTAAAATTAGCCTGCATTGAGTTTATCATTCCTTGAGTAAGGATAGTCTGATCAGATAATGTTCTATCAGCTCTTACCACTCTGTATCCAACAGGTACATTATCTAGGTCTGTTGAGTCTATGGCGTTTAATAGAGTATAGAAATCAGCTTTTAGCTCAACCTTTATTTGACTATAAAGTCCTTCAAGGTTTCCTTCTGGAGCCTTAATATCAATCATCCACTTAGGAGAAGACTCTTGTCCTCTTCTATTGTAGAATATTATTCCAAATCTATATAACTCTCTATCTTTTAAGAATTGCAATTCATTTGCTTGAGCATTAGTAAGAGAGCTCTGAACAACTTCTATTTTTAAATACTTTCCTTCGCCACCTAAAGTAGTTCCGTTGGCTTGAAATTTATATATTTCATAATCTCTATTAATTGAATCATGATTAGGAAATATATTATCATATTGTGCATTGACGGTTGTTGGAGATCCAATAGCATTTCCATTTACTATTTTTACATTTTCCTGAACAACAGCCACTGTTGAAGCGTTGTGTGAATAACACCTTGCGTCAATCTCTACATCAAATTGCTTCTCAGTAATATTAAAAGGGAATAATATGTTATCCTTAGTTGCTATATGCTTGGGAATTATCGGGTCAGAACCAAGAAAGAGAAATTGTTCCAGGCTTACTGTTGTACCTCCTGATCCGTCATCGTAATATGTGAACGTATCATAGTTGTCAATTTCTTTATCAGCAATTTCCAAAACTTCTGGAGTTTGATTATAGGATGTATATTTTAATGAATACAGCTTTATGTGTGTAAACTCAATATCAACTGAAGGAACTTGAACAACAACACTCATTCCTAGAGCTTCATTAACTTCTCCTCCTCCAAGTCCAACTCCTTTATCTATTGGAACTAGTCTTGATAATGGTGATATTGTAGTTTGCGAGCCATTAAGCACGTATAATGAATACGCGTATTGGATCATACCACTAGTATGAGCTCCACCACTTATTACACTAGCTGTATTAACTTGTGGTTGTGATAATTTAAAAGTACTAACTGTATCAATAGCTGTTGAGTTAACATCAATCAATTCTTTAGCATCACCATTAACTACACTTTGTCTAATGTTCATGAATCTCAATTGATTCTTTCCATCTACAAAATATATTTTCTGAATTATTAAGTTCTCGTAGTTGTATTCTATTTGTACTAGGTTCTCTGTTGTTATATTAAGATTCCTTAAGTATATAAGATTAAGATCAAAAGAGCCATTGTTAAGCCCGGTAAGTTCCCAGAAACAATTGTATCCATTTCCGTCAGTTGTGATAATCATTGCTGAGTCACGCATGTCTTTTGTTCCAACAATTACTTGTGCTCCAGAATTTGTATTGCCAGAATACTCTTCTTCTATTTCACATCTAGGAGCTACACTACCTATTGTAGAGTATGATATTGTTTTAGACACTGTACCAACACTATATTCAATTTGTGTTTCAGGTATATTTATAAATATGTCAGGTATGTCAAATACGCGTTCATTGCCATGTTCATTAGTTACAGAAAAAGAACTCTTCTGATCAGTGGCAAGTATTCTAATATTTTTAGCATTAAAGTATTTCTCAGATTGCTTGTCTTTAGCAAGATCTTTTGACATACCCCTATAGCCTAATTCTAATTTCTTGATCATAGTTTCTTTTTATTGTATTCTAATTCTTTCCTTAGATCCAAGGAACTCAAATCTACTTGCGTGAGCAGACCTATCAGGAAGCAATTGAGTAATTTGATTAACTAATGCTTCCATCTCATCTATAGAAGGTAACTTAAGGTTAGCATCAGCCTGAGCTACATTGAAGCAGTAATCAGTTTCAGCTTTATTAAGTTTACGGTCAGATATCATATCCATATCATTTAATATGTCAAACCATTTCCATTTAATATAACTCTCAACGCATCTAAGTAGTACGGCATTGTTAAGAATTAAAGGGTAGCACTCTTCATCAGTTGCTATTGCTTTATATGAAATAAGAATCTTACCTGTTTCAAAGTTTGTAATTATATACCTACTATTTAAACTATATGTTCCTTCTGGATTCACTGCAAGAGATTGCATTCCTGGATAGTCATCAGCATTTACATCTTGATTAGCCGTAAGAGGAGAGAGGGCGTTGCCTTCAATTTTGCTTATGCCATTTATCTTCATTATATCAACTGGCTTCATAGCTCTAAAGTCTTTTACTTCCAATCCTTCTGATCTATTAACAAATAAAGAAGGAGCTTCAAGTATTCTTAAAACCTCAATAGCATTGTCAACAATAAATTCCCAAGTAAGATCCTTGAGAATTGGGTTTCTCATCAACCTATCAGCTATGAGTTTTATGCTTACTAAATCACCTGTGTTGGCCATGTTTTTAATTTAAGAAAGCATCTATTCTGCCTTTGAAAATAGAGTGAGAAAGATTTCTCTTCATCTCTCTATTAAATTGTAGCTTGTAAATACTCTTGTTTTTATAATTTGCTTTTGATCTCAAATAGAATATCCTGAAAGTATATCCATCAGTATGTTCATTTGTAAATCTAATTTTTATTTTTTTCTCTCTGGCAGATTCATTCTCATTCCAGAGCTTACGCGTTTCCTTCCAATTAGTTGGTAGTTTGTTTACTATATTTCCATCAGCATCAATTGTAACTTCAGGTTTAACTTTACGTAGTTCAATTTTACCAATCCTAGATGGGAATATGTATTCAGTTCCTTTAGTAGATATACTATCTCTTACGTATGATCCGAATTCTTTTAATATTTCACCAAATACTTTTCTACTAATGTGCCCTTTCTTATATTTCTTCTGAAAAGATCTATAGTATTCTCCTATTCCGTAATCAGTTTTTACTTTATGTTCTCTAGTTTCTGACATCTTCAGCGTCATTTACATTATCTTCAGGCATAGCTAAGGTCTTTCCTAATTCTTGTGCTATCATATTTATTAATATATCAGCCATTGATGACTCAACCGGATAGTTTTGATCCCAAGCTTCTACACTTGAAGCAGTTGTATTGCATATTAACTCGTATGCATCATCAGGATGATCAAATACATCAGTAACTTTTATATTTTCTAAGAACAAATGATTCTTTCTGGTTGACACTAGATATAACTTTCCGTCGTAATCAACTGCAGCGTATATCATATTAGCTATGAATCCATTGTGTCCAACAAAAGGTAATCTTTCTATTGGAACTATGTTTATTGGTATTTCAGTTCTATCGTATTTCCTTATGTTTAAGGGGCCTTCTTTTGCTCTTATCTTAATAGAGTTTGGTAGTCTAGACTTTGTTCTTAGTATTTTACCAAAGCATGACAATCCATCAATGCTAGACGCTACCTCAAGATCCATACATAGCTCTTGCTTTACCTCAATAGGTAAACCCCATGGCTTAGAACCATACTGTTGTTTTATTAGTGTAGCTCTTTTACTGTCTATCAGAGAAGATACAAATTCTTCAGTAATATCAGTATCATCAGTTTGTATTTTGAGTTTCTCAAATACTGAATAAATTATTTCTCTTTTAGTCATCTTTGAATCTTATATTTATTTAATAATTCTTGAGATTGTGGATCGTAATAGAATCTTACATCTGTTCCACATGGAGACAGCATGTTATTTCCTGATAAATATATCCATCCAAGCTCTTCTTTGTTTATTAAGAACTTCATTGTATCGTTGATATCCTTTTCATAGGAGAAGAATATATCAATAGTTTTTCCATCTGGCATAAACAATCCTTCAGAAGAAGCTATAATCCAGTTTTCTAACCATAAAAGCCTCTCTTTAGAAGAAAGGCTAAAAGGCATGGTGATTGATCCTACAACTATATTCATTTAATACATTTTTCCTCCAAACCAAAAGTGTCCATCTTTATCAGGAACTACTGTTGTAACATGACTGTTTCCTTTAGAGTCAATCATATTGATTGCAAATCCATTTGACCATTGAGCCTTCATAGGTCTTGTTGCGTAACCAAATGCACTTGATGTGTAATCAGCACATGATCCTATATTATAAGCAGCCATGTCACCTTCTCTATATGTTTGAACTCTATGAGTGTGAGCGAATGCGCAGCTTCTTCTTAATTTATCTAAATGTGCTTTGGCGCAGTGAATGCTAAAGTATATACCGTGAAATATATCAAAGTTCTTTCCTAATGTAAAATAGTCTTGAGACCAATTTGTTTTTACCTGGTAACCTCTTTTCCAAAGACCTAATGCCTCTTCAGGAGAATCCAATGGAGTCTTTGCATTTTGCATATCCCTCATCCACCTGTTGTGCCTATCCTCATGGTTGCCATATAAATATGTCTTCCATACATCTTTTGGCAGAATTGCATCAAACTCGTCTAAGAGTTCATTGCCAGCCGAATATTCATCATCTAATGTCAAGCCTGGTATTGCAGTAAATCTTCCTTTGTCATGGCTTGATAACGTATTAATATCCATGAAGTCACCAATAAGATGAAATCCTTTCACATCCTTCTTGTAATCAACTATTAAAGCTTTTATACCTTCATGTAACTGTACATGATGAAACGGTACGTGGTTGCATCCTAGTATGATATGCATTCCTTTTTGATCACTGAAATCAGGAACACTATAATCTTTTATTGTTTTTTTTCTTTTTAATTCTATTTTACTTTCAGTTGGTGCAAAAGCAGTTCCCGAAAGCTTTATGTTTAATTTTTCCGCCATGTTACGGAAATCTTCAATTAATTGTGGAGTAATCTTAATCTCATCTACTTCCACTACTTTTTTATTATCCTTCTTTATTTCTTTTTTTACTTCTTTTATATCAGAAGCTGTTGCTATTATTCCTTTTTTCTGAAAAATTGCATCTGCTATGCGACCAACTCCACATTTTTGGTAACTTCCTTTATCAAGAAGAAACTCTTTTATGATTTTTTTACTCATAAATAGTTTTATTTTAGGCTAATATATACAAAATAGCCGAGTAAGTCAAATAATTGCATCATTACTTTTTGATACATTTAATCTTACTCGGCAATAATTATTAACAAATGTTAGGAGTATGATTCCTGTACATTGTTATAGAATCTTCTATCGTGCCTCCGCTAGTTGTTCTTACTCTAACAGTTATTGATGAAGCTATTGTATTTTGATTAGACTGAAATGATTGGAAAGCATCAATTATCATAGTTACATTAACTGGAGCAGATATGTTACCATCAACCGCATCAGTATAACTATATCCATTATTTGAAACTACTTCCAAGTACTTAGTTCCAATAGGAACTATTGAAACTTCCATTGTTGAAGAACATTCAGTTACAATTTCAGAATCTTCAGTAGCTTGATCAACTACAGGTGTTGGCTTTTTCTTCCCGGTATATGTAATTGTTATAGTTCCCATTATTATATACAGGTTGAGATAAATGTTTTTGATCCAACATCGGATAAAGCAAAGTTAAAAGGTAGTGACTGAGCTATCAATATTAGTGGATCCGGAACATACGTCAAAAGACCAGCAGTAACTTCAGTCATTAGTATTTCTTGATTCACACTAACAAGCACTCCGTTAAAATATAGATCTCCATCAGTAGGTAAAGTAAGCACCTTGACAGCGTAAGCTGCATCTCCATCTGGGTCAGCATATATTGGTGATGTTTCACTAGTGAAATTTGCCACAGTAAACACATGAGTCTCATTATAACTTTTTGGAATTGTATTATCCCCTACACATGTTGGAGCAGAATTTACAATTGCAGCTACACTCATTGTAATTATTCCAGTTGTTAATCCGCTAAGAGATTGAGATCCAACATCAGCTACATCAAACTTGAATATTTCCGAATAAGAAGGATCAACAGCATTTGAAACATAAGTCAAATTACCTGCAGATATATTAGCGCTTATTATAATCTGATTTAAGTTTACATTAACTCCTGAAAGCTTAAGAATTCCGTTAACAGGTAATTGTAATATCTTAATGTAAGATAAGGCATCTCCTTCTGGATCAGAATAAACAGGCGAGGTCTCAGTCGTGAAATTAGCTATGGTAAATATGTGTGTAGTCCTGTTTAGGATTGATATTGTATTTGCTCCCACAGCTATGGGCCTACCATTAGAAAGCCCAGTATTAGTGATTGTGTATAACATTTTTTTGTTTTAAATTATTGAACCCAAATCATTGAACCTGTATCTCGAACACTTGCCTCGAACGTATCAGTTGATATTGAATTTGCATCAGGGCCTTCATGATAAAATGCTCCAGATGCTACTTCAGCATTGGTGATTATTTGACCAACAATTACAGGCGATCCTAAGTAATAGAATACTCCTGTATTTGCTGTAGATACTTCATCAATCCTAATTGCATCAAGATCATTTGCTTCTGGATCAAAGTAAGGAGCAATAGTCTGAGTGGTAAAATCTGCCACTGAGAATACTGTAACTACTCTGTTTCCTGCGTACTGTGCTCTATCTCCTATCACTGCTGGTTCATTTCCTGGTGCTATTACTATATCTTCAACAGTAACTGTCATTGAAACTACATTAGACTCCATAGGAACCTGGCAGTTAGAATCAGTTATTGAGAAATTAAAACTCGTTCCGTAAGCTGTATTACTATTTCTAGTATAGACTAACTTTGATGCGTCTGTAAATGAATAAGGCGCAGTTATATCAACACCATCGTAAGACAAAGTTCCATTAGCCGGTAAAGTCTTAACTGTAATTAAGTTTGGCAAATCTCCGTCAGAATCAGTAAAGCCTGTAGTAAATATCAGATTTGTAAAAGTAAAAGTATTAGGCTGAACAGTTATAGCTCCTGTTGAAGCTACTGGCTTATTTACATCTACTCCTTCAAGAACTGAATTTGGAGTAATAACTCCTTCAGCGTATCCAGTCAATGCTGTGATTTGCATAATTATATCTGGATCAGTTCTTTGCAAATGACTCACAATAGAGTCTAACCTTTGAAGCGTTGGATAAGTCTGTGCATAGCACGCGTACTTATATACTAACTTTAATAGGCTTATGTTTGTAATACTTCCCTCTCCATAGTAAGCAAACCTCTTAGAGGTTTTATTCAATGAAGATAGAAATACATTCGTATCGTTTACTGTCATCTTATATTACTGTTAAGACACAATCAATAACTCCTACTGAGACTATGTTGCCTGCAGATGAAACTACAGGTGAAAGTTCAGAGCAGGTATCACATTCTGCATCAGTGTTTACAATTTTAATTTTACTTAAGTAAGTTATAGCGTCTTGAAACCTACCAACTATAAGAGCTCCTTGAAGTCCTGTAATATATAAGTCTAACAATAACGCGTTGTTTAGATTATCATTACAATTCAAGCATGATAAATCTACATTAGCAACTAAAGCTGCTTGTATATTGTAGTATTGAGTTAAAGCTGCAGTAGCAACTAGAACTGTCAATGGGTCATCACTAGTAATCTGAGCAAAGTATAAACCATTAAATGAGGTTAATCCTGCGGCTGCAGCAGTGATTGTAAATGTTTCTGTGTTTCCTGTTCCTACCAATAGACTCGATAGATCAATAGCTAATGCTGGATCTTTGTATGTATCTTGAGTCCATAGTAAGAACTCAGAGACAACTTGCCCTGCGCCAACCTCAACATCAACATTTATAGTAAGCATGTCATTTGACACGCCAAAAGTTTTAACTGTTATTGCCATTGTATGTTTTGTTAAAAATTAAAAATAAAAAAAAGGGACAGGAATAAATTTCCCATCCCTTTTTTTGGTTGTTTGTAAGCTATTACTAGATTACAGCTAAAGCAGTTAATGTTGCAACGCCAGTAGCAGTATTTACATTTGTAACTATTAAGTTTACATTTGCATTTCCAGCAAGGTTAACAAAAGGTATTGCAAGAGTAATTCCTTTTTTACTTTTCTTAGCCTCATCTCTTCCTTCATCAAAATAAGCAATCTCGATAAGGTTGTAGTTAGTCCCTGCAACAGCTTGATACTCTTGATCAAAGTTGTGTGGATAACCTGCACCTCTGTAAAAATCACCTCTTTCACCCATAAGGTAAAATTCCATTTCTTGAGTTTGCTCAGAAGTACCAACACCTGCGAATCCACCTGTGTAGGCGATAGTAGGTACTGAAGTTAATCCTGAAAGATTTACAGTAAATTGAGTTTGCTTACGTGTTCTTTTATTTTTGTCAAAGTCATCTTGAGCTTTTTCAGTTACAACAAGAGCAGCAGTAGTGGTAGATCCAGTCTTAGCAAAAGTAAATATTGGATTACTTGTAGCGTCAGCACCTGGCTCACGAGAAAAGTTTCTATTTAAAGAAGTAATCAATCCGTCAACAACAGCTTCTGCGTCATCTCCAGATACTACTTTGTAAAATCCTTTCTTCACGTACTCATCTTCAACAGAATAAGAACCAAAGCCTGATATGATAATCTCAGCAGTAACCAATTGACCTGTAACAGGAACTGGTAAAGCACTGATAGTACCAACTTTAAGAGTTTGTGCGGCATAATCCAATGCCTTGGCGGAAAGAATATTTCCGGGTTTGATTGTGTCACTAGACACGATTCCTCCTGCAGTTTTCAAGAAAAACTTGAAAGGTTCTCCAGCAGCAGTTGCTGTTCCATCAGCACTAAGACATATTAAGTCTCCAATAGCAGCTCCCGTTCTGAATGTTGCAATGTTTGAAGCACCGTTGATATCTGCGGCTACGTACATGTGTCTAACTTGGTTTTGACCAGCTAATCCCATAATAATTTTTGTATTTAATTAATAAAATTGTTTATGATACTTATTATTTACGAATATAGTTAAAATGTATCAGAATCAACTATACTTTTAATTTTATTTTACTTGAACCTTAGCTTGAAGACTTCCATTTCTGTAATCTCTTACCGCTAAGATAACTGCTTTTTCCACAATATCACGATGAACCATAGAATTTAATTTACAAGTTGCAACACCTGTGGTTCCATTTATAGTTAATCCTAATCCTCCAACTTCATCGTCATTGACTAGATTGCTAACTATTATTGCGTCTGGATACTTAACGTATCTTGCATTGTATCTTGATAGCTCATAAGCTGATACTATCTCTACAGTTGTCTTGGAGCCTTCTTTTGAAATATCTATTCTCCAAGCTTTATTTTTATTAGGCTTTCTAAATGGGCTCTTATAACTTTTCATGAACTCGTCATGAGTTGTTGGTTTTACCTCTATTAGTTTACCATTGAGTACTGTACCTGGCGCACTTACTGTTGCAGTTTCTAAAACTATAAACATTGCGCTATTACTTAACTCATAGAATTTTGAATCATTAACTAAACCTCTTGTGGAGGATAATTGGTTGGTAATCTTTTCATCAACTACCAACTCATTTATCAATCTTCTATTATATTCTCTTGACTCAAAACTTCCGCTCGGATCCTGTGAATCTGCATAAGCTTGCTTAACTATACCTTCTTGCGAAAGTGTAAGATATGAACTGATCTCAAAATTATCAAGTCCTGGTGCTCCAGCCAACGCATTGTTGTAAAGCAAATTAAACAATTCTTTTAGTTCCGGTGCTGTCATAATTAGTCTCTACTATTTTTCAATTTAGCTTCAAGAGCCAATCTCATTTCTTGACCTAATGGGCTAGAAAGATATTTTGCGGCAACCTGAATAGTTGGAGTTTCACCATCAGACAATGGATTCCCATCCAAGTCATAATACTTCTCATCCTTTCTTGATACTATTCCGTTCTCAACACATTCCTCGATAAGGACTTTTACTTTAATCATATTGTCTCCGGCTACAGAAACAAATAAACTTGGATCCTTTTCAATTAACTTAGATGTTTCAACTTGCAAGAAGTCAATCTTCTGATTCTTACTAGTGTACTTGCCTAAGTTTCTTAGGATATACCTAAGTACTGCTTTATCATTCTTATGAGCAACATAAGCTTCAAAGGCCATTACTTTGTAACCTACCTTATCTTTCTCACGAGTCATCTCTTCTCCTTCAGAAGTCATTACAAATCTATAAGTAGCTTTGTTTCTGATCTCACTAAAGCTGGCAGCAACGATTGGACTAGCTAATAATACTTTGTATTTTATATAATCGTATGGATCAGACTTGTCTAATACCAACTCATTTTTACCTAAAAAGATTGGCAAGATACCTTTAACGTATGCTTCCTTTTTCCAGAAGTCACCATAGATTGATAAATTCAATCCTTTAAGCACATGCTCTAATCCTTCTTTCTCTTCATCAGTAAGAAGATTCTTCATCTTCCCGTTATCCATCGTTGGCGCAGGTACTGAAATCTCTGCAGTTGAAAATAAACCTCCATAAGCAACATGCTTAGGATCTTTGATATCACTGTTTTCACGATTGATATATTTAATTGTAATTTTTTCATTCGTTAAGAATGATGTTGAAATCTCCTTTACTGAAGTTTCTTCTTTTTTATTTGACATTGTTTCCTATTTTATGATTCTTCCTTCCTTATGTTTGAGGTGATTGCGGCTCACCATCCTAAAGCCCTTATTATAAAAACTTACCCCCGTCGAACTAACGAGGGTAAATAGTTTTAATCTATTACGCTAATACGTAAGGTATAACACTTGCTGTTCTAGTTGGATCGTAAACTACGACACCTAACTGACACCATTTAGTGATAGTACCACTATCCTCTAAAGTTCCCATGTTACCATTGTTGATAGCACCGGTGAAAGGATTTCTGAAGCCCCATTGGTAACCTCTGATTTCTTCCTTGCCTTTAACAGCAACCTTCTGGATGTTCGGATCTTCTGGAGTTCCAATGTAGAAAATATCGAATCTGTAAGATTCAGCCACACCTTTACTTCCTGGGATACGTATAGTATTCCTTACTTTGTCATCGTAGAAATCATCGACTTCAACTTTAACAGTTACTCCGTTTGGTGCAAGATACTCAGTAAACTGGAAACCAGCTTTTAAAGAGTTAGAATGCAACTCAGAAGTAGTACTCGTGATGGTAGCAGTGTTTGTGCCTGGAGTTGACATGTGTGCAGACCAACCTGAAGTTGTTTGCAATACAGCCTTACTAAACTCAGCAGCACCTCTTTCACCAGTTCGTAAGATAAACTTACGCTCAGCGAAACCTAACTTACCTTCTGATAATCCAAAAAGGATTTCTTCTAACATCTCGATAGAGAAGTCATTGTAGAAGTAAGTATTTGATTGCTCCATTTGCTCACGGATACCTGAACCAATTTTAATGCTTCTACCAGAAACATCTTTGTTGTGGTATTGACCATCAACTGAACGGTTAGTTTTCCCGTACATTAAGTATTTGTTCTTGTACAAAGAAAATTCTTGCTCAACAAGCCAATCTTCGTAAAGTGCTAATGCACCAAATACTTTTTTGTTACCTTCTTTATCAAGTACTGGGATACCCATTACTACTTGCTTACCGGTAGCATCACCTGGAAGTTTGTGGTCAATTCTAATAGTAGTCAACTCACCTCTCATGGAGATTGGAGTTACTCTACGAACACCACCTACTTCTCTGGAAAGACCTTTACCAACTGGAGCAAACTCCTCGTTGAATCTTTTCCCTTGTACCAATTCAGATCCTGGGATACCATTACGGTCAGATCCTGCAGTTTCACACAAGTAAACCATGTTACTTCCTTCTGGAGTACCATCGTCTAATACACGAATTGGATACACTTCATTTTTCTCACCAACAATGATTTCTCCTTTGAAGAACCATTGCTCTGGATATACTAATTCAAATGTAGATCCATTCTCACCAATATTAGTATCACCACTACCTACAACTGCGCCTTGATAGCGAGCCTCTGCTAATGGAATATTTCTACGTGAGCTACCTATAAGCTCCCAATAGAACTCATTGTCATTGTCCACTTGCTTAGTGTCAAACATGCTTAACATATTCTCCAAGGATTTTCCTCGGTGAATTGCAAGCAACTTGATCATTGTGTCGTTGATTTTGGTAGGCGATGTCTTCCAGATAGCACCAAGGGTGTTCTCAGGATTGATCATGCCAGCAAAAGCTTTCGCATCAGTTACTTGGAACCGTCCTAATTTCATAATTTAATTGTTTTAAAAAAGTTGTTATTATTCAATTTGCAAATCTTTAAGATCTTTGAGTGTGAAATTAGCGTCTGGATCTGAGACCTCAGTGTCAACTTTACCAGATGTGGTAAAACTCGTACCTCTTAATAAATTTTCTATGTTGTTAGATATATCAGTTTCTTTCGCATTGTTAAATACTGAGAAATCTGTTAACCCCTTCGTTAAGAAAAAGATTGCTTCTAGCTTAACCCTTGATCCAGTTGGATCTTTCTTCTGAGCCTGCATGAATGCATTTTCTTTATTACCTAAGTCAGTTGTGATTTGTTTGTATAGCTCATCACCTTGAGCTTCTGTTAAAGGAATTCCTGGAATAACTTCTTTATTCTTTCCAATGTATTCTTTTAAGTCTGTAATACTTTTTGTTTCTTTGTCTTTAGCTGCTTGTATAGATGTCTCTAAAGTTTTCTTCTCAGAACTTATAATACTTGCTAGTGCAAATTTTGCATCATCAATATCAGTACCTGCATCAATACTTCTTTGAGCCATTGTGTCAGCTCTTTCCTTTCCGTATCCTTTACTTAAAAAGTCCTGCACTATTGCAGTTCTACGAAACTCAAGATTATTGTCGTCAGATAAGTATCTGTCGTCAATCTTTTCGAGCTTTTCAATAACTTCCATCTGTTCAGCAATTTCTCCTGCAGGAAGTCCTGCATTCATTGCATCCTCAATAGCTTTAGATCTGCTATCGAATCTAGATTCTATTTCAGTTTTCATTGCGTCTTCTAAATCCTTAAGAGATTTAATAGAAGATGTATCTTCAAGTCCAGGTAAAACGCCTTCAGCTTTGAATTTTGTAGCTAGGTTTGAATAAAGCTGTTCAGTCTCATTCAGTTTAGGAGAGGAAGAATCACTACCTTCATCTGCTTTGGCAGTTTTACCTGCCTGAACTTGAGTATTCTCTTTATCTTTAGCTACGCTCTCTGGATCAGTTGCTTTCGCATCTTCTGCAGTTTTTACTTCTGCAGCTTTCTTCTCATCCTCGCTAAGGTATTTTTTTACATTATCACCTTTATATACCTCTTGGGTACCGCCTGATGCAGACGTATCTTCTGAATCTGGAAAAAGGTCTAAGCCATCTCCAACTTCAGCTAAATCTGTTAAGTTTAATTCTTCCATAATAAAATATTTTTATCTCCTTACCAACAAATGTAACACAATAGGAAAGCATTTAGAAACGCGCATTATAGCTAAAAGGTTTATTTCCTGAACCTAATTGATTGTTTGTAACCTAAGTAGATATTCTTCTGAGTGTCATATCCAATCTCTATTATGTTACCTTTTTTGTTTTGAAATCCAAAATCAAGCTTTACAACCATGGTTTGATTTATAGTTGTTGTTGGTACTATAAGCGCTACTCCTGTAAGTAAAGTAAACTTTGGGCGTTCAGTTATTACTTCTGGAATATAAGTTATAGTTTTTTCTTTTATAGTGTAATCAATCTTATACTTTAATAAGATGCCTCTAGTCTTAGCGTAAGCTACAATCTTGATAGTATCATTATCTATAAGAACTTTATTGTATTCATTTATTTCAATACTCTTTAAGAACAAATTCATTGCTTTAATAGAATCATTTTCTTTTATAGCTTTTTCGTATTTTTCCTTGTACTCCTTATCTACAACTATCTTTGTTATAATTTCTGGAGTTATTGGATCCGGGATGGATACAACGGTTTCTTCTACATCATTAATCTTGTCTTCTACTTTTCCGACTATTTCTGGGATGACTACTTCGACTGGCTTAGGAATTACCGGATCAGAAGAAGAAAAGAATTGAGTAAAAATAACAAATCCTATTAAGGCTATTAATAGGATATTTTTTATTTGACTAAACTTCATTTCGTATATGTAATTGGAAAGATTCTGGAAGCAACTCTCTCAGTTCTGCTAATGTGTTTTTACTGTTTATGACATCTAAGTATGTGTCATTATCAATATCCTGCAGTTTACTTCCTACCAAGATGCAGCCTCTTGTATTCTTATGTGTATTTCCTGAGTGTATAAGAATCCACTTTCTTCCTTTTACTTTAGTAACATAGAAGTGGTCTTTAAATTTTGGTGATGTTCTTTTAACAACATCGTATGTACCTTCAGGTATTCTTGAGATGCTATTTTGATTATTCCTATCAGCTAACTCAAGTGTCTTGCACTCATATATATCATTGTAGCAATCATCATGAACAACCATTCTCCCTAGAGTCTGTTTGTCATCTCCTACTCCTCTAAATATAGTTAGTTGTAGCATTATTTCTTTGCTCCTTTTTTTAAGAATCTAGACATGAAAGCGACTAGCTCATTGTCTCTTAAGTATGAAGTTATTTTCTTTAATAAATTTCTTCCACTCACAGCTTCCATGTTTTCAAATACACTATAGATCTCAACAACACATGCAGTTATTACTGCAAATTCTGTAATTGAAAATATATTTTCAAATATATTTATTTTCTGACCTTTAAATACTAATGATTCAAATACTGAAAACACTATAATACCTATTCCATATTCATAGGTTTTACGCCAGGTACTTCTTAATCCTTTAGATTCAATTCCTTTCCAGAACACTATATTGAATGGGTTTAATTTTATTCCTTTAGCAAATAAGCTTTTTCTTATCCCTGTTATCATGTCGATAAGGATTATAATGCTTAGTCCTGTTAAGGCGCTTTGAGTATTTAATATCACAGTTAATATTGGTGTTAATGTTAATAAAGACCACTTAGTGATATTTAGGCTTTTGAAAAATAAACTCAGAGATTTCATATAATATATTTTGTACGCACAAGTAAATATAGTTTATGCATTTACTTTTTCCAAAGACGCGTTATTGCTATAAGCTTTATTTTTTACGGACATCCAAATTGACCTGACAACCTTTGAATACTTCCGTTAAACCCTGATGGTGTAGTAGCTGTTACTAATGTTGCTCCACTCCATGTATAATATACTGCTCCTGTTGGGTTTATATATCTTTGACTCGCAGCAGCAGGCTTCAACCTAGTATATGCTGTTGATCCACCTGCGCATGGTATTAAAGTCCAATATGTTGGTGTAGCTGCATAGTTTCTGAACTCTAGCAAACTTGTAGCAGGTGATGAGTAATAATCTGGATCGTATGAATTAGCTGATGCTGCTGCTATACAAGCTACTAAATTAGTAGTTGCTCCTAATCCCAATTCTAATCTTACGTCATTTAAACTGAATGTTGTCGTGTTTGGTACTGCCATTAATTAGATATTGATATTATTATTTGATCTATTCTTTTTTCTAATCTTTCAATCTGCTTATCCTTCTCTGCCATTTTAGCTACTAGAACATCTATATATTTTACAGATTTGAATCCTTCTTTATCTGTTATCACAAACTCTGGGTTAGTCTTCTCTACTTCTTGAGCTATAAGACCTATTTGATGCTTTCCATCTGCTATCCTATCAAACTCTACCCATCTTAAATTAATAGGGTCTCTTTCTAAAGTTTTTACCTTAGTCTTTAGTCTCTTATCAGATGACAGTATAAAGTTAGTAGCTGTAAGAGTACCATTACAGCCTAAGTTACCATTAGCGTTATTATCTATTCTAAAAGTATTATCACTACTGTCTGCATTTGTATTGTGAAAGTCAATATATCTACCTATCTCTATTACACCACTAGTCTCTACAGGTGCTATTCTACCCCACCTATTACCGCTTGTTGTTCTACCAAAACCTATAAATTTATCTGCATCTAAACCACTACCAGAACCATCATTTCTACTATGCCATACTGTCCCTGTACCTGTACCATCGTAATACTGTAACCCATTTACGTCTCCTCCATCGCTAATCCTTAAATAAGCATTCCCAGAATAGTTATTAATAATTAAATCATTATTACCTGTAGATGGTACTCCTATATAGAATAGTGCTGTACCTGCTGAATCTCTCCCTGTCCAATAGTTTAAAGCAGTATTATCTCCTTGTAAACCTGTT